>Ga0310123_10000634_pt1 | contig 30984 bp, 29 predicted proteins | sample CB6_AW_1057_MG_FD_203505 | JGI IMG/M metagenome (GOLD analysis project Ga0310123, IMG submission 203505) | Marine microbial communities from Western Arctic Ocean, Canada - CB6_AW_1057 | ecosystem: Environmental > Aquatic > Marine > Oceanic | place: Canada: Western Arctic Ocean | collected... | reverse complement strand
GATGAACACGATTTTGAATTTGGGGCTTAACGACGAAGCGGTCGTCGGACTGGCCAATGCCACCGGCAATGAGCGATCCGCCTACGATTCGTATCGCCGCCTGATCAACATGTTCGGCGACGTCGTCGCGGGAGTCGATCACGAGTATTTTGAACACGCCTTCGACAAGATTAAGAAAAAGTATCGTGCCCAGCAAGACAACGATGTGCCGCTCGAAGGCATGATCGAACTCTGTGACGCGTACAAAAAAGTCTACAAGAAGTTTCACGGCAAGCCGTTTCCGCAGGATCCTCTGCAGCAATTGAAGCTGGCGGTCGAAGCCGTGTTCGGTAGCTGGATGCAGTCGCGAGCCGTTCGGTATCGACAGGTCGAGAACATCACCGGCCTGCTGGGAACCGCCGTCAACGTGCAATCGATGGTCTTCGGCAACATGGGCGACGACTCGGGAACCGGAGTCGTCTTCACCCGCGATCCCTCGACGGGCAAGAACGAATTCTACGGCGAGTTTCTCATCAACGCACAGGGCGAAGATGTGGTGGCTGGCATCCGCACACCGCAACCGGTCGCCCAAATGCCGAAATGGAACCGCACCGTCTATAAGCAACTGCTCGACATCAAGAACACACTCGAAGCCCACTACCGCGATGTGCAGGACATCGAGTTCACGATCGAGCGTGGAAAGCTGTTCATGCTACAAACCCGTAACGGCAAGCGAACCGGCGCGGCCGCCGTGAAGATCGCCTGCGACATGATTCGCGAGAAACTGATCGACGAGAAGACAGCCATCCTGCGAATTCCGGCCAACGACATGACGCAGTTGCTGTTGCCCAGCTTCAGCCCGGCGGGCAAGAAGGCTGCCAAGGTGCTCACGATCGGCTTGCCCGCTTCGCCGGGTGCGGCGGTCGGCTCTCTGGCGTTCACCGCCGAAGAAGCGGTCGAGCGGACCCAGAAGGGCGAGGCGGTCTTGTTGGTGCGAAAGGAAACCAATCCGGAGGACATCGACGGCATGCACTCGGCCGCCGGAATCCTTACCAGTACCGGCGGCATGACCAGCCACGCGGCGGTCGTCGCTCGCGGGTGGGGACGCTGTTGTGTCGCCGGAGCCGGTCAAATCCAGATCGACGCCAAGGCTCGCAAAATGAAGATCGGCGGCAAGACCTTTACCCATAAGGATGTGATCTCGATCGACGGTTCGACCGGCGAGGTGATGGCCGGCACGGTAGCAACCCAGACGCCCAAGCTGTCGGGCGACTTTACCAAGATCATGCGACTGGCGGACAAGTACCGCAAACTCGATGTGCGGACCAACGCCGACACACCTGCCGATGCGAAGCGTGCCCGAACATTTGGCGCACAAGGCATCGGACTTTGCCGCACGGAACACATGTTCTTTGAAGGCGAACGAATCGTCGCCATGCGAGAAATGATTCTGGCCGAAACGACCAAAGATCGAAAGGTGGCGCTCAAGAAACTGCTGCCATTGCAACGCAAGGACTTTGCTGGAATTTTCCGGGCCATACAGGGCTTGCCGGTTACGATTCGATTGCTCGATCCGCCCCTGCACGAGTTTCTGCCGCATGAGCCGAAGAGCCAGGCCGAGATGGCTAAGCGATTGGGTGTCTCACCCGGCAAGGTCAAGGCGCGAGTGCAGCAGCTTCACGAATCCAACCCGATGCTGGGCCATCGCGGATGCCGATTGGCCGTCACCTATCCGGAAATTCTTGTCATGCAGGTCACCGCCATTGTCGAAGCGGTGATCCAATGCAAAAAGAAAAGCATCGATGCCCGAGCCGAGATTATGATCCCGTTGGTTGGCACGGCCGCCGAATTGCAGCGACTCGGCTCTCAAGTGCGCGAAACGATTCAACGGGTTCAGCAGGCGAAAAAGTATTCGCGAAAACTAAACATTCTGGTCGGCACGATGATCGAGATTCCGCGCGCCGCGCTCACGGCCGACGAGATTGCCGTGCATGCCGACTTCTTCAGCTTTGGCACCAATGATCTGACGCAGTTGACGTTCGGCTATAGCCGAGACGATGTGAACACGTTTCTGCCGGACTATCTGAGAGACGAAATTCTGACGCAGGATCCGTTTCAATCGCTCGATACGACGGGCGTTGGCCAACTTGTCGAGATGGGCGTCCGCAAGGGCCGCCGTGCGAAACAGAACCTCAAGTGCGGCATCTGTGGCGAGCACGGAGGCGATCCGGCATCGATCGAGTTCTGCCAGAAAGTCGGACTGGATTACGTCTCGTGCAGTCCGTTCCGTGTGCCGATCGCACGCCTGGCCGCGGCCCAGGCCGCTTTGAATGCCGATACGTAAAAGTCGCTACGTAAAAAAGATCAGCCCGCTTCGGCCCGAAAGTCCGCCTGGTCCTCGTGCGGCAGCGTGTCCTGATGCGAGTCGTGGATGCGGATCGTTGCGCCGGGTGGTATCCGCCGTTCTTGGGCGAAACCGCGTGTGCCGCCGGTCAGAAACCGAGCCAACTCGGCGGCCGGGCCGTCGCCGAATCGATCGCCGAGCGTCGTCTGAACTTCGTTCCAGGTCAACCCCTGTCGGTAAACGACTCGATAGGCCGCTTTGAGTTGCTTGACTGCATCGGACGAGAGACCCGCCCGACTTAGGCCGATTCGATTCAGGCCGACTACCATGCCCGTATCACCGTCGAGCAGGAAGAAAGGTGGCACATCGCGTATAACTCGGGCGTAGCCACCAACCATGGCCAAACCTCCGATGCGGACAAATTGATGCGCGGCGGCGCCGCCACCAAGATATGCCCGGTCGCCAACTTCCACATGACCGCCGAGCATCACGTTGTTGGTTAGCACCACATGGTCGCCGATAACACAATCGTGACCGACATGACATCCGACCATCAGCAGATTGTGATGGCCGACCCGGGTACATTCCCCCGCGCGGAGCGATCGGTGCAGCGTCGCATTCTCACGAACGACGTTCGAGTCGCCCACAACGAGCGTGCCAAGTTGCTCCGGCAGGCTGGTGTGCTGGGGCAGCCCGCCGAGAACGGCTCCGTCGAGAATTTGGTTGTCGGCGCCCAGCGTTGTGCCCCGTTTGAGCACGACATGGCTCGCCAGGTGAGTGCCCAGGCCGATCACTGTGCCCGCTTCAACGACACACAGAGGGCCGATTTCTACGTCATGGGCCAGATCGGCCTGTGGGCTGACAACCGCAGTCGGGTGGATTTTCACGGCGGGATCCTATCGGAACGGGGTACTATCGGAACGGGGCAGGTGGAACGCCGGCAGGTGGGAGAACGTGCGGGATGCGGGAATCGAAGGCGGTCTTACCGCAGCGGCGGCAAATAACCTACCAGCACCCCGGCTGCTTTAGACAGATACTCGTGCTGGAGAGTCGCCGGAAAGCAGCCGGGGTGCTTTTTCAGTATCGGTTGGTCTGCCCCTGCCGATTAAGACTGTCGCGCCGATTTTGAGAATTCTCCCAATGTCTTGACAGACAATTCATCTGTTGTCTCGCTCAGGTAGGGGGTTGTCGGTTGGCATGAAGGCCATAGCATGTGCTAAAAGTACACGTGCCTTTCGGCGAAATCTCCCGTTTATTGAGGAACTTCGGGGTATTGTGTCAGGCAGTCGGTTCCGTTGTTTGGGGGGCACCGAGGCTCTGACAGGAAAGTGAAAACATTCCGATCACGTTAAATACGTCAAATAGGAGCAGATGATAGAATGGCGACGCGAGAAGAACTCTATGACGAAGCAGATCGGCTCAAGGACGAAGGCAAGCTTGAGGAAGCGATCGCAAAACTTCACGAATTGTTGGAGGTCGACTCGGAATACGCTCTGGCGTATTCGGCCCTGGCGGTTGCGTGTGGACGCGCCGGCAAGCATGAAGACGCCATCCGCCATGCCCAAAAAGTGTGCGAGCTGGAGTCGAACGACCCGTTCAGCTTTACCGCGCTGAGCGTCACCTTCCAACGTGCCTTCGCTGGCACGAACAATGCGCAATACATTCAGATGGCCGAGGATGCGATGGCTCGGTCGCGAATGCTCCAGGAAGGCGCCTGACGATCTACCGTAAACTATCGCAAGGTTTCCCACGCGGAAATCAACCAGTCGGCCGCTCGGTCGACCTCCTCGTCGCTAGTATACCAACCGACGCTTAGTCGGATCGTGCCGCGGGCAGTCTCTTCATCGAGACCGATTGCCTGCAACGTCACACTCAGCCGAGTCGCCCCGCTATGGCAGGCCGCACCGGTCGCGGCGCAAAGCTCTGGAATCTTGCGCAGCAGTTGGTCGGCAATCACGCCGGGAAAGTTCACGCTCAACGTGTTGGGCAGCCGCGGCGCGGCCTCTCCGTTGATGGTGAGCCGGCTGCCGACGCCGTCGCGTAAGCGGCCGAGCAATCGGTCTCTAAGTGCCGCGGTCCTGGTGCCGTAGTCGGAAAGTCCTTCGGCGGCCAGGGCCGCGGCTGCGCCCAAGCCGGCAATGAGAATCACGTTTTCGGTGCCGGGCCGAAGGCCCGACTCTTGGCCGGCGCCGTGGAGCACCGGCGCGATGGGCGTACCGCGACGAACGAACAGAGCACCGACTCCCTTGGGCGCATAGAGTTTGTGCCCGGCTATGGAAAGCAGATCGACTCCCAACTCGGCGACGTCGGTGGCGATTTTTCCGGCGCTCTGGGCCGCGTCGGTATGCAGCAAGACACTGCGATCGTGGCAGACGGCGCTGATCTCGGCGATCGGCTGCACAGAGCCGATCTCGTTGTTGGCGTGCATGATGCTGACCAGCGCGGTATCAGGTCGCAGCGCCGCCTCGACGGCATGGGGTGAAACCATACCGTTGTCGTCGCACTCGACGAGGGTCAATTCGTAACCGAGCGACTGAAGAAATCGGGCCGGCTCGACCGTGGCAGGATGCTCGAGCGTTGAGATGACCAGATGCCGACGATTGGCGGTGTCGGCCGTCGCGGCCAACGCGCGAAGCACACCCACGAGCGCCAGGTTGTTACTTTCCGTACCGCCGCTGGTAAACGTGATCTCGCTCGATTCGGCCCCGAGCAGGCCCGCCACGCGAGTCCGCGCATCCTCGACGGCCTGTCGTGCGGCCAGGCCGATCGCGTGGTTGCTGGACGGATTGCCGAAGTGCTCGGCCATCAGCGGCAGCATGGCCTCCTGCACACGGGGCGCGATGGGTGTCGTCGCGTTGTAATCGAGATAAATCGTGCGCATCACTCATGCAGGGTGGCTATCAGGCCCCGTAACCACTGCCGGAAACCGGATCTCGCAATTCTTCTCAGACGTCGTACTGGTTACGAACTTTTGGGGATACCGCCCACGACTCGCTTCTGCACGTCGGTTTCCAGGACCCCGAACGCCTGTTCGTGTCGTTGAACCGACAGGTGCAGGGCGTGCAGTAGACGTTTGGCCGTGTAATAGTTTGTGACCAAGCGCTGCCGAACGGTCACCGGTTCGCTGGGAACTCCAAACGGCTGTGCATTAAGGCCGAAGTCGATAATCAACTCCTCGGGTGTGCCGGTCACGCGGCAGAAGTTGGCGTAGGTCGTGTGCGCCTTGGAATCGTCTATCTCGATACGCTGGCGCTGTTGAGCCTGTTCCGGTTGATCTTTCGGTGTGTCTATTGTCTCTTCTTTTACTTTCTCTTCTTTCTTTTTTTCGTCAGCAGCCACAAGATTCTCCTTTGTGCGAATCGCACGGACATGAGGTCAACGGTTGCATCGTTTTTCCAATGTTAACGGCATGAAATCCGTCACGCCGTTTCGTAATCCGCTCTGGACAAACAAGTAAACGGTTGAGCGTCGCGCTGGGGCACAGCACGTTAGTTTATAAGCGTACCCTATTTATAAAGGGGGCCAGACAGACGGGCTAGTACCCTCCTTATGCCGGCCACGAGAGGAACCGAGCCACGTTTTGTAAGGGAGCGGGAGAAGGCGGAGTGGTTTACCTTCGCATTCCGCAATGGCCTTGTCGAACAATTCCTTCAAAACAAGCGTGAACCATCGCTTCATAACCAGCGCAAGGAGGGCGTGAACGGATGTACCCTACCCCAAGAAGGAGCGATTCGATGGTTGCCAGCACAAAATCGAGTTGCAAGATCAGAAACTGGAAGGATTATAACGAATCTTTGGTCCGCCGCGGTGACATCATGTTTTGGTTCGACGACGACGTGATCGATGCCTGGGATCATATCAACGACGAGCCGAAGGTCGGCCGGCCATTCACGTACAGCGACACGGCAATCGAGTGCCTGCTGATGTTGCGTGAATTGTTCCGGCTGCCGTATCGACAGACCGAAGGTTTGGGGCGTGCATTGGCGCAAATGATGCGGGCGAATGTCACAATTCTCGATTACACCTCGCTGTCCAAACGAGCGGCCCGCCGCTCTCTTCCACGCTCCACATCCAAGCGCCCGGCGGCCATTGCTTGGCAAGATCCTTAGCGGGGATCCACTCGCGATACATGAGGGCTGAAAGCCGGCCGAGCGCGCCGCTATCGATCAGATCTTTCGCTTTGACGTAGTTGGGTGTGAAACGGAAATTCAATCCGGGCATCAGGCAGACGCCCTGTCGCCGCGCGGCTTCGATCATCTGGTCGACCTGATCCAGGTTTGCCGCCAGGGGCATTTCGCACAGAACGTGTTTGCCAGCCTCGATCGTCGCCATGGCAACTTGGGCGTGCAGCGGTGTGGGCGCGGCGATCACAACTACCTGGATCTTGGGATCCCGAACGAGCTCCGAGTAGTCGTTGTAAGCGGACGGAACCTGGTATTTCTTTACAACTTTGTCTCGGCGGTCCGAATCCGCGTCCGCCACGGCCACCAAGCGGGCTCCCTCGATCGCCTTGAAGGCCGGCACATGAGCACCGAGCCCGACGAAACCACAACCAACAATGCCGACATTTATGCTGTCCACAAGATGGTTCTCGCTGTTTAAGTGAAAACGGACTGTTAAAAAACTGTTTGACGTTGATACGCTTGCACCACTTCTTGGGCATCTTCCATGCTTTCGGTCTCATAGACGAGGACAACGCCCGTAGGAAATTTGTTTTGAACGGTCCCGTCAATCAACCGCTCGCGCGGCGGAATGTGGTTGGTGATTGCCACCTTGCGCTCTCGGCAGAGGGCATAAATGCGATCGATATCCATCATCTCCGTTTGACCAAAATCGAGTCCTTTCAACTCAAGAATCTCCAACATCGGCTCGACCAGATGTTCCCCGTCGCCGCAGAAGTGCAGCGAGCCGCCGCCCACCGTCTTGAGCAATTGAGCGTCCTTCGGCGCTACGATGTGGCGATAGTCGTCGAGCGACATGAGAATCGACGAATCATTGCGAAGCAGCCATCGGCCCGGAATATTATAGCCGAGCTGGCTATTGGCCAGCGGCTCCAGTCGATCCCTTGCATAGGGTCGATAAAGCTGTTCGACCTCGATCATGGTTTTCACGACTTTTTCCAACAGTGCGGTCACCAACTCAGGCTCATCGATCAAGCCAATAAAGATGTCGCTGCCCCAAAGCTGTTCGGCCGTATCGAACGGGCCTTGCAAGTCGGGAAGAGAAATCTGAATGGCCTGGTAGCATTTGGGATGCTTGGCCAATTGCTGAGCGTAAAAGTTGAGTGCCCGCGTAGATCGGCCGATTACGCCGCCATCGAGATTGATGGGCTTGTCACTGTTCACCAGCGCTCGAATCGCTTCGTCGGAAGCCCACGGCTTGATCCACGGGGGATTGTCCTCGTGCGAGCCCCAATGTCCACTGAGTATGCTGGCAACTTGAATCGTGCCATGATTGTTGCGGATGGCAAGCGGGCTATCGTCTTTGAGAATTAATCCAGGCACCACGCGCTCGAGCAACTGGTTCTGCATCATGGCGATCGGGTCATCGTATGATTGCCGATAGGGATAGTGCTCGAACTGATTCCACGGATCGGGCAGCATCCACTGGCTGTCCCAATTGGCTTTCACCACCAGCGGCGGCCGGTCGGTCGCCGCTCCGCTAAATGCGCGACGATAGCGAGCATCAACTTGCTCGCAATGGTCCAGATCAACCTGCTCGTCAATCTCTTGAAGCAACTGATCAAGTTGTTGGATGTCAGCAGTCATGAACAACCATTTCAGTTCAACGAGTTAAACGAATCGGTGTCAACTAGAGTATTCACCCGAGTTTACACAGCGCATGATCGAACTTCGAGTCCGTTGTTGTCTGATACTACAACCTATTATTAGCTGGATGGATTGAAACAAGTTGAGCGGTATCTGTGCCCACACGCACATCATCGCGCAGATTGCTGTGGGGTGATGTGCCTCGCGCGGCTTCGTTGTGCGGGCTGAAGGAATCGAATTCCATGAACCTTCGAGAAACACCGCCAGCGGATCGTTATGATATTTTATGCGCAGACATGCTCCAGGTCGAACAGGTCCTGTGCTTACACGCACATCGTGTTGCTCAGATCTCGGAAGATTCTTGGCGAGACAATACGAAATGGCACCAGAAAAAAAATTTCCCTCGCCACCAAAAAACGGAATTGCGCCCACCATAAATCGCTGACTAGCAGCTATTCGCAGAATCATCGGTGTGGCATCGCCACAGGAGGGAGAAGGATAAGAATTCGCGTGGGCCACGTGCAGCCCAAATGACTTTATCAACAGACTGCTAGAGCGTGTCGACATACAGTAACTGCCCGATTCAACGAATATTCACCATAACCTGACTTGTTAGCCGCTCGCCGCGGCGAGCGGTTAAGGCCGCTTCAAACCGCTGGCTTCCGCCTGCGGCTAACAGTAACGAGAAAAATGGGCTGGTGAATGTCAACACGACCTAATCGCCGGTGAACCCCAGCGATTTTAGTGCCTGGGGTTTGATCACTTCGGTCAGCTTAACGACAGAAATCTGAGAATAGGGGACCAGGATGTTTCGCGCGCCGGCCGTGTCGGGAATCGTCCGTTCGAGCAGCAGCATCTCGTCGCTCGTCGAAAAAATTGCTGAACGGGACTTCGTCACCGAGCAGGGTGACGAGAACACCGCGGCGGCCCACCTTCTCTGGCCACGAGGTGAAACAGGTTTTCCAAGCCGTGCTGGTTTCTTCGATACCCACTTGCCTACCTCTTGGTTCTTGCTAACTGTTCACGAACATTTCTTAGCCACGGATTCAGCGCGGATGAAAAGAAGTGCCCGCGAATAACGCGAATCAGCATGAATAACAAAACAAGTCCATCATGTTTTCATTCGCGACAATTCGCGTCATTCGCGGGCACTTCTTCCTTTGCGTCTTGGCGCCTTTGCGTGAGTCTTTCTTTGGTGGCTGTAGGCGGATCGCCACCCTTTAAATGGTCGTTATGTTATTGGTTCCTCGTCTCGCCATATCCGCAGGATGACACTTTCTCGATCCGTGCCGGGCGTGTTGTACGTTGCCACGCGGCGCAGTTCGAGTTTGCCCAGTCGCCCTTGCTCACGAGCCGCATGTCGCTCGTCGACCCAATGGCGTCCCTTGATGATGATCAATTGTCCAATCGCGTCCCAATAGGGTTCGAGCCAATAGAGCAGCTTGGCCAACGGCGCGACGGCGCGCGCCACGAGCGTATCATAACGACGCGATTCGAGCACCTCTTCAGCTCGCGCATGGACGATCTCGATCGGCAGGGCCAGCTCGCCAGCGATCGCATGGACGGCCTGGAATTTTTTCTGCACCGACTCACAGGCGGTCAACTTCAGATCGGGCCGCACGATGGCCAAAATCACGCCAGGAACACCTCCGCCGATGCCCACATCGAGTACCCGCGCGGCTTCGTCTAGATGGTCGGCCAGGGCCAGGCTGTCAACCACATCACGGGTGACAAATTTTTCGTAATCGGTATGTCGTGTCAGATTCAGCCGCTCGTTCCACGACCAGAGCAGACGACAATACCGGTCGAGCTGCTCAATCTGCTCCACCGGGAGTGCGATATCGAATCGATCCAATGTTGTAGCAAGCGATGCTTTTTGGGTGTCTTCCAACAGAGGATATTTTGGCGATTGAGTAAATAGAGAACGATGATCGACAAATTCTAGTATACCGGCATAGCCCAGTTAACAAAGGAGTGTGGTGGAGTTCTATTGCCTTGACGTGCAATTGGACCGAATCGATGTGAATGTTAGAATACGGGTTAGTTGTGCTGGATTGGTGCGATTGGTTATTGGAAAAACGCGTCCTTTGATCATCCGATCTGAGATTTTTCAGACATTTATATGCCGCACGTTGCCTTTATTCCGCTGACTGGACTTCGCGTCCGCGAGGAAGAACTCCGGGCGATGGGAATGCGTTTGCCCGGTTTGCGGCAGCGCGCGATGGCCGTAGCCGAGCTGCCCTCGCTTGGTCTGCTAACGTTGGCTGGTATGCTTCCGGATGAGTGGACATGCAGTTATCGTCCGGTGGCACGGTGTGATGATGAATTGGTTGAGAGAATCGTCAATGAGCGGCCCACGGTGGTAGCTGTTTCTGCTTTGACGGCCTCGATTGGAGAGGCTTATCGGTTGAGCCAGCGATTGCGGAATGAAAACCTGTCGGTCGTACTGGGTGGACTGCACGCGACGACGTGTCACGCTGAAGCAACGCGGTTCTTCGATGCCGTTGTCGTTGGCGAGGGCGAACCGGTGTGGCTTGACTTGCTCAGCGATGCGATTACCAACTCATTGCGGCCAGTTTATCGGGCGTCGGATGCTGACCGACACGAACGCTGGGCTGTGCCTCGGTGCGATCTGTTGGGTGCATTAGCGCCACCACGATTGACTCTGCAAACGCAGCGAGGGTGTCCGCTAGCGTGCGAATTCTGCGGTGCCACCCGAATGCTGGGCAGGTTTCGTGAGAAACCGATTGCGGCCATTCGCAGAGAACTTGCCGCGACACACCAGATAATGGATAGGCCATTGGTCGAATTGGCCGACGATAATACGTTTGCCGGCACTCGCAATACGGACGAGTTACTCGATGTCCTGGAAGAATCGGGCATTCGATACTTTACCGAGGCCGATTGGAGAACGTCCCGAAGTATCGACACGGCTTGCCCGATCGGGATGTTATCAAGTGCTGACAGGTATCGAGTCGTTGATATTCCGTTATCCTGGAATGGGAAACAAGAGTGTTGAACTTACTCGGATGTTGAAAGGAGTCGACGCAATCTAAGAGACCGGTGTGGTCGTCAACGCATGTTTCATTGTAGGTGCCGAAGGCGAGACCCGTGCATCACTGGATCGATTGGCGAGTTTTATTGAGAAGAGCGATTTTGGTGAAGTGCAATTAACGCTTCAAACACCTTTTCCTGGGACAAAATTATTTGACCGACTGGAGAAGGAAGGTCGATTACTGACGAATCGCGACTGGTCGCATTACACTTTGTTTGACGTGACGTTCCAACCGGATATATTGAGCGTCAGCGAACTGGAGCGAGGATTTCGTGATGTACTGAGCCACGTTTTTTCGTCGGAAGCAGCGGTTCGACGTAAAGAATTGCGACGCCAAATATGGCGAAGGCGACGTTGTCTGGATCCACCTTGTTGAACTTGGGCAGGTGTGCGATGTCAATTTCCACCGTGTTACGTTTCTTGTTGGGGTATCGAAAGGCAATTGTCGAGGTGGCGTACTGCCCGATCGCCTTGCTCGTAGGCGGTCTATTCGTTTTGTCCGCCGGATTTGCCCGCGAGTATGATGGCGAAGACTTACTGAGTGAACCTTGGTATGTTGGAATTCCCCTGCTGGCGTCCCTGGTCTCGTCGTTCATCTTGCATCTTGTTTCTTCTCGTAAATTGCTTCTTCGTGCGGGGCGATTGTTCTAATGACGGCTTTGGCAAGCGATACCTAACTTTTCTTTCCGTCTATTGGATGACGGCGCCACTGGCGTGGCTTTATGCGGTACCTTACGAGCAATTCATGTCCGCCGCTGACTCGGTGAGTTTGAATCTCTGGACATTGGCAATCGTTTCGGTCTGGCGGGTGTTGCTTGTCGCGCGAGCAATCACGGCGCTGTACGGTGCCAAGTGGTGGTCGTCGTTCTTTGTCGTGATGTGTTTCGTTGATACGCTTGCATTGATCATTCTTTTTTTGGCGACTTTGCCTGTTTTCAACGTGATGGGCGGAATCAGATTAAGCGAAGCTGAGAGTCTCATTCAGAGCACCGCATTCTTGGTAGGTACGCTGGGATTTCTCACGTGGCTGGTTTGGTTCATAGGATTGTGCGTCGTCGGAGCGAAAGGGAAGAAGCATTTGGAGCCAGCTGATCCGGCCACAGGTCACGAGAATTATGTGAGCCGGCCGCTGTGGATTTTGGCGGGCGCATCGCTGTTGGTCTGGGTGTTCGTACTGCCGTTGACCCAGCCGAAACAGCGGCTACGCTCCCAAGTGGAACATCTTTTGACGAACGGTAAAATTGAAAAAAGTTTGGCTTTGTTATCCTCGCATGAGCCGAGCGATTTTTCGACACACTGGGAGCCGCCACCGCATGTGGGCTACCACAATCCGCGACCACCGTTGATCGATGTTCTAGAGGTGTTGTCGACGATGGAAACCGCACCCTGAGTTCGCGACGCTTTCTTGGAGACAACCTGCAATACTCTGAATAATTCGTATGATAGCGAAATGTTCTGGCAAGAACTGCGATTTCGTGGCCGGAGTGATCGCGAAATAGACCGATATTTAGAAGTATTTACCGAGATTCCGGAATTTGTGGACGCGATCGGGCGCAATCCGAACGAGCTAATACGCTTTGCCAATAGTTCGTCTGATGACACGGAAGATCGGGCTGATCTCATACGGAATCTGTTGCGTACAGCGGGCCATGATTTTCCTCCTGGCGAAGAGACAAAACCGATCCCAGTGCCTTTACATTAGGCTGGGACGGAAAAATGATCTGCCTCTGGAGAGCACCCCGGCTGCTTTTCAGCGATTCTCCAGCACGTGGATCTGTCTCAAGCAGCCGGGGTGCTGGTAGTTTGTTTCCTGTTAACTTGCCTTACCTGCCAGCATTCGCCTTTCAAAGCGAGGGCGACGGCGTTAGGATTGAGGGGTTGGCAACATGACTCCAAGAAACAGGGAGCCCCGAGAGCACGGATGTTCCATCGATTAGGTAGTTTTGTCACGCGGCACTGGGTTTTGGTAATCCTGGGGTGGCTTGCGCTTGCCGTGGGCCTCAAGCTAGCCGCGCCGGCGTGGGATGACGTTACCTTCGACGGCGACCTGGCTCACCTGCCGACCGAGATGGCCAGCATCCAGGGCGGTCTGCTGCTCGATCGCGCGTTTCCCGACGACAAGTCGAAAAGTCAGGTCGTTCTGGTGATTGCCCGAGAGGGCGAGAAGCTGCGGCGGAACGACAAACTCTTTGCCCATAAGCTCGCCGACGCGATGCGTCACCTGGAAACGGGCGAGGGACAAGGGATTGTCGACGTTCTGACGACCCGCAGCGAAGTCATCGGCGACATGCTCAAGAGCCGCAACAAGCGGGCACAGCTTGTCGTGTTGCAGCTCAGCGGCGAGTTCATGGCCACGACCAACATGCCGTTGTTAGAACAAGTGGCTGCGAATCGCGATCAACTGATCGACGAGTACGAACAAGAACTCGGTGACGCGGGGGCCGTATGGCGGGCCGGTTTGCAGGTCGGCATCACCGGCTCGGCGGCGATCGGGGGCGACATGCTCTCGGCGGCGGCCGAAAGCATTGCGAACACCGAGACAATGACCATCGTGTTGGTCGTCGTCATTCTGCTATTTGTCTACCGTGCCCCGTTGCTGGTGCTCATCCCGCTCTTGTCGATCGCCGTGTCGGTCTCGGTGGCGACCTGTTTGGTCGCTGCGCTGACGCAGGTTGACACGGTGACCGACTGGTCGTGGTGGGACTTCAAGATATTCAAGACCACCAAGATTTTTGTGGTGGTCATTCTGTTTGGCGCCGGCACCGATTACTGTCTTTTCTTAATCGCTCGATATAGGGAGGAACTGGCCAAAGGTGTTTCGCGGGCTCAGGCGGTGGCCGACGCGCTGGGCAACGTGGGCGATGCGTTGGCGGCCAGCGCGCTCACCACGATCGTCGGTTTGTCGATGATGTACTTCGCCGCCTTTGGCAAGTACGCGAGCAGCGGACCGGCCGTGGCGCTCTGTTTGACCGTGGCGCTATCGGCGTGCCTGACCCTTGCGCCGGCGCTATTGTGTGCCTTCGGTCGGATTGTGTTCTGGCCATTTTCTGTCGACTTGGCGGCGGCGCCGGACAAACGAGAAGATCCCGCCGCTGGGCGTAATTTTTCAGGCGGCTTTTGGGAGCGGATCAGTGGTATGGTCATGGCTCGGCCGGGTCTGATTCTTGTGGTCGCGCTGCTGCTGTTGACGCCGCTGGCCTACGTCGGAACATCGGTCGACATTACCTATGACCTGTTGGCCGAGTTGGACCACGAGCGGCAAAGCGTCCGGGGAACGGCCCTGTTGCGGCGACATTTCACCGCGGGCCAGACCGGCCCGGTCACGATCGTGGCCTATCAGGACGGTGCCGAGTTCAAAACCAATGATGGCAAAAACAAGGTCCAAGAGTTAGTCAATGACCTCTACGAAGTCGAGGGCGTGGCGAGCATTCGCTCCTTGGCGACGGTGACGGGCATCAAGCCGCGAAAGCGGGGTCTGAAGGATTTGCTCAAGGCCAAGGTCGCCTCGGTGTACCCGGAGGCCGAACAGGCGTTTGTCTCCCACACGCCGCGGTATGACGGCGACGTGACGCGTCTATACGTGATTCTGGAGAGCGACCCGTTGTCGTATTGCGTCGATCGCGAATCTCCCTGGTATGGGGCCCAGTTCTTGTGCGTCGGCACGACCGCCGGTATCCGTGACTTGCAGGCCGTCACCTCGAGCGATCAGATCGTGATCCAGCGATTGGTCATGCTGGCGGTGTTGATGGTTCTGTTGCTGATTCTCAAGCGGCCCGTGATCTGTTTTTACTTGATCCTGTCCGTGCTGTTCAGCTACTTCGTCACGATCGGTGCGACGCAATGGTTCTTCGAGTGGCTCTACGGCGATACGTTTCATGGGCTGGACTGGAAAGTGCCGGTCTTCTTATTCGTGATCCTGATCGCCGTCGGCGAGGATTACAATATTTATCTGGCCACGCGTGTGTTCGAGGAGCAGCGACTCCTAGGATTGCGGGCCGGTTTGCGCCGTGCTCTGGTACAAACGGGCGGCATTATTACAAGCTGCGGGATCATCATGGCGGGCACGTTCTGTTCGATGATGTTCGGCTCGCTCCGTGGCATGACCGAGTTGGGCTTTGCGCTGTCGCTTGGGGTTCTCCTCGATACGTTCGTCGTGCGGACGGTGCTGGTGCCGGCATTTTTCGCGCTGATCATTCCGCGAGAAGCAGCGATCGAGGAACCGGTCGAAGCGACCGCCGGCATGGTCACCAAGGCCGCCACAGCGCCGGCTGCCTTACAAACCAGTCAGCCGGTGGATTCGGTTCGCGGCGAGGTGCAGCGTTCGATTCACTAGGCTTTGTCAAACTGTAGGGAACGCTCTCTGTGGCGTTCCGTTGCGCCGAAACCCACACCCGCAAGCGGCCCCGCTAAATCTATTATGAAACTCGTTGTTCTTGGTTCGCCCGATAGTTGGTATTTCAAAGACCTAGAGCGCGCGGCGGCCGGTCGGCACCAACTTGTCTCGGCAACCTTCTCGGACCTTGCGTCGGCGGTCACGACCGGCGGCATTACGGCCCACTCCGCGGATATCGACCTTGTGCAGGCAGACTGTGTGCTGGTGCGGACGATGCCACCCGGCTCGCTCGAACAGGTTGTGTTTCGCATGGATGTTTTGGCGCGGATCGAAGCGGCCGGCGTGCCGGTCATCAATCCTCCGCGGGCTATCGAGACGGCGGTCGACAAATACTTGGGCAGCGCGAAACTGGCCGAAGCCGGGCTAAGAGTGCCTCGAACGCTCGTCTGTCAATCTGTCGAGGCAGCCATGGCCGCGTTGGAGCAACTCGGCGGCGACGTGGTCGTCAAGCCGCTGTTCGGCGCCGAAGGTCGCGGCATCACGCGGCTCAACGACGAGGCCCTCGCGCTCAGGGCGTTCAAAATGTTAAGCCAGCTCGGCGCGGTGCTCTATCTGCAGGAGTTCATCGAACACGAGGGCTGTGACCTACGGCTGCTGGTCGTGGGCGAGCGGGTGCTGGGAATGCGGCGCTCCAGCGGGCACGACTGGCGGACGAACATAAGCCGGGGTGCCAAGGCAGAGCCGATCAAGGTCACGTCGGAGCTGGCCGATCTGGCTCGCCGGGCGGCGTCGGCGGTTGGGGGCCCGCTGGCCGGCGTTGATCTGCTGCCGGGTCGCGATGGGCAACTCTACGCCATCGAGGTGAATGCCGTCCCGGGCTGGAAGGCACTGGCTCGGGCATTGGATCTGGACATTGCCTCGCTGGTCTTAGAATTCCTGGAGGGTATTGTCGGCGGTCGAATGTCGGGATAATGACCTCGTCATGACCACAATGATTCCGTCGGAAACGCCCAGATTGAACGTCGCGGACCGGCTGGCCGAATCGGCTCGTCGGTGGCCCGATGTGGTGGCTGTTGCCGAGCCGACTCGCTATGAAAGGCGCAACGGGCGGCGACAACGTTGCTACGTGCAGGCTTCTTTTTCCGAACTGGACGCCGACGTCGATCGGATTGCCCGTGGGTTGGTAGCGTTGGGGGTAGAGCCAGGGGCGCGGATGGCGTTGTTGGTGCGGCCGGGCATCGATTTCATCGCCTTGACGTTCGCGCTGCTTCGCTGCGGCGCGGTGACCGTGCTGATCGACCCGGGCATGGGCCGCAAGAACCTGATCCGTTGTTTGGAAGATGCGCAGCCGGAAGGCTTCGTGGCGATTCCGCCGGTCCACGCGGTACGGACGCTGCTCGGGCGTCGATTTGCACGTGCCCGATTGAATGTGACAGTTGGCAGGCGGTGGTTCTGGGGCGGCGTGACGCTCGGGCAACTCAGGAAATTGGACAATCGCAGCGATCACGTATTGCCCACGATGGAAGCGGACGATCCGGCGACGATTATTTTTACCACCGGCAGTACCGGGCCGCCGAAGGGTGTGCTCTACCGGCATGGCAATTTCGATGCGCAAGTGACCGAGATTCGTGACCGGTACGAGATTCAACCTGGCGAGGTCGACCTGCCGGGATTCCCGCTCTTCGGCCTCTTCAACGCGGCGATGGGCGTGACGACTGTTATTCCCGACATGGACCCCACGCGTCCGGCACAGGTCAATCCCGAGAAGATCATCGAGGCGGTCAACGACTGGAACGTCACCCAAGCGTTTGGCTCGCCGGCGATCTGGAATCGAATCGGCCGTTACTGCGAAGCCAGCGGAAAGCGGCTGCTGACCGTTCGCCGCGTACTCTCGGCCGGTGCGCCGGTGCCGGCCGACGTGTTGCGGCGGATGACGGCCTGCATTCACACCGAAGGCCAAATGCACACGCCGTACGGCGCCACCGAATCGCTGCCCGTAGCATCGATTTCGGCCCGCGAGGTGTTGTCCGAGACCGCGGAGCAGACCGACCAGGGAGCGGGCGTCTGTGTCGGCCGCAAGTTCTCACAGATTGATTGGAAGGTTATCCGTATCGTCGACGGACCGATTCGGTCGATCGAAGAGGTCGAGCTGCCGGCGGCCGATGAGATTGGCGAGCTGATTGTGACCGGTCCGCAGGTGACAAGGGAGTACGCCACGCGAAGTGAGTGGAACGCGCGGTCGAAGATCGCCGACGGCTCGCGCGTCTGGCATCGGATCGGCGATTGCGGCTATTTTGACTCTCAGCAGCGGTTTTGGTTTTGCGGTCGGGTGGCTCATCGTGTGCTGACCCAAGAGGGGCCGATGTATCCGGTGCAGTGCGAGGCGATTTTCAATTCGCATCCGGACGTGTTTCAATCGGCGCTGGTAGGTGTCGGCCCATCGGGCAAGCAGCGGCCCGTGCTGATCGTCGAAAGAGCAGACGGTGCAGCACCAAGTGACGACGTGGCAATTGACAATGTTGCAAAAGATGACACGGCGCTGATTCGTGAATTGCGGCGCCGGGCCACGGCGCATCGGCTGACACAAAGCATCCGCCACTTCCTCATGCACCGGTCGCTGCCAGTCGACATTCGGCACAATGCGAAAATATTTCGCGAACAGTTGGCCACGTGGGCTGAGCGGCGAGTGGAAGGTCGAACCGAATGAAAGCGCTCGTTACCGGTGCTCGCGGATTCCTGGGTCTCTATATCGTCGAGCAGCTTATTGCTCGGGGAGACCAAGTACGGGCGTTCTGCCGCTCTCAGAGTCCCGAGCTAGACTCGCTCGGCGTCGAAGTCCTCGAGGGCGACTTGCGTGACCGCCAGGCGGTGGTCGCCGCGTGTGCGGGCGTCGACGTCGTATTCCACGTGGCGGGCGTGGCGGGAATCTGGGGACCGTGGGATCATTTTTATCGTATCAACACGCTCGGTACGCAGTGTGTCGTTGAGGGCTGCCGCGAGCAGGGTGTCGGTCGGCTTGTATACACCAGCAGCCCGAGTGTTACGTTTGATGGTAGCCCACAATGTGGCGTGGATGAGTCGGCGCCGTACGCGACGCGGTGGCTTTGCCATTACCCACATAGCAAGGCACTGGCCGAACAGCATGTGCTGGAGGTGAACGGCAGCGGCGGATTGCTGACCTGCGCGCTGCGACCGCATCTGATTTGGGGCCCGCGCGATCGGCACTTGATACCGCGACTGCTCAGTCGTGCTCGGCAAGGCGCGTTACGACGGGTGGGCGATGGGACGAACCGGGTCGACATGGTTTATGTGGAGAATGCCGCCGAGGCGCATCTGCAGGCGGCCGATGCACTGACCGACGGCTCGACCGTGGCGGGTCGGGCCTATTTCATTAGCCAGGGAGAGCCGGTCAATTTGTGGCAATGGACCGATGAGATATTGGAACTCGCCGGGCTGCCGCCCGTGCGGCGGTCGATCTCGCTGTCGGCCGCCTGGCGGATCGGAGCGGCAATGGAGGCAGTTTACAAGGTTTTGCGTATTAAGCGCGAACCGCGGATGACTCGATTCTTAGCAGCTCAACTGGCTACGGGCCACTATTTTGATATTTCGCGTGCCCGGCGCGATTTTGGTTACAAGGCGCGAATCTCCACCGCCGAGGGGATGCGACGGCTGGGCGAAGAGCTAGCAGGGTAGTTGCAGAGCTACCCAGTCCTGCTTTACCGGGTTAGAGGCGTTGTTTTCGGTAGTGCCGACGCTAGGCTGGCGGTTGTCAAAATAGCCGCGATTTAGTAGCCTGATTGGCTTTCGCCGACCCTTTTTCCCGCCCATCGGTACGAACCGAGTTATGATCGCTCAGTTGTCGGAGAGTCAACGGATTGTTATCACCGGCATCGGCCTGACCGCGCCGAACGGGAACAATCTGTCCGAGTTTCGGGCAAATCTTCTCGAAGGTCGTAGTGGCGTTCGCCCTTACAACATTCGTTACGTCGGCGACACGCTGGCCGGCGTCTGCGATTACGATCCCCACAAATATCAGAAAAAGAAGGGCGTGCGCCGGGGAACGCGGGCTGGCAGCGTCGGTGTATACTGCTCGCAAGAGGCGGTGCGAGACGCCGGCCTCGACTGGGAGAACGTCGACCGATCGCGGGTAGGCATCTACGTCGGGGTCACCGAGCACGGCAACGTAGAGACCGAGAACGAAGTCCACGAGCTGAAGGGATTCGATAACGACATTAAGTTTTGGTCGCATCACCACAATCCGCGGACCGTGGCCAACAACCCGGCGGGCGAGATCTCGCTCAACATGGGCATTACGGGCGCCCATTATACGATCGGCGCTGCTTGTGCCGCGGGCAACGCCGGTGTGATCCAGGGTGCCCAGATGTTGCGACTCGATGAGTGCGAGGTGGCCTTGGCGGGCGGCGTGTCGGAAAGCATTCATACGTTTGGCATCTTTGCCAGCTTCAAGGCGCAGGGCGCGCTGGCCAGTCATGACGATGCGACACGGGCGTCGCGACCCTTTGACGTGGACCGCAACGGGATCGTCGTGGCCGAGGGCGGATGTATGTATGTCTTGGAACGGATGAGCGACGCGCGGCAACGTGGCGCGAAGATTTATGGCGAGGTTGCCGGATATGCCATGAACAGCGACGCCAGCGACTTTGTGCTCCCAAATCCCGATCGGCAGGTCGAATGCATCGAGGCGGCGCTGCGGCGAGCGGGGATCACGGCCGAGCAGGTCGATATCGTCAGCACGCACGCCACCGGCACGGCCGAAGGCGACATCCAGGAATGTATCGCGCTGCGACGGACGTTCGGCGGCTGCAAAAATACGTCGATCAACAACACGAAGAGCTTCATCGGGCACGCGATGGGAGCAGCCGGTGTGCTAGAACTGTCGGGCAATCTGCCGGCGTTCGACGATGGAGTTTGCCACGCCACGATCAACGTCGACCAGCTCGATCCGGACTGTGATTTGCCCGGATTGGTGCTCCGCGAGCCACGAGAAAAATCGTCGGTGGAATATATTTTGAACAACTCTTTTGGCATGCTGGGCATCAACTCGGTGCTTATTATCAAGAGAGTTTAGTAAGGCGAGCCGCAGGCATAAGCCCGTGGGTAGAGGTGTTTTCAACAAAATGGCCCCGCAAACGTGAAATATATTTACGATTGACAAAGAGAGGAACACGGCATGACATCTGCCGATATACGAGAAGAAATTCTCGACATATTGAGAATCATCGCTCCGGACGAAGATCTTTCGGATCTGAAAGACGAGCCGCCGTTTCGCGAGCAGATTGAGCTGGACAGTATGGACTTTCTAGATATCGTGATGGAGCTACGGAAGCGGCACCGCATCCAAGTGCCGGAAGAAGACTATGGTGAATTGGCCAGCATGCAAAGCACGGTGACCTATCTCGATCCGATGATGCGCGACATCGAAAGAGTTTGATCGTTCACGCGAATTGCTTAGCCACGGATGAAACGCGGATAGAAGGAGTATTTCACCACGGAGTCACGGAGAACACGGAGACGAATACTAAAAAGAAGAACCGCCGATGAACGCGGATTGTACAAGGTTTCAAGAAATTACCAATAATTCACAGCAGACGACTCAAAACCCAATGAATCCCATGATTATCTGCGTTCATCGGCACTTATCTGCGGTTCCTTCTTCGTTTTTTGTTATTCCTCCGTGTTCTCCGTGTCTCCGTGGTGTACTCTTGCTTGTTTTATTGCATCTATGTATGACACGCTGATCATCGGTGCCGGAATGTCGGGTCTGGCGGCTGGCATTCGTCTGGCGTACTACGATCGTCGAGTCTGTATTCTCGATCGGCACTATACGATCGGCGGGCTGAATTCTTTCTACCGGCTGCGGAATCGCGAGTACGACGTCGGACTGCACGCCGTGACCAACTTCACCCCGCCCGGCACAAAGAAAGGACCGCTGGCTCGGATCTTGCGCCAGTTGCGGTTCCGCTGGGATGACTTCGCGCTGCGCGAGCAAGTCGGCTCGGAGATTGCCTTTCCCGACGTGCGGTTGCGGATGGGCAACGACTTTGAATTGTTCCGCTCTGAGGTTCATCGGCATTTTCCACAAGAGAAAGACAACTTCGAGCGGCTGCTGGGCCAGATTCTCGAATATGACGACCTCGACCAGGAGTCGTTCGACATCTCGGCCCGGCATGTCTTGGAAGATACGCTCGACGATCCGCTGCTCATCGAGATGGTCCTCTGTCCGCTGATGTGGTACGGCAATGCCCGCGAGCATGACATGGGCTTCGGACAGTTCTGCATTATGTTTCGCAGCATCTATTTCGAGGGCTTCGCACGTCCTTACAACGGCGTCCGGCTGATTCTGAAGAACTTGGTCCGCAAGTTTCGCACACTCGGCGGCGAGTTGCGGCTGCGGACCGGCGTGTCGCGGATCAAAACCGAGGGCGATCGGGCGGTGGGCGTGGTGCTCGATGACGGAACCGAACTGGAGTGTCAGAACATTCTCTCTTCGGCCGGCTCTGTCGAGACGCGTCGGTTGTGTGACCCAGGCTATGAAGCCTCGCCTGAGAGCGTCGGTCAGCTCAGCTTCACCGAGGCGATTTCCGTTTTGGATTGCCAGCCGAAAGAGTTGGGCAACGACCGCACCATCGTGTTTTTCAACGATTCGGACAAAGTCCACTGGCAGAAGTCGGACCAGCTATGCGATGTCCGCTCGGGCGTCATCTGCTCGCCCAATAACTATTGCTACGAAGACGACGAGGGCGAACTGGCCGACGGCTTTATGCGCGTCACCTCGATCGCCAATTTCGACGCCTGGCAAAACCTTTCCAAAGAAAAATATGAGCTAGCGAAGCTCCACTGGTACGATCAGATTGTGGACTCGGCCGTGCGATTCGTGCCCGACTTCCGCCGGGCCGTGATCGACACCGATATGTTTACGCCGACGACGATTCGTCGCTTCACCTGGCACGACAATGGCGCCGTGTATGGCTCACCGAAGAAACAACTTGACGGCACAACGCATTTGAAGAATGTGATTCTCTGCGGCACCGACCAAGGTTTCGTCGGCATCATCGGTGCGATGATGAGCGGCGTATCGATGGCGAATCAGTATTGTTTGCGGTAGGGGAGTAGTAGCGAGTTGTTAGTAGCAAGTTTCAAGTTCGGAATCAAACACCCCACATGCCACGTGATTTTCTAAAACACGCCAAGGATCGGTACGACGTCGTCGTGATCGGTAGCGGGCTAGCCGGGATGACGGCCGCCAATGTGCTCGCCCGCGCGGGCCGCAGTGTGCTGCTCGTCGAACAACATTACAAGCTGGGCGGCATGGCCACTTGGTTCAAGCGACCGGGCGGACATATTTTCGACGTGTCGCTGCACGGCTTCCCGGTCGGCATGATCAAAAGCTGTCGGCGATATTGGACCCGTCAGATCGCCGACTCGATCGTGCCGCTCAAGAATATTCGGTTCGACAACCCGATGTTTTCGCTCACCACGAGCTTCGACCGCGTGGACTTTACTCGGCTGCTGACCGGGCAGTTGGGTGTCGAGCCAGCCGCAGTCGAATCGTTTTTCGACGCGGCGCGGGGAATGAACTTTTACGACGATCAGACGACCACGGTCCGCGAGCTGTTCGATCGGTTTTTTCCCGGCCGCGAAGACGTCATTCGGCTGCTGATGGAGCCGATCACCTATGCCAACGGATCGACGCTCGAAGACCCGGCGATCAGCTACGGCATTGTCTTTTCAAACTTTATGTCCAAGGGCGTCTATACGTTCCAAGGGGGCACCGACCGGCTGATCCGTTTGATGCACGAGGATCTCAAGCAAAACGGCGTCAACATCTGTATTCGAGCCAACGTGACCAAGATTCTGGTCGATGCCGGCTCGGTGGCGGGCGTCGAGGTCAACGGCCGCACGATTCGTACCGGCGCGGTTGTCTCGAACGCCAACTTGAAGCTGACGATCTTCCGGCTCATCGGCGAAGAATACTTCGACCGGCAGTTTGTCGACGAGGCGCGAGCCGTGCGACTGAACAACTCCAGCACCCAGGTCTACATGGGACTCAAGCCGGACGAACGGATTGACGAAAGCACGGGCGACCTGTTGTTCAGCAGCACGGCACCGTTGTTTCGGACCGATTTGCTATTGAGCCGAGACATTACCAGCCGTACGTTTTCGTTCTATTATCCGCGGACCCGGCCCGAGGGTCGGCCACGCTGCTTGATCGTCTCAAGCACGAACGCCCGGTATGAAGATTGGGCCGATCTCGACGACGAGGCGTACGAGGCGAGCAAGCAGGACTTAATCGACACGACGCTCGACGCGGTCGAAAAATATGTGCCCAACATTCGCGACCGGTTGGATCACGTCGAGGCCTCCACGCCGCTAACCTTCAAACATTATACTCAGCACGCGCAGGGGTCCAGCTTCGGCACGAAGTTCGAAGGGCTGGCCGTAAGCCGGGGCTTGCCGGACCAAGTGGGCGGGCTGTTCCATGCGGGCAGCGTGGGCATTATCATGTCGGGCTGGCTCGGCGCGATCAACTATGGCGTGATCGTGGCCAACGGCGTCGATTCGCTGCTGCTGCAGCGCAGCGGGGCCAGCGCAACGAACACGGCTGTGGTGCGATAAATCCGGGTGGCACTGCTGGCTTGTCCAGCAGTGGACAGCGGGTACACGGTTTACACTGCTGGGCAAGCCAGCAGTGCCACCCGTAAAAAGCGATACATGCCCATGACACGCAAAGCGATTGAAGCCGCGATCTCGCACCGCGATCCGTTCTTGCTGATCGACGAAATCGTCGAGCAGGATGAGCGGCGGATCGTCTGCCGGAAGACGTTCACTGGGGACGAATTCTGGTTTGCCGGGCACTACCCCGACTTTCCGATCACGCCCGGCGTGCTCTTGTGCGAAGCGGCGATGCAGGCCGGGGCCGTTTTGCTGAGCCAGTTCGTGGACGGTGCCGACGGCGGTGTGCCGGTCGCCACGCGGATGAGCGACGTGCGATTCAAACAGATGGTCCGGCCAAGCGACACGATTGAGATCGCGGTCACGCTGAGAGAGCGACTCGCCAACGCATTTTTCCTTGATGCCAAGGTAACCGTCGGCTCGAAAGTGGCGGTGCGATTTAGCTTCGCCTGTACGATGACGTCCGGGGCGACTTCGCCCGAGCAAGCAGCAGCCCGGGGAGAGTAGCCGGATAATGGTCCACGATTTCCTCAAACTCGACGGCAAAACAATTCTGGTGATGGGCGTGGCCAATCGTAAGAGTGTGGCCTGGCACATTGCCCGCGTGTTGGTGGCGGCAGGCACCAAGGTCGTCTATTCGGTCCGCAGCGAAGAGCGCAAGGCGTCGCTCGGCGAATTGCTGGAAAAGCACGGCGAAGCGGCGGACATCTTTGTCTGCGACGTTGAACACGAAGAACAAATCGCTCGCTTGCGCACCGAGGTTGGCGAGCGGCATAAAATGCTCGACGGCCTGGTCCACTCGATCGCCTTCGCCGACTACGAGGATGGGGCCAGACCGTTTCACGAAACAACGAAGCGGGCCTTTTTGCGGTCGCTCGACATCTCGTGTTATTCGCTGCTGGCGATCTCGAACGCCTTTAAGGATCTGCTGGCGGCCGAAGGATCGGTCGTGACCATTTCGATTTCAACAACCCGCATGGCCAGCGAGAACTACGGGTTTATGGCGCCGATTAAGGCGGCACTCGACTCGTCGCTGACCTTCCTCGCGAAGTCGTTCAGCAAGTTCTCACACGTGCGGTTCAACGCCGTGTCACCGGGCCTCCTGAAAACGTCCGCGTCGGCGGGGATTCCGGGCTATGTCGAATCGTATCTGTATGCCGAGCAGGCGACGCTGCGGGGCCGAGCCGTGCAAACGCATGAGGCGGCCGAAGTCGCCGCGTTTCTGCTGAGTCCACGTTCGAGCGGGATTAACGCTCAGCAGATCGTGGTCGACGCCGGGATGTCGGTCAATTACTTCGACCAGGAGTTGGTAGCACGGGCCATGCGGGAGTAGTCAAGAGTCGAGAGTCGAGGGTCGAGGGTCGAGAGTTACTCGTCGAGAGCGAAAGTGAGGCTCGTGCCGCTGGGCAGCGGTCTTGAGCCAACTGTTCTGCCAGTCGACGGCCAGCATGACGCTGTTGATGCCCGAGCCGATGCCGAGCATCGCCACACGATCGTCCTTTTGCAAGTGTCCGCTTTCGACGCCACGTGCCATCGTGATCGGCAGCGCGACCGAGCCGGTGTTGCCAAGAGTTTCGACCGTAGTGAAATCGGCCGCCGGTTTGAGCGTCAGCGATTCGAGCATCAATTTGCGATGGGCTGATCCGACCTGATGGCAAAAGACCTTATCAACCCGATCGGCGGTCCAGCCTAGGTCATCAAGAAAAACACCGAACGTCTCGACGCCCATCGCGATGCCCTGGTGCATGAGTTGCTCGCTGTCGGTGTTCATCAGCGGAGCCATGCCATCGGCGACCGCTTCGTCGCGACCGCTCTGGCAGAGATCGTGAAAATCGGTATTAGCGCGGGTCGTGGCGGAGAGCAGTCGATTTCCGGTCCGGCTCAGTTCACGATTGGTTAGCAGAACGGCGACGCTGCCCGAGCCGATGGTGAGCGACGCGATCGAAGATTTCACCGAGTCGCGAGTGAGCGACTCGTCACGATTGAGCGTAGCGATTGTCGACTCGACCAGTTGGCGGCTTCCCTCGGTGCCGACGACCAGGCCGGCGCGAATCTGGCCCAACTCGATCATATTGGCCACCTGGACCATGCCATTGAGGATGCCCAGACAAGCGTTCGAGAGATCGTAGATCGCCGAGTCGCGTGACAATCCAAGGTGATGATGCACACGGCACGCGGTGGCGGGCTCTAAAAAGTCGCGGCAGACCGAGCCGTGTATCAACGCCCCGATGGAACGGCGATCGACGCCGGACACCTGGATCGCCTTTTCCGCACTCTCGATGCTCTTTTCGCTGGGCAACGTGCCGGGCGGCCAGAACCGACGTTCGCGGATGCCGGTCATAAGCTCCAGACGGCCCTCGGGAAGCCTCAGACGTTGATAGAGAGGCGCCAGACGGCGTTCGATCTCGGCCGAAGTGACTAACTCGTCCGGCAGCGTGTAGCCCAAGGCCTCGAGGCAGACGTTCTGGTAACGCATGGGCGACGCACTCGCGTGTTTCTTCAGCGGGATCGAAAACGAGACAAGGAAAAGGGCCCCAATCAGCAAACTTTTGAACATACTGGCGGATCGGAGCCTCGTAAAGGGAGCCGATTTTGTCCTGGTTCGGTTTCGTTTTCGTCGGCCACGCGATGGGCCTGGTTTGCTAGCAGACCCAGGATGTTGTGTCCCGGGAAACGTGCCAACCCAAAATACGGTAGGTACTTGCCAATTTTGTGGGATCGGTTACATTCACTCCTGGCTTGCATTCCTGTTGCCGATTGACACGGCACAACCCGAAGGGAGTTTACGAGGCATCGCGATAAGGAAGTCGGATCGGCGCATTTCCGGAAATTTTGGAAATAGCGGCTGGCGGAAGCCTCGCACACCACGAAAAGCCAACCGTCGAATCACGATGTTTGTGTGGCCCCGTTTTGGATGGGATCCAGTTCTGGCTGGGAACCCGTTCTGGGCGGGTATCGCAAGCACGCTGATCGTGTGGTTGCTCTTCGTCGCTCAGGGAATTTTCTTCGTACCCTATGCTTTGCGTGGATCTGCCGGTGTGATCCTGACTCGGATCCTCGTCACTGCGTCGATGCCTGGTCTGCTCGGAATCCGTTTCCGTTGTGTACCCCGTTTCTGTCATGTACATAGTGCAGAGACATTTGCAAAGGAGTGTAAAGCCATGTCGAAGAAGCCTCTGATTGGATTAAACGCTGACTTTCGTTCGGCAAAGAATGAGACCCCGGCGTTCAGCTATCTTGCGACAGCTTACTATGACGCCGTTTCGGAAGTGGGAGGCGTTCCGGTCGTGATCCCGCCCCTGGCGGAACCGGCCGACCTACCTTGTTTGCTTGACATGCTCGACGGCGTGATTCTCGTCGGAGGTGGAGATTTGGATCCTCGCCGCGACGGCTTCATGTTACATCCGACGGTCCGACCGCTCGACCCACGCCGTGAGATGTTCGATCGAGCGCTGATTGCGATGATTGCCGAGAGAAGAATGCCTGTCTTTGGCGTCGGCGTGGGCATGCAACTGCTGAACTTGTCTCAGGGAGGAAATCTCTTCCTGCATATTCCGGAAGACATGCCAGGTTCACTACCGCACAGAGATCCGCTCGATCCGGAGCACCGCCATGGCCTGGAGTTAACGCCCGGTTCCTTGATGGAGCACGTTTATGGCGACGGTGAGTTGCGGGTAAACAGCATGCACCACATGGCGGTGGATGAGGTCGCTCCTGGTTTCGAAGTCACGGCCCGTTGTCCGGACGGCATCGTCGAAGCGATCGAAAGCACCTGCGAAGACTGGTTTGCCTTCGGCACCCAATTCCATCCGGAGGCAGAGTCGGCTTCGGCCCTCGATATGCGCATCTTTGAAGAGTTTCTCCTGGGGGTGAAGGGCAAATCGCGATTGATCCGGATGGTTGCCTGACGGCGTAGCGAACGGACGACGAAAAAACGCGGCCCAATTTCTTGGGCCGCGTGATCGCGGATCGCTTCTTGTCCGTTGTGCTATTCCATACGGTCGATTGCCTGCTGCACCAATTCGACCAGGTTGTCGATGCGGCGCATGTCTTCGGCGATTCGTGGATGAACGAAAATGCGCACCCGCTTGACGTAGTCGTCGAACTGCTGCTTGGCCAATGTTCGGACGACGGGCGAGATATCGCCCAGTGCCCGATATCGGTCTTTCTTGGCGAAGTAGACGTCGATTTTGAATTCCACTTCGCGCTTGACCGGCGGAGCGTCGAACAAGATTTCGTGTGGCGCGACGACTCGCGAGAGTACGCCGCTGACGATCATCGACAACTGTTCGGCACAAGCGACGAGCCAAGGATAGGGCCGACGAGCCAAGCAGCTGCAAATCTCTGGCGATTCGAAAACGCTGTACTGGGCCAGTCGCTTATAAATCCGGCGAACCGGTCCGAAAAGGCCTTCGAGCAATTCGCCCGCCGGTCCGCCCTCGCCGGCCGCCACCAACTCGCAGATCATCGGTTCTTCCGTCAACCGAAACAGATGATCTAAATCCATCTGCCCATGCAGCAGATAGAATGCCCGTTGCAGCATGGCCGTCGCGCTGCGCACCGCATGGTGCCAATAGACTTCGCTAAACATGACATAGCGGGCAAAAACCATCATCTCGGCCGCCGTCTTCCCTTTCTCGCTGATCGCCAGCGAGTCGCCCGAGGCGCTCAAACACAAGCTGCGTATCAGGCGTGTTTGGTCGAAGTTTCGCCCATACGGCACGCCCGCGTGCAGGCTGTCGCGGAGCAGGTAATCCATCTTGTCGATGTCGATCGGTCCGGACAACATGCTTTGCAGTATCCGCGACTTGCGGTCGCGCGGTTTGCCCGAGAGCAGCGCCACGATATCGCGCGGATTCATTCCCCAGTCGTCTCGCAGAGCGTCCGCAATTTCTCCCTCCAGAAGAAAACTGTTGGCGAACAATTCGTGGGTGGGCACGCTCGGTAGCCCCATATCCTCGATCAGATGGCAGAAGGGCCAATGGCCCAAGTCGTGAAGCAGCGCGGCAACCACGAATAGCTCCGCATCTTTGACCGATATGACCTCCGCAAAACGATCGTCCGCTGACAGTCGTTTCAGATAGAGAAGCGCCAACCGGTAGACGCCCAGCGAATGTTCGAGACGTGAATGATTCGCGGCCGGATAGACCAGTCCAACCAACCCCAGTTGGCTAATTTTTCCTAGTCGCCGAAACTCGGGCGTGTCGAGCAACTGGCGAACACGTCCTGTGAGCGGGATGTCGAGCTCGGGCGGAATCCGTACTAAGCCGCTTTGTGCGTCCAGCCCGGCAACCTCCGGTAGCTCGCAGAGAGATGACATAAACCAACTCGTCCTATTTAGGGTCCGAGCGCGGGCAGCCCGACCGCCATGCGCAGGAGGATCGTTACGACCACATACAGGCTGTAGTGAAAAAAACCGCCGCCCAAGTCCAAGTCGTAACAGATATACGCCGCGCCGGCACCCACCGCCAGTAAAGGGAGCAACGAGAACACATTCCAAATTTCAAACGGCGTATCTCCGATAAGCAGCGGATACAGAAACCAATAAACGCCCCATAAACCGGCGTAGGCCAACGAACAGAGGGTGGTTCGCATGGCCAGACTGGCGCCACGGTATCCTTCCAACTCGTCGTCGCGGAGGAAAAAATAGCCTGCCCAGGCGAGCGGCGGCGCGATAAGCATCGCCCCGGCAGCCATCAGCCAAAGATCCGGGCCGACCGCTGAGCGTAAGGCAAACGCCACGACGGCGATCACGAGGATGGCACATGCAACACCGGCCATAACGAGCGGGTTGAAAGCCGTGTCGCTACGCGAAACGGGTTTCAGGACGTTGCGTCCCTGCGCGTCTTTTGCTCCCGCCTCAAACTCTCGTTCGTGGATAACAACTTCGTCACTTGCCGCGGGAACCTGAATGGATCCTTTGCACTTCGGACAGGCACCCGATTTGCCAGCGAATTTTTCGCTAACCTTGAATCGAGTATGGCAGCCGAGACATATAACCTGGATCGACATGGGGTACTCGAGAATAGGAGGTGGGGCTTGTCCGTGAGACTCGCACCTCATGTCTGTGCGACTCGCACTAATCAGGTCGAGACAGATCACCTTCGGTAATCGTGGTAAAGCCTTTGCTGAGGAGCGTTTCAGAGGCCATCTCGATGTTGTCGACCATGGCGGCCACGACCGGTCGCCCACCGGGTCGCACCAGCAGCGGATAAACTTGGGTAATGTTAACCTCCGCCTGCAAAAGCGCCGTACATAATCGCAAAAGCGGCTGGGGTACGTCGGGAAGCTCGACGCCGATCAGTTCCGACTCGACAATCGCCAGTCCGGCACGCTCCAAGATTTCCCGTCCCTGGTCGGGATCGCTCAGTACGAAACGGGCAAACGCACATTCGGTGGATTCAGAAATCGACAGCGCCACGATACGCACGTTACTGCCTTCGAAGCGGCGAACCACTTCGAGAAGCTGACCGACACGGTTTTCCAAAAACACAGTAAACTGACGGATCGAGGGATAATCCCGTCCTCGCATCGTCAGAAATTCCGTGCCACTGCCTTCGCCGACACTCATTCAATAACACTCTAGGGTCTAGGGTTCAAACGTAACGAGACATACCGAGGCCGGCTGGTGCGAGTGCGACCTGCTCTATCAAACCCACCAACTGTATAACATCCATAGAGTTCCGTCAACTCTTTTAGCCCATTGGTGGGCAACCGGGGTACATTCCGCACTTTGCAGAAAAACGGATTTGGGTTACACCGAGGCGAAGGATTTGGGGGATTGCTATCACAAACGAGGTAATGATTAGGA
>Ga0310123_10000632_pt1 | contig 31051 bp, 30 predicted proteins | sample CB6_AW_1057_MG_FD_203505 | JGI IMG/M metagenome (GOLD analysis project Ga0310123, IMG submission 203505) | Marine microbial communities from Western Arctic Ocean, Canada - CB6_AW_1057 | ecosystem: Environmental > Aquatic > Marine > Oceanic | place: Canada: Western Arctic Ocean | collected... | reverse complement strand
ATATTTCTGCTTCTGCTCCTCTGTACCAAACTTGTGAATCGGGTGCATGGAGAGAGAGCCCTGCACGCTGGCGAATGAGCGTAGTCCAGAGTCGCCTCGCTCCAATTCTCGGCAGACTACACCGTATGCGGTGTATGACATTCCAGCACAGCCGTATTCCTCGGGGATGGTCATCCCGAGAATACCCATCTCACCGAGGTCGCGAATCCATTCTTCTGGAAAGGTGCCATCCAAGTAGTGCTGCTCGATGGTGGGGATGACCTTCTCGTCGACCCAGTCCCGAACCATGTCGCGGACCATGACCTCTTCTTCGTTCAGCATTCCATCAACGTCGAAGAAGTCCAATGCCTCGTACGCCATGTCGTTGCCTCTGATGCGGTCGCCGAGCAAGTGCCCTTTGAACGTTCGCCATAGCCACGAAGTGGCTGTCAGCCTCAACTACGCCTCTTTTTCTTGGAATAGCGCGCTTGCTTGGCCTCAAGTATCTCCTCTTCTATTCGCGCCGCTTGCTTCGTCTCGGCCTTGCGCTCTCGGCGCCCATAGTACCATGCTTGCATGGTCGTGCTATTCATGAAGATGAGACCGAGAATGACGCCGGGTACTGCGATGATAATCAGCCCGGCAACTACCCATGATGCTGAAGATTCCAGCCAAGGGTTGGATTCTACTTGTGGTGCGAATGGAATCACTGCTCCATACGAGGAGACGAACCAACCGTTCTCTACATAATCAGCACTCGACCAAGTTCCAACAAGAATCTCTCCGCCAAGCAACGAGTTCTGACCGACGATATCAGCGTGGTCAATCACAAAGTAGCCCTCTTGAGTTGTAGTCTGCCAAGCAAGAGCGGCGAAAGGCGCGACCGAGACTATGGCCTCTCCATCGGTTTTTGTATGGATACTTGTCATCTGACCGTTGAGTGTGGTGACGGTTTTGGTTGAAAGAGAGGAGTAGGTCGCATCGGCCTCATGCAGAGCAACCAGTGACAATGCCCTATCATCACCAATCGCCGAGCAATCTGGGTACACCTTCTCTGGGCAATCAACGCCGAACCATGCCCGCTCACGCCCGCCAATCCAATACAATGAGTGGTCTCGGTCGATAACTCCGATTCCATCCTCGAGGGTTGTGACAACACAGATTGGTACCTCTGGGTGGCAATCGATGTCGGTGATTGCGCTGTTCTCGGTTCCTTCAAGCAGTATGTATTCACCAAATCCGTCTTCGGTGTCGTGGTAAGCCCACAGCCATCCGTCTTCTCCGCCGAAATAGGCCCATGAGCCGGCGGTATTCCATGAAACAGCCTTGAGGTCAGTGCCCTCAATCACACTGGTACCACCGACATGAGTTACCGCGTGGTCATCCATTGTGTAGCGTAGAACGGTGCCGTTATCCCCGACGATTAGCGCACTCTCTCCACGCGGATGCCAAGAGATGGCTTCGAGGTCATCATCATCTGCCGAATTCAACTCGATTTGGATTGTTGGGTCTTCTCCATCAAGCAGACGCATATAGCCCGATGCGCCTACTACAATCGCCATTCGCGGCGCGCTACCGGACTCCACATCGGCTAGCCCGAGGTCATTCTCTGCCAACCAGATGATATCCCCTGAGATTTCGTGTGAGGATTCAGCAGCGACGACAGCTGTTGAAGCGAACATCAGCAGCACAACAAACGCTGCAGTGAGCCAATTGTGGCCTCGCGTATGCTCGGGCATGAGGGCAGGGCGTGCGTGCTTCCGTTTTCATCCCTTCGCGAATGAAAGTGTGGCAAATGACACGCCAAATATGACGTTGTTCAAGCGGGAGGATTAACGACAGGGTAGGGTTGCGAAGTGGCATGGAGACTTTTGAAGTCAAGCGTGGGCTAGTCAAGCAAGTGACCGGGGAGGGTGGTTTATCCTCACTCGCGGGGCGTCATTTTGACACAGTGGAATCGACGGACGACAGTTCGTTTAATGGCAGTCATGGCATTATGACCAGTATTACTGGAGAGTACAATGCCCTTGGGAAATTGGTGGTCAATGTTAACCAAGAGCGTCCCGATTTTGATGACCCCGGTGCGATGGAGGCTGCGATGGACACCCGTCGCCGCTGGTCTGCTTTTCTCGATGAGGCGACCGGATACGGCTCAAAGCAGCGTGGAGATAAGGCGAAGGGTTTCGCCAAGAAGGCAGCCAAAGCTAAGTCTGGCATCAGTCAGGCAAGGCATTTCATGGGAATGGCATCGAGTATTTCCCCCGATACAATCGCACAGGCGGAGGAATTGATCTCAACCATCGAATCACTACTTGAGGCTGGAGATAATACGAAAGCGGAGAGTACTGCAAAGAAGTTGGGGACGTTACTTGAGTCCTGAATAAGGTATTCTATAGGTGGTAATTATGGATAATGCTGCCCGGCTAGAACTGATTACCGGGACAGCTCAGGAAGTCATAGGCGTCGACCATCTCGAGGCCCGAATTGCAGACGACGGCATTATCCGCGCTTACGTAGGCTTTGAGCCAAGCGGCAAGGCCCACATTGGTTGGAAGGTGCTTGCAACCAACCTGCGCCGCATGCTAGATGCGGATGTCAACGTGCTCATATTCCTCGCAGATTGGCACGCTTGGGTCAACGACAAGTTCGGTGGCGACATGGAAAAAATCCAGATTACAGCGAAGTACATGGAAGAGGTATTCCGTTCGCTGCTCGGCAACCCAGAGGAGGGTGAAGGTCCCGGTCAACTCCGCTTCGCCTACGCTTCTGAAATCATGGATAGCGGCGATTATTGGGCTCGGGTTCTCCGTTGTTCAAAGAACATGAGCCTTGCCCGAGCCCGCCGCACTTTCAGCATCATGGGTCGCGATGAGGATAGTTGCGATGGCGACTTGTCCAAATTCTTCTATCCGGCCATGCAGGCTGCGGACATTTTTGAGATGGACATCGACATCGCAATCGGTGGTATGGACCAGCGCAAGGCGCACATGTATATGCGAGATGTCGCTGACCACTGGGGCTGGACCAAGGCGACCTGCATCCACACACCAATCATCTCTGGACTGAAGGGTGCCGGGACTCGCATGGATTCATTCGATCACAAAATGAGCAAGTCAGACCCCTTAGGGGCTATCCTATTGCATGACACACCTGAGAAGTTGCGCGAGAAGATGCGCAAAGCATACCTCGACCCAGAGAAGGACGACAGCCCGATTTACGAGATTCTACAGCATATCATCTTCCCCGAGAGGGGTAGTATCACTGTAACGCCAAACCCAGAGTATGGTGAACCCAGCTCCTATGATTCATTGCAATCCTTCATCGCTGCGGTGACGGATGGAACCGTGCATCCACTCGATGCGAAATTCGCCGTTGCTGATGCGGTGTCCGAGACATTGGCTGGATTGCATCAGCACTTTGAAGCGAATCCGGCTACTCTTGATGCTGTTACTTCATTCACTGGTGACTGAATTCAGTTAGTCAATCCTTACTTATCACACTGGGATATAATATCTCAAAGGGTTCGGCACCCCATTTCTAGTCGGTTAATGACATGAAGGAGTTTCGTGCCGGCGGGAGTTTGAAATGCTAGGTGAGGTGGGACGGCCTGTTGGAGGGACTGCCATGGCTGAGGTCGGTATTGACGATATCGCTATTCACTTCCCTCGCCTATATTTCGACATGAAGGATTTCGCCGAGATGAGGGGCGCTGATTATGGCAAGTTGCACAAGGGACTTGGCCTTACGGCGATGGCGATTCCAGATGTTCACGAAGATACAGCAACCATGGGTGCTAACGCTGTCACTCGTCTCATCGATCGCAACGGGGTTGACCCGCGTAAGGTTGGCAGGATGTATCTTGGAACTGAGAGTGCTCTCGACGGCTCCAAGCCGACCGCTACCTACATCCTCGACATGCTGAACCAACGCTACCAGAAACAGTACGGTGAAGACTGCTTCCGCAACTGTGACGTTGTCGATATGACATTTGCCTGCATTGGTGCGGTTGATGCTCTGCACAACACTCTAGATTGGGTGGCTCGCGGCAACGGTGACGACCGCTATGGCATTGTGATATTCTCTGATAACGCCAAGTACGACCTTGAGTCATCCGGTGAATACACTCAGGGTGCTGGTGGCGGTGCACTGCTGATTCGCCAGAACCCTCGTCTACTCACCATCCCAGATTGTTGGGGCGTATCCACTACCCCCGTCCACGATTTCTTCAAGCCGAGGCGCGAAGTGTCAATCAGGTCGGTCATCAATCATGTGCTGCAACTGGCTAAGGAGGCCGGTGGCACTGTCAAGGAAGGATTGGCAGACAGGATGGTCAAGCATCTGCCTGAGTCAACGGTTCGTCGGCTCGGTATCTTTGCTCACGGTGAGAAATCGGTATCGGTGCACCGTGACGAGCCGATTTTTGATGGGCAGTTCTCAAATCGTTGCTATCAAGAAGCGGTCAAAACCGCCTTTGTTGACTTCAAGCAGAAGGCTGAGACTGAGGGTAGATGGAATCCTGAGACAGACCAGATTCTAACCGAGCAGTGGTCTCGTATCGTCATGCACCTTCCATATGCATTCCAAGCCAAGCGAATGTTCCCTGACGTATTTCGACGCGACAGAATGGGTACTCCGGTTTGGGAAGCGATTGAGGCTGAACTCGGGCCAATTCCTATAGTGGAGGATTACTCGGATGACCCAGAGGGAGAGGCTGTATTCAACAAGGATATGGACACTTACCGCCGTGCCATCTCAAAAACTCCAGAATATCAGACATTTCACGCTGAGCGCATCGAGAAGGGCCAGCGAGCGAGCAGTTTGATTGGTAACCAGTACACTGGTTCCATCTTCCTAGCCATGATGTCTACCTTCGAATCTGACTATGAGGAAAACTCACCCATCCAAGGCACTCGATTCGGGCTTTGTGGCTACGGATCCGGTGCCAAGGCGAAAGTTTGGGAAGGCGTGGTTGCTGATGGTTGGCGAGAAGTCGTTGCAGGCTGGAATATGTTTGAGAGATTGGCTGGTCGCCTCGCTATCGATGAGATGACTTACGAGGCTCTGCACAAGGGGCTGCAAGAAGACAGTGTGGTTAAGCCACGAGGTGAGTTTGCTCTGGTGGAAATCGAGGAAGAAGGCGTTCGAGAGGGTGCCCGAAGTTACATCTGGATTGAATGAACACCAGTTCACTGTCCTCGTGAGAGCGGCGAATCGTTCATAGAGGGGTTTTAGGTCGCCGATTCGTCGAGGGTGATGATTGATGACTGACATTGCAGTTCTATTGAAACAGGTTCCTGATACCACCGCTAAGATTGTGGTCTCAGGTGGGCGCGTGGATGAAGGCGCTGTGAACAAATGGTCAATGAGTCCGTATGATGAGTACGCGCTTGAGGCTGCACTCGAAATGGGTGGCTCGGTCACCGTAATCACTTGTGGTCCCGACCGCGCCAGGAAGATGCTGACAGATGCAGCAGCAGTCGGAGCCTCAGAACTACTACACGTGCAGGTCGATGACCTCACTACCCTCGATTCCAATCAGGTAGCAGCAATTCTCGCTGCTGCGGTCGCTAAGACCGGCGCCGACGTGGTATTCTGCGGCAAGCAGGCCTCTGACACCAACGCCGGAACCATCGGTCCCGCTGTGGCAGAGAAGATGGGCGCGGCTTGTGTCACGATGGTCAGCGAACTGTCTGGCGATGCCAACGAGTTCCTCGCCTTGCGCCCAGCGGCAAATGGCATGGAGCGTGTTGCCATCTCATCACCTTGTGTAATCGCTTTTGATAAGACGGTCAACGAATTGCGCCGCCCGAATGTCAAAGGCATCATGATGGCGAAGAAGAAGGCCATTGAGGCTATCTTGCCCAGTGACCTTGGCGTTGATATTTCAGGCTCAAACGTCACACTGCAGAGCCAATCACCCCCGGCAGAGAAGCCTGCTGGCCAGAAGTTCGAGGGAGCGGAAAGCGTTCCAACAGTCGTGCGTAAGTTGCGAGAAGAGGCGAAGGTGCTCTGAGGAGGAATGAGAAATGGTCACAATAATTGCTGAGATATCTGGAAGCAACCTACACCCGGTCACCGCACAGTTGGTCGGCGCCGCCGGAGGCGATGCCACAGTTCTGTGCCCGGGCGGTTTCGGTGCTGCCGAAGCTGCTTCGCTCTCCGGAGTTGCAAAGGTCATCGCGGTCGAGGGAGATTGCTTCTCCACTTTCGATGGTGGAGCATGGGCTTCTGCTCTAGGCTCAGTCGCTTCTGGCCGCATTTACGCCGCTTCTACCCCCCATGGGCGGGAAATCGCTGCCCGGATGGGCTCTGCGAAGAACCTGCCAGTTGTGCAAGATGTAACCGGGATTGACGGAGATAGCATCACCCGCCCGATTTATTCTGGAAAAGCCATGGAGACCCTTACGGTATCTGGTGATTATATCCTGACCCTGCGCCCCAACACTTTCGAGGCAGCGGGCGATGGTGGCAGTGCCGATGTCAGCACTGTCAATCAGAGCGCTGATGTGGCGACCTCCGTCAGGGAGGCCATCGCCAAGGCGAGTGAGCGGCTAGACGTCTCTGAGGCTGACATCATCATCTCAGGAGGCCGAGGAATGGGTAACAAGGATAATTTCGTCCACCTTGAGGAAATCGCAGACAAGATTGGTGCCGCAGTCGGTGCAAGTCGAGCCGTAGTCGATGAGTGGGGACTTCCACACAGCATTCAGGTTGGACAGACCGGCAAGACGGTCAATCCGAGTTTATACATCGCAGTCGGCATCTCTGGAGCAATTCAGCACCTCGCAGGCATGCGCTCCAGCAAATACATCGTTGCGATCAACAAAGATGCGGACGCACCCATCTTCGGCGTTGCCGACTATGGAATCGTCGCAACTTGGGAACAGGCACTGCCTGCCCTTTCTGAAGCACTGGACAACCTCTGACTACGGTGAGTATTCCTGAGTTGATGCAATTGACTGAGACGCTGGTAGTCGAGCCGACGAGCGAACATGATTCGTCGGTCATCTGGATGCATGGGCTTGGTGCTAGTGCAGACGATTTCTTCGATATGCCACGATTCATTGAGCGACCAGGAACCCGGTGGGTTTTCCCAAATGCTCCGATTCGCCGAGTCACTCTAAACAACGGCATGATGATGCGTTCTTGGTTTGATATTCTGTATTTGGGAGGCGGCCCGGACAGTGATGACCGGGAGAGTCTTGAGGAAGCGATTGAATCCGCCGAGATAATCACTGAACTGATTGAGGCGGAGCATGCAAGAGGAGTGCCTTACCATCGAATATTCCTCATTGGCTTCAGCCAAGGTGGAGCGATGACCCTCTACACTGGATGTCGTTATCCACATCGACTTGCGGGAATGGTCTGCTTGTCGAGTTACTTGTTGTTCTACAAGACACACATGCAGGAGAGCCACGATTCCAATCGCAACACACCGGTCCTAATCTGCCATGGAACCCACGACGACCTAGTGCCGGTGAGGGGTGGAGAAATGACTGCGGAATTCATGCGTGAGAATGGCTGGCCAGTCGATTTTCAGACCTACCCGATGTACCATGAGGTCAACATGGAAGAAATTCGCCGCATCGGCGCATTCATTTCCGAGATTCTCGACAATCAACGCACCTGAACGGTCACTGCATCGGTGGTAGATGCACCAGCGTCGTCGGCTACGGTCAGCGTGAATGTGTGATTTCCTTTGCGTAGTCTGACCTTCACCTTTGGTGTGGTTCCTATTTGTCGGCTGCTACCATCTCTCCATATCCATTGGCTGATGGCTCCGTCGCGGTCAAATGAGCGGCTGCCATCGAGAATGATGACACTGGTTCCGTCAGCCTCCGCATCGACTATCTGGTCGTCACCTGCATCGGCTTCCGGAGGTAGATTGGAGACGAATGACTCGTCAGAGAGTCCGGCGAGGATGTCATCCTCACTGTCTGCATCATCAAACATCGCTGCCGAGACAATCTCGTCATCCAAAGCCGAGATCAGGTCGTCAGAACTGCCGGCTTGGCTGCTGATCTCCATCATATCTCGCTCTTCGTCGGTCAGCAGAGCAGAGATTGCTTCGCTATCGTCAGCGTAGATGTCGGTGCCAACTTCAACCGCCTTCGGCGCTGCATCATCATCAAATTGCAATAGGTCCTCATCTATTCCGTGACCCTCACGCATCAAGTATGGTTCAGCGGTCGGGTCAACAAGCATGATTTGGTTATCACGAGTGTAGTCGTTCTGGTCATCTCCGCGAACAGCAATAATACTGTCATCCTTGGTAGCGCAGACCTGTTCAACCAGCCCATTGTGTTCGCATCGCCATTTTTCCTCACCCTCTGGGTCGATGCAGAATAGGTGGAACCAGGAAGCGACCATCAGGTCATCTCCTGAGCGATGGATATCATTGATTGTGTAGGTATTTTTCCAGATATCTGTCATCTCAAGTGCTGCGCCAACATCGAAAACACGTCCATCGAAACATCCCATCACGGCGCCTTCTCCTCGAGGGACGAGTACAGTCGCACGAACTGGGGATTCAATATCGGCGATGAGCGAACCGCTTTCGCTCCATTTCTCCAACGCTATCTGATGCACGTCGGGTTGAGTGAGACCCAATGCTTCACGACACAGCAGCAGCGAGCCATCGTGCAGGAAGCACATCGATGAGACAATCTCTCCTTCTTCTTGCGATGGAGGGCGCTGGTAGAGGATAGTCCCCTTCTCGTCGAGGACAGTTATCGTTCCATCATCATCCGCAACAGCGTATTGCCTACCGTCTTCTGCAACACAAAGTCGATTCAATTCACCGATGCTGACCGATGCGAGACAAGTTCCAACTTCGTTGAGAATATGCAGCGCCCTTGCTCCATCAATACACGCAATGCGCGAACCATCGGCAGATAGTGCCATGTGGTCACAACCACCACCAATGGAATGTGTCCAACGGTGGCCTCCAAGCCTCTCGTGTCCTGAGATGTTCGATGAGTAAGTGCCAACGATGAGCATCTCATCGGAAGCTACGGCGAGATGGGATATTCCATCATCAATGGAGAACGGCTCTAGCGGTGAAATGTCATCTCCGCTGATATCGAAAAGCCTGACGTTACCATCATCGCCGCCCCATGCCATCCACTTCCCGGCTGGGTCGATTGCGATGGCAGTGACCCGAGAATCGCAATCCAATTGATGGGCGGGGTCGATGACTAACGGCATTCTACCAATTCCTGTGTGCCTTTACCGCCTTGATAGTGACGCCGGTATGGGCATCACGAAAGAACGGTGTGACGAAGGGCCTCGATGTCCTCAGATGACCAACCAATCAGCGGTTCAAGGTGGCTTAGTGGAGTTTTCACAATATCAGCCTCATCATCGCTTGCAACCATGGTCGGCGCTCCTTCGAGTTCCGCGCCGACAATACCCCATGGCTGGGGATTGTTGGAACGACCGGGACCAGTAGTCAACTTCTCAGCCCATTTGCGCTCAGCAAGTGCAGGATCCCAAGGTGATAGGGTGGCGAGTAGTTCTGCTGACGCTCCTTCCATAGGTTGGATTCTACAACCGCGATGCATCACCAACCATGCTGCCAGCATGTCGGTTTCATTACGAAGTTGAGCCAATACCAGACCCTGTACCCCTGTTGGCAGTCCGCCCGGCCCGTGAATACGCTCACCTAGCAGCCGGGCCTTTTCTGGGAATAAGGCCACTCTGACTTTCCAATCAGGATTTGACAAGTTGACAGTCAGGTGCGGGGCCCGCTCAAGGATGGCAGCCCCGGTAGCACCTGCAAACGATTGACTGGTCCATTGACCCTTGTTTCCATGACGCTTGCATCGCACGGCGAATGATGTCCCTTCAGCAAGGTCTCCAGCCACAGCCAGAGCCGCCTCAGCAATCGCCTCGGGAGTTGGTTCTTGCTCGGTCGCTGGGTCAACCGCACCTACTCCGAATGTGTGGCGTAGCGCATCTGTAGTGGCATCGGCATCTTCATCCTCACACTCAACGAACATCAATCCACCTTCAATGCTAATTTTGGCTGTTGCACCTCGCAATTCACATTGTGCGGAAAGGCTGCGACGGAGAACTGCAGTGAAATGCCGGCGCACCGGTTTTGATTTCAGCATCGATTCGCCCATTCGGACGATCCACAAAGCCATTTGACAACCTCAGGGTTCGTTGTAAATCTCAATGACTTCATCATTTTTCAGTTGCTTCTGTTTGGCTGAATCAATACGGGCCTCTGCAAGGTTCTCAAGGTAGTCTTGAGTCACGTCGCCGGTCACATACTCACCGTTGAAGCATGATGAATCGAATGTATCGACTCCACCGGAGCCACCAGAACAAGCGGCAATCAGGTCAGGAAGGTGTTGGTAGATCAACCAGTCTGCTCCAATGGCCTCGCAGATTCCCTCGACACTTTTGTCGTGCGCGATATACTCAGTCTTGGCTGGCATATCGATGCCGTACACATTCGGATGGATGACAGGAGGAGCCGCGCTTGCGAAGAATACCTGTTTTGCTCCGGCCATTCTGGTCATTTGGACAATCTTGCGGCTAGTGTGGCCGCGCACGATGCTGTCATCGACCAACAGAACGGTCTTGCCTTCAAATTCTGCAGGTATCGCGTTCAACTTCTTGCGCACTGAGTCCTCACGAGTTTGCTGTCCTGGCATGAGGAATGTACGTCCAACGTAGCGATTCTTGACGAATCCCTCGCGGAACGGAATGTCGAGTTCGCATGCGAGCTCCACTGCGGCAATCCGTCCGCTATCGGGAACTGGAATCACCACATCGATTGCATGGTCTGGCCGCTCCTCAGATATTCTGCGAGCAAGTGAGCGTCCCATCTCCAATCGAGCGCCGTGTACGCTGATTCCATCTATCACTGAATCTGGTCGTGCGAAGTACACGTGTTCAAAGATGCATGGAGAGTAGATTGTATCTCCTGACCACTTGTGCTCATACAACTGGCCGCCAGCGGTGATGAATACCGCCTCACCGGGCCCGATGTCCTTTACTACCTCAAACCCGAGTGAAACCAAAGCAACCGATTCCGAAGCGATGACCCATTCGTCACCACCGTCGCTACTATCGCGGCGACCGAGGATTAGTGGCCTGATTCCCCATGGGTCGCGGAATCCTAGCATGCCGTAGCCAGTAATCATCGATACAATGGCATAGCCGCCGCGGCAACGTTCGTGGACCCGGTCCACTGCAGCGAAGACGTCCTCGACGTTGAGCCAGAGTTTCTTTTTGATGTGCAACTTGCCGCGAGTTTGCAATTCGTGAGCGAGTATGTTGAGCAATACTTCTGAATCACTACTTGTGTTGACATGTCGTAAATCATCCTCATACAACTGCTTGGTCAATTCCTTGGCATTAGTCAGATTGCCGTTATGAGCGAGACTGATTCCGTATGGTGAATTGGTGTAAAATGGCTGAGCCTCAGCACTGGAAGAGGTCCCAGCGGTAGGGTAGCGAACGTGTCCAACACCTATGTGTCCCTGTAGAGTTTCCATGTGTCGCTGCTGGAAGACATCGCGGACCAGACCATTCGATTTGCGCTGGTAGAGATGTTCGCCATCACAAGTGACGATTCCGGCCGCATCTTGGCCACGATGTTGGAGCACTGTGAGCCCGTCGTAAATCAACGGTGCAACCGGTTCTCCCGGTCGCACAACCGCTCCGATGATTCCGCACATAGCTGAACCCGACCCGTCCTCTAAACGAGAGGCCTTAGACTTTGACGGCCCCCATGAACAACCTAACGCGGTCATTTCTTCTTGATGACGTACATGCGCCTGTTGCGCTTGTTCCAGCGATATCCACGCATTCTAGCGGTCTCACCGTAGGAACAGGATGCACAAACTCGCTTTTGCTTGTGATAGGAGTGCTTACCACAGCGGCGGCAGCGAATGTGGGTGGACTTCTGACGCTTGCCCATGGACGGAGTACCTTTACTCATGTGCAACCCTCAGTGGCCGGGCGACCTGCCCTCCGTATATCAGGGTTGTCACCTCCCTACGGGAGGGGCTCAGAGGTCCTCTCGCTAATCTTCTGTGGATTCAAGGTCGAGTAGCGGGTCTTTTTCCATCGGTCTGCCGGTAACAAGTGCCAGCAGCAGACCGAAGACCAGTCCAGCAGCAGTAAGTCCCGCAAAGAGTCCGTTAAGCAGCATGGCTGCGCCAATGCGGGACTCCTCAAGTATGCCATCCATACCGCTGGCTGAGGCTCCAATCCCGCCTTCAATCATCCAGCCGGCTAGAGACAGACCCAAGCCGGCTGCGATTGCGAGTCCAATTATTTGCTCGACCGCTCGCATCTCGCGGTGTACTGCTGAGATGGTTACCAGCAATAGTCCGCTGGCGGTCAAGCCGAGGCCGAGGACCAAACCAAGCAGAACCCGTGAGAGAATTGAACTCGGGTCGATTTCACCCCTCAGATACCATGCTGTGACATCTATTGCAATAGCAAGACCGATGAGAGTTGAGAACACCCATCGCCAAGACGATTTTCCTCCAACCATTCTTGACATCATTCCTCACCTCCGACTTCGAGATGTTCACGCAGAATTTCGGTAATTCGTGTTCGCTCATCCTCTGAAAGTGGCGGGACAATATCCGGCTCCGGCGTCCGCTTCTCCCCGATGTAGACGGAGAGAATCAGTGCTGCAACTCCAGCAATCAGTCCTAGAAGTCCGCCGGTGATGAAGGGCAGTTGTTCCCAATAGACATCCAACCATCCCGAGGCGGTCAAATCCACTGAGCCATTTGTGAATAGATAGAGCAGTATCCCACCAGAGACTCCGCCTACACTGAGTAGGACTCCTGCTTCCAGCTTCCGTCTTTCGCCCATGATGAGGGCGAAAACTGCCGCGGTTGCCGCAATCAGCACTACACTTGAGAGGAAGGTCATCACCCAAGTTGACCACATTATCTCACCAGAACCATTTGCGCGGGAACCTGGCGGCTCCTGTAGCAGTGTGGTTCCAATCCAAGCGAGTCCCGCGCTGACCATGATGAATCCAAACGGACGCAGACCCTTGGGCAGTGGGCCAACCGGAGCAGGCCCGCTGAATGTCGCGACTAAGCAGCCGACCAACATCAGAATTACCGGGCCTGCAACACCCAGTGCAGCTCCCAGCAGTGACGTCTCTACTAGGTCGGATCCGCGAGTGCTGCCACCGTAAACTGCGAGGGTTAGCACAGAAACCACCGCCAAAGGCAGTGTTATTCGTCGGCGGATGTCCTCGGCATCGGTAAGCCAGAAGCCAGCGGCAACACATAGCAAGCCAAGTGGAAGCCAAAAGCCAACCCAAGGGTCAGGAATGCCAAACACCCACGCCGTAGTCGTCACGACCCATTCCGGGCCCCTCTGGTTCTTCAAGGTTCACTGTAATATCACTGCGCAGTACATCGATTCTCGACCTTCTCAACCACGACAGCCTCATATACGGGCCATCGGTCGCAGGCTCGCGCTCACACGCGAGGAGAGACATTTCATGGTCAAAATGCCACGACAAGTCAAGCGATACAGCCCCTCGGCTGGCAAGCATACACTCCACACTGTCGAGCGTGTCAAGAAGCGCCCAGCGAGTGAGTTGAAGTGGGGCCAGCGCCGCTTCCGCAGAGTCACCGCAGGATACCGCGGTTTCCCACGACCGAAGCCCGAGGGTCGAGAGAAGCCGACCAAGCGCGTCAACATCCTCTACCGCTGCACAGAGACGGGCAAGGCCCACACTCCTCCGTGCCAGCGTGCAAAGAAGTTCGAACTCGTCGACAAGTGAGGTGACAGATATGGTTGATTCTCCCAATAGCAAATTCCTCCGTGTTCACTGCCGTGATTGCGGAAATGAGCAGATTATCTTCGACCGTGCCAGCACACTGGTAAATTGCTCCGTGTGCGGTGCAACTCTCGCCAAACCGGCGGGAGGAAAAGCACAACTTGTTGGAAGCACCGTGGCAGAGGTCCTTGAGTGAATGGGGGCCTTCGCTATGGCACAAAAGGATGAATGGCCCAAAGAGGGCGAATTGCTCGTAGTGACCATCAAGACAGTTCGTCAGAATGGCGCCTACGCCAAGCTCGACTCCTACGGCGACAAAGAAGGATTCATTTTCATCGGTGAGATTTCCTCTGGCTGGGTCAAGAACATTCGTGGTCACGTCCGCGAAGGCCAGCGAGTCATCGCCAAGGTGATGCGAGTCAAGAAGGACCGTAACAGCGTTGAACTTTCACTGAAGTCAGTCAGCGAGGAGCGCAAGCGCGACACGTTGCAGTCTTGGAAGAACAGCCAGCGAGCCAGCCAGTTATTCCGCATCGTTGGTGAGCGTTCGGGATGGGGTGACGATGAAATTGAAGCAACAGCAGACGAACTATCATCTCACTACGGTAATTTGTACGCAGCCTTTGAGGAGACAGCGATTGAGAACGAGGCACTTCGTAACGAAGGATTCGAAGGAGATTGGATAGACGTCTTCATTGAACTTGCAATAGAGAATATTGTTCCGCCTTTTGTCACCATCCGCGCCAACGCTGACATCGAGATAGTCTCCATGGAAGGTATCGAAGTCATCCGCACAGCCCTTTCCAAGGCAGAGAGTGTGTCAAATCCCACAGAGGAAGTTGAGGTATGCTGTTACTACGACGGCGCACCTACCTATCGAATCGAATTGCAGGCTCCCGACTGGAAGGCTGCTGAAGCCAGTTGGCAGAAGGTATTGGATGCCATCACCGAGAGTGTGTCTGAAGATGTTGGCACGGTCAATATCGAGCGTGACTGAGTTATTCATCTCTGGTTCGCGACCATTCACCCTAGGTGATTCAAGGTTTTGAACTGGTAGAATACGCTAGTGAGTGAGGGCAGTCTTCATGGACCCCTGCTCCCGGCTTTGCGTTACTGAGGATGTGGGATGGCCAGACAACTGCTACAGAAATGCACCGCTTGCGGTAAATACGGTCTCTCTGAGACCTGTCAGCATTGTGGTGGGAAGGCTGAGGTCGCCGGCCCGATGAAATTCTCACCTGAGGATAGTCGGGCTGACCTTCGACGCCGCCTCAAGAAAGTCGAAGAGAAAAAATGGGCGGAATCCTTGCCGAGTCCAGATGGAAGTGAGGAGGAATGAGTGTGGAAGTTGAATGGCTGACTAAAGATGAGTCATTGCCGCCGCACTGCATGCTGATGGCCGCCTTGCCGGGCGTGGGTAATGTTGGTAAGTTATTCGTTGACACGATGATTGAGAGCCTCCCGTCACGAAAATTGGCTCGCATCCTCCACCCTGATTTGCTTCCACACGCCATGCTGTCGGGTAATGGGCTGCTGTCACCTCCACACCTGAGCCTTGACTCAGTAGAGTTGCCTGATGGAAAAACCGTGGTCACTTTCACCGGTGCGGGCCAGCCTCTCACTCCGCGTGGTCAGCACGAGGTGGCCTGCCTTGTCCTTGACTTGGCTCACCAATCCGGGTGCCCACTTGTGTTGGTTCTCGCTGGCCTGTCTGCGCAACCCGGTGAATCTGAAGTTCACATGGTATGTGCAAGCGCAGAATACCGAGATGAATTGCAAGCAAAGGGGCTTGCGGTCAGTGTTGAGCAGCCTGCTGGTGGCATGATTGGACTTGCCGGGCTGCTCGCTTCGCTTTCCACTTGGAAGGGAGTGAATGCCGCCGCCTGCATCACCTCAACAATTGGCACTTCTGTCGATGTACAGGCAGCAGACCGATTGGCTCGCTGGGTCAGCGATGCCTTTGAACTTGGACTTGAACTCCCTATCGACAATACCCGGGAAACTGCGGCCCGATTGCTTTCATTGATGGAAGGCAAGGAAATTGCAGGAATCGACCTATCAGAGGAAGATGCGGGTGCTGCATTCTACGCTTGATTGCTCGTCACGCTTATGTCAATAGCGCGGTTCGACGGGCCACAGCCGAGATCGCATAGCCCGGTATCGCGGTGGATTCGAAATCCACTGTCCTCGTGACGCGGGAGTTCAAATCTCTCTCTCGGCGCCATCAACCAGTAATGGTGGAAGCGACTAAGCGTCCCAGTAGCCCATTGTAGAGATTTGGTACCGGGCACAACATTACTCGTCCAGTTCCGCTGATTACATTGACAAATCCTTCACCAGAAGTCATTGTGGAAAGGATACCCTTCGCTGCTTTTTTAACAGTAAAATTTAGTTGAGCCTGTCTAGCAACAGCAAAGTTTCCATCAACCGCGAGTGTTTCATTGTTCAAGTCAATAATTTGGATTGGCCCTTCTGAGTAGTAGATGACTGTACCATGTCCCTTCACACTGGTTTGGAACATTCCTTCACCTCCTGCTAGGCTTGCCCATAATTTGTTTCTGATAACTCCAAGTTCAATCCCTTCATCCGAGGCTATGAATGCACCTCGATCTAGCACCCACTCATCGCCATTCAGTTCTAGTGAGTTAAATTGTCCAAATGAAGGTGGGCCGAAATATACTACCCCCGTTCCTGTATATGTGGGTCTGAAAATTTTCTCCCCTGTCAACGCAGATTTGAACATTGAACCAACCCCTGGCATCTTGGTTTGTAACTCGACATTCCCCCTCATATAGTGCAATACGCCGGATTCCGCTCGCACCGTTTCATCGTTCAGTGTCACTTTCACTAGTTTCATATTTTGTTCTTCAGTTATTTCCCATTGTGGCATCGTATCAGATTCTCTGATATTGATTAAGTCGATAGTAATTTTGTAGCGATTTGTAGAGATATAATCGACACTGTGATGAATTACCATTCTTTCCAAGGCTCATGCTGGTGGGAATTACCTCCGAGGGAGAACGAACTGTCGTCGAGAATGACGGCCCATTGACCGTGGCTGAAGTTCTGCAACGCGTGGGTATCGCTGCAAGCACAGTGCTCGCAGTCGTAGGTGGTGTAATCATCCCGCATACGTCGACAATCGAAGGCGATGTCGAGATTGAATTGATTATCGTATCTTCAGGCGGCTAAACTGGCACATCTTCGCCGCGCTTCAGCACTACAACCTGCGTGGACTTCTGGAATTTGATTTCGGGCCGGCCGAAGAATTCACTGAATACCCCGTTGAGAATGGCAATCTCATCGCCCGGCCGGATGCTGCGAGCTATTTCTGGCACTGTGAAGGCGTAGCACACCACATCGATACGTCCTGTTGCATCATACATGGTGAATCGCCACTTCGGCTTGCCGCTCCCTCTGCGATTTTTCACCCATGTTCCATCGCGGATGGTCATCACCCTTCCAACCACGTTGGCCCCGGTAATCAGTCCGGTAATATCCTCTCCGTCAGCATCCAGTGGGTGGATGACCTCAATCACACTGTCTGAGTCTATTTCGAGTGAAGGTACCAGATTCCACTCGGTTGGTCTGGCCCCCCTGATTCGAACTGTAACGCCATTAGCGATTCTGCGAGTGATTTCACTCGGTTTTCCCATGAAGGTATTGCTGACCTTGATTCGGTCGACACCCTGTACGAGAACGAAGGTTACTTCGAGCCCATTCTCGGTCATGCGAGGTCCAGACAACCCTGCTACCTCACCACAGATATCGACACGGGTCGCCAATTCGGCAGCGAGGGTGATTTGCCGGTCCATCCTCCCGTGAGTAACCACAGTTTGGCTCGGCAGATTCTCGACAAGTCCGGTTGAGGGGCATACCTCTCGGTGAATGCATTGTGCGCAGCGCGCGAGCGGGTCGTCATCGACCTCTGGTTGTGCTGGATTTCCACCGGGCTCATACAACCGCAAAGGTGCCGGCTGCATTGGATAGTCGGCAATATCCTCGCTGCGTTCCTCATATGCAACCCGATACAACTCACGCATCTGCTCTGCAATTTCCTGTAATTCGGTCACATCTGGGGCCTCGACAATCTTCACGGATGGCACGCCGAGATACCAGATTCGCAGGTCTTCGACAATCTCGGCGCGGTCGTGAGTTTCCCACCAGAGCCAAGCGTAGGTCCGCATCTGATTCACATAGCTATGCGAGCGGTCATGATTGCCCAAACTTGCCTTCAGGTCAACGATTGCAGGGATGCCGGTCCAGCGATAAACAAGGTCATATTCACCCCAGAACCAGTGTTCTGGATGTACAGTGCCCAGTGAGAATTGTGCAGCCTCAGGGTCGACGAACCAGGGGCGAGCAACTTCCCACGCCTCAAGCAGGGTCGCTGGCCCGGATTGCTGTGCAACCGGATGCGGGGTGGTCCATTGCGGCGGAAACCCATCAGGTGCCGGCCACTCTTGGCGAGCCTCGCCGAGTCGCCAAGCATCGAGGGTCGGTCCACCATTTGCCTGCAAGCAGAGTTCAACCTCGTCGAGGTGTAATTCGATGGCTGCTCGACACATTTGCCGCATCAACTCGTCATCGAGTTGGTCGGCAGAGCCGATGCGCTGAGGGTTGTCGAGAAACTTCTCGATTTCAGCCGCCTTTTGACCCGGTAGATGCACATCTATGCGTGCGAAAGCCCAGTCACGCAGACCTTGTCGGTCAAGCGGCCACAATTCATCGGGAGTTGGCGTGATGTTCTGGGCTGGCCACCATGAAGGTGAGTTGCGGTCTGGAACTCCTTCTGTATCCAGCGGAGATGCAAGAACCTCAGGTGGGTCCTCGGCAGTGATGAGCGCCGGTGTCTCCCGCATCACTGCGCAGGCGGTTGCTTCGACGATGTTTCCGCGCATCATCGGAGGAACCTGAGGACCTTTCAGGAACTCGACACGACGGTACCACCAGTGTCGCAGGCATGCGTTGCGCTCGTTGACATTGGTCGCTGAGAGTTTCTCGTACTTGCTGACGAGGAGTTCCTCATCTGCCACTCGATTGACCGGCACGGGCCTCTTGCATACGTGGCCCTTCATGAAGCCTCGCTCGGAGGTTTGGATTCTACGGTAAGACGCGTGTTGCGAGGATCGATACGTAACTGTGCGATTCCTTCGCGCCAACCAAGTTCTGCTGCAACTAAACGGATTTCATTTCCAACTCGCAGTGCATCGAATGATTCACTTCGACCTCTGCCGAATGCGACGACTTCAACCAAACCGGTCCCATCCCAGATATGTGCGATGGACATTGACCATTGCCGACCATTGACGCCAACACCACTGGTCGCGCCGCGGCTTACCACCATACCTGCGACGTTGGCCCGGGTCGGGACCAATCCAAGCCGTGTCACTTCAAGGTCACCAGCGTCATCAGCACTGAAGATTTCGCTGCGCGAGTCCAAGTAGAATCTCACCATTCCGCGCCACTGGCCCGGCGCAGCGCCGCTGATTACCACATCACCATTTGAGTCGGAAATATTTGGGTGCAGGCCGACTCCCATCTCCTCGATGACCGCGGTTTTTTCTCCGGCAGTCACCGCAGCTCCACATACCCCTTCACCAAAGTGATTGGGCAGTGGACCCCAATGGCCGTGTAGGCGACCTCGGATATTGACCCGACTCGGCAATTCGCCTATCGGTGCAAACGGCGGTCCAACTGGATTCATTCCGCTGGTATCTGAAAGCAGTGAGTGCATTGGGTGCTCGCCCGCTCCCGCACGCGGGTAGTCACAGGTGGAATGACCATGACAGTGTGGACAAGGTAGCAAACCATCCTCGCTTGGGCTATCTGCATCGAGACAAAGGTCGCTAATACCCGCTGCGGTCATCTTTTGATGCAATTCCCGCAGTTTCTTGCCCTCAGCATCTAGTTCATCTGCTGGTATGAGGTCAGCCTCGTGCAAGAAAGCATCAGCCATATGCCAAGATTTGAGCGCGGTCACAGCACCTTCCTCAACCCGTGAAGGTGTTCTTCCCTCGTGCGTACGCGTACAATACCAGAGCCATTGGTAGAATCGAAGTTGTGTCGCCACTCCTGAGAGATTCTTGTATTTGCCTTTATTCGCCTTGATATCGACGATTTCGACGTTGCCTGACCAGCGATGTGCCACATCTAGTTCGCCGGCAGCCCATCTCTCGGGGTGATACAGCCGCTGAGCAGCATCGACTCTTGGGTCCTTCATCCACGGTCGGGCTATCTCCCACGCTTCCCATAGTGTGCAAGGCTCACCAGCAGCTGCCCATCCATCTCCTGCAGTTCTGCCCGCTGGCTCGCCGGGGTTTGCGGGTTGCTCGTCCCAGCAAGGTGCCGGGGTTCCGAATGGGTCGCCGTCGCGGCGGAATGCCTCAAGATGAGGTCCGCCGCCGGCTTGCAAGCATTGCTTGGCGACTTCAATCTGCATCTTGACTCCATTTTCCAACATGGTGGAAACCCGTTCGTCATCGATTTCCTCGATATCTCGCTCTTCAGCAGTCCAGATGTGATTTTTCCAGCGTTTGCGCAGGTCAGCCATCGCCTCTTCGGTGGCTTTTGTAACCATTTTGAGTAGCCAAACGCTGAGCGCATCGATATCAGCGATGCTGGGATCATTAGGGATTCTGTGCATCAGCAATCGAATCACTCCTTCCTCAATCACATGACCGAGAATCATCTCGGGGTGCGCGGGAACTTGCATTCCCATTCTGCGAGTGAGGAACCAATCGCGTGAACAGCGATTCCAAGTGACAGAACTGCTTGCTGAAAGTCGTCTGCGTGAACGTGCGAACACACCTGATGCTGCTTTCACTACCGGCATTATACCAATTCCTAATTCGAATAGAAGTACTCACCTGACGCCTTCTGGTCCCTGTCCTTGCGGCTGGCGTGCTTGTTGATTCGCGGTCGATTACTGTCTTGGTCTCGTCGGAAGGTGATGCCGACCTGTTCAAGGAACCGATTCATTCCTTGGCGTAGTGGCAACGGTCCAACGGCCTCACCAGTCTTGCCACCCTCGCCCTCAAAGACCAGCAGGGTGTCGCTGACAATGTCGATGAAGTAGATGTCGTGGTCAATTACCATCGCTGCTTTCTCATTCACTTCCATTGTCTTGCGGATTGCTTTTGCGGCTTCCATTCTTGAGTTTGCATCCAGATGTGCGCTCGGCTCGTCAAGCAAGTACAGGTCAGCCTCTTTGCCGAGGCAGATTGCAATGCTGACCGCCTGTAGTTCGCCGCCAGAGAGGCGGCGTGCGTCCAATTCGGCCATTTTGTCAACCTGAAGCGGTCGAATCACCGTGGTGTGGAATTCACCACTACGCCACTTCGTACCAATCTCCACATCGAGCCACAATCCGACGGTGCCCTCAAAATCAGCCTTGACGTGCTGCGGTTTATAGGATACCTTCGCTTCCATAGTACACCAACCAGCGTCCATTTCCAATTCGCCGGCAATCACTCTAACCATCGTCGTCTTGCCGGTCGCGTTGGGTCCGACAACACCGACGACCTCAGAAGAATGCACCTTGCCTTCCCCGGTCTTGAGTGAGAATTCACCCATTGACTTCTGCAAGTCACCCCATTCAAGAATCGGTGTTCCCATCTCCCTTGAATGGGTTTGTCCTCTGAGGAAAGTGATGGGTTTGTCTCTGATTCGGATATTCTCCTCGGGGAGGAATCCGTCGAGGTAGGAGTTGATTGCAGAACGAGTGCTGCGCGCTTGAGTGAAGATTCCGTAGGCTGCCCGCTCCCCATACACGATATGGACAAGGTCGCAAAGCACGTCGAGAATAGCGATATCGTGCTCGACGACCAGTACTCGCCTTCCTTCTGCTGCGAGTTCCTGAATTATTCTCACAACTCGCATACGCTCGTGAATGTCGAGATAGGAGGAAGGCTCGTCAAAGAAGTAGACATCAGCATCTTTCACCAGAGTGGCTGCAATAGCAACCCGCTGCAATTCACCACCTGACAGCGCATCCAAATGCCTGTCCATCAGATGGTCGATGGCAAGGCTCTTCGTGGTCTCCACAATAACGCCTCGCTGGTCGATGCGCTGCAATAGTTCAGCGACGGTGCCTTGGAATGCGCGAGGTATCTTGTCGACGTATTGCGGTTTGACAGCAACTTGGACTCCTTTGCCGGCTACTTCAGAGATGTAATCTCGCAATTCGCCACGAGGGAATGATTCGATGACCTCCTCCCAAGGTTTCTCACTGGCCAGCCAATCACCGAGGTTAGGTCTCAATGCGCCCGATAGTAGGTTGATGGCGGTGGATTTCCCCATGCCGTTTTGCCCGAGAATACCGACGACCTGTTCCTCACGTGGTGTTGGTAGCCGAAATAGACGGAATCCGTTTTCGCTGTAGCGATGGCTCATGTCTGCCTTGAGTTCTTCTGGCAGATTGGTGATAATCAGCGCATCGAACGGACACTTATTGATGCAAATTCCACAGCCGATGCACAAGGATTCTGAGACCAGTGGTTTGCCTGAGCCTTCGTCCATCACGATACACTCTATGCCGTTGCGATTTGGTGGACAGAACGCTTCACATTCGGCGTTACACTTCTTAGGTTGACAGCGATCATCCAACAGCACTGCTATCCTCATGTGTATGCCTCCTGTTCTGTTCTGAAATTGTCTAATCCTTATCCATTGCTCCGCTCGCCATGGGCGAGCGTGGGTTTTGTGCTCAAAGTCTGAGGAAGCGGTGCTTCGTGTAGACCGTAGCTGCCAGAGTGAGTTTCTCTGCCTTGCTGAGACTAATACGCTGGCTGAAGACGTCGCCATTGCGGCGGCGAATCTTACGCATAATCGAGGAGTAGAATGCCATCATCGCTGCTGGGGAGTAACGACTTGCTCGGTCGAGCAGAGGAAGCAACTTCACCGCCTTCTGGTGGTAGGTCTCGGTTCGGCGGATGTATTCGTCAACAAACGGCTTCCACCCCGGATGCTCAAGGACGCTCTTGCCGGCAAGAACGTCTGCCTCAGTGATTCCGAATCGCTCTAGGTCGTCAAGTGGCAGATAGACCCGACCTCTCGCTGCGTCCTCCTCGACATCACGAATAATGTTGACAAGTTGCATGAAGATGCCCCATGACTCGGCAAACTCTCGTGCGACGGGGTCATCGTAGCCGTAAATCTCGATGCAGGTGAGGCCAACGGTGGATGCGACGCGGTAGCAGTAGGAGTACAACTCCTCAAAGTTCTGGTAGCGGTTGGTGTAGAGGTCATCCTCCATGCCGCTAATCATGTCATCAAGATGTGACCTTGGTATGCCAAATCGGCTGACTGTATCCTTGAGAGCGAGGAAGATAGGGTCGGTGCTCGACACGCAGTTGAATGCGGTTGAGAGTTTCTTGCGGAAGAAGAACAGTTGTGCTAGTTTGTCCTCGAACTCGCTGCGCTGAATGACCGGCTTTGCTGCAGAGAGTTCCTCCAACTTTCTGCGGTATTCAATCGCCTCAGGACAACTCTCGCCGAGTCCACCTGGGAAAATGTCGCGATGGTCGCCATCAGCGATGTCATCCGCTCTGCGGCAGAATGCATAGTAGGTACAGATGGCTCGGCGTTGGTCATTTGGTAGATACTTGAACGAATGATAGAAGTTTCCAGCCTCACGACGGGTCAACTCCTCGCAGTAATCGTAGGCGGAGTCAATCATCTTCTGAGGAACATCATCCTCCACCCAAACAGCGGCATCAATCTCCTCAAAGGGATTGAGTAACTCACCTTTCTTGCCGACGACACCCATGAAATGAGCACCCTCTGCGGCCAGTTCAAGGGCGGTGATGCTGACCGCTCGCACCGCTTCCCTAGTGACAACAACGGCAGCCCTGACCTGCTCAAGCCGCTCGTTGACAGGTGTGCCATACTCACCTTTGGTGAGAGGTGTGTGGGTATCCTCAACCAACTCTTCAAGATGGAGTGGATCACTCACATTGACGTTCTCAGGCATGCGACTCGTTCTATCCGTACCTCGTACTCTTATTGAACCCAACGCCTCTAAGCGCTTGAGGGTCCTTTAGGGACCCTGATGAGGAAAAATACTGATTCAACCTGCGCTGATGCTTACACACTTTCTCCGCATTGCAGATTATGCATCTCGATTGCTGACTAGGAGTTTTCGACTTTGTCGGCGAGATAGTAAAGAAAAGATGGTTTTATTCTTCAATTTCTTGATTTCTGGGCGCAATACTTTGACGCGATTTTCAGCATCCAAAACGTTCTGAGTGCGTAGCAATGTCAGTGTTCTTTGGCCGATGAGCACAGGCAGCATGCAAGCGCCGCGCAATCGGAACTGGTTGTAAGGCAACAAACCGATGTACTCAATCGCAGCATCAAGGTGCGCGGAGGCCTTGTCGATGAGGCTATCAAACAATGGCCGAAACCGGTCGATATTCTCCGGCTCGAACAGGTCGCTCACCTGCAAGCCGTGTTCGTCCAATAATTCACTCGGAACATAGCATCGGCCCAAGCGCAGATCTTCGGGAATATCGCGCAAGATATTGATTAGTTGCAGCGCCTTTCCGAACCGCACACCAGTCTCGAATAACTGCGCCTTAGTTTCAGAGTTGGCCTTGAATAAATGCTCAAGCGACATATGGGTCCAGAACTCACCAACAGAACCGGCCACGCGATAGGTGTAATCGTCGAGTTCCTCCACATTTGTGAGGGGTACCGCCGTATTGTCAGATGGGTATCCAAATCGCTGTAAATCCAACGATTGACCGCTGATGATGATGTCAAGACACTCTCGGATTCGCTGTTGGTCACCGGTGGAGAATTGCTCAAGGCAGGCAATAGGCGCTGCGATACTGTCCAACAATTTCGCCTCGGCGGGGTTTGGCTGCAGTAGAGCCAACGAGGCCAAGTCAGGCAGTGTGCTTGAACGTCCTTGCACTCGTTCGTTATACTGTTCGAGTGTTTGCAGTAATTTGTCGGTATCGCCGCCTTTTGAATCGGCGATGGTGTCGGCAATTCTTGCCAGAAGATACAGCATTCCAATCTGCGGCCGAATGCGAGACGGCAACGCTCTCAGAGTGAGATAGAACGAGCGTGAGGTTTCTTTGAGCAGCGAGTCGATATCTTGGTTGATTAACTTGGACATGACCGGCCCTCATGCTGTCGGTGTGCCGCGCGTTCTTGACCCTGTGGGGTGACTTGAGCACTCAAAGTAACCGCTAGTTCCATCCTATCGCTTCATCGGCAGATGAAGGCTCATGTCGCGGCAACCTTTTTTCTTAGTGCGGTTGGCCCAAGACATTGGAGGGGGGTGCACCATGGACTGCCAAGCATGCGAAGATGAGATTCCAGACGACTCATTGTTCTGCCCTGAATGCGGTGCTAGACAGGATCCTTCTCGCTCAAATATCGGTGGGCGCAGCTTCGGAGTTGTAAGTCCAGAGGCTGTGCATGCCACCCATGCAATGCAACAGCAGGATGCTGCCGGAGGAACCGGTGCTCAGATAGATGCGTCTGCTTCCTCAGACGTACTTTCGCGAATTGCTGGGGAGATGGATGGTGGCGCACCTGCCAGCGAAGTTACTGATATTGGGCCCGATGGTCAGCCCAAAGCACAGACCGACCAGATTGTCGATGCAATCGTTGAGTCTGAGCGACTGGACAAGGTTGACCGAAAGGACCAGTGGCTGGCGATGAATCAACAGACCGCCGCAAGTGTTCTATCCAGTATCCGCGCTGAACTCCCTGAGCACTTACAGGGAGATGTTGAAGAGTCCAGTACTGATTTCCTTGATTCTGATGATGGTGATTCTTCCCCAGCGCCGAAGCGGCGCAGCAGCAATATGCCAAGCAACAGTTTGCTGCGTAGAATGGGTGAGGTTGCTGTGCGTCGCGTCGCGAGAAAGCGAGGAGTCGCAGTGGAATCACCGCAAGTCGCCACTACCGAAGATGATTCGATCCAAGTCAATGTCACCTACGTTGATGATGGACGAGTCCTCGACACCCCACCTGACCTCGCCAGTGCCTTTGAGCATGCTATTACAACGGAACTGGCCTTGAAGGGCTTCGACATCGATGTTGAACTCGCCCTATTCCGCAGTAAGGATGGCGAGATGGAACACGTTTGGGGCGAACTCCGAGAAGAAGAAATCGTTGAGGAAGAGGAGGACGAAGAAGACCTGTTTGCCTGCGAAGCATGTGGCCACTATCCGATTCGTGATTCCGATCCCGCGTGTCCGGATTGCGGCGCTCAATTCCTTGACGATGATGATTACGATGATGAGCCCGCTCCAAGCGGCGGCCCACCTCGTGGCCCAACCAGAGCCGGTGGACCACCTTCAGGCCCAAAGCGTGGCCCTTCAGGTCCACCTCGTGGTGGCGGGGGCCCGCCCAGTCGCGGTCCATCAGGCCCACCTAGTGGTGGTGGCCCACCAAAGAGAGGACCGGGTGGCCCACCCAGTGGTGGCGGCCCACCGAGTCGAGGACCGGGTGGCCCTCCCAGTGGTGGTGGCCCTCCTAGTCGAGGACCCGGAGGCCCACCGAAGAAAGGACCCGGCGGCGGCCCACCGAGGAAGGGACCCGGTGGTGGCCCACCAAAGCGCCGTGGCCCGCCGCGGTGATTTTCAGAGCACAGCGCTCCAAAGTATCCACAGCGCCAGCACTGCCAATAGCGCTCCCATTGCTTTCTCTACGATGTCACGATTATCCTGCAGAGCGACGAGCAGTGGCGTGCCGGTGATGACCAAAGCGACCAGAAGGTACCAACCTCCGTCAATGCACATGGCGATGGTCGCAACGATTCCCCTTTCCATCCAGGTGAAATCAGGTTGCACGAACTGACTGAACACAGCCATTTGGAAGGCGAGTATCTTCGGGTTGAGGAAAGCGATGAGGAATCCCTCAACAAATCCCTGCCTCTCAGCCAATCTAGCATTGCTGCTAAGATCGTCAGTCTGTTCATTTGCATCCTCCAATATGTTTCCTTCACGTGCGCGGAGCATCAGGTAGGCCAGCCAGAGCAGGAATCCAGCCCCGGCGACTTCGAGGGCAGTTGTCACCTGTCCTCCACCAGCAGCCTTCAGTTCGGAGATACCACTGATGGCGACGAATGCGTAGATGCCGAAGCCGATGCCGTGACCGATTGCACAGGCGACGCCTCGGCCACGCCCGCCCTCGATGGTGTTGCGTAGCAGTACAGCGAGACTTGGTCCGGGTGAGATTGCACCCATGCAAAGTATGAGCACGATGGGGACGAGGGCAGCGAAGTCAAGTGCCATTAGATGAGAATTAGCGCAGGCCCGCTGCCTTCAATGCATCGAGAAGAACTGCGCCAATCTCGGAAGGATCCTTCGCACAATGGATTCCTGCTGCCTCCATTGCGGCCACTTTCTCAGCGGCGGTTCCTTTGCCTCCACTGATGATGGCTCCCGCGTGCCCCATCCTTTTGCCGGGCGGTGCGGTCATTCCAGCCACGAAGCCGACTACCGGCTTGCTCATGTTGGCTGCGACCCACTCAGCAGCCTCCTCCTCGGCGCTGCCGCCAATCTCGCCAATCATCACCACGGCCGCTGTGTCCGGGTCGGCTTCGAATGCTGATAGGCAATCGATGAACCCAGTTCCGTTCACCGGGTCACCACCGATGCCGATGCAGGTGGTTTGTCCTTCACCGATGCTCATGGTCTGGTCAACTGCCTCGTAGGTCAGAGTGCCAGATTTGGACACCACGCCGATTCGACCCTTCGCGTGGATATGACCGGGCATGATTCCGATTTTACTTCCACCTTGCTCCCCGGGAGTGATGATTCCTGGGCAGTTCGGGCCGATGAGTCTGACACCATCGATTGCAGCGACGTGACCGGTGGCCCGCACCATGTCGAGGGTTGGTATTCCCTCGGTAATGCAGACGATTACTCCACTGCCCTTCACTGCGTTGAACGCATCAGCCGCTTCGATGATGGCTGCGGCTGCAAATCGAGGTGGAACGTAGATGACGCTTGCATCAGCCCTTGTCGCTTCGATAGCCTCCTGCATTGTATCCCAAACCGGAACTTCAACTCCGTCGAGGTCAGCGGTTTGGCCGCCCTTGCCCGGCGTCACTCCGCCAACGATGTCAGTACCATATTCGACCATCCTGGTAGCGTGGAAAGTACCCTGATTGCCTGTGATGCCCTGCACGAGCACCTTTGCGTCTTCTGCAATCCAAATGGCCATCAATTACCACCTCCTACAAGTTCGACTATCTTGGCCGCACCTTCAGACAGTGTTTCCACCGAGTGAATATTCAGTGAACTGCCAGCGAGGATGCGTCTGCCCTCCTCAAAGTTGGTTCCAACCAACCGAACCACGAGCGGGTCTTCCAATCCCAGTGCTTGCGATGCGCCGATGACGCCGCGAGCAATGATGTCGCAGCGCATGATGCCACCGAAGATATTGACGAGAATTCCTTTGACGGCGGGGTCCTCAAGGATGATGCTGAATGCGGTCTTGACCTGTTCTTCGTCGGCCCCGCCGCCCACATCCAGAAAGTTCGCTGGCTCACCGCCGTAGAGTTTGATGACATCCATTGTCGCCATCGCCAGTCCAGCCCCGTTGACCAGACAACCGATATTTCCGTCGAGTTTGACGTAAGACAATCCAGCCTTCTTGGCTCGCACTTCTGTTGCTTCCTCTTCTGAGAGGTCTCGCAGTTCAGCGATGTCCGGGTGGCGGAATATTGCGTTATCATCGAAGCTGACCTTGGCATCCAAAGCAACCATTCCATCAGTCTTTGTGCGCACGAGAGGATTGATCTCAATCATCGAGCAATCCTTGGCGACGAATAATTCGAACAAGCCTTGCACAAGTTCGGTGAATGATTCAAGTGCTGCACCCGACAATCCAAGGGATTTTCCGAGGTCGTTGGCTTGACCTTCTGTCAGGCCATTTGTCAGGTCAACATGCACCCTGTGGATGGCCTCAGGAGTATTCTTGGCGACATCCTCGATGTCCATACCACCCTCGGTGCTCGCCATGATGAGTGGCATTCGTTGCTCACGGTCGACAAGAATGGCGAGGTAGTATTCGTGGGCGATGTCGCACCCGGCCTCGATGTACAGATTGCTTACCACCTTGCCAGCAGCTCCGGTTTGCTTGGTGACTAGCCTGTGACCGAGGATATTGCTGGCGTAGTTTTCGACTTCATCGCGGCTGAAGGCGATCTTGACTCCACCTTCCATCACCAAATCGCCGGAATCGACGTTGAACAGCGTGCCTTTCCCTCGTCCTCCGGCGTGAATCTGGCTCTTCACTGCGACTACTTTTGAGCCTAGATTATCGTATGCGGCAAGGGCTTGGTCAAGCGAAGTGCAGTGCACACCTTCCTGTACAGCGATTCCCGCGTCCCTGAACAACGCCTTACCCTGATATTCGTGGATGTTCAAGCAACCATCTCCGCAGGACGGTGCAAGCGACCGGAAAGCCGTCCTTGAACCATGCGACGCGCAGTAATCGGTCCAATAATGCCCACTATCGGGGGAAGGGCACCCTTGAAGGGGTCATCTCCGCCCGCTCGGCCCGAGGGATGCACCTGAAGGTCATCGTGCTGGCCGGCGGTTTCGGAACGCGACTGCGTCCGTGGACCACGCACCGGGCCAAGCCATTGTTGCCGATGCTCGACCGTACGCTGTTGGAAAGGGTGGTCGAAGCGCTGCCCGTTGACCTAGTTGATGAGGTGCTGGTAGCAGCAGGTTATGGCATCGAGCAGATGCGGGAGCATTTTGCGAGTATTGAAACTCCATATCCGGTAAAAATCGTCGAGGAATTCGAGCCACTGGGTACCGGTGGAGCGATTGGAAATTGTCAAGCCCGAATCAGTGAGACATTCTGCGTGATGAACGGCGACCTGCTGTCAAGCGTCCCAGTTGCTGAGATGCTGGAATACCACCGCTCGCAAGGCAAGATGGCAACCATCTCGCTATGGGAGGTCGAGGACCCGAGCAGATTTGGTGTCGCAGACCTCGGTGATGACGGTCTGATTCGCAGATTTCAGGAGAAGCCCCCGCGTGAGGAGGCATTCTCCAACATGATCAACGCGGGGTGCTACATTCTCGAGCCAGCTATCTTTGCGCAGATGCCAGAAGGCGCACACAGCATGGAGAGGGACGTATTCACTCGCATCGCATCCGTAGGCCAACTCAGCGGATTCTCTTTTGAGGGGCATTTCGTCGACGCAGGCACCCCCGCTTCGTGGATTGAGGGTATGCACGTCTGCCTTGAGGGCAAGCGATGGGGCAGCGGAACAGCGGCAGAATCCGGTTCCTGGATGGGTGAAGGCGCGGATTGTGATGGAACACTGTTGCGAAGCGCGGTTGGAGCCCACTCAAGCATAGATGCAGGTAGTGAGGTCACAGATTCCTCGCTTCTTTCCGGTGTGGCGATTGGTGCGGGAGCGAAAATCACCCGCTGTTTGATTGGCGAGAATGCGAGCATCGGAGCGGATGCCAATCTTTCTGATGTTGTCGTCGATTATGGGGCGGAAATCCCCGCAGGACATTCGCAGCATGGCGGCACTTACCCCGAGAGCGAGTGAAACGGCAGGTTCAACAAGCGTCTACAGGTGGGATAAACAATGACAAAACCACTGATAGTTGTCAATTTCAAGACTTACCAGACGGCTCATGCTGGCGCTGCAGAGTCGTTAGCGCGCGCTATGGCTGAGGTCGATGCAGGTTGCGATGCCGCTGACCTTGTTGCGGTAGTCTCAGCATTCGACCTCGCTGCTGTGAAGGCCGCAGCACCTACTCTCACAGTGTGGAGTCAGCATCTCGACCCGATTGGATACGGCTCTAACACTGGATTTCTCCATCCTGAGACCGCACTCGCCCGTGGTGCTGAGGGCTCAATCATCAACCATGCAGAGCACAAGGTGCCTCTGAGTCACGTGGAAAAACTCCTCGGCATGCTTCCGGATGGATTCCCGGTCTGCGCATGCGCAGCCGACATCGAGGAAGCGATGGCATTGGCGGCTCTTTCACCGACGATGATTGCAGTCGAGCCGCCCGAGTTGATTGGTGGCGATATCTCGGTGACGACATCAGACCCGCAGGTTGTTTCTGGCACAGTCAACGCAGTGAAGGCGGTTGCGCCGGACGTCATGGTGCTGTGTGGTGCCGGTGTGAAGAACGGTGCAGATGTTGCTACAGCGATTGAACTTGGAACGGTTGGCGTATTGCTTGCAAGTGGTGTAACCAAAGCGGACGACCCGGTTGCTGTTCTCAACGACCTAGTCTCCTGCCTCTAGTCGTTGCATGGGTAGCGTTCCGACAGACCCACTGAATCCCC
>Ga0310123_10000629_pt1 | contig 31121 bp, 25 predicted proteins | sample CB6_AW_1057_MG_FD_203505 | JGI IMG/M metagenome (GOLD analysis project Ga0310123, IMG submission 203505) | Marine microbial communities from Western Arctic Ocean, Canada - CB6_AW_1057 | ecosystem: Environmental > Aquatic > Marine > Oceanic | place: Canada: Western Arctic Ocean | collected... | reverse complement strand
CCCGGTCGCGCGCGAAGACGTGGACCGGGACCGCGGCGCTCGTGGCGCCCGTGACCCAGGGGGCCGCCTCGTGGTCACCCATCACGATCAGCAGGGTGCCTTCGTCCAAGTAGCGCTCTACGTACCCGGTCATCGCCCGAAGCGAGTAGTCGATCGAGCGCGCGTACTGAGCGCGCAGTTGCTCGATGTCGATCCACAGCTCCTCGGGCGGGTGCCCCTCCTGCCGGAAGGACTCGAAGCGGGAGCCGTCGCCGATCTCGTCCCAGTCCACCATGGGCAGGATCGGTGTCCAGGGAGCGTGGCTGCTCACCATCGCGGTCCCCACGAACTGCGGGCGGCCGTCGCCCCCGTGGCGCACGGTCCGGTGCAGATAGGACCAGGTGAACTGATCGGGCATCGTGACCCAGTAGAGGGGCGGACCGCCGTAGGTGATGTTCGCGGCCGTGTGCACCTGGTCGTAGCCGAGCCGCACACCGTCCGGCCAGCTCATGGTGATCGCGGGCATGAGCGCGGCGGTGCGGTAGCCGGCGTGGCGGAAGTCGTCGACCATGGTCTCGCGGTCGCTCGCGAGCATCAGCTCGTAGCGGAGCTGATTGGAAAGCCAGAGGCCGCTGCTCACGGTCCCGTGTGCGTACCACGACTGCCCGCCCGTGGTCGGAGAGATCAGCGTCCCGGTCGCCAGGTGGAGGCCCGCCCGGCCGGCGCGTGCGGCGAGCGTGTCGAGACGAGGGCCGATCACCGCCGCGAAATCGGGGTCGTTCAGGACCGCCATCCCGTACGACTCGATGAACGTGAGGAGGACGTCACGCCCCTCGAGCCCGGAAAGGAGGCCGTGGACTCCGGCGTAGCTACTGGGGCTGGTGAGCTCGTCGGCGAAGCGCCTCTTCTCCTCCCGCGTCTCGCGCAGCAGCGCGGCCTGCGTACGGACGAGCCGCCCAACCGGGGCTGCCAGCCGGCTCTGGATGAGCGGGGTCGTGCCGGTCATGCCCAGGGCAGAGAAGGCCACCAGCGCCAGCCCGGCCAGCCGCGGCGCCATCCCCTTGCGAGGCCACGCGAGGGGCGCCCCCCGTGGCCACCCCGGGGGCACGTCGGGGGGAGCCAGCAGCCGGGCCAGCCCGAAGCTTGCTAGACCAAGGACCAGGAGGAGGAGCAGCAGGGTCGCCGGAGTCGCGACGAGCCCCATGTTTCCGATCGCCAGGTTGTAGACGGCGCTCACCAGATAGGGGTCGATGAAGAGATTGAGGGGACGGGCCAGGCTCACCTGGAAGACCAGATCCACGACGCCGACCAGCGTGACCAGCACGACCGCGATCGCTGCGCCCCACGCCAGCCTGACGCCCCAGGGCCGCCTTGGCAGCAGCGCCAGCGTGCCCACCAGGAACGCGGCTTCGACCGCCAGCCATCCGCCGGAGATCGAGCCATCCGGCAGGACCGCCGCGGAGAGCCAGAGGGGGGTCATCAGCAGGGCATTGACAACCACCCACGCAACCGTCAGCCTGAGCATCTCAGGGCCACTGATCCGCCTAGAATCTTCCCTCGCAAACCACCCGCGCGACCGCTCCAGGACCACTGCGCGCGCGAGCGCACGGAACACCGGGCTCGGGCCCTCCGGACGTTTCTCCAGCGCGAACGATACCACCTGACCCAATGGTGCACAAAGCGGAACGCGGACTGTTCGAGCTCCGGCAAGGGCGGGCGCTCTATGTCACCGATCCCGGTAGCTCGGCGCTGGTCGCGGCCGTGGAGGGGCTCACGGTCGATCGCCTCGCGCAGCTGCGCGAGCTCGGTATGGACTTGCGGGTCGTGGTCACCCACCATCGCGGCCATGCGATGGGGCTCCCCAACGGTGGCCCCCCCCGCCACCTGAGCATTGCCCTGGGTCCGGCCGCCACGCCGGCGAGCATCCAGCGGTTGGCGACTGCACTGCGACCCACCGGCCACGTGGAGGCCCGGCCCGCCACCAGCGCCGAGGCGGCCGGTCTCGCGCTGGCACGGCTCGGTCAGCTGCTCCCGACGGTCGTGAGCATGGCGCCCGATCCGATGCGGGTTGCGCGGCTGCTCGAGTGGATGAGCGACGCCACCGTATTGGACGTGAGCGCGACCGAGGTGGAGGCGCTGGTCACGACGCCCGCAATCGAGGTCACGCACGTGGCCGAGGCCACTGTCCCCCTCCGGGACGCCGAGAGCGCACGCTTCATCTTCTTCCGTGAAGGTAACGGGTTCGTGCAGCACGTCGCGATCACGATCGGCGAGCGTGCCGAATGGCCAGACCCGTTGCCGGTGCGCGTCCACTCCGCGTGCCTCACTGGGGACATCTTCGGGAGCCTGCGCTGCGACTGCGGCGAGCAGCTCCACGGCTGTCTCTCGTACTTCGCGGAGCGCGGTGGCGGCGTACTGGTCTACCTCGCGCAGGAGGGGCGCGGGATCGGACTCGGGAACAAGCTGCGCGCTTACGCACTGCAGCAGGAGGGGCTCGACACGGTCGACGCGGACGGGACGCTCGGGTTCGGCGCCGACGAGCGCCGCTACGACGCCGCGGTGGCGATCCTACGGCACCTCGAGGTCGAGCGCGTGCAGCTGCTCACCAACAATCCGGACAAGCTGCACGCGGTCCAGGAGGCGGGGATGACCGTGGTCGACCGCAAGCCGCTCCACGGCCGCCTCAACCCCCACAACGCCCGCTACGTCCACGCCAAGGTGCACCGGTCGGGGCATTGGTTGATGGATATGATCAACCAAGGCATCGCTGGCGACTAGTCGGGCGCTGAGCTTCGCCTGATACTTAGTCAGCCTCCGTGCGGAGGCTTTCACATCAGGCGAAGCTGAGCGCCCTCCTCCCTCCTTCCGTTGCTCCGTGAGCCTCGGCCGCTACTACGACTGGCTCGGCCGCTTCCAGCGCATCGCGCGCTGGGTCAGCCGGAGCGACGATCACATCCTCACCGTGCACCGGAAGCTCCGCTCGGAGAGCCCGGATGTTTCTCCCCATCACGTCGTGCACGAGCGGCTGCTCGATGCGCTCGGGCCGTTACACGATCCGCACGTGATCGACGCCGGATGCGGGCTCGGCGGCACGAGCTTCTACCTGCACGGCCGGATCGGCGGCCGCTACGACGGGATCACGCTGAGCCCCTCGCAGCACGAGCGCCCAAGATCCAGATCACGCGGGACGGGGCGATCTGGTTCTCCCCGCGAGGAAGCCGCGACTATCCGGCTCACAGCGTGCCGTATCCGGACATGGACATGATCACCTCGGTCGAGTCGCTCGGGGCGCACTATGCTCAACGGCCCGCTCGGGTATCCGTTCGCACCCCGCACGGCGAACTAGTGGCTTGTAACGGATAGTTGTCTAGTGTTCTAGCGGCTTCCTGCTGCTTCGCTTGAACTGACTCGGGGAGTGGGCGGATCGGGGCTTGAGCAGGTGGCCCGCTCAGGTTAACAGCAGAGCCGTTAGACTAGGATCGCGGGTCCGTGGCACAAGGACGTCGCCCCCGACATGGTGGACCCACCTCAGCATCCGAGGGCCATCTACGTGGGGGCAAGTGCGACTTGGTACTGATGGGCGGGATACCACCGGAACCGGTTGGCGCGTTTCCTACGGATGTGAACGGGTCTAACCGCCGGATGGCGGAGCACGCGGTCCCGGAAGACGGAAGGCTGTCTCACCCTCTAGTAGTACCGCTCCGGCATGTCCAGCACGATCCGCCGCCGGAGCAGCTCCCGCACCTGCGGCGTGCGCTTGCCCTCCTCGACCGCTTCCATCACCTCGCGGGCGAGGGTGACCTCCTCCGGCAGGTAACGCCGACACGCGCCGTACTCCTCCTCGTAGTCCTCCGAGGGGAATGCAAGGCGCATGCGCAGGCCCGAGCCCACCCGCTCCGTCGCGTAGAGCGGATTCAGCCGCAGATCTCCCCGGAGCGGCTCGCGCACACCCAGCGGGTGGGGCCGAAGCAGGCCCACTGTCCCGGCGGATCGCGTCGCGACGATCGTGAGCGCGGGATCGGCGGCGAGCGTCTCCGCGTCCGAGCGGCGCGACAGGTCCAGCGGCTTGCCGGCCACGACGTCGTCCAGCAGCCGTTGCTCGGGGAAGAGGCGGGGCTCGAGCGACTCGAACAGATCGCGGTAGCCCTCGGGTGGAAGGGGCTCCCCGTGCGAGTGGCTCCACACGAGCTGGTTGTGGGCGTGTGTGATCACGACTGCGGCGGCCTCGCTCGGCCCCCGGTCCACCAGCCGCTCCAGCTCGCCCACGAGCTGCCGCTTGGTCCAGATGTACATGAAGGCGTCCGCGCAGAGCGCGAAACGGAAGGCGCCTCTTGCCAAGGGGAGCGGTGCGTTCCCGTCGCAGCAGACCGGCTCGCAGCCGGGTGCTACGTAACGCGCCGCCAGCCAGAGCTTCGCGAAATAGAGATCCGCGATCACGGGCGCGTCGGAGAGCTCGAGGAGCACGCGCGTAAGATGCCCCGAGCCGCCGCACGCGTCGATCGCCCGCCCGCCGTTGGCCAGCACGGTTCCGCCCACCGCGCGCACGACCGCGCTCGCGGCCACGTACGAGGGGTCAGAGAAGCGGTACAGGAAGTAGCCGCCCTCGAGCTCATCCGCGAGCGTCTCGGCGAGCTCGCGATAGGTGGTGTTGTGCCCGGCCGCGGCCTCGGTGAAGCGGGCCGCCCTCTCCTCGTCCTCGGAGACGAGCGCCCGGAACGCGCGGTCGGACTCGCCGGCTTCGATCGCCTCGCGCGCAAGGGCGGCGTTCGGGTGCAGGTGCATCACCGGAACCCCGCCCACCACGGGAAAGAGACAGCAGTGGCAGGCGAGCACCCCCTCCAGGATCGCCTCGGCCTCGCGCACGTGGTGCATCGACTCGACCAGCTCGAGGTGGCCGCCGCAGTAGGGGCAGCGGAGGATCTCCAGCGTCTCAGGCCTCACGCGTCCACACCTTGCTCGAGCCGCTCGAGCACCGCCTCCGCCTCGCCGTCCACGTAGGCCCGCCGGAACTGCTCGCATGCGAGCAGCCGGAGCGCATCGTTCTCGTCGAGCCAGAGGAAGGGGCTGCCGGCGCCCACCTGCGTCCGGTGGCAGCGGATCGCGGCCAGCTTGCGCGGGAGCCAGGGCCGGACGTCCAGCGTGAGCGTCGGCGCGGGAGTGGCGACGCCGAACGCATCGGGCGAGATCCCCCAGAGCCCGCCGCCGTCCCGGGCGCCTCCGCGCGCGTGCGCCGCGTCCACGATGGTGCGTATCACGCCGGGAGCGAGGCTCACGTAGTAGAGCGCGAGCACGCGGGCACCGGGGGTGGCGTCGAGGGCGGCCACCGCCGCGCTTGTGCGCTCGTGCACGCCGATGTGGTCGTCGTGCCAGTAGAGCCCGTCGGCGTCGAACGTGATCACCGCGTCCGGGCGCTCGCGCACGAGCACCGCGACGAGGTCGGCATCCAGCGCATCCGCCCAGCGCAGGCAGCCGTCTGCATGTCCGAGCTGCACCACTTCGGCCGCGCCCAGGACGCGCGCCGACTCCAGGAGCTCGGCGGCGCGCGCGGCGGCGACGTCCCCCTGGGGGACGAGCGCGGGATCGCTCACCGAGCCCAGCTCTCCGCGCGAGGCGCACACGAGCACCACACGCGCGCCCGCGTCGGCGGCCCGCGCGAGCGTCCCCCCGCAGGCGAGCGCCTCGTCATCGGGGTGCGCGAACACGGCGACGATCGTGTGGCCGGCGAGGGCCCCCCCTGCCGCGGCCGTCACCGGCGCCCCCCGTCCACGACGGTACGGTACACGGCCTCGTACTCGTCCACCATGCGCGCGACGCCGAAGCGCGCGACCGCGCGCTCGTGAACCCGGCGGCGGTCCAGCTCCAGCACGCGGCCGAGCCCGCCCACCATCTGCTCCAGGTCGTCGAAGACGATCCCGGTGACGCCGTCGTCCACCACCTCGCGCACCGCGCCCCTGTCGAGCGCGGCCACCGGAGTCCCGCACGCCATCGCCTCCGCGAGCACCAGCCCGAACGGCTCGCGCGCCTGGATCGGGTAGAGCAGGGCGCGGCCGCCCCCGTAGAGGCGCACCTTGGCGTCGTGGTCGGCCTCGCCGAAGTAGACCACGTTCACCCCGTCCACGTGCGGCGCCACGTGCTCGCGGTAGTAGTCCTCCTCGGCCGCCGCCAGGACCAGCTTCATGCCGGCGCGGCGCGCCACCTCGATCGCCTGGAGCACGCCCTTGCCCTCGGTGAAGCGGCCCAGGAAGAGCAGATAGTCGTCCGGCCGTTTCTGGACAGGAAACCGGTCCGTGTCGATCCCATGCAGCACCGTCCCGATCACGTTCAGGCCGTCGAGCAGCCGCGCCTGCTCCTCGGAGATGGCGACGAAGGGCGCCTCCAGGTAGCGCGCCCAGAGCCCGACCTCGGCGGTGGAGGGGGAGTGGTGGAGCGTCTGCACGATCGGCGTCGGGCAGATGCGCGCGAACGCGAGCGACATCGGGTAGTACGCGGCCTCGTAGTGGATCACGTCGAAGTCGTGCGCGCGCTCGACGGCGGCGGCCAGATTGAGCATCTCGTAGAGTTCCCATGGCCACATGTTCTCGTCGTGCCAGTACCCCTGCGCGTATAGGGCGTGCAGCTCGGCCGCGGTCACCGAGTCCCCGGTCGCGAACAGGGTGACGTTGTGGCCGCGCTCCACCAGCCCCTCGGTGAGCATCGAGGTCATCGTCTCGACCGAGCCGGACTTTGGCGGCGGGATCGAGGTGGCGACCGGACCCACGTGCGCGATCCTCACCCCATCGCCTCCTCGACGAGCCGGCCGACCACGCGGCGGCCGTCGAAGTACTCGTGCGCGATCTGCTCGGCGTAGCGCGCGTGGCGTGCGTAGTCGCTGTTGATCCGGTCGATCCCAGCGAGCGCCTGCTCGGATGTTGCGAACGCCAGCAGCCCGTCGCCGTGCGGCAGGTGCTCGCTCCAGCCGGTGTCCTGCACGAGCGCGGGGCGGCCGGAGGCGAGGTAGCACTCGGTGCGGTCGCTGAACCAGCCCGAGCGGGTGGCGACGTACGTGTGCTTGGCCACACCGAACTCCGCGCGCGAGCGCTGGATGAACTGGCGATACTCCCAGGGCGTGCGTGACATCTCCATCGCGTCCACCGGATCCCAGCCGTGCTCCGCCAGGAGCGCGTGGGGGCCGTTCACGGCCATGCGAAAGCGCTGCTCGGTGCGTGACGGCAGCTCCAGGAAGCGCAGGAACTCCTGGTCCTTGTTGCCGTCCACGTCGGCGAAGCTCTCGATGCGCCAGGTCATCACGCTGGTGAAGCGGTCTCCGGCGGGCACGCTCGCGTGCCACTGGTCGAGCGCGATCGGCTGCCAGGTCTTGCGCCACTGGAATTCTCCGGTCGGCACGGGCGACGCCGCCGTACCGATGTTCGCGCCGAAGGTGAAGAGGCGATCGAATCCGCGGAAGAACTCGACGTACCAGGGCTCCGCGTTCGCAATCGCGAGTTGCGTGAACCCGGGGTCCGAGTCGACGAAGGCCTTGCGCGGGATGCAGACGTACTCGTCGCGCCAGAACCAGGAGCCGCCCGAGAGGTTCAGGAAGAAGTCGGCGTCGGCGCACCAGCGCCGCACCTCCTTAGCGCCCATCCCGTGATAGCTGCCGTCGTAGTTGACGAACGCCCAGCGGTCGCCCAGCCCGAACGGCTCGAGCGAACGGTGGATGAGCGCCGTGCCGTAGCGGGGATCGAGCGACTGCTCGTTCCGGACCGGGTCGTAGACGCACTCGCCCGTGTCCTCGATGTAGAGCACGTCGTGGCCGAGCTCACGCAGCGCCAGCAGGTACATGAGCGAGCACCAGGTGACGCCGCCGAACGGGTAGCGGGCGATGATCCCCGCCAGGACGACCTTCACGCTGCTGCCGCTGGGGCCGGGGTCAGACCGCGCGCAGGCCGGGGTCGTTCGCGGGCGAGGGCAGCGCGGCCTCCATCAGCTCGTCCACGGTCTCCGGCTCATCCAGCGAGCGGCCGATCGAGAGCCGCTCGCACATGCGCGCGTAGAGCGAGCTCGTGCGGAGCAGCTCCTCGTGGGTCCCCTGCGCGGAGATCCGTCCCCCGTCCAGGACGAGGATCCGGTCCGCGTCGCGCACGGTGGAGAGCCGGTGCGCGATCACGATCGTGGTGCGGCCGGCGCGCAGCCGCTTGAGCGCGGAGAAGACGATCTCCTCCGAGATCGCGTCCAGCGAGGAGGTGGGCTCGTCCAGGATCAGGATGGGTGCGTCCTTGAGCAGCGCGCGCGCGACGGAGAGCCGCTGGCGCTCGCCCCCCGAGAGCCCGCCCCCCGCCTCTGCGATCTCGGTGTCGTAGCCCCTGGAGAGCCGCGCGATGAAGTCGTGCGCGTGCGCCGCCCGTGCGGCCTCCTCGATCTCCTCGCGCGTGGCGTCCAGCCGGCCGTAACGCAGGTTGTCGGCGATCGTGCCCTGGAGCAGCAGCGGCTCCTGGGGGACGATCGCGATCCGGTCGCGCAGCGAGCGGAGCGCGTAGCGGCGCACGTCGACGCCGTCGATCAGCACCCGACCCTGGGCCGCGTCGTAAAGGCGGGGGATCAGGCTCACCAGGGTCGTCTTGCCCGCGCCGGTGAGCCCGACCAGCGCGACCATCTCGCCGGGGGCGGCCGCGAAGCTGATGTCGTGCAGCATGTCCGTGCCGTCGGGATAGCGGAAGCCCACGTCGTCGAACCGCACGGAGCCCACGAGCCGGTAGGCGTCGAGCGCGCCGGACTCGTCGAGCGGCTCCGGCTCGAGCGCCAGCGTGGCGCGCACGCGCCGCGCCGCCGCGAGCGCGTCCTGGAGCTGGCCGCTGGTGTGCGCGACCTCGGCGAGCGGCCCGTACACGGAGCCCAGGTAGGTGAGCACGACGATGAGCTGGCCGATCGTCATCTGCCCGCGGATCACCGAGAGTCCGCCCACGATCAGCACCAGCGCGGTGCCGAACATGGTGATTGTGCTCACCGTGACCGAGAAGATCGACTCCTGCCGGGTGATCGCGATGCGGGCCTGCATCACCTCGTCGCCGGCCATACGATACCGCTTCAATTCGAAGGGCTCGCGCGCGAAGCCCTTCACCAGCCGCATCGCCGCGAACACCTCGTAGAGCCGCTCCACCAGCCTGGATTCGAGCGACTTCACCCCCTCGATCCGGTGCACCAGCGTGTGCATGTAGTGGCGGAGCGAGAGGAAGAGGAACGGTACGACCGCGAGCGAGAGCAGCGCGACCCGGGCGTCGATGCTCGCCATCAGCGAGAACATCACGACCAGCGCGGCGGTCGAGGTGAGCAGCGGAAAGATTCCGCTCATCACCAGGTTGTCGATCGAGTACGAGTCGACGTCAATCCGGTAGACCGCGTCGCCCGTGTTGGTCGTGACGTGGTGGTGCAGCCCGAGGCGCTGCAGGTGCTGGAAGAGCTTGTAGCGCAGGTCGTAGACGAGCCCCTGCCCGGTCTGCACCTGCACCTGGGTGGCCTTGAACGTGACGAGCTGGTTCGCGAACGCGAGCGCCACGCCCAGCAGCGCGACGACGATGAGGAGCAGCACGCGCGTGTCCAAGTCCACGGGACCGATGCGCGCCGCGAGGAAGTCCGGCAGCGGGCGCCCGGTCAGCACGTAGTCGAGCACGAACGCGAGCGGCCAGGGCTGGAGCGCGCCCAGCACGACCTCGAGGAAGAGCAGCCCCCCGAGCAGCCCCAGCCGCCCCCGGTAGGGGCGGAGGTACGGGGCCATCCAGCGCAGCAGGGAGGCGTTCATCGCGAGGCCGTCGCGTCGGCTGGGTGCGGCTGGAGCCCGGGGACGGAGAGCGCGACCAGCTTGTCGTCGGCCGCGTCGGTCACGTAGAGCCAGCCGCTCGCGGGCGCGAACGCCACCCGGGCGGGCGCGAGCAGCGTCTCGCCCGCCTCCACGCGGTACATGACGCCGTCCGGCCCGATGCGGCGCACCACCGCGTTGTAGGAGTCCGCGATAAAGAGCGTGAGCCCTCCGGCTCCGGGCAGCAGCGCGATTCCGGTCGGCGCCGAGAGCGCTCCCTCCGTCGCGGGAACGGCATCCGGCGCGTTGCCGAAGGCGCCACTCCCCGCGACCGTGCGGATCCGTCCGGTCGCCCGGTCGACCACTCGGATGCGGTTGTGGTGTGTGTCCGCGACGTAGAGATCGCCGTCGGGGCCGAGCGCTACGTCGCTCGGCATGAAGAGGCGCGCCTCGGTGGCCGACCGCCCGTCCCCGACGGGGCCGTCCTCGGCGACCCGGCCGTTCCCGGCCACCGTAGAGACCAGACCGGTGACGTGGTCGATCCGGCGGACGCGGTTGTTCATGGTGTCCGCGACGTAGATGTCGCCGTTCGGCGCGCAGGCGACCGCGGAGGGCTGGTCGAAGGCGGTCTCGAGCGCGGGCAGCCCGTCCCCGTTCCACCCCGGCACGCCGGAGCCCGCGATGGTCGTGATCACCCCCGTCTCCCGGTCGATGCGCCGGATCCGGTGGTTCTCGGAGTCGGCCACGATCAGGTCGCCGTCGGGCGCGAACGCGATCCCGTCCGGCTCGGCGAGCTGCGCGCGTGCGGCGGGACCGCCGTCGCCGGTGAAGCCCGCGCCCCGTCCCGGATCGCCCGCGTAGGTCGCCGACGTGAGCGTGGCGGCGTCGATGCGGCGGATCGCGTCGCTGTGCGCGTCGGCCAGATAGATGTGCCCGGCCGGTCCGATCGCGAGCCCGCCGGGGGTGTCGAGCCACGCTGACATGCGCGGCCCGTACTGGATAACCTCCGAGATCGCGGCGTCGCGCAGCAGGAACGTGCTCGCGCCGAGCGAGAGGATCGTGAGCACGAACAAGGGGGCGCTCCGGAGCCCGTACGTGCTCGGGAGCGAGGGGGCGAGCAGCGGCGCGCGTGCGGGCTCGGGGCGGAGCGGCGCCAGCGCGAGCGCGGCCGAGACGCGCTCGAGCGCCTGGCGCACCGTGGCCGCAGCCCGCGCGGTGCGGGCCCAGACGAAGACCCCCAGACCGAGCGTGATCCCCGCGGCCGCGACCCCAGCGGCCGGCCAGCGGTACGCGAAGCCCGCGCTCGCCGCGACCGTGAGTGCGAGGCCGAGCGCCACCGCGGCAGCCACCCCGAGCGCGGTCGGGCGCAGGTGTGTCCCGATCCGGATCAGGCACTTCCCGTCCCGGTGCTCCTCGACCAGCGCGCGCAGGTCGAGCCACGCCCAGCGCCCGACCAGCACGCTCACGTCGCGGTCCGCCGACCAGCCGTCGTCGACCGCGACCGTGCACGCCGGACGCGCCCGGCGCAGCCGCTCGGTCAGGCGCGCGAGCAACCCCTCGACCGCCGCCCAGCGCTCGCTCCAGAAGCGGTCCTCGGCGGCGCCCCCTGAGGCAAGCAGCAGCCCGCGGCGGACGTCCCGCACCCCCGGCCGGATCTCCATCGTCGGGCGCGCGGCTTGGGGACCGCGCACGACCTCCGGCGGCGAGAGCATTCCGCGTACGCGCCCCCACGCGCGCGCGAGCGGCTGCACGAAGTGCAGGTAGGCGATCGTTGCGCGGTGCCGCAGGTGTGAGCCGGGCACACCGCTCAGGTCCGACCGGAGCGCATAGGCCGCGTTGCGCGCGAGCGTGACCGCCAGCCCGGCGAGCCCCGCGGCGAGCAGCGCGGGGCCGGCCCAGACGCCAGTCCCCGCCAGCCCGAGCGCCATCAGCAGCACTCCCACGAGCACGAGGGTGAGCGAGAGTGCCTGCCAGCGGATCGAGTGCGGCATGAACGCGAAGGGGTGCACGTCGGTGCGGTAGACCGAGGGGAACGCGGCTGTCCCCCACACGCCGGCGTTCACGCGCGTCCCCGCGAGCGAGCGCACGAATGGAAGGGGCGAGTAGATGCGTCCGCGCCAGCGCATCTTCCCCTCGAGGAACTGCTCGGGGTGATGCGCCATCAGCCAGGTCTCACCCTCGCCGTAGCCGACCTGCTGCCGCCAGTACGCGCGCACGCTGGCGCGGTGGTGGTGCCAGACCAGCGCGGCGGGAGCGAAGCCGATCCTCCACCCGCGCCCCTGGAGCTGCCAGCAGATGTCGACGTCGTCGCCGGCGCGCACGTAGATCGGATCGAAGCCGCCGACCTCGAGGAGCGTGGCGCGCCGGAAGGCCATGTTGCAGCCCGGGACGTGCTCGGCCGTGCGGTCGTCGAGCAGGACGTGCGTGGGCCCTCCCGGCGCACGCGCGACGCACTGCGCGATGGGCGGATCGTCCGCGGGGACCACGTTGGGTCCGCCCGAGCCCACCACGTCGGGGGCGTCCAGCAGCGGCTGCATCAGGAAGGTGAGCCAGTCCTGGTCGGCGCGCACATCCGCGTCCGTGTACGCCACGATCTCCCCGGTCGCGGCCGCGAGGCCCACGTTCCGGGCCGCGCTGAGCCCCTGGTTCGGAGTGTCGATCACGCGCAGCCGGCCGTCAGTTCGGGCATGGCGGCGCGCGATCTCGCCGGTGGCGTCGCGCGAGCCGTCGTTCACCAGGACGATCTCGTAGTCCGGGTAGTCGAGCGCCGCGAGCGAGCTCAGGCAGTCCTCGAGCGTGTCCGCGGCGTCGTACGCGCACACGACCACGGAGACGCGCGGCCAGCGTTCCCGGACGGCGGTGGGATAGGGCGCGTCTGCGAATGCCGCAGCGACCGCAGCTGCGGCGGGCTTGGGCCGGCGCTCCCGGTCCACCAGCCCGAAGGCCCAGTCGTCCACCGCGCGTCCTCCCCGCCACCATTCGTCCGTCCAGGCGTACGCGACCGCGCCGCACGCGCCCTCCTCGAGTGCCGCGCGCACGTGCATCTCGGTGATCGCGGCCTGCCCCTCCGCGCCCTCGCGGATGCTGTCCGCGCCCGCCTCGGCGAGCAGAAGCGGCTTGTGTCCGGCCAGGTGCTGGAGGCGCGCCAGGTAGGCCCGCAGCTCCGGCTCCCGGTGCAGGTAGACGTTGAACGCGCAGACGTCGAAGGAGGAGAGATCGAGGTACTCGGTGGGCGGGAAGTTCACATACGTGAACAGGCTCTCCGGCGCCGCCCCCTTGGCGTCCGCGTAGAGCTCGCGCAGAAACCGCTCGACCCGGAGCCGTCCGTGCCAGCGCACCACCCCGGCCGGGATCTCGCTGCCGAGCGCGAACAGGAGCGCCGCGGGATGGTCGCCGAGCGCGCGCACGTGGGCGACGAGGTCGCGCCGGATCGCGCGCGTGAGGCGGCGGTCGTCCAGGAACGCCACGTGCTGCGACCACGGGAGCCCTACCATGACGCGTAGCCCGTGGCGGGCGGCTTCATCGAGCAGGGCCGGGCGCGGGGGCGTGTAGACCCGGACCGTGTTGATCCCGAGCGCCGCCATCGCGGCGAAGTCCTCGGCTACCCGTTCCGCCTCGGGAAAGTGGTCCCCATTCCCGTCCGGGGCGAAGGTGCCGTAGCTGACGCCCTTGATCCGGAAGCGCTCCCCGCCCGCCGCGCCGCCGCCCGACCCGCGCCGAACCGGGCCCGTCTCCCCTAGGACGCGCAGGAACTTGCCGTCCGCGACGACGCGGGCGGCGAGGCCGGCACCCCTCTGCGAGAGGGGGTCTGGGTGGCGTGGAATGGACACGAAGACGGAGTGCAGCTGGGGAGCGCGCCGACGGCCGCCGGGACGGGCGGAGCGAGCGGTCCGGGGGAGCAAAAACAGTCTATAGATACACCGGTGTGGTCAAGGATGTCCGGTCAGGTGCGGCCGCGGGGCCGACCTCTGGCCACTCCGGCGCGGCCGTTGCGCCACCCGGAGGGAGACAGCCCAACCGGAGGACGACCATGGCTGACGACCTGAAGGGCAAGGCCCGCCACGTAGGTGGGAAGATCAAGGAGGGCGCCGGAGAGGTGCTGGGGGACCGCAAGCTCCTGCGCTCTCCTTGAACTCGCGCGGACCTCGGCAGATGTTGGCCCATGGCGTCCGCCCTCCTCCTGTCAGAGGTTGCGGGGATGACGGAGCTCCGCTCGTGAGCCTCGACGATCCTGCCTTCACCTTCGGCCTGGCGCTCTCAGGGGGGATGATCGCGCAGGTGATCGCCCAGCACCTGCGGGTGCCGGGGATCGTCGTGCTGCTGCTGGTCGGCGTCCTGCTCGGACCCGACGTCGCCAACCTGGTGCGACCCTCCACGCTCGGCGAGGGACTCCACCTGATCGTCGGGATCTCGGTGGCGGTGATCCTGTTTGAGGGCGGGATGCACCTCGAGCTGCACCGACTCCGGCACGAAGCGCTCGCCATCCGTCGCCTGGTCACCTGGGGAGCGTTCGTCACCGCAGTCGGGGGCGCGCTGGCCGGGCGCTACGTGATGGGCTGGCCCTGGCAGGTCGCGATCCCGTTCGGCACCCTGGTCATCGTCACCGGGCCGACGGTCATCACTCCGCTCCTGCGTCGGCTGCGGATCAAGCGCAACCTGCACACCATCCTCGAGGCCGAGGGCGTCCTGATCGACCCGATCGGCGCGATCGTCGCAGTGGTCGCGCTCGAGGTGGTGCTCGCCCAGGAGCTGCCGGTGGCCGCCCGCGGGCTGGTAGGCATCCCCACGCGCTTGTTGATCGGATTCGCGATCGGTGTGGTGGGTGGCGTCCTGATCGGACGCCTGCTCGCGTGGGAGAAGGTCATCCCCGAGCGTTATGCGAGCATCACGACGCTCGCGCTGCTCCTCGGCCTCTATTCGCTTTCCGAAGCGATCATCCCCCAGAGCGGCATCATGACCGCGCCGATCGCCGGCATGGCGGTGGGGAACATGCCCGCGCGCTTCAGTAAGGAGCTCAAGGAGTTCAAGGAGCAGCTCACCGTGCTGCTGATCGGACTGCTGTTCGTCCTGCTGGCAGCCGACGTGCGCCTCGATGAGGTGACGGGGCTCGGCTGGCCCGGGATCGCTACCGCCGCGCTGCTCATGTTCGTGGTGCGCCCGATCGACGTGGCTGTGAGTACGATCGGATCGTCGCTCACCCTCCGAGAGAAGGCGTTCCTCGCGTGGCTCGGTCCGCGCGGGATCGTGGCCGCGGCCGTGGCTTCGCTGTTCGCACAGGCGCTCACTGCGGAGGGGATGGCGGAGGGACGCGAGCTGCGCGCGCTGGTGTTCCTGGTTATCGCGGCCACCGTGGTGGTGCAGGGGCTCGGCGGAGGGCTGGTGGCGGGCCTGCTCGGGGTGCGGCGACCGTCCAATCGTGGCTACCTGATCGCGGGCGCGAACCCGGTCGCGCGCGAGCTCGCCCGCGCGCTCCGCGCGTCTGGGCAGGACGTCATCCTAGTGGAGACTGACGGCGCCGAGGTCGCCGCGGCCATGCGCGAGGGGTTGCCGGTGCTTCAGGGAAACGCGCTCGAAGAGGACGTCCTCGAGCTGGGGGAGCTGGGGGCGCGGCGGGGCGTGATCGGTCTGATCCGCAACGAAGGCGTGAGTCTGTTGGTAGCCGAGAAAGCGCGCCGCGATTTCCGCGTCGAGACCGCGCAGATCGCGTTCCGGCCCGATCAGGCCTCGGTGCCGGTGGAGAGCGTGCGCGCGGTCCGCGCGCGCACGCTCTTCGGCATCGAGGCCGACATCGGATACTGGTCGCGCGAGGTGAGGGCCGGCCGGGCGCGCAGCTGCAAGTACCGGCTCGCCGGGGAGAAGGAGCTGGAGCCTGCCGAGCTGGGAAGCGCGGGCGGAGCGCTCCCGCTCGTGATCGAGCGGAAGGGGCAGGCCGTACCCATCGACGACCAGACTCGCATTCGGCCCGGCGACGTGATCACCCTACTCCAGCACTCCGACGTCGTACGCCCACCATCGCTGCTGCTGGAGCCGGTCGGGGATCCGTCCCCCCTGACTTCGGCGGTCGAGTGACCGTGTCCGCGCCGAGCACCCCGCGCGCGGGTCCCCTTAGGCCGTGGAATCGTTCGGTACAAAGAGCGGTGTGGTGAGGTAGCGCGCGCCGGAGTCGGGTGCGATGCACGCCACCCGGTGTCCGGTGCCCAGCTCGCGCGCGACGTTCAGAGCCGCCTCCACGATCGCCCCGCTGCTCATCCCGACGAACAGTCCCTCCTCGCGCGCCAGCCGGCGGGACACGTCGAAGGCGGTCTCCTCCCACGCCTTCACCATCCGATCGATGAGGGAGCGATCGAGGTTGGGCGGCACGAATCCCGGGCCCATCCCCTGGAACTGGTGCTGGCCGCGGGGCTCGCCATGCAGCACCGCGCTCCGCCCCGGCTCCACCGTGACGATCAGCACGTCCTCCAGCCGCTCCTTCAGGAAGCGCCCGACCCCGCTGATCGTGCCGCCCGTGCCCGAGCCGTACACGAACGCGTCGATGCGCCCACCCAGCGCTTCCCACAGCTCCGGAGCGGTCGTCTCGTAATGCGCGCGCGGGTTGGCGGGGTTGTCGAACTGGTTGGGGAGGAACGCACCCTGCTCGTCGCGGATCCGCTCTGCCTCGGCGATCGCGCCGATCATGCGGAGTTCCGGATCGGTGAGCACGAGCTTGGCGCCGTACGCCTCGAGCGTGCGCTTGCGCTCCTCGCTCATCTGCGCCGGCAGCGTGAGGATCAGCTTGTAGCCCCGGGCCGAGGTGATCTGCGCCAGCCCGATCCCGGTGTTGCCCGACGTAGGCTCGACGATCGTGTCGCCGGGCTGGATCAGCCCGCGCCGCGCCGCGTCCACGATCATGGCGAGTGCCGGACGGTCCTTGATCGACCCGCCCGGGTTCATTCCCTCGACCTTGATCCAAACCTCGGCCATGCCGGGTTCCACGATCCGCTCCAGCCGGACCGTGGGAGTGCGTCCGATGAAGTGGTCGATCATGCGCGGCTCGCGCTGCGAGGAGGGCCGAGGAATCGGCGGTGGCGACGCCCAACAGGGCGATTCCGGTCGGGACCGGTCAAGGGCCGGTGGCACCTTGCGCCCGCGCGGCTGGCGGGTCGATCTTCTGGTGTCCAATGCCTCTGTACGGCCTGGAGCACGCATGATGCGCCGTCCGAACAACCGGAACAATCCCAATCGCCGGCTCCCCGGGAGTCGCCGGCTCGGATTGACTCCGTAGCGGTACGCGGACAGATCCAAAGGCCGAGAGGCGGCTCCCCGCGGGAGCCGCCTCTTTCGTTGTCGGATTGGCGTCGCCGCGGGAGCACCACCCCAACACGCAGCAGGGAAACATATCCATGTGCTCGATCCTCGCCATCCTCGACATCCCCGGGGACGCAGAAGCGTACCGCGCACGCGCGCTCAAGCTGTCGCGGCTCCAGCGCCATCGCGGACCAGACTGGTCCGGGGTGGACGTCTGCCCGGGCGGGGTGCTCGTGCACGAGCGGCTCGCGATTGTCGATCCCGCCAGCGGTGCCCAGCCCCTGTACGGACCCGGCGAGCGGACCGTGCTGGCCGTGAACGGCGAGATCTACAACCACCGCGAGCTGCGGAAGGAGCTGACGCAGCACTACCCGTTCCGCACCGAGTCGGACTGTGAGATCATCCTCGCGCTCTATCGCGAGATGGGCGTGGAGCTGCTCCAGAAGCTGAACGGCATCTACGCCTTCGTGCTGCGCGATCTCGACAGAGGGACCTGGATGGTGGTGCGCGACCCCATCGGCGTCGTGCCGCTCTATCTCGGATGGGATGCGCAGGGAGTGCTCCACGTCGCGTCTGAGATGAAGGCGCTCATGCCCGTGTGCACCACCGTCCGCGCATTCCCACCGGGGCACGTGATGAAGACCGGAGACGCCGAGCCGCGCCCGTATTACGACCGGGCCTGGCGCTCGTACGAGAACGTGATGAACGCGCCGGTTCCCGTCTCCGAGCTCCGTCCGGCGCTCGAGCGAGCCGTGCACGCACAGCTCATGAGCGACGTACCCTACGGTGTGCTGCTCTCGGGCGGGCTAGATTCTTCGATCATCGCCGCGATCGCAGCGCACTACGCGAGGAAGCGCATCGAAGAGGACGACCAGGCGGAGGCGTGGTGGCCGCGGCTGCACTCCTTCAGCGTCGGGCTCGAGGGCTCCCCGGACATGGCGTTCGCCGAGCGCGTGGCGGAGCACATCGGCACCGTGCACCACGGCTTCGTCTACACGATCCAGGAGGGGCTGGACGCGGTCGCCGACGTGATCCACCACCTCGAGACGTACGACGTCACGACCATCCGCGCCGCCACCCCCATGTACCTGATAGCGCGGCGCATCCGCGCCACGGGGGTGAAGATGGTGCTCTCGGGGGAGGGCGCCGACGAGGTATTCGGCGGCTACCTGTACTTCCACAAGGCGCCCAACGCGAAGGAGTTCCACGAGGAGACGGTACGCAAGCTCGACCGGCTCCATCTGTTCGACTGCCTGCGCGCGAACAAGGCGATGGCGGCCTGGGGGGTCGAGGCGCGGGTGCCCTTCCTCGACGTGGACTTCCTGGACGTGGCGATGGCCATCGATCCGGCGCTCAAGATGCCGCGCAAGGCGGAAGGGCGGATCGAGAAGCAGGTGCTGCGCGACGCGTTCGCCGACATTCTGCCCGAGATCGTCACCAAGCGGCAGAAGGAGCAGTTCAGCGACGGGGTGGGATACGGCTGGATCGACGCGCTCAAGGCCAACGCCGCCGTGCACGTTTCGGACGCGGAGATGCGGCAGGCGGCGGTGCGTTTCCCGCACAACACGCCCGACACCAAGGAAGCCTACTACTACCGCTCGGTCTTCGAGGGCTTCTTCCCGCTCTCGTCCGCGGCGCGGACTGTCATGGGGGGCAAGTCGATCGCCTGCAGCACTCCCGAGGCGCTCGCCTGGGACGCCGCGTTCGCGAGCGCGGCGGACCCCTCGGGGCGCGCGGTGGCCGGGGTGCACGTAGAGGCGTACTGAGGAGAGACGGAAGGGGCCAGGAGCTCTTCCGCCCGATCTGGAACTGAGACGCGGCGCTACACCTGAGCCGTACGCGCGCGATCCTCCCCTCGGGGCCGACGATCCAGGTGCCGTCGGAACCGACGCTGCCGATTCCCCACCAGGAGCCGCCGTTCACGGTGCGCCAGCTCCGCCCTCCGTCGACGGACAGGTCCGCTCTACCGGGGCCGACCGCGAGCAGCGCTCGACCTCCGGTACCAGCCAGGTGTACGCCGCCGAACGCGGCGCCCTGCATGGCGAGCTGCGGGAGCGGCGTCCAGCTCTGCCCTCCGTCCGTCGTGCGTGCCACGTTGGCCGTGCGGGCCTCCGCGTCCGCCAGGTTTCCGCCGAACGCCGTGCCGACCAGGTCGTCCGCCATCGAGATCGACGTGAGCCCCGCGGCCTCGCCCGCGACCACCGGCGCTTCGGCGGCGCTCCAGGTGCGGCCGTAGTCCTCGCTCCGGAAGACCCGCGCGCTCGGGGTGCCGGCCGAGGTCGCGCACCTGGGCGGCCACGCCTCGGTCCACCACGCGGTGGGGTTCGCGCGCCAGCTGCGGCGGCACCGGCCTGACGCGCTGCTGCTCGGCCGCTGAACAGCCATGGGGCCGGCAGGGAGGAGTCCCCTGCCGGCCCCATGGATCGATCACACGGTTCGGTCCGCCATGGGGCGGACCGAGCCGTGTTTACTTCTTCGCCTTCCTCGCCTTCTTGATCTTGCGGCCCTTCTTGGCCGTCTTCTTCGCCGTCTTCTTCGCCGGCTTCTTCGCCGTCTTGCGCTTTGCAGCTCGCTTCTTGGTAGCCACGTGAAACCTCCGGATGGTGGTGGTACGGCAAGCGACGTGATCTAAGTTAGAAAGGGTCCGCCGAGGAATGCAATATTTTTTTTTCGGGGGAGATTGACAGACCCCTAGATCTAGTGACACCGCGGAACCCTTCACCGAATCGTTGAGTCGAAGATCAGCGATCCTTGGGACCGCCGAAACTGAATACGGATGTTTCCACCGCGAGGGCGAGTCGGAGGGTTGAAACGGGGGTGTCCCGCGGTATGTTGATCACCCCCACCCGGGGGTCTCTCCGCCCCCACAGAACCGTCGTCGCAGGACTTGCAGGAGAAGGGAGAGGTCGATGTTGGGTCGTTCGGAGGTCGCCTTTCTCGAGGCGCTGCACCGGCGCGGAGCGCGCCGGCTCCACAGGGTCACCTTCCGTAGGAACCGCACCAACATCTGGTCACTCGGCGGGAGCGGCACCGTGCTCAACCTCCACGATGGCTACCGGCCAGCACCCCCCTCGATTCTCGACGCATTCGCACTGATCGTGCGCGAGGCGGAGCGCGACACTCCGGCGTTCCGCGAGGCCGCGCGGCGGGTGCGGAGCTGGCCGGGTCTCGCCCCCGCGCTCCGCGCCCAGCCGGTCTATCCCGGACCCTGCTGCGCGACGCCTGACCAAAAGCGCTACCTCCGCCGGCTCTACCTCTACCTGAATGACAGCCGGTTCGACGGCCGCTTGCCGCGCACCCTGCCGGTGCGCCTCAGCAATCGCTTCCGCACACGGCTCGGCCAGATGGTGCCCGGGATCGTCGCCGGACGGCGCGTAGTGCTCGAGATCGCGCTCAACGTCGACCTGATGCTCCAGGGGAACGGGCGCGAGCGGCTGGACACGCTGGTACACGAAATGGCTCACGCCGCCGACTGGCTGTTCAGCGGCGGCGAGGGCCACGGTCCGAGCTGGCGGCAGAGGGCGCGCATGGCGGGATGCCAGACGGTGACGTGCACGGCCACCCCGATCGTGCAGCGAGTGGATCGGTCGGTGCGCGTCAGGCGGGTGCCGCCCCTCCCGCTGGGAGCGCGCGAGGCGGCGTGAGCGCTAGCTGCCGACGCGGGCGTTGCGCTCGAGCAGCAGCCGGCGCACCGCCAGCGCGTCGTGCAGCGCCAGCCGGAGGAAATCGGTCTCGATCGGCTTGACCAGGTAGGTGCGCGCTCCCAACTCCAGGCACTGGATCGCGAGCTCGGGATCTTCGAGCCCGGTCAACATGACGACCGCGAGCTCGCTATCCCGCTCGAGGGCCCAGGAGAGGAACTCCACTCTTTCATCCTGGGAAGCTCGATGTCGAGCAGCGTCAGCTCGAATCGCTCCGCGCTCAGCCAGTGGTCGGCTTCCTCCGCGGATCCCGCGCTCCGCACCTCGTAGCCGAGCGCCGCCAAGATCCTCTCCATCCCGCGCCGCACTCCCAGGTCGTCCTCCACGACCAGGACTCGAGCGCTCGGGGGGGCGAGGGTGCCGAGCTCCTTCCAGCCGAGCGGCCGCGGCTCGGTCACGGCACCACCATCCGATCCTGCCGCTCGACGTCCTCCATGCGCCACAGCTCGAGCAGCATGCGGTTGGTCTCGCGGGTGAGGTCGAAGGTCGCGGAGGAACGGCGCTCCGCCCGAGCTGGGCGTCGATCTCCTCCGCGCTCTCCAGCCGCCGGCGCGGCGCGGCACCGGCATCTCCCGGTCCCCGCTGGCCGGGACCACCCGGCCAGCTGCCGCGAATCCGGCTCACGGCTGACCCACGGTCGCCCGTCGCCGTGCGACCAACTCGCGTGCGACCGCCGCCACCCGCGAGGGGGTGAGCCCGAGCTCGCGGTAGAGCACCTCGTGTGGTGCCGACGCCCCGAAGCGCTCGAAGCCGACCACGCGTCCTCCCTCGCCCACCCAGCGCTCCCAGCCCAACGGCACACCCGCTTCGACCGCCACGCGCACTGGAACGTCGGGGGGGAGCACCGCGCGGCGGTAGGCCTCGTCCTGGCAGGCGAACAGGTGCCAGCTCGGAAGGCTCACCACCCGGGTCATGATCCCCTCCTCCTCGAGCTGGAGGCGGGCCTCGACCGCGATGTGCACCTCCGAGCCCGTGGCGATCAGGATCGCGTCCGGCGCCTCTCCGGACGCCTCGAAGAGCACATAGCCGCCGCGGTGCAGCCCGTGCGCCGGCGCGGCGCCCTCGGTGCGCAGGTCGGGGACCCTTTGGCGCGTGAGCGCGAGGAAGGATGGTCCCTCCCTGTGCGCGAGCGCCGCCCGCCACGCCTCCACGGTTTCCGCGGGGTCCGCCGGGCGCAGATCCATCAGGTTCGGGATCGCGCGCAGCGCGGCCAGATGCTCGATCGGCTGGTGCGTGGGTCCGTCCTCGCCCAGCCCGATGCTGTCGTGCGTGTAGACCAGCACGACGGGCAGCTTCGACAGCGCGGCCAGCCGGATTGCCGGGCGCATGTAGTCGGCGAATTGCAGGAACGTGCCGCCGTAGGGGCGCACCCCGCCGTGCAGCGCCATCCCGTTCAGGATGCCGCCCATCGCGTGCTCGCGCACCCCGAAGTGGAGTGTCCGTCCCGCGGGGGTGGCGGGCAGGAAGCTGCCGGCCTTTTCGATGTCGGTCTTGGTCGACGAACCGAGGTCCGCGGAGCCGCCGATCAGCTCGGGAATTACCGTAGCGAGCGCCTGGATAGCCTTCCCCGAGGAGCTCCGGGTCGCGTCCGGCTTGCCGCGCAGGTCCGGGAGGTCCGCGTCCCAGCCGTCCGGGAGGCGTCCCTCCGAGACGCGCTCGAGCTCGGCCGCATCCTCCGGGTGCGCCGCGCGATACGCGTCCATGCGCGCGCGCCACTCTCCCTCGAGCCGCGCGCCGCGCGGAAGCGCCGTGCGCCAGCTCGCCACCGCGGCGGGATCCAGCCAGAAGGGCTCGAGCGACGGATAGCCGAGCGCCTGCTTGGTGAGCCGGACCTCGTCCTCCCCCAGCGCCGCGCCGTGGGCGGAATGGTGCCCCGCCTTGTTCGGGCTTCCCCATCCGATCGTGGTGCGCACGATGACGATGGTGGGGTGCTCGCTCTGCGCTGCGGCATCCGCCAGCGCGGCGTCCAGCGCGGCGACGTCGTTGCCGTCGTCCACGCGCAGCACCCGCCAGCCGTAGCCCTCGAAGCGCTTCGCGTGGTCGGTCGAGGTCGCCAGCTCGGTGTCGCCCTCGATCGTGATCCGGTTGTCGTCGAAGATCCAGGTGAGCTTTCCGAGCCGGTGATGTCCCGCCAGCTCGGCGGCCTCGTGGCTCACTCCCTCCATCAGGTCGCCGTCCGAGCAGAACGCCCAGGTGCGGTGGTCGATGACGGTGTGCCCCGGCCGGTTGAAGTGGTGCGCGAGCCAGCGCTCGGCCAGCGCCATCCCCACCGAGTTCGCGACTCCTTGGCCCAGCGGGCCAGTGGTGGTTTCGACACCGGGGGTGAGGTGGACTTCGGGGTGTCCCGGTGTGAGCGAGCCCCACTGCCGGAAGTTGATCAGCTCCTCGAGCGGCAGCTCGTATCCGGTCAGGTGCAGGAGCGAGTAGAGGAGCATGGAGGCGTGCCCACAGGAGAGTACGAACCGGTCTCGATCCGGCCAGCGCGGGTTCGCCGGGTTGTGCCTCAGGTGCCGCATCCAGAGCGCGTAGCCTGCGGGCGCGAGCGCCATCGGCGTGCCCGGGTGCCCGGAGTCGGCCCGCTGCACCGCGTCCATCGAGAGCACGCGGATGCCGTCGATCATGAGCCGCTCGAGGCGGGGCTCGGGGCGCGGGGGGAGCGTCATGAGCTCACGACGAAGTTGACGAGCCGCTCCGGGACATACACGACCCGGCGGACCTCCGCGCCGTCCAGGTAGCGCGCGACGTTCTCGTCGCTGCGCGCCAGCTCCTCGACGGCCTCGCGCGGGGCGCCGCGGTCGGCGGTCACCGTCCCGCGCAGCTTCCCGTTCACCTGCACCGCGATGGGCACCCAATCCGAGCGCGCCTTGGCCTCGTCCCAGGTCGGCCAGTTCGCGCCCTCGAAGATGCTCTCCGCGTGGCCGAGCTGCTCCCACAGCTCTTCGGCGACGTGCGGACAGAAGGGCGCGATCATCACGATCAGCGGCTCCACCTCCCCGCGCGCTGCCTTGCGGCCGCCGGCGCGGACTGCGTTCAGGTACTCCATCAGCGCGGCGATCGCCGTGTTGTACTGGAGTTCGGCCAGCTGTTCCGTGACCTGCTCGATCGTGCGGTGCAGCTTGCGCTCGACCTCGGGATCGGTCGCCGCCCCATCCTCGCGGAAGACGACGCTGTCCCAGAGCCGGTGCAGGAACCCGTAGGGGCCCTGGATCCCCTCATCGCGGTAGTCCCCTCCCTCCTCGAAGGGGCCGATGAACATCAGGTAGAGCCGGAACGTGTCGGCCCCGTTCTCTTCGATGATGGGATCGGGCACGATCACGTTGCCCTTGCTCTTCGACATCTTGGCGCCCTCGCGGGTGATCAGCCCGTGGGCGCGGAACTTGGTGAACGGCTCCTCGAAGCTGAGATGCCCCAGATCGTGCAGCACCATGTTCAGGAAGCGGCTGTACATCAGGTGGAGCACGGCGTGCTCGTTGCCGCCGATGTAAGTGTCTACCGGCAGCCACTTCGCGGTGATCTCGGGATCGAAGGGGCGGTCGTCGAAGTCAGTGGAGGGATAGCGGAGGAAGTACCAGCCGCTATCCAGGAACGTGTCCGAGACGTCGGTCTCGCGGCGGGCCTCGCCCCCGCAGGACGGGCAACTCGTACGATGCCACGACTCGTCGCGCGCGAGCGGGCTCACCCCCGTGTCGTCGGGCTTGAAGTTCTCGACGCGCGGGAGCACGACCGGCAGCTGGTCCTCCGGCACCGGTACCGCGCCGCACTGCTCACAGTGCACGATCGGGATGGGCGGCCCCCAATAGCGCTGCCGCGAGATGCACCAGTCGTGCAGCCGGTAGTTGATGCGCCACTCGGCGAGCCCGTGCATGGCGAGCCAGTCCACGATCCGCCGCTTCCCCTCGAGCACGTGGAGACCGTCGAACTTGCCCGAGTGCACGAGGGTGCCGGGCCCCTCCCAGGCCTCGGCGAGCGGGGTATCCGGGCCCTCCTCGGGACCCGCGACCACGCGGCGAATCGGCAGACCGAAAGCGAACGCGAAGTCGAAATCACGCTGGTCGTGGCCGGGGACCGCCATGATCGCGCCCGTGCCGTACTCCAACAGTACGTAATCGGCGATCCAGACCGGAATCGGCTCGTCGGTCGCGGGATTGATGCAGCACGCGCCGGTGAAGACGCCCGTCTTCTCCTTCGTCTCGATCTTGCGCGCCACCAGGTCCTTGGCCGCGGAGCGATCACGGTACTCGTCGACCGCCGCGCGGTGCTCGGGCATCGTGAGCTCGTCGACGAGTGGGTGCTCCGGGGCGAGCACCATGTAGGTCGCACCGAAGACGGTGTCCGGGCGCGTGGTAAAGACACGGATGATGTCCCAGTCCCGGCCCGCCTCCGCGGAGCGCGGGACCCGCTCACCCCCTCGCGGCTGGAGCGGGAAGCGCAGCTCGGCGCCCTCGCTGCGCCCGATCCAGTTCTGCTGTGCCTTGCGGGTGGTCTCTGACCAGTCCAGCCACTCGAGGTTGTCGAGCAGCCGCTGCGCGAAGTCGGTGATGCGGAAGAACCACTGCGCGATGCGGCGCTGCTCGACCGGCGTCTCGCAGCGCTCGCACGCGCCCGCGATCACCTGCTCGTTGGCGAGCACGGTCTTGCACGAGGGGCACCAGTTGACCGGCGCCTCCTTGCGCTCCGCGAGCCCGGCCTTGAAGAGCTGGATGAAGATCCACTGCGTCCAGCGGTAGTACGCAGGATCGGTGGTGTCGGCGGCATGCGCCCAGTCGAACATCCCCCCGATGCGCTTCAGCTGGCGCGTGAAGTTCTTGATGTTCGCGGGGATGAGGTCCATGGGATGGACCCCCTGCTTGAGCGCGAAGTTCTCCGAGTGGATACCGAAGGCGTCGAAGCCGATCGGCTCGAAGACCTGCTCCCCGCGCAGGCGCCGGAAGCGGCCGTGTACGTCCGCCCCGGTGAAGGCGTAAATATTCCCGACATGCAGCCCCTCGGCCGAGGGGTAGGGGAACATCATCAGATTGTAGAAGGGCGCTTCGGCCCGACGCAGCTGCTCCCGGGTGAAGCGGTTCGTGCCACGCTCCTCCCAGCGCTGCTGCCACTTCCGCTCCACGGCGGAGGGGCTGTAGTCCTTGGGGTCTTCGTTATCCATCAGCTCGCGGGGAATCCGGAAGGACCGGATTCAGGCCCGGTGTTTCAGGTGGGCCGGGGGATCGAAGAGCCGAACTCCTTGAGAAGCCGAAACGTAAGCATGACCCGAGAGCGGTACAACGGAGCGACGGCGCGGGAATCCTCCCGTCCGCGGGGCTGCTTGTGCCCCGGTTCCCCCGCATGCCCGGCCGCCTGAGCCGAGGCGTCCCGCGCACGCTGGCGGGCGCGCTCGCCGTCTCCCTCGCGGTGGTCGCGGCGCTCTTGGCCGCTCCTGCAAGCCGCCGGTTGGCGCTGTCCCTCGGGCTCCTCCTGCAGTGACGCGGTCGTGATCGCGGAGCGGCTCGGGATCATCGTCGACTGGAGCGGGGCCGCCGAGGCGATTTTCAGGTGGGCGCGCGAGCAGGCGATCGGGATGACCCTGACCGAGACCGTGATTCCCGAGGAGCAGCACTCGGCGCACCTGGCCGGCATCTGCCGCTTCCGCGGGGGTGGCGCGGGGACGATGGCGAACCGGCGCCTCGAGGTGGTCGATGGCGGGACGGCACGCGCTTTCCTGCCGAGGTGACCCTCGTGCCGCTCCGCACGGGGGACGAGCTCACCCTGGCCGCGTTCATCCCCGACGTCACCGATCGGCATGAGGCCGAGCACGCACTCAGCACCAGCGAGGAGCGCTTCCGACGTCTGCTGGAGACCGCCGACGTCGTTCCCTGGGAGGCCCCGACTCGCGCAGCGTGCGGGTGACGTACGTGGGACCGCGGGCGGAGACGCTGCTGGGCTACCCCCTTGAGCGACTGGTACCAGGAAGGCTTCTGGACAACCGCGTGCACGGCGAGGATCGTGAGTACGCGCGCACCCAGCTGGCGGCCGCCGCGGCCGGTGAGCTGCCGGGCGAGTTCGAGTACCGCATGATGCGCCACGACGGGCGCGTGGGGTGGGTGCGCGACATTGTTGCCGCGGGCGTGACCCAGGACGGTCAATCCGGGACCCGGCCCGGGCAGTCTACTTCAGCGCTGCCTCGATCTGGGAGCTCGAGCTCAAGGCCGCCATCGGAAAGCTCGAGCTCCCGGATGCGTGACTCGTTGCGGTGGAGCGGGTGGGTTTCCTCGCACTGCCGGTCACCGCGGTCGATGCGCGGGAGAGCGTCCGCCTGCCGTGGCACCACCGAGATCCCTTCGATCGAGTGGTGGTCGCACAGGCGCGGAATCGCGGGCTCCAAACGCGACCCGCGACGCGCTCAGCTCCGCGTATGACGTGCTCGTGATAGCCGTGTGAGCGCGCGGCGCGCTCAACTTCCCGAAGGCAGCAGCGCGAACGGGTCTGCGACCTCGTCGACCCGCTCTGCCAGCGCCGCGACCGCGGCCGCAACGTCGTCGCCCTGTGCCTCGAGGAACGCGTCGAAGTCGTACAGCCGGTGGTAGTAGACCATCCGGGAGAGCAGGGTGGCGTTGTTGAGCGGGACAGTGAGGAAGCTGCCGAAAGAGAGTACCTCGAAGGTGGGCTGCACCTCGGTGCGGAAGCGCTGCTGCGAGCCGGCGAACACGTCCTCGCGCCGGTGGATCTTCTCCTCGCTCGTGAGGTCGCTGCGGCCGTAGCGCGCGCGCAGCTCCTCGATCAGCCCGTCGAGAAAGCGCGAGAAGCGCACCTCGTCCCGCCAGCGCGCGCGCGCACGCACGCATTTGACCGAGTCGGGCCCGCTCCCGGGGCGCGTGCAAAAAAATTGCGCCGCTCCGGTTCGGCCGACGAAGGTGGCGAAGCTCTCGTTGAAGGTGACCTGGCCGGGTACGAACAGATGGTTGTGCGAGAGCTCGTGCAGGATGGACTCGACCAGGTCGACGTCGTCTTGGCGGAGCAGCGTCGAGAGGAGTGGATCGGCGAACCAACCGAGGGTGGAAAAGGCGGCGGTCGGACGCAGGTAGCTGTCCCACCCGTCCGCCTCCAGCTCGCGCTGAGCCTCGAGCGCGTCGTCGAGGTCGAAGTAGCCCTTGTAGGGAACCCGTCCGACGATGGGGAACCACCAGGTGCGGGCCTCGAGCCGGTCGCGCCGGGCCCCCGATAGGATGTGCGCGAGCGTGTCCGACTCGAGGCGCGTGAAGGACGTGTACGAGTCGCCCACGTCCAACTCCAGCTCTTCTGCCGCGAAGGCGCGCGCCTCCATCGCGATCGTGAGCAGCCCCCGCGTGCGCGCGTCCGTGCTCGGGTCGAGGATGACCTCCGGGATCGGACGGCGCGCGGCCAGGATCTTGGCCTCGGCGATCCCCGCCTCGATCACGTAAAGGGGGGAGCAGCCGGCCAACAGGAGTGCGACTCCGAGTGCGAGCCCGCGCGCGAGGCCCGGGGAAAGCCGGGCGGCCACCGTACCTTCGAGCCGACGCATGCCGAAGGGTGACGGGGCGTCCTGAGGTGGTCAATGGTGGGACGCGGGCGTGGCGGAAGGCTGTGACGCTAAAGTGTGGCGCCGATCCGGGAACTCGCTCTATCGTGGCCGCCGTGTCGACCCTGGAGCGCGCGTACCGCACCCTGAGCGGGGTCGCCCGGCGGGCGGCCCCCCTGCTCGCGCGGGGCGACTCCAAGCTCGCCCGTGCGGTGCGCGCGCGGCGCGGCGCCGCCGATCAGTTGATCGAGTGGGCGCGGCGGGGGCGCGATCCCGACCGTCCTCTCCTCTGGGCGCACGCGCCGTCGGTGGGGGAGGGGCTCCAGGCCCGCGCGGTGATCGAGGCGCTCCGCGCGCGCGCTCCGGAGGTCCAGGTGGTGTTCACCCACTTCTCCCCTTCGGCGGAGCGGCTCGCCGCGCGCATGCCGGCGGACTTCGCAGGGACGCTGCCGTGGGACGTTCCGGACGAGGCGGGGCGCGCCGTAGCGGCGCTCCGCCCCGACCTGCTCTGCTTCACCAAGACCGAGCTGTGGCCGGTGCTCGCGCGTGCCGCGCACGAGCGCGGCGCGGCCACCGCGCTGATGGCGGCCACGCTGCCGGACGGATCCTCCCGCGCGCGCTGGCCGGCGCGCGCGGTGCTCCGGCCCACGCTGACGGCGCTCGATCTGGTGGCGGCGGTCGGCGAGCCGGACGCAGAACGGCTGGTCGCGCTGGGCGCCTCTGCTGGTGCCGTGCGCGTGACCGGTGATCCGGGGATCGACGCGGCCGCCGAGCGGGTCTTGGCGACCGATCAGGAGGCGCCGTACCTGCGTCCCTTCCGCTCGGCTATCCGCGGGTCCGGCCACGGGTCTGGCCGCGGGTCCGGGCGCCCCACCCTGGTCGCGGGCTCGACCTGGCCGGCCGACGAGGCCGTGCTCGTGCCGGCGTGCGTGGAGCTCCGGCGCGCCCACCCGCTGCTCCGCGTGATCCTCGCGCCGCACGAGCCGGAGGAGCGCGGCATGCGGGCGCTCGAGGCCCGCCTCCGCGCGGAGGGGTGGCGCACCGCCAGGCTCGCCGAGATCGAACGCGGCGGGGCCGGCGACGCGGACCTAGTGGTGGTCGACCGCGTCGGCATCCTCGCCGAGCTGTATACGGTGGGGGAGCTGGCGTGGGTGGGGGGCGGCTTCCACGCCGCCGGCCTCCACTCGGTGCTCGAGCCCGCGGCGGCCGGCCTCCCCCTCGTGTTCGGTCCGCGGCACCGGAACGCGCGCGCGGCCGGCGAGCTGCTGCGGCGCGGCGCAGCGCGCGTGGTGGAGAATGCGGCCGGCGCCGCGGCGGCGTTGGGGGCGTGGCTCGCCGATGGGGCCGCCCGCGCCTCCGCGGGGAGTGCCGCGCTCCACTATATTCAGAGTCATCGAGGGGCCGCGGCACGGACCGCGGCGCTCCTCGCCCAGCGCATCGACGATCCTGTCGCACGGTAGTTGCACCGGACGGCGCCCGTCCGAACTCTCGCCAGGACACCATGACCTCTCCGGATGGCCTGCAAGCCCCTGGGTTTCCCGAGATCACCCCGATCGAGCTGAAGGATCGGCTCGAGCGGAAGGATCGGCTCGTGCTGCTCGACGTGCGCGAGTCGCACGAGTACGCGATCGCGGATCTCCCCGAAGTGGGGCAACTGCGGATCCCCATGAAGCAGATCGCAGCCCGAGCGGGCGAGCTGGATCCCGCGACCGATCTGGTGATCTACTGCCGCTCCGGCGCGCGCAGCGGGCAGGTCGCGGCGCACCTCCTGGCCAACGGGTTCGAGCAGGTCTGGAACCTCAAAGGAGGGGTGCTCCGGTGGCGTGAGGACATCGATCCCACGCTCCGCGCCTACTGAGCGATCCCGCCGGGCCGTCCATGCGCAACCTTCGCAACCTTCTGCTCTCCCTGGCCCTCGTGTGCGCCTAGTGCATCGGTGACCGTCGGCCCGAAGGCGCCGCCGCCCCCGGCTTCGCCAATGAGCCCGCCGCCCTCACAGCCGCCACGAGCGCTCCTTCCGCGGTCCCCGAGACCGGCCCACCGTCCGTGGCCGGCCTGATCGCGCCGGCCCGCGTTGGTCACCCGGGACGGAGCGGCGGTGCGCTCGGAGGGAGTGGCTGGAGGGTACGCGGGCACGGAGACCCCGGACGCGGCGTCCGTGCCCGGCGCCTTTCCGGGGCGGAGCCGGCTGCGCTCGGGCGAAGGCCACTGAGAGAGCCAGGGGCGTGAGCACCGGGCGGGTGGACGCACGTCCCGTTCCTTCCTGGGTCGACCGCGAGCTCTATCCCTTTGAAGCCCGCTGGCTCGAGCTGGAGAGGGAAGGCACCCTGCATTACGTGGACGAGGATCCCGCCGGAGGAGGAGCCGGTACCGTCGTCTTCTGCCACGGCACCCCCGCCTGGTCCTTCGACTGGCGGGGTCTCATCGCCGCGCTCTCGCCCACGCACCGCTGCGTGGCACTCGATCATCTGGGCTTCGGCCTCTCGGAGCGGCCCTGGGGGGCGGAGTACACACCTGAAGCGCACGCTCGCGTCGTGGAGCTCCCGGTCGGACACTGGCCGCAGGAGGAGGCGCCGGAGGAGGTCGAGCGGGCCTTCAAGGAGTTCCTGGCCTTCCGGAGCTGACCGACGGGGACCCGGCCGGCCGTCAGGTCGTAAGCTCGAGCTGGTCCGTGACCCGGAAGCGGAACACGAACTCCTGGCCCAAGGTCGCGAACGCCCGCTCGAGGAGCACGAGCACCATCGGCTCGATGAGCCGCACGCGCCGCTCCTGGTCGGACGGGTTCCCTCCGGAAGCGGTCAGCATTCTCCTTTCGTCCCCGGCGGCTGTACCGCCGCCGCCCCACGATCGTCGATCGCGGCGGCCACAA
>Ga0310123_10000627_pt1 | contig 31184 bp, 26 predicted proteins | sample CB6_AW_1057_MG_FD_203505 | JGI IMG/M metagenome (GOLD analysis project Ga0310123, IMG submission 203505) | Marine microbial communities from Western Arctic Ocean, Canada - CB6_AW_1057 | ecosystem: Environmental > Aquatic > Marine > Oceanic | place: Canada: Western Arctic Ocean | collected... | reverse complement strand
AGCAAAATGGCGGACAAGAAGGGAAGTAACAATATCACCGGCTTGAAGAGCGAGGCCGCTGACAAGCTAATCGAACAATACGATCAGGAATTCGACCTAACCAAACGCATCGAATTGTTGAAGCAGTTGGATGCCGTGATTTTCAACGAGCATCCGTATACCCTGGCTTGGTACCTTCCCTGCGAACGCATTTTGTATTGGAACAAGTTTGGAATGTCAAAGACTGTGATGCACAAGTATTCGGATTGGCGTGGGGTCTTTTCGACGTGGTGGGTTGACCCGGACAAAGAGCAGAAACTGAAAGCAGCCCGAAAAAGTGGAGCTCCGATCGGCCCGATTCCACCGGTCGAGATCCGCCCGTGGGATGATGTCGAGGGGGAAACCTTCGGGTTGAATTAGCGGATTGACGGTTCGCGAATAATGGGGTAAGCCGACCTGAAAATGACAGGCTGATATAGTGGGCCGACAGATTTTGTTTCATAATTGCCACTGGCTTTGCTGATGTCGGTTTGCATCAGCGGCACTGTTTGAACGAGTATCATATAACCTTTACGTTGTCGATGACCGCTTACTTTATTCGCCGTCTGCTGTTGATCATCCCCACTTTCCTTGGGGTCACGATCATCGCGTTCACCATCACTCGGCTAGTTCCCGGAGGTCCCCTGGAGCGCGAAATCATGCGCATCCGCATGGCTGCCGCAGTCGGTGAAGCAGGCGGTTCGGGCGGGAGTATCACCGATCCGACGTCTGAGATTCCCGCAGGGGCGCTTGAAGAGATGAAGAAGTCCTTTGATCAGGACAAGCCGGGTTACATTGCCTATTTTCGTTGGTTGGCAAGAGTATGCACGTTGGATTTGGGTACATCCTATACATACCGCGAACCAGTTTGGAACCTGATTTCAAGCCGCTTCCCGATTAGCCTAACATTTGGTCTGACCGGATTTATCCTGGCGTACTTGGTTTCGATTCCGTTGGGAATCGCCAAGGCTCTGCGGCACGGATCCATCTTCGATTTTTCCAGCTCAGCTATGGTTTTTATCGGTTACTCAATTCCGGGTTGGGCCTTCGGAGCATTGATGCTGGTCTTTCTGGCCAGCGGGCGTTTCTACCACGTGCTGCCTTTAGGTGATGTCAAGACTAGCTCGTACGACGATTTGCCAGCACTGGCCAAGGCGATCGACGACCAGGAAAACGTCAGCGATGACTTTGGCTCGTTTGATTGGGACCGGCTGTCCATGTTTTCGAAGCTGATCGACAACATCTACCATATGTTTCTGCCGGTTGTATGCTACATGATTGGCAGTTTTGCCACGTTGACAGTGCTGACAAAAAACTCGCTCATGGAAAATCTGGGGCAGGACTACGTGCGCACGGCGTTCGCCAAAGGCATTTCGCCGAGACGTGTGATTTTCTTGCATGCCATGAGAAACTCGTTGATCCCGTTGGCGACCGGGTTGGGACACGCTATTAGTGTGGTCATGGCAGGATCGTATCTGATCGAATTCGTGTTCAATATCGACGGCATCGGCTATCTGGGCTATACGTCGATCGTCGGCCGAGACTACACCGTCGTCATGGGCGTGTTGGCCATCAATACCGTATTAATTCTTTCAGGAAACATTATTTCGGACATTTTGTACTCGTTAATTGATCCAAGAATTCGATTTGAGTGAGTTTGGTAGAGTGGGCACTGCCCACAAAAATCTCTACGAAAGTGGTGGGCGATGTCCACCCTACGTTCATGGCTGCTCGAAAATCCTTTTCGCCGTTGCGGTTGCGACTTCGCCGGTTTCGCCGGTTGAAGCGAGGGTATTATAGCTTTCTGATCTTGATCGGAACGTACACGCTGTCGTTTTTACTGCCATTTTTGATGAGCAATCGAGCAATCGTTGTCCACTATCAGGGTCACTACTATTTTCCTGCAATAAAGACGTATTTTTTCGAGACGTTTGAAATTGGCCGTGAAAGTATCTACTTGGCTCAGGTGTTCAAACAAGCCGACGAGTCGGGCGTGCCGCTTCAAGGCGAAACCGACTACAGAATGCTGAAACGCCAATTTAAAAAGCAGAAATCAGGTAATTGGTTGTTGCTGCCGCCCATTCCGTATCACCCGAATGAAGGGTTTCTGGAACTGGAAGGCTCGCCGCCGCATCCACCATCGGCTGCACATTGGATGGGCACTGATGACCGCGGACGAGATGTGTTCGTGCGATTGACCTATGGGTATCGTACTTCCATTAGCTTCTCGCTGCTGGTCATCAGCGCGACCTACACGTTTGGGATCCTGGTAGGAGCGGTCTTGGGATACTATGGCCGTTGGATCGACATTTTCGGTCAACGTTGCGTCGAGATTTGGGGAGCCATCCCGTTTCTTTACACGGTGATTATTCTGGCGTCGATATTTGAGCCCAGTTTTAAGCTCTTGGCGCTGATCCTAGCGATGTTTGGCTGGATGTCGATCACGTACTACATTCGCGGTGAATTCTACCGCGAGAAGGCCAAAGATTACGTCGCCGCTGCGATTGCCACTGGCGAGAGCAACTTGACGATCATGGCGCGGCACATTTTGCCCAACGCGCTGACACCAATCATCACCTTTGCCCCGTTTGCAATCGTGTCCAATATCGTCGCACTAGTTTCACTTGATTTTCTGGGATTTGGCTTGCCGCCGCCAGCTCCCAGTTGGGGTGAACTGTTGAGTCAGGCCAAGCAGAACTTGCAGGTCTGGCATTTAGTCGTGTTTCCGCTGGGTGCCATGTTCGTCACGTTACAACTTGTCGTCTTTATTGGCGAGGCGGTGCGTGAGGCATTCGATCCGAAGGTGTTTAGCAGGCTGCGCTGATGGCCAACGTTGAATTGTCCAATCCATTGACGGAAGCGCCGCGGTCGCCCATTTTGAGCGTCCGCGATTTGGAAGTGACGTTCCGCATCGACGACGGTCTGGCCAAAGCCGTCGACGGAGTTTCATTCGATCTATATCCCGGTGAAGTGCTGGGAGTTGTGGGTGAGTCAGGATCGGGAAAAACCGTGGCGGCGCTGTCCATTATGCGGTTGATTCCTGATCCACCCGGTAACATTTCGGCTGGACAAATACTGTTCGATGGTCAGGACCTGTTGCATGTGACGTATGAGCAAATGCGCGACGTGCGCGGAACCCAGATAGCGATGATTTTTCAGGAACCGATGACCGCATTAAATCCGGTCTTTACAATTGGAATGCAGGTCATGGAAACGGTTTTAACTCACGAACCTGTGCGGCGACGTGAAGCGTTCGACCGTGCTGTTGAGATGCTCGAGCGGGTCGGTATTCCCGACGCGCGGAAACGCATGAACGATTTTCCCCATCAGTTTTCCGGAGGCATGCGGCAGCGTGTCATGATCGCCTTGGCGTTGGTTTGTCACCCGAAAATTCTAATTGCCGACGAGCCGACAACTGCGTTGGATGTAACGACTCAGGCGCAAATTCTCGAGTTGATGCTCGAACTGGAACGAAAACAAACCGGAGCGTCGATTATTCTGATTACTCACGATTTGGCAGTCGTTGCCGAGACGTGCCAACGTGTCGTTGTGATGTACGGTGGAATGGTCCAGGAAGTTGGTACTGCCGAACAGGTCTTCCATGATCCTCGACATCCCTACACGAAAGGTTTGCTCGCTTCGCTTCCTAGCACCAGCGGCAAGAAAGAAGAGAGACTTTACACCATTCCTGGCAACGTCCCTTCAATCATGGAAATGCCCGCTGGCTGTAAATTCTGCACACGTTGCAGCGAGGTGATCGATCGGTGCCGAACTGAGAAACCGCGGCTGTACGATCTTGGTGACGGTCATTTCGTCCGCTGTCATTTGTTGGAGGATGATGCGAAATGAGCGAGCCGTTGTTAGAAGTGCGGAACTTGAGCGTCCGGTTCCCCATCTGGGGCGGCGTGTTTCGTCACAAAGTGGCGGAAGTCTGCGCGGTCGACGACCTTTCTTTCACGCTGTACAAGGGCGAGACGCTGGGGTTGGTCGGCGAGTCGGGTTGTGGAAAAACGACCGTTGCCAAGGCGATTTGCAATATCCTTCGAGAAACGGCGCCCGGAGTGCATCTAGAGGGAGAAATAATATTTCATACGCAAAAGGAAGCGGTTGATCTATTGTCACTAAACCGAACAAGAATGAAGCCATTCCGCGAGCAGCTCCAGATTATTTTTCAGGACCCGTTTTCATCACTCAATCCGCGCATGACCGTACAGGAGATTGTCGAACGGCCACTCAAGGTTCACAGTGCGAAAACGCCGAACCAGCGGCGTGAGCGCGTGTTTCGGCTATTAGAGCGAGTTGGACTTCAGCCGGAGTACGCTATGCGGTATCCGCACGAATTTAGTGGTGGTCAACGCCAGCGAATCGGAATTGCTCGTGCATTGGCCGTTAACCCGACACTGGTTGTTGCGGATGAACCGGTCTCGGCGCTGGACGTTTCCGTTCAAAGTCAGGTGATCAATCTGTTGCTGGACTTGCAGGATGATTTTGGCTTGACATACCTGTTTGTGGCTCACGATCTTTCTGTGGTTTATCACATCAGCGACCGCATTGCCGTAATGTATTTGGGTAGCATGGTTGAAATTGGTGGTGCCGAGACTGTCTATCATCAGCCGGCGCATCCCTACTCGCGTGCGTTGCTTTCGGCTGTTCCTCGCCCTGATCCAACGGCCAAGCGGACGGAACGTATCCGTCTAAAAGGCGAGATTCCTTCGCCATTGAACAAACCTTGCGGTTGTAGTTTCCATCCACGCTGCGCAATCGTCCAAAACGAATGCATGGTCAATATCCCGTCATTGGAAGAGAAAGAAACTGGCCAATTGGCTGCGTGTCCGTTCACTTGATTTGATCGCGGTTTTCGGTGATACGAATGCGGCTTGATATGTCGTTTCGAACCTGTCAGGAGCCAAATTGGTAAGTCGACAATCTGGAAAAACTCATTAAACAAAAGCTTGACAAAGGCACAAAACTTTAATAATGAGATTTCAAAACCAACGTTCAAATAGGATTGAAAAACGAATAGAAGGACAGTATAGAGGTTGCCTGAGATGACGGCGTCATGGTTCGACAAGGGAGTGAGTCACATGGGAGGTTCGACGAGCGACGATATGCAAGAAGTCGAACAGGACGACGATGGGTTCGTCTGCTTTGAAGACGAGGAATTCGCTGACGAGGAACTCGACGAGGACTTTGACGAGGACTTCGACGACAACGAGCTTGACGAGGACTTTGACGAGGACTTCAACGACGGGGAAGACGAAGAAGATCTTGATAACTTGGGCGGCGAGTAGGGCAGCATTCTAAAAGTTTCCGGATGATGTGACTCGGATCGCCATTCTGGATCCGCAAGTCGAGTTCCAAGAGAACCGGGAAAATGCGTCAATTACTCATTCGCTTTTGTTTGTTCGTAATTCGCCGATTTTAGGCGGCCGGTCATCCGCTGGTTTTCTCACTTTCGCGAATCTGTTTTGCGTATACAATCCACAGCGTCACGCAAACATCGTCAGCCGATTCAGGAGAATTGTCGGGTGTTGGGATTGGCTCAGAAAATTTCCGAAGCCCGGCAGTTCATTTACGATCGTTGGCCAACCCAGCCGCAGGTAGGAATGATCTTGGGGACCGGCTTAGGAGATCTGGCCGAGCAAATCAGTATGGTGACGACGATCGCTTACGAAGAGATTCCCCATTTCCTGAGCTCGACGGTCCAGTCGCATGCCGGGCAGTTGGTGTGCGGTCGATTGAAAGGTGTTCCCGTGCTTGCGATGGAAGGTCGCTTCCATTACTACGAAGGCTACTCGATGCAACAGATCACATTTCCAGTGCGAGTGATGAAGGCCCTCGGGGCCGAGATTCTGTTGATCACCAATGCGGCTGGCGGCATGAATCCCGAGTACCAATTGGCCGACATCATCATCCTGGACGACCAAATTAATCTGATGGGCGATAATCCGCTACGAGGCATCAACAACGACAATTTGGGTCCACGATTTCCCGACATGCTGGAACCGTACGACCAGAATTTAATTGACATCGCTACAGAATCCGCTCAGAAGTTGGCGATTGATTGCCACACAGGAATTCTGGTTGCCGTGAGTGGACCAAACTTGGAAACACGAGCAGAATATCGGATGCTTCGGCGGCTGGGAGCGGATGTGGTTGGAATGTCCACGATTCCGGAAGTGCTCGTGGCCAAACATGCCGGATTGCGCGTTCTGGCATTTTCAATCGTGACCGACATGTGTCTGCCTAACGAATTACAGCCGGTCGAGATCGAGAAGATTTTGGAAGTGGCCGGACGCGGCAGTGGAACACTAGCTCGGTTGATTTCGCGGATCTTCGAGCAACTTGGCGAATCGTAGGTTGGGCACCGCCCACCAAACCGCTGTCGGATGCAAATAAATGTTGGCGGGCAGTGCCCACCCGATGAGGATGCATTTTCTAGGGGACAGAGTAACAAAGATTGACGTAATCATGTTCCAAAAAGTTTCGGAATCAAATTTCCTACATGGAGAACACGAGGTCCTGAAATTCTGGGCGGATCGTCGTATCTTCCAGAAGCTCTGCGAACAAAATGTCGGTAAACCCAAATGGAACTTTCTGGATGGACCAATCACTGCGAACAACCCGATGGGTGTGCATCATGCCTGGGGACGAACCTATAAGGACGCCTATCAGCGCTATTTTGCGATGACTGGTCACGAGCTGAGGTACCAGAACGGCTTCGACTGCCAGGGATTGTGGGTAGAAGTCGAAGTCGAGCGAGAACTGAATTTCACGACGAAGAAATCGATTCTCGAGTTTGGTATTGATCGCTTCGTTAACGAGTGTAAGAAACGTGTCCTGATATACGCTGCTCGGCAGACCGAACAATCGATCCGACTGGGCTTCTGGATGGATTGGGACGATTCGGATCAGTTGCGAAATCTCGCTGCATCAATCGGTAGCGATAAAGAAGTCGCAATCACGACTCCCCGTGGCGAGAAATTGTCTGGTAAAGCGGACCAACTGGTTGCTCGGCTCGGTAGTCCGAATTGGGGTGGCAGTTATTTCACGTTCTCGACTGAGAACAACGAATCGATCTGGGCCTTTTTGAAAAAGTGTCACCAACGGGGAAAGATTTACCGTGGACACGACGTGATGCCTTGGTCAGGACTTAGCGGCAGTGCCTATAGTCAGACCGAGGTCGCTGATGGACGCAGGCTGTCGGTCCACACGTCTGTTTTTGTCCGCTTTCCGATCAAAGGTCGCGATAACGAATACCTGTTCGTATGGACAACGACGCCGTGGACATTGGCGGGAAATATAGCGTGTGCAGTGAACCTTGATTTGGATTACGCGAAGGTTCGGACGAAGCGTGATGGGGCCGTTTATTACTGTGCCAGCGACAATCTTGAATTCCAGCGGCTGGAGCGGGAATACAAAGACGGTTTCGGCCGGCCTGAATGGAATTGGCCCGACGAAGTACCAAAGCTGAAAACGATCGCCCAAATATTTAAGGAACAGGGTGGATTTCAGATTGAAGGGACGCTCAAGGGCAGAGACATGATCGGCTGGGAATACGAAGGACCATTCGACGAACTTCCCGTGCAAAACCAGCCTGGTGGTCATCCCATCGACGAGGACTTGAAGCACTTGACTGGCGCGATCTCTCACCGCGTCATTGACGGAGGACGCGATTCGAAGGGAAGCCCGCACGTTGTGGCCGGCGAGGGAACCGGAATCGTGCATATCGCACCGGGTAGCGGTGACGTCGACTTTCAGTTGGGCAGGCAACATGGACTTATTACAATCGCGCCACTGGAAGACGACGGCCGGTTTACCAATGGCTTCGGTGAGTTGTCCGGCCTCGAGGCAATCGCTCCGAAAGTCGCGGAAATGATCTGCGACAGCTTGCGCAGCAAACGTCTATTGGTCGCGTCCGAAGACTATCCGCACATCTATCCGCATTGCTGGCGAACTGGTGAACCCTTGGTGTTTCGACTTGTTGACGAATGGTTCATCAATATGGATTGGCGCGACGAGATTAAACAGGTGACCAGGAAAATCCGTTGGTTACCGGAAGCGATCGACGGTGAGCAGCGCGAGTTGGAATGGCTGACAAACATGCGAGACTGGATGATCTCGAAGAAGCGGTTCTGGGGCTTGGCGTTGCCAATTTGGGTCGATGAAGAGACGGGCGACTTCGAGGTCATTGGCTCGCTGGCCGAACTAAAGGAACGATCGGTCGAAGGTTGGGACGAATTCGATGGACACACACCGCACAGACCGTGGATTGACGGAGTGAAGATTTGCAATCCTCGAACAGGCAATCTGATGGCACGCATTGTAGATGTCGGCAATCCGTGGCTCGATGCGGGCATCGTCCCATTCTCGACCTTGCAGTACAACACCAACCGCGAAGCGTGGAAAGGACAATATCCGGCCGACTTCGTTACTGAATGTTTCCCGGGTCAATTCCGCAACTGGTTTTATGCTCTGTTGTCAATGGCCGCGATGATGCGCTATGACGAGACCGACGACCCAGCCGAAAAACGTCCCTTTAAAACACTGCTCGGCCATCGCTTGGTCATGGACGAAAACGGCAAAGCAATGCACAAGACCGACGGTACGGCGATCTGGTTTGAAGAAGCGGCCGAGCAACTCGGTGTCGACACTATCCGCTGGATGTACCTTGCCCAGAACCCATTCGTTGACCTGCGATTTGGAAAGCGACTGAAGGACAAGCAAATCACACTACAAACGCCAAACGGCTCCATTGATCAAACATCTGAAGGATTGCCGACGTGTAAAGTCGTCAGCCGACCGGCCGATCAAATCCGCCGCCAGATTCTGATCCCGCTGTGGAATTCGTATGCCTTCTTCATCAACTATGCCCGATTGGATCAGTTCGATCCGCGTCCAGTATTGCAGCTTGGCCGTAACGCTTCGCATGACAAATCCCATCAGGTGCAGTGCGATGGTTGCATTCCAGTCAGCGAGCGGCAGGAGATCGACCGCTGGATTCTTTCGAACCTACAGGATTTGATCGAAACCGCGAATCGCGAGTTTCGTGAATACAATGCTGCTGAGGTGTGCCGTGTTGCGGCCGAATTCATCGATGACTTGTCGAATTGGTACATCCGCCGAAACCGTCGACGCTTTTGGCGTTCGCACAACGCTGCGGACCACGACAAACTGGCGGCCTATCAAACGTTGTACGAAGTTCTGGTCACGCTGACAAAACTTCTGGCTCCAGCGATTCCCTTCATCACCGAACGGATGTACCAGAATTTGGTTCACAGTTGGGCGAAAAATGGCCGAAGCGAGACTCTCATTGATCCAGAGAGCGTACATCTGTGCTCGTACCCGCAGGCTGATCGAACGCTGCTTGATCCTGAACTGAACTGCTGCATGGCGACGGCACAAACTGTGGTAAAACTTGGGCACAAGCTACGGGCTCAGACGAACTTGCGAGTCCGACAGCCGTTGACCGAATTACGATATACGGTTGCGGACCCGAAACAATTGGCTGCGATCGAAAGGCTGGCCGAAGTGATCAAAGAGGAGTTAAATGTCAAACAACTTATAGCACGCGACAACCTCGACGACCTATTGTGCTACATCTACAAACCGAATCTGAAAACATTGGGTCCCAAGTACGGTAATCTGCTGGGGCAACTGCGTCAGACGTTGTTGCAATTAGACCACCAGGCATTTGTTCCACTCCATGGCGGCAAGACGATTTCTATCGATATAGAAGGAACTGAAGTTGTCCTACTTCCCGAAGACGTACTGATTAGCACTGAACAGGCCGCTGATTGGGTTTGTGCCGATGATCAAGGCGTTCAGGTCGCCCTCATGACGTCGCTCACTCCTGAACTGGAATGTGAAGGTATGCGCAACGACTTCGTTCGCCATGTTCAGCAACTGCGCAAAGAACAGAACCTGGAAATTGAAGATCGAATTTGCATCTTCCACGGTGCAGATGACAGTGAAGTCACCGCGATCACCGAAGAGTGGGCCGAATACATTCGCGCGGAAACCTTGGCTGATTCGATCGAAAGATCTGACACCGTGGTGCCAAAAGAAAAAATGGTTGTGGTCGGTGGTGCGGAGGTAACGATCTGGATCAAAAAATCCCGCTAGCCCCTGGTTTTTTTCACATAGAAAACGATGTCCGGTACCCTTGAACCCTTCTTGCACGTTGTCTTGTATCAGCCGGACATTCCGCAAAACACCGGAAACATTGGCCGGACTTGTGTTGCGGTCGGGGCGAAGTTGTGGTTGATTCGCCCGTTGGGATTTCGCCTTGATGGAAAACAACTCAGACGCGCTGGAATGGATTATTGGGGGCATTTGAACTGGGAGGTCGTGGACAGTTGGTCTGAGGTGTTGCGTCGGTTAACCGGAAAAAATTTTTGGTGTATAACAAAGTTTGCCAAGCGTACGGTGTGGGAAGCCGAGTTCCAAGAAGGCGACATTCTGTTGTTCGGCAGCGAAACTCGCGGTCTACCGCAAGGCATTTTGGACGAACGGCTTAGTAGAAACTTGAAGCTGCCTATGCGTCACGAAGTTCGCAGCCTGAATTTGGCTAGCACGGTCAACACGGTTGCCTACGAGGCCGTCAGACAGTTGGGAGGCTTGCCAGGCGGAAATTAACCTAATTTTCCAAAACTCTCAAAACGGCGAGCAGGAAAATGCAGATCGGCGCGGTGGCACTACGAGCTAAATGGTCTACCAGCATTACGTCAGTTCCGTCAGTGTGTTGAAGAATTGCATAGCACGCGTTAAATTCCGAGAGTGACACTAGGTATCATCTAAGGTTATTGAAGCGGACGACTGGCAGACTAGTCGCTATTTTCATAAAGACAACGGAGTTCATCGGGATGGGAACCAAGAAGACCGGAAAGGGTCGGAGAAAGCTCGGACGCAAGAAGCGCCGGAATCGAAGCAAGATTCGGCATCGCAAAGGCTAAATGATTCGATTGCTTGAAATCACGGCTTGGACACGTGTGTTAGCCAGTATTCGTCAAAATCTTGACAATGCTGGTAGTGTAGCAAGCAGCTTCCTCCGAGTTGGCAACCTACGATTGGGTTGTCTCCACTAAATTAGCCGTTGCGACAGCGATTCCACTCATTTTTGAAGTATTCCAATGCGCGATTTTGGTTCGATGTAATTGCGCGCGATCAACCATTGCAAATCTTAAAGAAGGTGGAGCAATGCGTATCTCGTTCAGAACGTCAGGGAAAATTTTCCTGACGGTTTATTGGTTGCTGTTGTCGATGATCTCGACCGTATTTTCGGACGATGATTTAACTGTCAAACAGGAAAACGAACAAGCCGTAAAGGCCGAGGTCGAAAAGAAAACTGCGCTGAAGAAACTGGCCGGACCATACGAAGCGGCATTGAAGAGGGCGGCCGATGAAGCGCTCGTTCGCCAAATAGCTGCTCAAAACGAATTGAGATTCGCGCAGAATAAATCGAAACAGTTGTCCCAATCGCTCTGGAATCTCAAGTTGATAGTTTCTAAAGCTCACTTGGACGTAAGGGCCGCCGAGGAGAAGATGAAGCTGCAAGCAGAAACCTTGACTAAGGCAGCCGCGACCAAAGTCACAGCCGAAAAGGCCGCTGCGGCAGCAAAAAAGGCTGCTGATGAGGTGGCAAAAGTTGCACGGGCTGCTGCAGTCAAAGCTAAGGCCGAGGCCGAAAAGGCCGCCAAAGCTGTCAAGGCGGCCGCTGATACGTTGGAAACAATTCACGCATCCATTGCTGCCACGAAACAGGCCGAAAAGAAAGCGAGTGCCGACATCAAAAAAGCGGATGCTGAAATCGCCGAAGTCATCCCGGAACTCAAGAAGGCTGAAGATGCATTCGCTGCGGTCACCAAAGAGGTAATTACGAAACAGCGAGCACTGGAAGACTTGCTAATCAGTGCCGGCAGACTCGTTTCGTTCTCGAAGTCGATTGCTCCGATCTTTGCGATGCGCTGCTTGGTCTGTCATAACGCTCGAACTGCCAAGGGACGCTACAATATGGAAACCTATGCAGCGGTCATGAAGGGAGGTGAATCCGGCGAGGTTGTTGAGGCCGGTGATGGCAAGGCATCGAACCTGTACGTCTTTGTTGAAGATGGGACTATGCCGAAGGATGCCGATTCGCTGACGACCAAGCAAATCGCAACGATAAAGAAATGGATCGACACCGGTGCCAAGTTGGATGTCGGTGTCGCTGCAGATGCGCGGCTGTTCACAATCATACCGAAGTTGCCACAGCCAAAACCTCCAGAGAGTTATTCAGTTCCTATGCCGGTTACAGCCGTCGCGTTCAGTCCGGACGGAAAAGTCTTAGCCAGTTCCGGTTACCACGAAGTGATGCTATGGAATCCGGCTGACGGCCAACTGCTTCGCCGAATCACGAATGTGGCAGAACGCGTCAATGATGTCAGGTTTACTGCTGACGGTAAAATCATTGCCGTTGCCGCAGGTACCCCTGCTGAAATCGGCGAGGTAAAACTGTTCAATGTTTCCGACGGCAAGTTGTTGGCTGATTTGGTCAGAACGGATGATTCCGTGTACTGCTTGGCTTTCAGTGCGGATGATAAACGACTTGCGGCAGGCGGAGCCGATCGGGCCATTCGTGTCTATGAAGTGTCGTCGGGCAGGCAGGAATTGCTGATCGAGGATCATGCCGATTGGGTTATGGGAATTGCTTGGTCGCCGGACGGCAGCAAACTCGCCTCGGCCAGTCGTGATAAGACGTCGAAGATATTTGACTCAAACACAGGCGACTCACTAATGGCGTTTAACAGTCATGAGCAACCAGTTTTTGGAGTTGCATTCTCACCTGATGGTAATCAGGTCATCACCGGTGGACGCGACAAGAAAATTCGTATCTGGAAAGTCACAGATGCCAAACAGACGCGAGCTATCGAAGGTTTCGGCAATGCAATCTTACAAATTTTGGTTACGAAAGATGGTCAAGTTTTCAGTTGTAGCGCCGACAAGAACACTCGTCTACATTCGATTGACGACGGAAAGAAAATTCGCACTTACAGCGGGCATCAGGACTGGGTGTATTCGGTCGCGTTCAATTCGGCGACAAAAAAACTCGCTACGGGAAGCTATGACGGAGAGATCCGTATCTGGAACAGCGACAACGGGGAAAAGATCGTCACCTTCACTGCCGCTCCCGGCTACAAGAAACCCGTAGTGACCGCTCAGGAAAAGGAAAAACAGAGTCCGCGGTAAAATAAGTTGATCAATTCGGTCTTAAAGCTGGCTTATTGATCGTGATCCCAAAATATTCACTCCGCTGCCGATTATCAAATTGTGGCGGTAAGCCCACCGATAGAAGTGTCCCATCTTTTCGGGAGCAAGCACAGTTAATTGCTCAAAGCCAGCATCGTGGAACCACTGGCAAACTTCGTTAATCGTGTGGTGATGCTGGTACTGCGGCGCGTACCAGTCGAATGTATCACAGACGCGGTTCTGCCAGTCCGAGTGACTGCTGAAGTTAACGACTTTGTTCAACGTCCTCTTGATGACTGGCAGCCCGCCCAACCGAGCACCGAACTTGCACCATTGCTCCAGTTGATGCGATGGCATCCGAGTTGTTCGTCCGCGGATGACATTGTTGATTGATTCCTGCCACCACTGATTGCGGCGATACAGCCAGACGGCCAGACGACCGCCCGGCCGAACCATTGTGGCGACAGCGTCGAAGACTTGACGAGTATCGGCGTCATGGTGCATTACGCCAATTGAAAATACAAAATCGAACGAGTCCGGCTGCAATGGCAATTTCTTCAGGTCGGCCTGTAGAAAACGCACGTTCTGAAGATGCTGGCAAAGCTCGGCCGCTTTACCGACGGCAGTGCTGTGGTCGACCGCGATTACCGTCGCGCCCGCCTCTGCGGCCACTTTGCTGTATCGGCCGCCGCCGCAACCTGCATCCAAAACAGTCAGTCCTTTCAGTTCCCCGAATGATAATCCGGTCTTTGCATGAAACGTGGCGCGATCTTCTTCGTCTTGAACGACTTCATACTTGTTCCACTGTAGACCGAAACTGGCGAGATGCGCTTGCGAGACGAATCTCGGAATGTCGTCGACGATTTTGTAGCTTGACCCACACGATGTACATTTCAACGACTGGGCCAAGTCCTCAAGTTCAAAACGGCCGTGACATACGGGACAGCATAGCTGTTTGGTGAATTCAGTGATCATACTCTATTCGTGAACGCGTAACCATTTTCCGAAACTGATCGACTTCCTGTCGCATAAATTTATCGCGAATGCGTTGTATTTGGTTCTTTGTGTCAGTTAACTGAATCGACATGCATCCAATTCATTGCACCAGCGTTGAGGAGTTGGGTGATAACTTGCCGTGCGGCGCGACAGCCGTAGCTTGAATCGTCCCTTCAGAAATTGCAATCTGCAAGTCGATCTGTGTCGAAATCGTTCCATTCGAACGGGATTCACGTGCATTTTTGCCTAATGTGCTACTTAAACGCACAAATTGTGTCACTCGCGGTTGTTTGTCCATTTGGCTTATAATTTATAAAGTCACGTTTGTTTGAATACTTGTCATGTTTTTCTGTTGCGTTGAAACCATCGCAGTTATCGATGTCGTCCGTTCGCAAAATCGTCTTGAGCGTAGTGCTGTGCATCGTCGCATTGGCGACCGGTAGTGGAGTGTTCGTACTGCTGGCCTCGTTAAAAAAAACGCCCGCGTTGCGCGAACCGATCCAGAAAGTGTACAACGTTGAAGTTTTTGACGTTGAACGATCGGACCTGCAAGAGATTGTCTCGGGATTCGGTACAGCGCATTCACATCAAAAAGTTGTCATTGCCGCACAGGTGGCCGGAGAAGTGATCTCGGTTAATCCCCGGCTGAAAGTGGGCGAGACTGTCCGCGCTGAGGACGTTCTTGTAAGCGAATTTGGTCGATCGCAACGTTTTAGTGGCGATGTCTTGCTCCATATCGATTCTACTACATACGTCGACAAAGTGAATCTGGCCGAAAGGCGTTTAGCTCTGGATCGGGCAGAATTGGCTCAGTTAGAACAAGAGCAAAAAAACAACGATCGGTTGCTGGAAAATGTGCAGGATGATTTTGACGCCTTCAAGAAGGAATACGAGCGTGTTCAGCAGTTACATGTACAAAATGTGGCGTCACGCAGTGAATTGTTACGGGCCGAATTGGAACTGCGCCAATACGAAAAAGTGTTGATCCGCAACCAAAACGCTCGGGCGTTGTTCCCGCCGCGACGTCAACTCATTGAATCTCGTTTGGATGCGCACGCAATCGAAAAGAAACTGGCTGAAATCGACTTGAGACACACAACCGTCCGACCACCATTTGTCGGAGTCTTGAGCGAAGTGATGGCAGAGAAAGGACAATATGTTCGCCCTGGCGACGCGCTGGCTGAGTTAACGGATGTTTCGCAGGTCGAGATCCCCATACCACTGGCCCTGACCGACTATGCCAAGATCGCACCAAAAGTACAATCAGGCGATCAGTCGTTCGTTGAATTGGCGACAAATGAAACCTCGAAGCCACGCTGGCGCGGCTATGTGGTCCGCGCGGCACCCGAAGTCGACCAGTCGACACGGACTGTAATGGTCTTCGTCCATGTCGACAACAAGAAGAACGCCGTCCCGCTGTTGCCGGGCATGTTTGTTCACGCTCGAATTGCCGGGCCTGTATTGAAGCAAACAATGGTTGTTCCTCGTGATGCCGTAACGGCGGGCAAACTGTTCATTACGAAGAACCAGTTCGCCAAACAGCAACCGATCGTTGTGAAACGCACATTGCAGTCGCTGGCCATTATTGACGGCTCAAAATCCGACCTGAAGCCCGGTGATCAAGTCATCTTGACCAATCTGGATATTCTACATGACGGCGCGCGGATTTCTGTGCAATCACATCGAAGCCTGAAACTCGAAATTGAGCGACAACGAACCAAGATCGTCAGTCAACAGGTCATGGCTGGAGGTAGAAGTTCCGACCATAAGGGCAAGGTCAAGTGAATGTTCCAACGCGGATTAGTTGAATTTGTTAGAGTACAATCAACAATGTCAGGTTTTCAGTTTTTAATCCCATGATTTGTATCTCAGTAACACCGACGTCTCGGCAACTTGCAAAAGTTGACCTGTTAAACGCTGCCGGTCAAGGCGATTTGATCGAACTGTGTCTCGATCATTTGATCAAACCACCGGACATGAAGGAATTGCTGGACGGCGTAAATAAACCGATGCTGGTGTCCTGCCGACGGCAACAGGAGGGCGGGCATTGGAAAGGTACGGACGATCAACGGATGAAGTTGCTTCGTGAAGCGATTGTGGCGGGTCCGGCATATGTGGAACTTGACCTTGAAACGGCCCGGAATGTTCCACGATTTGGCGATACCAAGCGAGTTATCAGTTACACTCGTCTCGATAGACCACTTAGGAATATTGACTCAGTGTTTCAGGATGCGGCCAAGGTGAACGCCGACGTCGTGAAATTTACGTGGCCGACTCCAACGCTGGAATCGGCTTGGCCGTTGTTGGCCGGTGTTACAAAGAAACGCGACTTGCCAGTTGTCGGTCTAGGTTTGGGTCGTGCTGGGTTAATGTTTTCGCTGCTCGGACGAAAATACGGATCACCGTGGATTTACGCTGCCCTGGAAAGAGGGATGGAAGCATTTGAGGATCAGGCTACGGTCGGTGAGTTGGATGAAGTTTATGGCTGGCGTGATATCTCTCCACAAACCCGCTTTATCGGCATCGTCGGGGTCGGTCCAGCGGAAACAACGACCGTAAGAGTGTTTAACACGGTGTTCAAAAAACGTGGAATTAACGCCCGTTGCCTGCCGCTGGTCAGCAATCAGTTTGACAAGTTGCAACAAATGCTCGACGTGCTGAAAATTAATGCCATCATTACTAGTCGTGACTTAGGTGAACGAATCTTGCCGCTGGCCGAGCACACCGACGAAGCCGTTCGGTTAGGGCAACACGCTGATTTGTTACTGAAGCAGCCAGATGGCTGGCATGCCTACAACAGTATTTGGCGAACTGCTTCAGGTGTACTTGAGTCTATGTTAGGCAAGCGTACCGTGAATGAACGACCGTTAGATAGTCGAAATGTGCTGATCATCGGTACGGGCGGACTGGCTCAGTCACTGGTCTATGGAGTCTTGCGCCGCAAAGGTTTAGTTAGCGTGACCGGCTCGAATGAAAAGGCCACTCAGCAGATCGCACAAAGACTGCAGGCGAGATTTGTCCCATTCCACAATCTGTACGACACGCTGGCCGATATTGTTGTTCTGGCGGATCCGGACTTAAGGATGGGAGTGAAGAAATCGGAACTCAATCCGTCGTTTTTGCGGGCTCCCATGACGTTTATCGATGTCGGATGCATGCCTCAGGATGGCGACATATTGAAAGAGGCGCGTGGACGTGGCTGCACGATCGTCGAGCCATTGGACATTTATTTGGCTCAAGTTGCGTCGCAATTTAAATCGGTGACTGGTCATGATGTGTCGTCGGACGAGTTTCGTGTGGCGGTAAACGTTGAAGGCTAACTAGCTCATCAATTGAACGTTTTTTGGGAAAAACTTCCCTATTCTGCAAAAGTATCGGATAGGCATGGTAAACAAAGTTTTTTTGTTCTCCTCGCTCGCCTACGACAATGCTGTTGGTTGTCGCTAGATTTCGACGCACCTCAGTTCAATCCGGTCGATTTGGTCAATGAGTGCGAGAGGGAGATCAAAGCCGGCGGAGTTCCTCGGAAACATTTTCCATGTATCTTTCCCGGAATCGATGGATGCGCGTGCGGCAATACGTTGGTCAGAAACATATTGGGACTGCTTGACCAACACTTTCCCGTTGTTGTCGCTCAGGGCAACCACGACCTTAATTGACCGAGACGGATCCTCCGTGGCCCTAAATTGAAAATGGGCATGTAGCGTGCTACGCCGAGAATGCTTCGTCAACTTGACATGATACGGCTCTACGAATGTGCTATCACCCTCCTGATTCAGTATGTGCTGGACTGGAATGTGTTTATCAAGCGGAAACGGTTCTTCGAGTGTGACGTCAAGCTTTGGGCGGCACAGTTTTTGAAAGAGGCCCACGTTGAAAAAGCTCACGCTTTTAGGCTGTGCGTCTGCACGGTTGGCGATCACTCATGGATGGCACCCGGAGTCTACTAATCGACATTAGCCGTAGGTCAGCAGCAGACACAGGTCGGGGTTTTCCTGACGAATCGGTACTCACATGAAGGGTTGAATACTGGTCAGAAGTCGCGTTTTACTATCATTAGGCCAACTGAACATACCTGCCATTATAAAAGAGTAACGGCTTTCCATCACCTGCATCGCCGGCAACAATTTCACCAATGAAAATGGCATGATCACCGCCAGGAAGTATGTCAGTCAGTTTACAGTCGACGTATCCGATTGCGCCGACAAGGATTGGCGAACCGGTGACGGCTGTCTTGACCTCGAGATCCGAAAAGTTTTTCGGTCCCACGGTGGCAAAGCGATTGGAAAGTTGTTCCTGATCGGCTGATAAAATATTGATAGCGAAGCAGCGGCTTTCTCTTACGTAGTCGTGCGTTTGGTTTCCGCGAGCGACCGCGACTAGGACCAATGGGGGATCGAGTGACAGCGAAGTCACGGCATTGGCCGTCATCCCCCAGGTGTCCCCTTTGCCAACAATCGTACTGACAACGGTCACACTGGTTGCAAACCGACCCATGATCCGCCGTTGCTCTTTCGAGTCGAATGCCATGGAATATCTCCACTTCGAACAAACGAAAGTCGCCCACTCAACTCCTTGGCAGTTGAATTGCGACCGCTGATATTTGGGCGCTTGGCAGACGCTACTCCAAATTATTCAAGAATCCGCAAGCCAGAACGAGAAAACACTATTTCTTCTAGAACTATGGTCATTTTTCTTTCATCACTCTGCAGACAGAGAAAGACGTTGGATGCTTGCAGTTGCGTTGTTCTAGCAATCCGTTGTGCAACCTTGTTTCTGCCTGCATGAACAATTCGGGCTATTCTATTCCGTCAGCGATTAGACGTGTGCAGCTGCAATCACTGATTCTCTAGCGTAGGCCAGTGTGGTCCAGTTAGCAATTGCAAGGCGTATTCTCCACTACTGATCGATTGCTTGTCTTTTGGCAAGCCCGGTTCGAGATTCAGTTGGCTCAACAAATGTTCTGACTGTTCATACGAACAGAATCGTTCTAGTTGTTTCAAAAACGGTTGAAATTCGTCATCGCGCATCGCATCGGAAAACGTCTTAGATTTTCTGATTAGATGCGCACAGTTGTTGGAAATGATCAGAGCTCTACATCGCCGAGTCACGTCTGGCCAACCGGCACGGCAGGCCGCAGCACCGGCTAGGACCAAGAACTTGTCTCGTCCCTGCATTTGATTTTTCTGTTGGGATAAGTCGGCCAGTTTGACATACGCGATCATGGCTACTTCGTGATCTGGCATAACTATTGTGGGTATCGGTATTCTCAATATGGGATTCTCAAACCGTCGTACGCCAATTCGACGCCATTCGGCAAACGAGCATTCGTCGCATCATGGTCCAGGCTGTGCGAGATGTGTGTGAAGTATGTTTGTCGAGGTTTAATCCGTTCGACTACTTCCAGGCTTTGATCGACGCCAAAATGCGTCGGATGCGGTCTGTCACGCAGTGCATCGATGATCAGGACGTCCAAGTCTTCTAACAGCAACCAGCTTTCCTCTGGGATTTCGCTGACATCGGTACAGTAGGCCACGTTGCCGATACGAAATCCAAGAACCGGCAGTTTGCCGTGATACAGTCGAATTGGTTGCACGGTTACGCCAAGCAGAGAAATAGGTTCCATTCCGATGCGGTAAAACTCCAAATGCGGCACCGCACCGACGTGTGTATTTGGAGTTGGCGGCAGAAATGCATAATTGAACGACGTTCGAAGCTGGCGCTCGACCAATTCTTCACAATATAGAGGAACGGGTTGTTTCAGATAAAAATACATCACGCGTAAATCATCCAGTCCGAAGATATGGTCGGCGTGACTATGCGTAAAAACGGCAGCGTGGATTCGATAGATCTTTTCACGCAGCAATTGCAGACGCAACTCCGGCGGTGTGTCAATTAGGAAACACCCTGCTGGAGTATTCACAGCGACACCCGTGCGTGTCCGATGATTTCGCGGGTTGGAGGACGTACAGACTGCGCAATGGCAGCCAATCATTGGCACTCCGACGCTGGTTCCGGTGCCGAGAACGATCAGCTGATTGTTCAACGGATGATCCATTAGCCAGAGTTTGCTTTCTTCACAGACATAAGATGCGTTATCCGCAATTCGTGCAGAGTTGAATCGAGAAACGCTTGCTTCGTATCGGAAATACCGTCCTTCGTTTTCTGGTCAAGCAAATTCAGCAGGTCAACGAAGTGTTTAGCAACTGACAATTGAATATTCGACTTTCCGGTGACGAGATTTGGGATTATGCCCAGTGCGACCATGGCCTGAGTTGACAGCATGGTTACCAGCTCGCTGAAATTCGCTGGAGATATTTGATCGGGTTGTGGTTTCACATCGAGTTTTTTGACAGGCGTACCGTCTTTTGTCTTCGACTCATCAACATTCATCGTTCGTTAGCTTGTGCGTCGGAAATGGTCCGAATGAGGCGAGGGTGAGCTGCTGTCTGTTCCAAGTGTTCACATCGCAGGATAAGGCTCCATCAGTTGCCGGGTCAAGAGACTAGCCGTTGCCTAGGACACACCATACGGATCAACATCTTGATCACTGTGCGAATTGGTGTTATGGAGCGACACGGGAACTGAGATTCTGGACCTGAGATTTCTCACCGAAACTATAATCGGATTCGGCCTGTGTCAGACCGATTTCGGATGTAAGCAGCGTGTGGTTGAATAGTATGACATCTGACAATTCAGACCAGCGTGCTTCCAGCACCTAAGTCACTTCGATTCCAGTCTAAAATCGATGACATTGTCTCCTAACTTAACCTTGCGTACCAGCCTGGACTGGGTGTTGTATTTTGGCGGCAGCAAAATCTTGCTCCTGACCGCTTGAATTTCAACCCGATGTTTTCCGACCGCAGCGCCTTCCACCCCTTGTACATATTTGAGGGAATATCTCCCGGATTTATCCGTTTTCCCAACGGACTCGGCCCATGTTTTGCGTTTGCGATCGGGGCCGATCTGTGTTTCAGGAATAAACATGACCGTAGCACTGATTAGCGGAAAATTATCATAGGTCACGACACCTGTCACTTGTCCTAACTCTGGCCGTTCAACCTTGGTCGCCACAGCGTATTTCGAGATGTAGAAGATTACTGTGGCCAAGACAACAATTAGCATCACGCATACAATGGGGATTGTGATTTGCACGGCAAAGTACTTGACGATTTCAAAGTAGTCAGTCGACTTTTTAGTCCGCGGATCACCTTTGTAACGGTCAAATCTCTGCGCCTTCTGGTCGGTCGTTGACAACAGGTTGCTGGCAATCGCACCCGCTGAGACGAAGTGTTGATCGGATTGTGGTTCGTTTTTATAGAACGCTTCGTCCGGTTCCGGCAGCAGGGTCTCTTCGACGTCGTCTACTGTGGTCGCTGCTGCGGATGGATTGTGCGTCCGTTGGACTGTGGCGGCTTCGTCCGTACTGGTCGAGAGGAAGTCGGCAATCGATTCATCGGACGTCAAGAACGGTACAGTGAAGGGGTGCTTACACTTAGGGCACTTACCCTTGGTACCGGTCAGTTCATCTTTGATCTTCAGATTCGAGCCACAGTTTTCACAAGTGTACTGAATTGCCATTCCCGTCGCACTCTAACGTTATAAACCAGGGTGATTCCAAGCCAGAGTCGAGCAGACTACAATCGCTCGTCAGCAATTTCCCTGGATATCGGAAGACGACAATCTCGCATCCGTTCGACTCAAAGCAACGGAACTAAAAACCTTTCACGGGGATGCTATTGCGCATATTTCCCAAATTGCGAAATAGCACGATGTTGATGTTTTCACTAATCTGTCGGACGGAACCGTCTGCAAGAACAAATTGCGCTAAGCCAATGTGTTCGCTTCCGGCATTATCAAAGTGGATACCTTTGTTGATTCCGATTCGCGTGCCAAACAGAGTTGCGGCACCACCCCATGCCCAACCATCGTTGCTCTGGCGAGTTTCGTCGGTGGCGTTGTTCAAACGCATGACTTCGCCAACCATCAATACGTTGGATGTTCCGTCCGTGATGTCTACCATTCTCGTGCTGCTATTGACGTAGAATATGCCCACGTGCAAAGTCCTGGGACCAAAAGTCAGTGTGCCGTCAAATTCCACTTGTGTTGGTGTCAGATGAAAGGTGGCTTTTGTGATGTCGTCGAACCCGACACCGGAACCGATGCAGCCACCGTAGTCGTTCCCACCCTCCAAAAAGTTGCCAATGCGGTTCATCCACGTAAATCGTTGAAGCTCCATGTTGTTTCTGCGAGAAGGACAATAGTAAACTGCTATGTCCGTTTCTGGCGGCCGCAAAAGATTCAACGTCAGTTTGTCACCACCCTCAACGTCGAAAACGGTACCACTGTCGAAGGTGGTGTCATTGTCTAGAACAGGGCGACCGTTGAGGAAAACGTTGACGTCGAAGTCCCAGTTATTGTACAGGACTGCTTGATCGATAAACGGCAGTATATGGAGCATCCAACTGGTGCCGTGCACTCCGAATCCGTCTTGGTTTGTGAGTAATGCTTCGGTCGGATTGGCTTGTCGTAAAATTGCAGTATCGATTTCTACGACGGATTGCACCGGAGGAAGAAATAGACGATTGACTTGGCCCGGCGGAAAAACTCTATGAGCGGCTACGTAATTGTGCAGGGCCAGCCCGATATTGTGCAGATTATTTTGGCATTGTGCGCGTCGAGCCGACTCACGTGCTTGCTGCACGGCCGGCAACAATAACGCCACAAGGATCGCAATAATGGCGATTACAACTAGAAGTTCGATGAGGGTGAATCCTCTGTGAATATGTCGACGAGACATGGTGTAGTTCCTTTTGCGGCCGAGAAATATGGAAAACCAACAAAATGAGAAAAAACGAACGAGCACTCACGGAGCGCTAGTGCGCGATCCATGGTCACCAACGGCATTCTGTAAACTCAATCTTTAATCAATGCTAACTCGACGGCGCGAATCCCGTCAAGTAAAAAAGATGGGTCGAATGTGAGAATCGTTTGGGATGGGTGGAATGTGAGAATCACTTGGCTCGACCAGGAATAATTGTCGAAAGTCTGCTCGTCGTTGTGTTGGTTATTACTATTCTTCGCTATATTTCCCGCCCATCTGATAGAGAGGTAGAAAACGGTAATAGACTTCCAGGCACAGGGTGCTGAGTGCTGTTGAATAGATGCGGCCGCCGTGAGGTCCCCACGGAGGTTTGGGATCCCAACTGCCTGTGGCGTGTCCCGTTTGGCGTTGATCTTGGACCAGCTCGTCGCGCAACGATTCATTCCACTGCTGCCACGGTTGGCCGCCGTATTGGTATATAGCCAGAGTCCCATAGTACCAGTAATACAGGTTCTGCTCGGACCGTTTGGGTAACCGCTGCATCAAGAATGTGACCGCCTCTTCGCTGGCGGGATTGGTCCGCTTGATGCCCAGCATTTGCTTGCAGAAGAGTGCTTCGGCCGTCATTGACGCTGAGGACGGCAGCGGCGGATCTACGATACGATAAGCCGCCAAGCCTTTGTGTTTGCCCAGACTGCGGGTTTTTAAAAATTGGATCATCTTATTTTTTGTCTCAGTGGGGATGGGGATCCCTGTAATCTCAGCACTCTTCAATGCCATGAGTTGCCAGCCGAACATGCTCATGTCACTGCTCATCCAGTTTTGGTAACGCCAGCCACCGTCTTGAGGGTTTTGGTTTTCGATAATATACGCGACAGCTCGAGCCAACGGTTCTCGCAGTCGCGTGTCGGTCGTCGGATCGCTTTGCATGCCGTACGCTTCGGCGATTACGTACGTAGCCATGGCATGACAATACATGCGAGCGTAATGTGTCGCGTGGCCACCCAGAAAGCCGTTTGAATGTTGCTGACGGACCAGCCAGTTCAATGCGCGATCGACGTGATCGGCGTATTGACCTTCTTCGTGAGTGTAGCCAGCTCCCAAAAATGCGAGAATTGCTAAAGCGGTCAACCCCGTGTCGGCTTTGAGGCCAGCCCAGCGTTGCGTCTTGGACATTTTTTCTGATCCGTGTAGCTGCCGGCCGGCTCGTCCTCGGCATCGATCTTCGTCGGGGCAGTGAGACAAAAACTTATGGGCGCTCCAGAAACCTTCGACGTTTTGGTGCAACACGAGCCATCGCAAACTTGACTCGACCGCCCGTTCGGAAGCATTCGTTCCGCCATATTTGCGCGAGATTTCTTTTCGTCGAGCCAGGTTTCGCAATCGATAAGTCGCCGGAATGTTAGTGGTATTGCGGCTTCGAATGGTGTCCAGATTCGGTTGGCGCACGTTCGGGTTCAGTCCATCATTCGGCAAATCGGAATTCAGACTTTCGCGAATGGCCATGACGCGATCTGGTATTGAAATAGGAATTTGAGGAGCCCGCTTTGGTCGCGGCGGTTTCAATCCACCATTATTGCGACTGGGTACCGTTCGAATTCGCTGTCTAGTGAACTGTAGCGGACCAGAGGAACCAGCCGCAGACCCCTCACTTGTTTTTTTGACCGTTGACCTCGACTCGTCAATGGACGCAATGGCCGAAGCTGTGCCACTGCGCCGGCGAATCCTGTTCATGTCGTTGCCTTGCTTCAGGATTGCATTCGTGTTGGGTGGGGAAGGAATCCAGGCGAGTGCCCTGGTCGGACCTAGGTCTTCCCGAAGTCGGCCGACCGCGACAGGTTTCGGCGATCGATCAAGCGGCGTCTGGTGTAGACCACTTTTTCTCAGTTGACGATGTGCGACCGACATCGAAGGTGGGCGCAGATCGGACGGTGCTTCCGCTGTCCGGTCGTTGATTTTCAGTGGAGCAACCGCCAACGGGAAACGTTCGATGCGCGTCAACTGCTGATTGGGTGTTTCTGGCAGTCTTTCCCAGACGGGCGTTTTGCCTGTTTGTTTGAGGTGGACATCTTCTTCTCCCTCGACAAATAACTGCCTAAGCTCAATGCGTTTTTCACGCTTCGGTCGTTCCGATTGTAGCTTCGGCGGCGCAACTGCTATCAAACCGAACGCACACGAAATATGCACCAGAATCGAAAAGAGCAAAGACTTCGACGTGGGACCGCGATCGCCCCAACGGGTCACCAGCATCGTTAGCAGGTGGATCGTCGCACACACCAAACCACCGAGCAATCCGCCCCATAGTAGTTGCTCGATCAGATCACGCGACTGACCGACGAATGCGGCCAGCCATTGGACCATGTCGATCGCGTCCTGCGTTATCATTTGTCCCCACTTTTCAACCGATTTGCCAGAGAAATGTGGTTGATCTTTGCCCGACGACAAACGTCCAAAACATCCATGATATGCTGATACGGTCCGCGGCCTTGCCCACGGATCAAAACCACCTGATCGCTGAAACTGCTTTTGGCAGTCTGCAGCAATTGTTCCAACTCATTCAATGTTCGTACTTGATTGTCAACCAGGATGATGCCGTCGCCACGAATATTAATGATGATTTCATCTGGCAGGCTAGTTAGCGGTTGTGCCTGCGATACGGTTGGCAATTGAATGTCATATTGATGTTCCAACTGAGTGAACTGCGTTCCCACCATGAAAAAAATAATGAGCAGAAATACAATGTCGATCATCGGAGTCAGATTTATTTGCGACTCATCCTGGATCTGGACAGTTTTCAACGGCATTATTGTCGACTCCTTCCGCACAAGTTTTGCTGCTAAAGCTGTCTCGTCAATACCAGCAGTCTACTTCCCATATCGGAGTATTTTGCCGATGATATCGGTCATTTTTCCAGATATTGAGCGACCTAAGGTGATATGGCCGACCTGACACTTCACCGGTAATCTGCAAGAGCTTACAACCGATTCTGAATATGAGCGGTTGCACGTTATACTGCCCTGATTAGTTGCAACACTGAAAACTTAAGTGGACCATGCGAAACACCGGCCAGACAGGCAATTTACGTAAATTTGGTTATTTCTAAGATTCTTGTTCCATCATGAGAACTCTACAAGTCGTTTTTTGGTCGTGAGATCAAACTATACCGGATAGCCTTCGGCAAACATCTTTTTTTCCTTTGGCTTCGTTCACCATTGCGCCAACAGTACCAACTAGCGACGCTTGCGTAAGGTTTCCACAGCTCGGCGATTTGGTGGCTCGTGGTTTTGTTGGGTAGTGTTTTCAGCCCGTACAAATCTTTCAACGCTGTCCTGATGCCCAGGTCATCGTCGGGAAAAACGTTCAGACGGCCCAGACAAAAGATCAAAAACATTTGAGCTGTCCAACGTCCAACTCCCCGTACTTGCACTAATTCAGCAATTACATTTTGTCAGACATGTGACCGATGCTGCGCAAATGGAGAACGCCCGTCAGGACCTTGTCGGACAAGTAATTGGCTTTTTGAGCGGACAGTCCGATCGAACGAAGTTCATCGACAGACTGGTTGGCGATGTTCTGCGCCGTGATCCGACACGGTGCCAACAGTTCTTCCAGCCTGCATCGAATGGCTCGGGCCGCTTTAGTCGAGATCTGCTGCGAGACGATCGAGCGGACCAACATACGGAACCGGTTACGCTCCAATTTCAGCGTAAATGGTCCCACTTGTTGTATGACTTTGCCCATGATTGGATTAGCTGAGCACAAATGGTCCAGTGCTGCGGCGATCTGTTCGGCAGAAAAACTCATCGCAGTTTTCCCGCTGGAGTGTTCTCAGCCAACTCGTCTATCATCTGTGCGGTCGCGTCTTCGACTGCTTGCTCCCATTCGTGCGGCCTGTACTGACTTTTGAACGGTTCACGCAAATAGGCAAAGTTGATGGCTCGCGAGCTGTTGATGAGCGCACCCAATCCGTCAGCGGAAAACGCGGCTGCGACGTCCTTAGCACTAGCGCCTTGATTTCCATAACCGGGAACCAACAGCGACGTGTGAGGCATGGCGTTTCGCAATTCGGCCAATTCGTGAGGATAGGTGGCGCCGACAACTCCTCCGACTGCTCCAAATTTTGTTTGATCGCACGTTTCGGCAGCTAGTTCTTCCACGATTCGAGCGACGTGTCGGTACAACGGCAGTGAATCCGACTTGAGGTCCTGGAATAGGCCTGCCCCTGGGTTGCTGGTGCGAATCAATATGTACAGGCCCGCACCTCGCTCCACGGCAACCTGTACAAATGGCTGCAGCGCATCTGATCCAAGATACGGATTGACTGTGATAGCATCAGCGGCCCACCCAGCGGCATCCGGATCGGCGCCGGCCAGATAGCCGCGGGCATAGGCTTCGGCTGTTGAGCCAATATCACTTCTCTTTACGTCGCAAATAACGATCAAACCCGCGTCACGGGCTCGACGAATTACGCGAGCCAAGACCTGAGAACCCGACGCCCCTAACTGTTCAAAAAAGGCAGCCTGTGGTTTGACGGCCGGAACCAAATCCCTGACGACGTCAATTAGCCGGAAACAGAACTCCTCGAACGCCGTCGCAACAATCGTTCGTTCGTCCGTTGTCCGTTTCCGAGCGGATTCGACGATCGACTGCGGCAACAGCTCGAAACGTGGATCCAGACCAACCAGCGCTGGTGTGCCTTTATGGCGGATCGACTGATGGAGACGCGTGATATAGTGCGACATTACGAACCGATTAATGCTTAAAGTGCCTGCGGCCCGTGAAAATCATGGCGATACCATGGTCATTGCAGGCGGTGATTACTTTTTCGTCGCCGCGCGAGCCGCCGGGCTGGATGATGGCGGAAACGCTAGCGGCGGCAGCTGTGTCAATGCCATCGCGGAACGGGAAGAAGGCGTCCGATGCTAAAACACTTCCGTGACTGCGCTCGCCCGCTTTGTGAGTGGCGATAAAAGTTGAATCGACGCGACTCATCTGACCCGCTCCAACTCCGACAAGGCTGCCCTGCTTCGCCAGGACAATCGCGTTGGATTTGACGTGTTTACAGACAATCCAGGCAAACTTCAGATTGTGGGATTCAGACTCCGATGGTTTTCGTTTGGTGACGACTTTCCAATCGTCAGTCGTCTCGGACTGTTCATCCCGATCTTGAACGAGTAGACCGCCGGCGACGTCACGGAACTCAACAGACGGTACGCGGTTTTCTCTGAGAGCCGAACATCGGATCAGACGGACGGTCTTTTTCCATTTGGGACGCGTCGTCAGCTCCTCAAATGACTCGTCTTCGTAATCAGGTGCGATGATTGCTTCTATAAACCGATCTTGCTGGCAAAGTTGTTCAACAGTTGGTAGATCCAACGTCCGATTGAAACCAAGAACCGAGCCGAACGCGCTGACCGGGTCACCAACGTATGCTTTTTGGAAAGCATCGGCCAAATTCTCGCCGACGGCGCAGCCGCAGGGGTTGTTATGCTTGATGATGACGGCTGCCGGTTTAGAGAATTCTCGCGCAATCGTCAGCGCCGCATCTAAATCTAGCAAGTTGTTGTACGACAGGTCTTTGCCGTGAAGTTGGCGAGATCCCGCCAATGTGGCCGCCGGCATTTCAGTATCAGCATAAAATGCTGCCTGTTGATGTGGGTTCTCGCCATATCGCAATACGGACTTGCGTTGAAAGGTCAGAGTCAGCGTTTTGGGAAACAAACCGGCTTCCACGGTCTGGCACTGAGCAATATGCGAGGCCGCGTAATCAGCGATCGCTCGGTCATAACGGGCTGTCATTTCGAAGGCAGTCGCAGCTAGTTCACGTCGCAAACATTCGCTTAACGGCGCACATCTAAGTTCATCCTGAACCCTCTCATACTGAGACGGGTGCGTAACAATGCCGGTGTAGGCATGATTCTTCGCGGCGGCTCGCACCATACTGGGGCCGCCAATGTCAATTTGCTCGATTGCCTCGGACACCGTAACGCCCTCTTGGGCTATGGTTTGTTCGAACGGATACAAATTGCAGACGACTAGTTCAAATGGGACGATGTCATGCTCACGGATGGCGGCACTGTCGTTAGGCACATCAGGTCGCCCCAAAATTGCGCCGTGGATTTTCGGGTGCAGTGTTTTGACGCGACCGTCCATGATTTCCGGGAATCCAGTGTAGGAGGAAACGTCGATAACATTGATCCCTTGCTCTTCCAGGTGATGGCGGGTTCCGCCGGTCGAAACGATTTCAAATCCTAAATCGACTAGTGTACGAACGAATGATTCCAGACCGGTTTTGTCGCTGACGCTGACCAGCGCGCGGCGCGGAAGTGGATGATCCATCTGCGAAATCTTTCGAAGACGTTGGACTGAAAGTAAGACGATGCGCTCGACCGAGCAGGCGATGTTACTTCACGTGTGTCGCTGCGTCAAACAATGCTGGCGTTCAATGATCTAACGAGATATGTCGCAAGAGCAGGTAGAGTTTTGGCCAAACTTCGGTCGTCTGCAGACACCTATCCACGAGTACAGGCTAATAAGAGAGCGGAACAGAACTGTCGTCTCGGTCGACACGCCTAAAGAATTTGTATTCTTAGATACCGTTCTGCTTGCCGTTATTTCCAGCCAGAATCTGATCGGTCACGCCCTACTTAGTCGGCTCTGGCTCGAATTCGGGCAGCAGGGGTCGGCGCTCCGGAAACATGTGGAAGTTCGCGAACTCCTCGCCCTGAATTCGGATACAAACCACTAGTCCTCGCTGTGTTGCCATGACCAACCGATCTGTTCGATCGTTGGCGACTCGCTTTGAAAAACTCCTGAGCGGTAGTGTTCCCAAGGCGGATCCGTCTTTGCGGGAAAGCACTACGACATTTCCCACTGTGTCGGATGAAAATATTTGCGTACGGGTGGCCGCTAGAAACTCGACCAAGTTTGGTCGCCACCACTTCTGTTTCCCAGATGTCGCGGACAGACAAAACAGGCCGCCACGTTGTGGCGTGACATAGATATCGTCACCAATGACACGAGGTGCAATTCGGACTGGGAATCCGGAGACGAATTCCCAACGAACGACGCCGCTTTCCTTGTTGATGCAATAAATGTTTAAGTCTTCAGCAGCTAAAAAAAGGTAATTATTATTGGCGGCCAATGGTGCGGAAATCGGCTCATCCGTTTCGAGTTGCCAATGCAGATCCCGTACTGTAGTGCTAACGGAATAGAGTGAACCGTCCAAGCTGGCGAAAATAACGACACGGCCAGTCGAAATGGGAGGCGTAGTCACCTGTTTGGCCGTTTTGTAGCGCCACCGTAAAGCTTCGAGCGACCAACGTGGTAGCTTGTTTTCGGTGTGCAACCGATTGATTGTACGCAGGTCGTACGCAAACACGCTGCCGTCGAGCGTTCCGATATAGACTTGATCGTCGTCAGTCTCAGGGCTGGTCGACGGCTGCTTTGGCAAGCGGAGCTGCCAAAGCACATCGCCAGAAAATTTATTCAGGGCGTACAGGTGCAATCCGATCGGGACCAGCAAGGCATTGTTATTCGATACGGCTGGGAAACTGGGCTGATCTCGCCGACCCAGTTGCACGGCCCACAAACGGCGACCGCTTGAGGTATCAAATCCGGTGACTGCGCCCGCGGTCGTCTGCACGTAAACGTTTTCTTCATCAACTGTGATGTACCGGACAGTGTCGCGAGCTGGATTAATCATTGCCTGGTTCGACCAGGCCCGTTCCAGCCCGAAGCGGTTCAGCATTCGTTGTGTTGGAATCGCCATTTCTCGCTCTGAACTCTGAGCGAACGCAGACGAGTGCGTCAAAAGGGCAGCGACCAAGACTAACATGAATGCTCGGAAATTCAGCATGACATTCTTTCTGAGTTGTTGTCCAAACGACCGATAGTTGTTTCAATCGACCGTAGTGTTTCATTCTAGTGAGCTTACGGCTGACGAAACTAGTCCTGGCTGGAAAGAACTCTATGACGAATGTAGCTCTCGACGGACGTCAATGTCCGAACTTGTCACCATCGATTGTAAAATGGTTAGATTGAATAGGTTTAACCCGTTAGAATTCGTGTAACCCTAATTTGAAGTTAAAAGAATCCGTTCGATTTGGAATATATGATG
>Ga0310123_10000623_pt1 | contig 31343 bp, 30 predicted proteins | sample CB6_AW_1057_MG_FD_203505 | JGI IMG/M metagenome (GOLD analysis project Ga0310123, IMG submission 203505) | Marine microbial communities from Western Arctic Ocean, Canada - CB6_AW_1057 | ecosystem: Environmental > Aquatic > Marine > Oceanic | place: Canada: Western Arctic Ocean | collected... | reverse complement strand
AATCCTGCATCGTCTAGCCGGACTTGAGAAACCACCAAATGACGCCACCGCCGCATTGACCGAGGAAATCCGCACGGTCATCGACGAAGGCCAGCGCAAGGGAATTTTGGAATCAGAAGCACGGACGATGATTCACCGCGTGATGAAACTGCAAGAGGAAAACGTGGCCGCCGTTATGACGCCGCGTACATATATGATCTGCATCAAATCCGAAGCCACGCTGGAAGAGGCCCGACAACGCTTGATTGATGCCGGCCATTCGCGTGTGCCCGTGATCGGAAAATCGACTGACGACGTCATTGGAATTCTGTATGCTAAGGACCTGTTGAAGTACACGGGCGATAATAGAAACGATCGGCGACTAGGCGATATTGTCCGTGAACCTTTCTACGTGCCGGAAACGACCGGCATTAACACGTTACTGGAAACCATGAAATTAAACCGCGTGCATCTGGCCGTCGTCCTGAACGAATACAGCGGCGTAGCCGGACTCGTGACTTTGGAAGACATTCTGGAAGAAATTGTCGGGGAAATCGCGGACGAACACGACACCGAGCCGGCCAAACCAATTCAGCGCATTGGACCGAACATTGTAGAAGTCGAAGCCCGAGTGCACATTGATGATCTCAACGAGCAGTTTGGTTGCGACCTGGCAGAAGCCGCCGATTACGACACCATCGGCGGTTTCGTCTTCTCCCATTTGGGTCGCATACCAGAATCTGGCGAAACCTTCAATTGGCAACATGCCCGCATTACGGTTCTCGAAGCGGATAAACGTAAAGTTCTGAAACTGCGCATCGAAGTCGACCAGTCGCGGGCAGCTGTTTCTACGAACGACGGGTAAGACGAGAGGCAAAAGCGAGACAAGTTCGCTTATTGGCCGCAACAGATTAGAACTTGGCTACGAAAGTTTCTAACCCAAGAATGTTAATGACGATTGGATGTCAAATGTTTAGCAAAACTGCGATACACCGACTCTAGTTGTATGTAGCAATCACGCGTTTGTGGATCGTTGTGATCACCGTCGGGAATCACGATAAACTGCTTCGGTTCATTGGCAGCGCGAAACAGCTTCATATCTGACGAGTACGGAATGGCACGATCGCGATCTTAACAGGCGATTCTTCATGGGCGGTACACGATGTTCCAGGCCTGCCAATCCCATTGCTACCTTCTGTCAATCAGCTTGCGCGTAAATATTCGTGAGACCATTGTCGTTTTTTTGTCTCCCGTTTGGCATATTACAGTCAAGGCTGTGCGCGTATTGCAAAAATCAATTTTCGCGACTGAATTGAACATGGGAGACAACGTTGACCATAAAATTCAAGTGTGACTATTGCAAAAAATTTTTGAAGACGTCCGACGACAAGGCAGGCGGAAGCGCTAAGTGCCCGAGCTGCGGTGAATGGATTGTTGTGCCCAGCCTAGTGCCCAGCCTAGTGTCCGACGACTTCGATGACTACGAGGACTATGATGCTGCGCGCCAACGTTTGATTCAGGCTGGAGTTGACCAGTCCGATGACTACGAGGACTATGATGCTCCACCGCGTCGCCGCCCCACTGTTACGGATATGAAGGAATCATGTCCGGGGTGCGGCGAGCAGATCAAGGGGTCCGCGACTAAATGCCTCTACTGTGGTCATGAACTTGACGCTAGTTCCGACCGTCGCCGCCAAGACTACGCCGGCTTCTGGATGCGGTTGGTGGCATGGCTGATCGACAGCTTGGTCCTTGGAATTCCAATGGGCTGTCTATTTTGGATTGCGGTGGTCGCTAGTACAGGTGAGCCGCCGGACGCCGCGGCAATTCAATTTGGATCCCAGATTCTGAAACTGCTGATTGGATGGCTCTATTTCGCCCTATTGGAAAGCTCGCCCAAACAGGCCACATTAGGAAAGATGGCCTTAGGAATTACCGTTACGGATTACAGTGGTCGCAGAATCTCATTCGGCCGAGCAACCGGCCGCTACTTTGGAAAGATTGTCTCCGGATTTTGTCTGATTGGATATATCATGGCTGGGCTGACTGAAAAAAAACAGGCGCTACACGACATATTGTCCGGATGCCTGGTCGTCAGAGGTCCGGTGATCTAGCTGGACCAATGACCCATCCACAGCGAATAGATCTGCTGCTTGGCTGAATTCGTTGGCAGCTTTCTTGACAGACGAACGCTGAAAGTCGCCTGTTCACAAATTTCACCATCGTTCAACCGGACCACTCGAAACCGAGACGTGCAAATTGGGCAGAATTCCCGTCCTCGCTCCGCTCACGGGTCCCTCCGTAGCAATCTGTTGCACAATAGCGTCCAGTTCTTCTCGCGTATTCGCCAGTTGGAATTGATGGCGCAACCAGGCGCGGACTCGCATAGATTTCAGATACCAGTGTCCCATTTTACGGAACATAACGATAGCTCGCTCGGTGCCACGCAGCTCTTCCAGATAATGGAACTGCCGCAGCAGTAGCTGCATCCGATCGTCAAAATTTCCGGGTGCATCATAGCGGCCAGTCTGTTCCCACTGTACCAACTGCGAAAAAATCCACGGATTGGCTAATGCCCATCGGCCGATGGAAACTCCGTGACAGTCCGTGTCACGCAGCATTCTGTTGGCGTCGGCAACGCTTCGCACATCACCGTTGCCGATGACCGGAATCGACTCGACCGCTTCCACCACTTGCCGGATCCCATCCCGGTCGACATCTCCCGTAAATCCCTGAGCTCGCGTTCGTCCATGGATGGTGACAGCCGCTGCACCGACCTGTTCGAATTCACGAGCGAACCTTGGCGCTGTCAGTTGATTGCTGTCCCAGCCAAGTCGCATCTTGACCGTCACGGGAATCTTGACTGATTCAACAACTTGCTTGACCAGAGCGACAGTCTGGTCGCAACGACGCATCATGCTCGCTCCTGAACCGCATTTGGTGACGTGATCGACCGGGCAACCCATGTTGATATCGACAGAATCAACACCGCGAGCTTCCAGCAACCGAGCGGCGTCGCACATCATGGCTGGCTCAGTGCCGAAAATCTGGACAGCGAACGGTCGGTCTTCTGGACTGGTCTCAATCAATTGCAGCGACTTGTGGTTTCCCGCCAACAGCCCACGGGCGTTGACCAAATCGGTTGTCGCCAATCCAACGCCACCCAACTCGCGTATGATTCGCCGAAACGGCAAATTGGTAAAACCGGCTAGAGGTGAAAGCAAATATCGCGACGGCAACCGTAACGAACCGAATTGGACCGGTGAAGGAAACTTCGGTCGTGGGACACTAGAATGTTGCATGGTCTCTTCCCGCGTGCTTGATCGCCTCACCCACATTGAAATGCATTCATATCGGCCCGCGAAAATGATACCGTGACAGACCGTCTGACGATAGAATGGCTGGCTGTTGAACAAGCAATCGAAGGCGTCTAACAGTTTTTAAAACTGAATTGACGGATGACGCGGGGGTTAGCCACCTGTAATTCAACACTGATGACAAATCCGCCAGCAGCACTTGGCTTAGCAATTCAAGTTTGAGCGTCGCGTGGCCTTCTTAAGGCAGCCCGGCTAAGGGAAAAGTGGGATCAGGTCGGATTTGGCGTTGAACGAAGAATAATTGCTGAACATACTGCGGTTGAATCTGGTTCCCGGAATTGGACCTCGCGTACATCGAGCGTTGCTGGATCGTTTCGTGTAGTCCTTGACTTGGGCATCTGCTATAGTTCGCGCCTTGTTTGACAGATTTGACTTCCGTTCACGGATGAACTGAAGATGCAGCGCCGACGCCGACGTATATCTAGGTTGCTTATTCGGTTTATGCTCATCGCTGTCTGCGTAATGGCAGCGAACTGGAAGTTCGGTTGGCTGCCGGTTGGATTGCACTTTAGCTACATTGATTGGGGAAAAACAAGCGACAATGCTCCGTCCCGCAGCACAGATACTACTGGCGATTTGCAACTCGAGACAAACCGAATTGACCCAATCGTCTTCAATAGCCAAACCGAGCCGCCAATCCACGGCAAGGCCGACCAGACATTGACCCCACGTCGGTCGTCACGATTTATCGAGTCGCGACAGAGGGAGCATTCGCCCGCGCATCCCACCCCATTGAGTCAGCCGCTGTTCATTCCCGAAGAAATGGCTGAATTCGTCTCGGCCGCCAGGAATAGTTCACAACAACATTCAAGCCGTGCTACACAGGTGTCAAACGAAGTCGAGCGCCCATCGAACCGCACGGAACCCGACCAACTACGATTGAGAAACTCGAATAGCCGACTAATCAATCTGGACGCCATTGATCGGCTGATCGAAACGGATGATGTTGTCGCCGCGCACTGCGAGCTGTCGAAATTTTACTGGAGCGATCCCAAGTCGCGTCCTTTGATTCGGGAACGGATCGAAATCACGGCCAAGTCGATCTATTTTTCTCCGCAGCCGCACTACATGCAACCGTACGTGGTCCAGCCTGGCGATCAACTACGGCGAATTGCTGGTCGGTATCGCGTGCCCTGGACCTACTTGGCAAAATTGAATCAGGTTGAACCACGAAAAATTCGACCGGGCCTGAAGTTGAAAGTAATCAACGGGCCGTTTTCGGCACTGATTGATCTCAATGATTTTGATCTGACAATTCACGCCCACGGGCATTTCGTGCGTAGGTATCGAATTGGCATCGGTAAAGACGACTCTACCCCCATTGGAAAATTCAAAGTAATCGAAAAGTTTGTCAATCCGCAGTACACCGATCCCGCAGGCCAGGTCATTGAAGCTGACGATTCCAACAATCCCTTAGGCGAGTGCTGGATCGGCATCGGTGATGGGTTCGGAATCCACGGGACAATAGACCCGGATTCGGTTGGTCGGGCTGAATCCCGAGGCTGCATCCGCATGCACAACGCAGATGTTGAAGAAGTCTTCGGCCTGTTAAGAACTGGTTCTGCGGTCGTCATTCGGACAACCTTGAATTAAGATTGTCGCCTAATCGGATCGCATTTGTAGAAAGTGTTGACGTGTACGACCGACAGGTGTTGATCGATCTTTTCCGGGAGCGGGCATTAAAACTTGGCGAGTTCGTGTTAGCATCTGGAAAAAATTCAAGTTATTTCCTGGACGGCAAACAAATCACACTTGATGCGACTGGACTGCGTCTGGTCAGCGAAGGGATGCTGGAACTGCTGGGCGATGTACAGTTTGACGCCATTGGAGGTGTACCGATCGGTGCGGATCCGATTATTGGCGGGATGTTGACAATTGCCGCAATGCAGGGCCAGTCGCTTCACGGATTTCTCGTCCGCAAGGAATCAAAGCGCCATGGCACGGACCGACTTGTCGAAGGACCGGTCAAGCCGGGAATGGATGTGGTGATTGTAGAAGACGTCGTGACAACCGGGGGTAGTTCATTTCAGGCGATTGATCGAGTCGAGGAATTCGGTTGCAATGTCGTTCATGTGGCGGCGATCGTCGATCGAATGGAAGGGGGTGCGGCGAAGTTTTGCGACCGAGGGATACCATTCCGAGCACTCTTGACGATTGAAGATTTCGGAATCTCGCCGCCTGTCGAATAACGACTACTGCAAACCAATATCAAACTTGTGATCATTTTCTGCACGCATGACAATCACGTTGCGTTACAACGCGTCCGCTGCTAGCAAATTGCTGGACCACCGGCAATTCAAGCGAATCGAATCGTCAATCCTTGCTGCACGAAAGAAAGTCCTCGAAGAAGTTGAACTCGCAACTTCCTCCAGTTCGATCGCCACGTCGAAACAGCCGTTGGATGCGGGATTTATCGACTTGCCCAGACAGTTACTCGATGAAGATGCTAACGATTCGTCACACAGTTTAATGGCACACATTGAAGGAGCGGCGGCGGACCTGCATCAGAATGTCGATCAGTTAGTTCTGCTGGGCATTGGGGGCTCCTACATGGGAGCTCGGGCTTTAATGGAAGCTCTGTGCCACCCGTTTCACAACGAATTGAACCGTGACGAGCGTAACGGCGTGCCACGGCTGTATTTTGGAGGGAACAACATTGACAACGACTCAATCAACAATCTGCTCCATCTGTTGAAACGTCGCTGTCAGGACAAAAGCGACGTGCGGCAGCGGTGGGGCATCGTCGTCATCAGCAAATCGGGCGAGACACTAGAATCGGCCGTAGCCTTCCGACTGTTTCGCCGTGCTTTCGAAGAATATTACGGATTCGAATCAGTCGAAAGTCGAAATTTGGTCGTTTTTATTACCGGTGATAGCGGGAACCTACGCGAGTTCGCTGCCGCGGCGCAACATCCTGTCGTCCTGCCGATCCCTGATGCGGTTGGCGGACGGTTTTCGGTCTTGACTGCCGTCGGGCTGTTTCCTGCCGCTGTTTTGGGAATCGATGTTCGCAAATTGCTGTATGGTGCAGCCGACATGACCGATTGCTTTCGCACGGCCAGCTTCGCCGAGAATCCAGTCCTGCAATTCACAGCTGTCTGTCACTTGGCGGAACGCAAACAAAACTGCACAATCCGCGTGCTGTCGACGTGGGGTCAGCGTCTGGAAGGGCTGGGACTGTGGTACGATCAGCTCTTATCTGAAAGCTTGGGAAAGAACGAAGTGGGCGCGACGCCGATTACTGTGGTGAACACTCGAGACCTCCACAGTCGCGGCCAGCAGCATCAAGAGGGAGTCCGTGATAAACTGATCACCAACTTAATTGTCGAAAGACCGTCAACAGAACCAATCGTGCTTCCCAACCGACCGGATGACTGCGATCAATTGAATCGACTGAGCGGCAAGACTGTGCCAGACCTAATGTCCGCGGCCATTGCGGGTACGAACAAAGCATACGCTGACGTAGGCCGCCCGACAGCCGACATCATTCTTCCGAAACTGGACGAGTATTGCCTGGGTCAGTTGCTACAGATGTTGATGTTGGCCACGGTCGTCGAGGGGCAGCTAATCGGCGTGAATCCCTATGGCCAACCAGGTGTTGAAGCCTACAAGGCCAACACAATGCACATTCTGACACGCAGGAAAGAAGGTTGACGAGCGTATGAAATTAGCAACTTAAAGAAAAAAACCTGCCATGACTACGAAGGTAAGATTTCTGGGACACGGATCGTTTCAAGTCGAGACCGGTGAGAAAACGATCCTCATCGATCCGTTTTTTACGGATAACCCAGCGGCTTCGACGACGGCTGATGCGGTTTCGCCTGATGCGATAATCATCACTCACGGACACTTCGACCACATTGGTGATACGGTTGCGATTGCCAAACGCACCGGAGCGCTAGTGGTGTCGAATCTCGAAATCACCCAATGGCTGGGCAATCAAGGCATCACACACGTGCACCCGCAGCACGTTGGCGGAGCACACAAGCACGACTTCGGCACGGTCAAGCTGACAATCGCTCATCACGGCTCGATGCTTCCCGACGGAGCGAACGGCGGCAGTCCATGTGGAGTATTGTTAAAGCTGGAAGATGGGACACTCTATCACGCCGGCGATACTGGATTGTTCTCTGACATGAAATTGATTGGAGAAGAGGGAGTCGACTTGGCGATTGTGCCGATTGGAGACAACTTCACCATGGGTCCAGGCGACTCACTTCGAGCGGTCAAACTAATTGAACCGAAGGGCGTGATCCCCTGCCATTACAACACGTGGCCGTTGATCGAACAGGATGTAACTGCCTGGGCTAATCGCGTCGAATTGGAAACGGCGGCCAAGATCTTCGTGCTGCAACCAGGCGAATGGTGTGAACTGGGCTAGCGGGCCAAACCGAGCGGCCGAAACCAGTTATGGCGCATGATCCGAGACTTTGCCGTACACTTTAAATTTGACCGGCTCGGCACGACCGGTGATCGTGACCGAAAATTCATCTCTGAACGTACCCAGCTTGTTCGGCGGCGTGATTGTTAGTGGCAGTACATGCACCAACCGAGCCTTTGTAGGCAACTGAACCTTGAAGTCACCAGAGTCGGAACCGCATTCTACATTGTCAATCGTAAACGGTATCTTACCTTGGACTACCACGTTGACCGTCTTGGGTCGGCCGATGACAAGCACACCCAGCGATACAACGTCTGGAGTCACCGTAACATCAGTCTCGACTCTGGCCTCAACCAAGACCGGCACTTGGGGGCTGTTCGGATCGTCAGTGATCAGCAACAATAGTTCACGAAATTCTCCAACCGGCACCGACGGCTTCAAGGTGACCAACAAATCATAGTGCACATTGCCGCCGCCCCGGTCGGTTTCGACAACCATCGCATCCAAATGTTTATTGTTGTTCCGAATCTCTTTGATCTTCCAATCATCGCGTCCGGCGTAGGCGACGCCGATCTTCCGTTGACCGCCAACTTTTTGATCGACTGCTCCAAAGTTGACCGAACCGGGATCCAGCACGACGTCAGTTCGGATATACACTGTCACCGGAATTTGCACTTCAGCCTCATGCGGTTTTTCGAAGGTCACGATCAGATGGGAATCCTTGCGTCGTATGAAGAGGCGGGTATCCATCGTGACGTCGACGTAGGCAACTTCCAAACTCGCTAGCGTGTTCTTGCTCGGTTTCGCCGCCGAACAACCGCAGGTCGTACGGACGCTGGCGATTCGCAACGTCGGCTTGTAAATATTCGTTATCTTGAAGCGATAACTAACGTCCGAACCACGCGCGACAACTCCAAAATCGTGGCTTAGTTTCTCGAACATCTTCTCTGCCCAGGTCAATTCCTGAGCGTCAATCGCTGTCATCGATACGAAGACAACGGCGAGTCCAAGGCCAAGCAATGTGTATCGCCTGGTCGTCGATTTCATCGTACTCTCTCGCTCTTGCTTTCAAGAATTCCGTGGACCGACGAGTTGAAAATCATCGCTCCGGACCACTAGACGGGGAGAAATAACGCGATGTCTCCGGAACGAGTACAACGTTGTTGTATCTGTGTAGAACGCGTTAGGATTTCATCGACAGTCAACTATCATGAGATTAGTAGCGGCTGAGAAAAATGTCAACGAAACAATTATTCACAGACCTCTGGTCCGCACGTAGAGAAAACCCATTTAACAGAACATCATAAAATCGGTCGATGTACTAATGCTCTAACAATTCTGTTGTTCTGAAGAACTCCAAAAATCGTTGGTCGCGGAACCCTGGTTTGACGCGAAATCGTCAAACCATTAGGATTCACGGTTCGAGTTTCTCGAATCGTTTTCATTGAGGCGGTGGCGGCGCCATTCCGAAAGGACACGACGTCCCCTTCATCCTTGGCGGTTCGCCGGATGACGGTGATGATTTGAAAATTTACAGACCACCTGAACATGTTCATCTGTCCCGACAAGGCCCAGGAGAATGCCACTGTGGCAAACATTAATGCCAAAGAGATTTTGGAAGCAGGCGTGCATTTCGGACATCGAACCAGCCGCTGGAACCCAAAAATGCGGCCGTATATCTATGGTCGTCGGAACCTCATTCACATCATTGACATCAAGGAAACCGTTTGCGGGTTGTTGCGGGCGACACGGTATCTGCAAAAGGTGGCCTCGCAAGGAAGTTTGGTCCTATTTGTCGGCACCAAGCGTCAGGCGGCACAGCCGATCTGCGACGCAGCAACGGCCAGCAGTATGCCGTATGTGACGGAACGCTGGTTGGGCGGCACGTTGACCAATTACCGCACGATCCGTAGTCGGCTGAAGCGACTGGAGGAACTGGAAAACCTGGAAGCAAGTGGTGAGCTAGCTACGTATTCGAAAAAACGGCAATCCACATTGCAACGCGAACGCCGAAAAATCGATCGCAACCTATCGGGTATTCGGGACATGAATCGGTTGCCCGAAGCCATGGTCGTCATCGATCCAGGAAAGGAACGGAACTGCATTCGTGAGGCACGCATCTTAGGCATCAAAATCGTCGCGCTGATCGACACGGATTCAAATCCAGACGCCGTTGACTTGCCAATTCCCGGAAACGATGACAGCATCCGCTCGATTCGGCTGGTCTTAAGCCATTTGAGCGAGGCCATCATCAACGGCAAAGCCCAGTTGCCGAAACCGCGAGAAGAGATTGAACAGGAAGAACCAAAGGCTGTTCCAACTCGCCAAGTAGAAGGCTTGAATTAGTTATGGTGGACATCACGGCTGCCACCGTCAAGGCGCTTCGCGCATTGACGGACCTACCGATGATGGAATGCAAAAAAGCACTCGTGGAATCCGACGGCGATCAGGCTAAAGCGATCCAGATTTTGAAGGATTCATTTAAAAAAGTTAGCGTCAAGCGCGCCGGCAATCCGACATCTGAAGGACGTTTGAGTATCGCCGTCAAGGAAGACGGCGGTCTAGCCAGCATGATTGAGCTGCAGTGCGAATCGGCGCCGGTTGCCAATAATGTTGAGTTTCGATCGTTGGCCGATCAATGTGCCCGGCAGTTGCTCCAGGGTCCCGGTGCCGAGACTCCAGAAGAACTGCTGTCGCAGCCGGCACCGGAATGCGATAACGTGACACTGACCGCACTGTACGAAGATATCGCCAACAAGATTCGTGAGAAAATTGTACTGGCCCGAATCATCCGGGTCACCGGTCCGGTTTCGGGTTACGTTCATCATGATGGAAAAACCGGCGTTCTATTCCAGGCGACTGGTGTAGACGCGACTGCTCCTGTACTGCGCGACGTCGCCATGCATATCACCGCGATGGAATCGACGGTCACAGAACCGGAGCAGCTCGACTCGAAGCTGGTCCAAGAAGAGCGCGATCGGTTGTCTGCCGAAGCCAAAACGACGGGAAAGCCAGATAATATCATTGAAAAAATCGTCGACGGACGGATGAAGAGTTTCTATGTGGAGCAGGGAGTCTTAGCCCTACAGCAATTCGTTAAAGACGATTCGAAAACTGTCAGCCAAGCGTTGGCCGAGCACGGCTTGAAAGCGGGCGGCTTCACTCGATGGGTTTTGGGCACTTAGGTCGTGAATTGCTATCCGCAAGTCGACTGATCCACTCGCACGGGTGTAACAGCATGCCTGAACTGTTCAACACGACCACAGCGTTGGAACCCGCGTATAAACGCGTGCTGCTGAAGATGAGCGGTACGAGCTTCTGCCGCGACGGCGCAACCGGGATCAGCATGGCCGAAGTGGCGACGATGTCCGAGCAAATTAAACGAGTTGTTTCGTCTGGAGTTGAGTTGGCGATCGTCTGCGGCGGCGGGAACATCCTGAGGGGCAAAGAGTTCTCAGCGTTCAGCGCCGCAATCAACCATTCGACAGCCCATTACATGGGAATGTTGGCCACCGTGATTAACGGTTTGGCATTGCAGGACGCGTTGGAGAACATCGGCGTCTCGACGCGGTTGCAAACGGCCATCCGCATGGAGGGAGTGGCCGAGCCGTTCATTCGTCGACGTTGCGTTCGACATTTAAAAAAGGGACGCGTCGTCATTCTGGCCGCTGGAACCGGCAGTCCATTTGTCACCACCGACACGGCCGCCGCACTCCGCTCGCGCGAGATTGACGCCAATGTTCTGTTAAAGGCGACCCGGGTCGACGGCGTGTTTGCCGACGATCCCGAAAAAAACCCGCACGCCGTACGTTACTCGGAAATATCGTTTCAGGATGTACTCCGCAAAAACCTACAGGTAATGGACGCACAAGCGATCCATCATTGCATGGAGCACAAAATTCCGATTATCGTCTTCAACTACAAACGAGTCGGCAACATCGAGCGTGCGATTGCTGGCGAACGCGTCGGCACACGCGTCGCCCCGGCTTCCGAGTTGAATGAAACCTGTGACGAGTAGCATTAGTTCGTATTGCGAGGACCATCGCAATGGACCAAGACGAAATTCTTCTTGACGCGGAAGATCGGATGGAGAAGGCCTTCGCCGTGATGCAGGGTCAACTGAAAGGATTGCGCACCGGACGCGCGACTCCCGGTTTGGTCGATTCGATACGTGTCGATTATTACGGTTCACCCACTCCGCTTAAACAGCTAGCCAATGTCACCGTGCCCGAGTTACAGCAGATCGTCATTCGCCCATTCGACGTTTCGTCATTGAACAACATTGTCAAGTCGATTCAGGCCAGCGACATTGGTCTGGCACCGAATTCAGACGGCCGGCTGATTCGACTTAGCATCCCGCCGCTATCGACCGAACGCCGGCGGCAGCTCGTGACACGTGTCAAGGAATTCGCCGAAGAGGCTCGAATCTCCATCCGCAACATCCGACGCGACGCAAACAAACACGCTGATCGGTCACAGAAGGAACGAATTCTGTCCGAGGACGAACGCGACCTCGCAAAGGATCAAATCCAAGATCTCACAAAAAAGTTCGAAAACCAGGTAAACGATCTGGCCTCGGTCAAGGAGACGGAGATTATGGATGAGTAGGCTTCGGCGAGCGTGGAACCAGGCGGGTGCTGCCATTCCGGACTGGCAACAGTGGTCTTAAAATACTGGCCTTAACAATCGCTCATTCTCAGACTGTCAGCTTACATCAATTCGAGTTTTTCTCGTCACAATCCCAACAAACGGCCTCTCGCAATTAATCCAGTATGTAATGTGAATGAAGCACTCGCGGTTCAATCAGTCATATCCACACCGCCGAAGTTTCCGCGTCGGCCGTCATAATGATTCTAAAAACCGCGGCAAACTTCCGAAGAGTCCTGCAGAACCATTACAGACTCAAAAATGACTTTAACAGTCGCCAACAGTCATTCGCGCGAAGAATCGGTCGGTTCTGAAAAACCGGAATGTCACCTGTGGCAGATAATCCAATTTTTGCCAATCGCATGGTGCGCTGCGCGGGCATAAACCGATCCTGTTTCTAACAGCACCCTCATCGTTTTGAGGAATCATGTCATACGCCTGACTTGGAGGATCTCACAGAGTTCCTAGAAACAACATCATGTACAATCATACTGTCACTAGGTTCCTTCTTTCGGCTGGCTTGATTTTCACAATCGGCATAACCGGCTGCAATCGCCATCGCCATGTGGCGTTGAGCTCATCCATTGGTCCCGTGGCGGACTATGCCATTCCAGACTACACATACGAGCCGTCGATCATCGGTGAGAATCCGCTCGGCCCTTTCGACTCAGAATCTGTCCCATTGCCCGACGAATCGCAGAAACATCTGGTACCGCCTGATCCTAATTTAGAACCCGAACCAAAATCCGTCTCGGGTCCGTCCGCCGGACTGGCACCGCTGTTTTTCCGCCGGTTTCAAGTTGGTGAACGATACCGAGCAAGGACATCTGGTGACCTCAGTCAGAACCCTATCCGCGAAGATAGTTTTGGTGATGACACAATGCAGAGAACCGTCGTCACCGAACCGACCGACGTGAAAGAAACGTTCGTGTCGCGGCAGAAACTACCGCCTAGACTGTTCAGCCCCATTGATCGCAAGATGCAGCATATGCTCTATTCAGCGCGAAAGAGGCTTCCTGGACCTCGAGCATATTTTCCAAAATATCGTGAACCGAATCGTTGAGGGTGACTCACTGGAAGCACAAATTACGAATCGGCGAATGGTTAATCGAATATCAATTCCAATCACAACTGGGAGGACGACACAGGTTTTTCCGGACAATTTGATAGGACGATTCAAGGACAGGCGGCTACCTGCTACTTTGATATCGCCGCGTTTCGTAGAAGCCATTGACCGTCTGAAAATACAGAGCACTAGAGAGAGATCCGTGAACTCGCCACCATCCAATTTCGATCGGATTCGTTCATCGGTGGGACACGCGTGGCCGATTCGACCTAGTCGGCAATCAAGTCAACCTAGCTGGGACTCGGAGACAAACCTTGAGTTATTTGGTGAGGATCCTTTGCTGGTTGCACCGTGAATCGCCCTGGTTAAATTGATTCAAGTCAGATTCGAATTCTGCACCAACCCACCTGCTCTGCCCGGACCGGGTAGCCGATGTCCTGAAACGGCTCTGTAACAAGCAGAGACCACAAGACGATTCTGAAACACCGATCACGGCGGATCGTAGCCGCCGTGATGCCAGGGATGACACCTCAGGATACGCCATGAAGCGCGCAGTGATCCGGAAACGACTCCGTACTTCGTGACCGCTAGAATAAAATACTCACTACATGTCGGATAGAAGCGGCATCGTCGACCAAAGAGAGGACTTAAGAAAAACTGGTATAGCCGAACGTTTCCGATCAGCCCTTGTCGGGGAAGTTGCCACAACCAAACCAGCAACCTCATCGCTCGTCCTTCTTCGAAAGTTGATGGGCCAGTGTTCCTGCTAGTTGGATCATCGATCTTTGGTATCCATCCAGTCCTGCTGCGGGATTTTGTCGAGGGATCAAAATGAAGTCGATGCCCTGCGGTAATTCGTGCTGTGTCAACCGGAACGCTTCCCGCAACAGCCGTTTCAGCTTTGCCCGTTTGACCGCGCCGCCATGCTTTCTTGAAACGCTCAAACCGATTCGCGTTTGATTCAGATAGTTTCTCGCTGCGAACATCAACAAGTTTTTGTCACTGACTCGTTGGCGCAAATTGTAGATGTAATCGAAGTCGCTCTTGCTACGGATTCGCATCGTTTTCAGGAAAAGGAATTCTTTCACAGCAACTGTGCCTGATTGATCCGCTAAGCCAAATTTCCTACTTGGTTTCAGCATCCGCATCGATTTGCTGCTCGTCTTCGGAAGCCAGCGTTTGCTTACTGGGACGCAAGTACCACAGATCATCGACTTGTGAATGCTTTGGTAACGTCTTACGCGTCATGCGGCGGACACGGCGACCCCAAATGACAACTAGTGCCAACAACATCAATCCCGCCGATGCCACCCCGACCAGTATCAACAGCCCTGCCATTGCAGCATGCTTACGGGACGGACGGTTCGTTTGTTCTGCCGCGCGGAACGGATTGGGTTCGACATTGTCTTGTACAACTCGGAATTCGCCGACCTGCGATGTTTGTGCCGCGACAGCCATCGCCGCAGGAAACGACATTTCAGCGACGTTAATTGCAAGGACAATACAAAGTGGTAGAGATTTTCCCGCTAAACAAGGATATTCAGCAATCATCATACAGAACATCGTTGATGTGAGGCGATCATCGTCGCCAAAAACCGTCAATGGGAACACTCCTCCCTTACAATGGTACGGCCAATCTTCAAGCACCTCAACTCGCGTCCTGGTATTTGTCTCACAACTTCCACAGATCCTCGCGCGGCGATTGTGGAACCGACTTGGCCAGTTGTTGTAATAACTTTCGTGTCTGTGAGTTGATCTCTTGCGGGACTACAATTTTGACCACTATAAACTGATCGCCGTATTTTTTTGTTTTCTGGTCGACCACGCCTTTTCCTCGCAAACGAAGCTTGCTACCGCTAGACGTGCCTGCTGGAACCGTTACCACTACGTTTCCGTCAGACAAGGTTGGAACGTCGACTTTCGCTCCTAATGCGGCTTCGGTCACCGTGATTGGGACATCCAACAACAAGTTTGTTCCTTCGCGGCGAAAAAATGGATGAGGTGCTACTTGGATAGTAACCAACACATCGCCGGGCGGTCCACCAAAATCCGGTTGACCTTGTCCTGCCAGTCGAATCACGCTGCTGGTGTCCACTCCCGGAGGAATCTTGACGCTCAGTCGCTCGGACTTTCCATTGCGGATAATCTGCAAATCATGAATGCCCCCCTCAGCCGCGACCAGGAAAGGCACTTCGATCTGAGCCTGAACGTCCTGCCCCTTACTCGCCTTGGCTGTCCGATGACCCGCACGCGTTCTCCCGCCAAATCCGTCACCACCAACGGAATCACTGAACAAGTCACCCAAATTGAACTGTCCACCAAACAGGTCACCCAAATCGATGGGGCCCGCCTGATTTGGCCATGTCTGTGTGTGTGGCCCAGGTCCCGCTCCCTGAAACGCCGTGCCATAGCAGTCGTACATTTTGCGTTTCTCGACATCTCCTAAAACGGCATAGGCTTCTTGAACCTGTTTGAACCTCTCGGCCGCCTGTTTGTCATTGGGTCGCCTGTCCGGATGATTCTGACGTACAAGTTTCTTGTATGCCTTGCGGATTTCTTCGGTCGAAGCCATACGTGAGACGCCTAGAACCTTGTAATAGTCAATATCAGCCATGTCGGTTCACCGCCGTCGCCTTTTTATGTCCAGTCCACGAATGTGCATCGCGTACAATAGTTCACGAAAAATCCACTCGGACAAAGCAATAAGCACACTGTAGTATTCTACGGAGCGTCGTTTCGGTGTGACAAGATACTGGCATTGATCCGCTCGCGGCTTGCACAAATCACCGCTAAATGACGGACATCCGAACAAGTGCCGCAAGATAAGGATACGATCGTCGGCAGGCAGCGGCAATGCATTGTCATTACTTGCACCATCATAGCCGATCCGCGCATCCTAATCCTCAACGAAGCGACCAGCAGTCTGAACACAGAAAGCAAGCGATTGATCCAACGCAGCCTGCGCATTTTGATATAGAACCGAATCCGTTTTGTAATCGCCCACCGATTAAGTACTTTCGTTCACACTGATCAAATCGTCGTACTGGAATAACTGAATGATTCGAGAAATCGGCACACACATCGAACTAATGGAATCCGATGGACAGTACCGCGAAATAACCCAGGCGCAGACCCAGTATGCAGCGCTTGTCGATCAAATCGACAGTTGTTAGCCTGCACTGTACACGGTTCACGCCAGCCCGCAGCATGACCAAGTGACGGTGAAAGATCTCCCTCGCTCGCATGCCGGGCTGTGTTTGATACCGCGTTTCTGATGGCCCCGAACCGTGCGCAGTACGGATTGGGTGGACAGGTTATTCCAAAGGTTCGCTCAGCAAGGATCTAACAAGATGTCTGACTCGGTATCTCAGGCCAACCGATCTTCCGGTCTGAAATGGCGCTCGACGACTATTCTGAGTGTCCGGCACAAAGGACGTGTGGCTTTGGGCGGAGACGGGCAGGTCACACATGGAGAAACCATCCTGAAAACTGACACGCGCAAGATTCGCTGGATGCTGGACGAAAAAGTCTTGGTTGGTTTCGCTGGCTCGACAGCCGATGCGTTCGCCCTGATCGAACGCTTCGAAGCCAAACTGAAGGATTATCCTGGCAACCTGCCGCGCGCCGCAACCGAGTTGGCTCGAGATTGGCGAACGGATCGCGTGCTACGTCGATTGGAAGCCATGATGATCGCCGTGAACGAAGAGCATAGTTTGCTGATCACCGGCCAGGGGGATGTCGTGCAGCCGAGTGACGGAGTGATCGGAATCGGGTCGGGAGGCCAATTTGCCGTCGCCGCGGCCCGAGCGTTGGTCGGGCATTCCAAATTGGCTGCTATGGATATCGTCAAACAATCGCTGGAAATTTCCGCAGAAATCGACGTTTACACAAACACGAACATCCAAGTGGAGGAACTTCTGTGCGCGAATTAACGCCGCGCGAAACAGTCGCCGAGTTGGACAAACATATCATCGGGCAGGACGACGCCAAACGGGCCGTCGCCATTGCCTTGAGGAACCGCTGGCGCTGGAAACAATTGCCGGACGAAATACGCAACGAGTTCACACCGAAAAACATCATCATGATTGGCCCCACGGGCGTCGGCAAGACCGAGATCACTCGACGGCTGGCAAACCTAACGGGCGCTCCGTTCATCAAAGTCGAAGCAACCAAATACACGGAAGTTGGCTATTACGGCCGCGATGTGGAAAGCATGATCCGCGATCTCGTCGAAGCATCTGTCAATCTGGTCCGAAGCAGGAAACGCGTGGAAGTTCAAGACGAGGCCGAACGACGTGTCGAGGATCGTTTGCTGGACCTACTAGTGCCCGCTGCCGAATCGACCCCAGAACGGGCCGACGAAGAAGAACATGACGACACGGAACACGACGATACTTTGCGACGACATGAGCGGACTCGTGACAAATTCCGTGATATGTTGCACGCCGGGCAACTCGAAGACCGAATCGTCGAACTAACTGTCGAGCAGCGGCACGTACCCGTGCAAATCGTTTCGAACATGGGAATGGAACAAATGGACGTGGACTTCCAATCCATGTTCGAACGTATCATGCCGCGTCAAAGCGCGGAACGGGAAGTGAAGGTCCGTGAAGCCCGCGACATCCTGTTTGAACAGGAAGTCGAATCACTAATGGACAAGGACGCCATCCACGAAGAAGCCATTGAATTAGCCGAGAGCAGCGGAATTATTTTCGTTGACGAGTTAGATAAAATTTGCGGACCGGAAGAAGGAGCTCGCGGCGCAGATGTCAGCCGGCAAGGAGTCCAACGTGATCTGTTGCCCATTGTCGAGGGTACTACGGTGCAAAGCCGCTACGGACCAGTCAACACCGAATACATGCTGTTTATTGCAGCTGGCGCCTTTCACCGCTCAAAGCCGTCCGACTTGATGCCGGAAATGCAAGGACGTTTCCCGATCCGCGTCGAATTGCAGGACCTAACACGCGATGACTTCGTGCGCATTCTGACAGAACCAACCAGCTCGATGACGAAACAATACCAGGCGCTATTGGCAGCTGACGGGGTCAATTTGAAATTCACTCCGGACGGCATCGAAACGCTAGCCGATTTTTCTTATCAAGTGAACCAATCCACGCAAAACATCGGTGCCCGTCGGCTACACACAATGTTGGAACGACTGCTGGAAGACATTAGCTTTGAAGCACCGGACACAAAGAAGACAACTCTGACCATCAATGCTGACTACGTCAGGACGACGTTGGAAGAAATTCTGAAGGATGAAGACTTGAGCAAGTTTATCTTGTAGTCGCGGCATTACGTGTCGTATTCCACAAGCAGTCGAAACTGATCCGGAGGGTCACATGCCAGATGAACGAAATCAGACGAATAACACTCCACCCGAGCGATGCTTGATGGTCTAGTATCCAACGAAGGCACCAACGTCCGTAATCCGCGACACGGACATAATGCGTTTCGGTCTGGAGGCACAACTCAAGGATGCCTGTGTCTCAAAGGTGGGAATGACTATCAGGACACGTCTTGTATCCGACGAGAAAATCTAACTCGCGTTGACGAATTAAGTGCAGTGGATCAGCAAGGATACCTGCGGCGTCGCTCACCGTGTGACGCTTGAGGGCGACGGAAAGCAGCGACCGGACAAAACTTAGCGACGACACGATCAGTCGCCACATGGTGGCCACAAAAAAGCATACTTTTGTTTTATGGACACGGTTGCAGCTCCGATCGAACAGCGACTTATTTGTACTCGACAGCCATTTCAGTCAGTTGCTGTTGCAATTGGGTTTGTTGCTGACGGAGCTCTTTGAGCCGCTGATGGTCAACGGAGACGCGCAACTGATGCCACAACAGTTGCACTGCATGTCTCGCACGCCGCCAGTAGTGCAAAGCTAAAACGCCAACGAAAGGCATCGCGACTAACCATGCGCCGATCGTCCAAGCCTGGAATCTGCTGGCAATCATCCATACAGCCACACTGGCGTACCATAAGAGATAGATCGGAACGCCGACAAATATCCGATGTGTGGCGACAGTTTGCAAGCCGGGCTGATCCAGTCGCGATGCGATGGTCCGCACCATCACAAACGGAACCAGATGGTGCATCGTTCCTAACATCGCCGGGACCAGCAACAGCCACAACCACACAAAGCTCCGCATCAGACCGAACGTCGTCTGCAAACCTCGACTGCTCAATACTGGTGAATCGATTCGCAGGCCGGCAGCCCGCACTGAGTCACGATAAGCTTTGATTTCGTCCGCAACTAATTCGGCGCGTGGGCGATCAGTTTTGAGAAAGTGATTTATTGCATCAGCAATGCGTTTTCGCTGTTGTAGCGATCGAATCGGACTTTGCAAGCCGTCCTTAGGTGGTGGGACCAGAACTTCCAGGTCGTCCAGCCATGGTTCCCATTGTGGCTCTTCTAGATGGACAACCACCTGCCGCAGCCGGGATTCCAGCTCCGATGTCAGGGCCCGCATGGCCTTGCGACCGTCACCCTCTCGCTGTTTGAGCCACTCATCGACATCAATCGGTTCAGCGACTCGGACCAAAACAGAACTCCGGAATTTCTCTTTGTGCTCGTAGGTGATGCCGATGGGAACGACTTTCAACCCCGTCGCGCCTTGTTCAGCAGCCTGAACGGCCATGCGGGCGGCGCCCGAGCGGATCGTCTCAAGGCGCGATGCATCGGTCGATTTTCCTTCGGGAAAAATGCCCATCGCATTGCCTTCGACCAGAATCTTAGCACCGGTATTAAGGCCCTCGATGTTGCGGCGCACCTGCCGCACGTCATCACTTCCTCGAAATGCCGGCACCATCCCCATCGCCTGCATAACGGGGCCCAGCACGGATATCTCGAATAGTGGAGCTTTGGCCATAAACCGCACCGGCCGAATCGCCGTGATACCAATCAGCACCGGATCGATCAGCGCATTGGCGTGGTTAGCGCACAGCAGAACCGGTCCCGTTTGCGGAATCCGCTCGGCATTGGTGACCTCGATGTGAGGGTAATACTGCCTGACGAGCCAGCGCGCCAGCCGACGCATTCCCCCACACCGTACGGAAGAATCGACATTCGACATGAACGATCCTCCTCGTTAGTACAACTATTGATGAAGCTGCTGCACCGGAACTACGACTCGATTGCAATGGACTGAATTAGCATCAACTGTCGACCCGGTCTTCCCTATAATCATGCCTCGAGAATTGAAAAACAATGGTAGCTCAAACGAGCATGCAGTCTCGGGAATGCCTGCGAATTCGGAACCGCTGATTGCGACGATGGAAAATCTTCCTTGGGAACAAGAGGCGTTCGAGCGAATCGGAGTTGATTTTGCAGCACCGATCCCGCAACATTGGATACAGAAAAGTGTGTTGGCCCGTATGTTGACACACCGCCTGAAAGTCAGTTTTTCGACACATATACTTTCCAGAGTTAGAAAAGTCTCAGATCAATCGAGTTTGTCTGCGCAGAGGCAGCGAGTAAATTTATAGCTCGCAGAGCTGACCGTTTTTCTCGTCAACGACATTCTGACCACGGCCAACAAATCGGCGAAAGTTTTGCGACGGACCGGTGCAAAAGACTTGGTCGCGGCTGTTGTATCAAAATAATCTTGTTCGACATTGTTTCATTCTAAAAGGTTGGACACCCAATGTCCGTCAAGGCACCCATCTCTACAAAGATCACGACTACAACTCCATTCATCTTGAAGGGCTTGGCGATCACTTTGCCGCCAGTTCTGACGCTAGTGATCCTAATCTGGATCACACAAGGTCTCTATAGCTACATCATTTGTCCGATCAGTTGGGTCGTGAAGTACTCGTTCGCGCAGACAGTGGATCGGTCGCGGCCGACCAATCAATTTGTGCCACCCGACGGGCTGCCTCCGTTGGAATTTTGCGGCCTAAACTATCGGATTACTCCCAAGATGAAAGCCTCGATTCAACAGTTCCCACAGAAAAAATTATGGAAAGACATATTGGACGGTAAAACCCGTCGCCGTCTGGAAAAGGATGCATATGTTCCATTCGGCAATAGGGCCGTTCCGTATAAGGACTACCAAAAGGTTGCCCGAAAAATCAGTTCTAATGATATGCCGGATTCCGCTATTGGACTCTACATGGAATTTGTCACGTACGAGCGTTTTCAGAGAACTTTTTTGCTGAGCACGTTCGTGGTGCTCCTTTCGATCCTAATTTTGTACTTCGTCGGCGGGCTCGTCACGGCTCGTGTGGGATCCTGGGGAGTGCATAAGTTTGAAACAACTATTCTGGGAAACTTGCCGTTCATCAACAGTGTCTACTCATCAGTCAAGCAAGTGACCGACTTCCTGTTCACCGAACCTAAGATTGAATATAAGCGAGTGGTGGCGGTTGAATATCCTCGCCATGGCGTCTGGTCTCTGGGATTTGCCACCGGTGATAGCTTATTGGAAATGACAGCGTCTGCCGGCGAGCCGTTGGTCAGTGTGCTGGTTCCGACCTCGCCAATGCCGATGACCGGCTACACGATTAACATCCCCAGAAACGAGATCGTTGATCTGAACATGACGATCGATCAGGCGTTCCAATTCTGTCTTTCTTGCGGCGTGCTTGTTCCCGCACAGCAGAAGGTGACTCCCGAGTTGCTTCAACAGGAATTGGCAAAGAGACTCACTGGAGCGTCATCGGCCAATCCGGCAACGAATGTTGTCAAGAGACCGTCGTCCAATCTTGTGCTCGATAACAAGGACCAGCCGGAGAGTCCTCTGCATGATCCGCAAACGAGCAACGACTCGAATGTTCACGAGGAATCGTCGTGAACAATTCGTCTGCGCAGACGATTCGGATCGCGACGCGTGCCAGCCCGCTTGCATTATACCAGGCAAACCACACTGCCGAGTTGCTACGTGATGCGATGCCGGATTTCCAAATCGAAGTTGTCAATGTGTCGACGGCCGGCGATCAAGCGAAGAATGAACCATTGCAGCAGTTGGGCGGCGTCGGAGTCTTTACGCGGGAAATCCAGAAGGCCGTGCTTGATGGCCGAGCGGACATCGCCGTTCACAGTTTGAAAGATTTGCCGACTGAACCGACCAATGGATTGACACTGGCGGCCGTTCCCGAGCGTGAGTGGCCCTACGACGTGCTTGTTTTGTCAGCAACGATAGAAAGAAAGCGTCAGCGAGAATCAGACTCGCAAGTTGAGGCTGACGATCCATTCGCCAATCTGGTGCCAAACGCCCGAGTCGGTACAGGAAGTCTTCGTCGCCGCGCCCAGTTACTGCATCACCTGAGCAACCTGAAATTTTTTGACGTGCGCGGCAATGTGGAAACGCGGCTACGCAAACTGGACGCAGACGAATACGACGCACTGATTTTAGCCGAAGCTGGTCTGCGTCGACTGGGACTGAACGACCGGATTCACGTGGCGTTGAAACCACCGATTTTGTACCCGGCCGTCGGACAGGGAGCATTGGGAATCGAATGCCGAGTTGATGATTCCCAGCTATGCGAGTTCCAGAAACTTTCAGATCCTGCCACCTTCGACGCCGTTACCGCTGAACGCAGTCTGTTATCCGATTTGCGAGCCGGCTGCCATGCGGCAGTCGGAGTTACGACACGCCAAAGCAAAGATGACTTGACACTGGATGCGGTCGTCTTGAGCTCTGACGGCCGGCAACGATTAACCGCCAGCGCAACGTTGTCCGCCAATCAAGCCGAATCGCTCGGGAAACTGGTGGCTGAAGAGCTTCGCCGTCAAGGTGCAGATTCGTTAATTAACACAGCACACGATTCGGGCTGAATGACTGACTGCTGATCGAGCAACTCATCCTGTTCAATCGGAATCCGGTCCGAGATGGAAAAATATGCATTGCGGCTGGAGGCTGGCATGCGATTCAACCTCCACAGTCGCCACGGCTTCAAGTCGTGTGGAACTAGATTGCAACCCGTCGTAACGCACGAAACCAGAATTAGAATCACACCGATAATGGGATGACGCGCTAATAACATCAGTCTGTTTCCTTCAACTCAAGCAGATGCCGTTAAATTGCATCAAAACCTCCGAAAGGACGCGGAGTTATACAGCGAACAGCATCGCAGGCCAAGATGAACCACGCCAAAACATGATTCCGGCTGGAAATAGCCTTCTGCGCCGACTCGGTACTGCCTCTCTAAGCCGTCACTTCATATTCTGCCCAGTCTGCTGCCAGCGCTCGAGCGAGCCACTTCCGCATTTATGAAACAGATGAATCTCCATATGCGAGATCTCGAACTTCTGGTCAAACTGCCAGACGCCCGGACAATCGAACATCGCTTTGCCAGGAGTTCGCAATACGAGTCGGGCACCGGCCTCGGTGACGTTCGGACGAGCCAGCCGTTCCAGCGACTTGTAGAGCCTTGATTCGTGTCTCAGTTTTGAGATCATCTGATAGGGTGGGTCGACGAAGACGATCTGAAAGGGAACCAAATCGTCAGCTCCCTTTGGACAAAATGAGCTTCTTAAGGCGTCGGTCCGCCAACAAAGTGTTTCGTTTTCGACACCAAGTGTTGCAACGTTACGTTTCAAAAGCTCGTGCGCTTGCCGATCCTTTTCAATAAAAACGGCACTAGACGCTCCGCGGCTTAACCCTTCCAGTCCGATCGTACCCGTGCCGGAAAACACATCAGCGAGGCGTCGACCAGCTAGATCATCGAGAAGATGGTGGAATAGGAATTCCTTGACACGATCGGGCATAGGCCGCGTTACTTGGCCAGGATTTGTGAGCAACTTGCGCCGTCGATACTTACCAGAAACAATTCTCATATATTCGTACTTTTCGTAGACAGAGCGATTGAGCCATATTCAACGAAGCCACAAAGCGATACCTTTATCGCCAAGGGGGCCGACAATGCGTTTGCTCACAAACAATCCTTTTTTCAATCAACGATCATCTACACATTAGCTGAACTCTAGGCTAAACAATCTTGGTATGAGTCGCGAGTGCACTTCTTTTGAGAATTGATTTTACTAAAAAACGTTCGTTGTTAACTCGACGACAAAGCGTTGATCTTAGGTCATTTCCGCATCGGCATGAGCGTGTCGATTAGAGAGATCCGTCGGCTCGCCCTGTTTTTCCCTGATCCGAAACGGCACCTCAGGCAACCGTCTGGGGACTTCGAAACGGAAATTTTTTTTAAACTGCCAAATTTTCTGGGTCGAATTGTTGACATTTGAAGTGTCTGAGAGTACTACCAAATCAAGGATGGAAACGGATGTGCCGTTTTCGGGGCGATTCACAAGTTATGGATACAGGAGTTCGCGATGGCATCGGACAAGCCGCTAAGCAAGACAGAGGTTCTAAACGCTCTGGCGGAGGGAACCGGACTCACCAAGAAGCAAGTTAGTAGTGTCCTGGACGAACTTACATCGTTGATTGCCACGAACATTGGTGACGACGGCCCAGGGGTCTTCAACGTTCCGGGCCTGATGAAAGTCTTGGTCCAGAGAAAACCTGCCGCACCAGCGCGTACAGGTGTCCCAAATCCGTTCCGACCTGGCGAATTAATGGACGTCGCAGCCAAACCGGCCCGTAACGTCATTAAGGTACGTCCGCTAAAAGGCCTGAAATCGATGGTCTAATACGCGTCCCGGTTGTGTGTTTGCCGAAGAAGACCGTGTCAAAGGTAGAAACGTTTGATTGAATGGCCGTTCAATTAAACGATCAATGGAATTGCGGCTCGCTTATATCAGTTGAATTGTTTGTGGTTGCAATTTTAGAGTTTGCAAACAGAAAGATAAAACATCCGAGTCGACTTCTTCTTGCCTACTCACACTTTGAGTTGAACTCGCGCAAATAAGAGGGCGATCGCAAATAACTTTACATAAGATTCCCCCCAGAAATCACTTACGGTTCCAGGACATTTCCTGCAAGACGTTGTAACTGAACAAATGTTACAATATCTTCGCCAAGGGGGGTAAGTGTGCAAGCCGTATTCTGTCCGGCTGCTCTTGACCTATGTTCCCCAAATTCGTACAATTACCGTAGTTGGTCTCCGCGCGGAATCCGCACGTTAAATCGAGAACGCAATCACAAAAAACTGATTCTAAAATCCAAATGACGCGCTCGAATGGTAGGACGGCGAGCTCACTTGTTCGGAGAACGCTATACTATGTTAGTTCTGTCGCGCAAATGTAACGAGAGTATTATCATCGACGGCAACATCGTTGTCACCGTAATTGAAGTTCGCGGTGACAAGGTGCGTTTGGGCATTCAGGCTCCGCGTGAAGTTCCCATTCACCGAAGCGAGATTCACGCCGCAATCCAATCGGAGCAGTCAGTCGTCTCAAAAGAAGAGGAACCGTCAAAGGTTCCTCAGACAGAAACCTGAGACGAAACAACACGTCAACTGCTCACGCAATTTGTGGTCGCAAGCTCACTCTCAATCGTCGGCTAACGGCCCAATGGCTGCCGCTCAAAACGCTTTATTACAGTCCGCTTGCATCCTTTCGTGAATGATCTCACACAGGTCTGAACTAATCGAAGGCAATTGCGCAACTTGACAAGATCTAAGGAAGGCTTAAATTGTTGCGCAGTGCGAAGAGGCCCCGTCGTCTAGCTAGGTCCAGGACACCGGACTTTCGATCCGGTAACGCGGGTTCAAATCCCGCCGGGGTCAGTTTATGTAATCGTCGTCCTGCCGAGCTGATGTTGCCGCATGACGCCTCCGGTGCTCTCTTGCGCTACATCGCCTTTTAATTCGCATCAACGTATAGACACGTCCGAATCCTGGCGCTCTCTTTTCAAAAACTGACCCGACAGTCACAGAACCCAAACGGTAATGCTGCCCTAGTCTTTCCATCAGTGCGGTCAAGATTACCAATCCCTTCGAATTGGCTCGATTCCGAGTCATAGGGTTTCAGACGCCGCTATGATTTAAGTTAGCGGAATCCACCGCCCCAGAACGTAAGCTGGGATCAGAAGTGTTGCTGTGACCATGGCATAGACCAAGTTCCCCGTTTTTAAAAGGACGATAGTCGCGTCCAACAGGATCAGTGATAACAACAGCATTTTGACTGCCGGTTGAACTTTCTCGGGAACCGGGTCGAAATATGCTGCAATCAACCGCCGATTGATCGTCAAGATGATAATACCGAGCAACAACAATACCAAAACTTGATCACCATCTGGCCAGTGAATGATAGATGTAATCAAAATAGCGAGCCCCAAATTGATGACACCAGCCGCCGACAGTAAGTGACTGTGATTGCTGCACTTAGCCTCGTGTCGCGCGAACAAGGTCACGCCGGTAATGTAAATCCCCAGCCCCGTGGCAACGTAAATTTGTGGCAATTGCCAGATGCTCGCCAAGTTTGCTAAGCCGCTTGCCCCCAGCATTACGTTCAAAAAGCGACATCCCCCCATGGCAACCGGCCCCATGGATGTCTTCTTAAAAAAACCGTTATAGGCAAAAATGGCCAATACCAGGACTCCAGCAACGGTTAAGCTATTGGGGCCAACGATATTCGCGGCACCCAGCCCAGCCAACACCAGGAGAAGTCCCAGCCACACAGCCGAAGACACGCTAATTCGCCCAGAAGGAATCGGACGAGTCGGTCGCTGCTGCAAGTCGATCTGCCAGTCAAACACATCGTTGAAGATCATTCCAGATAGATAAAGGCAGGATGAAGCAAGTAGTAACATGCCGAAGTACAGGAGAGGCTGTAGCGATTCGCGTGTCAGCAGGAAGCCGAGCACGATGTCGGCCATCGCTGTGAAAACGGTTGGCAGACGCAAAAGTCGCAAATAATCAAGAATTTTGGCCATTACCCGTAATCGCCCACTTCGTCAGCCGATTGTTCGAACAACAGATACTGCTTCGCAAATGCCAACTCGTCGTGTTTTGAGAATTCCGTCTAATTTCCAGATTCGAGTGCACGTTGGATCCATCGTGACACGGCATCCTGGAAAGCCTGTAGTGTAGCGTCCGTTCGGTCCTTGAGGTTGAGGAGCGATGTCAGATCATTGCAAATCGAATATGCGAAGAAGTAGAACTTAATTTTCGGCTCTGTTCCCGAAGGTCGCACCGCCAGTGTGATTTTTCCGTCTCCATAGTCCGACTCAAAAATCAGCAAGTTCCCATCCGGGTTTGGCAGATCATTGACTTTGGTGTTCTCCGGAAGCTTACGAATTTCATGCTGGAAAAAATCGTGAACGCGAGACATCTGAATTTTTCCCAATTCTGTTGGTGGGCGTTGCCGTAACGACTTCATCAAACCTTTGATTTGTTCCTGTCCGCGAGGCCCCGTGCACACCTCGGACTGTTGACTTTCGACAAAGTAACCGTGTTCGGAATACAATTCGTCAAGACGATCCAAAAGCGACTTATTTTCTGTGCGTAATTCCGCAGCCAATTCCAGAAGGTACAAGGCGGCTCCGGCGGCATCCTTGTCGCGACAGTAGTCACCGATCAAATAACCTAGCGATTCTTCTGCGCCGAAAACGAACCGATCCGGCCCTTCACGGTCTACCGTCTCGGCGATGTACTTGAAACCAACCAGCAGATCGCCAATCACGCGTACACCGTGAGACTGTGCGACGGCCGTCACCATCGGGGTCGTTACCAGCGTTTGAACCACGTAATGGTCAGCTGTCAGCGTGTCACTTGCAGCTCGTTTGCGCAGGATGTAATCGGTCAACAACACGCCAATCTGGTTGCCCGTCAAGTGGATGAATTTTCCGTGGGCATTCTTCGCAGATGCACCCAATCGGTCGGCATCGGGATCGGTTGCCAAAATCAAGTCGACATTCGTGTTGCGGGCATATTCAATGACCGGACCAAAAACCTGCGGACGTTCGGGATTCGGAAGATGATCGGGAACGTTTGGGAAACGGCCATCCGGTTTTCGGTGTGGTTCGAAAATCTCGACACCTGAAAACCCCGCTTCTTGCAACACGCGATAGACCGACGTCTCGCCTGCGCCATGTAATGGAGTAAAAACTGCGGACACATCTCGCTTCGTCGAAAGACTCATCTTCAGAACAGCATCGACGAACGCGCGATCGACACTCTCGCCAATTAGTTCGATTTGACCTTCGTCAACCGCCTGTTCGAAATCGAGCGTTGGAAGGCCATCCGATTCGTACACGCATTCAATGATGCCATGGTCGTGTGGAAAAAGGACCTGGCCGCCGTCTGACCAGTAAGCTTTGAAACCGTTGTCAGACGGCGGATTGTGCGAGGCCGAAATGACCACTCCGACATCACACCTCAGATGCCGCACAGCAAATGACAATTCTGGTGTTGAACGATGTGATTCGAAGAAGTAAACCTTCAAACCGTGCGCTGCTAAGGTTGTCGCAGTCAGTCGTGCGAATTGAGGCGATCGAATTCTCGTATCACAAGCCACAACTGCGCAACCATCGGAATCCCGTTTATGCCGTTGCTTTTCTTGCGTCAAATAGACAGCCAAACCGTGAGCTGACTCGGCAATCGTCCGGTCATTAATCGTCGCCGTGCCAACTTCTCCCATTTGGCCTCGACGACCTCCCGTACCAAACGGAATTATCTGCCAAAACATAGCGTCGAGCTTTTCAAACTCGTCGCCTTCGATGAGTTCGAGAATCCGTGGTGCGAATGCCTCGTATTGCGGATCGGTCAGCCATTTCAAGAGGCGTCTCGATGCCTCAGTCGACAATCGATTAGATTCCTCGGCGGCGGACACTCTTTTGACAGCGTCGGCCAATTTTTCTTCGCAACTGGGGCCGGTCATCTGAACTTGCAGGCGTTCCCAAAAAAACATTCTTTCGCGTTGCCAGTTTCACCGGGAGTCGCAATTTTCGGGTTGCCCAAATGCGCCTTCCAAAGAATACGGAGACGTGAAACAGCAACTTCTGACTTTAACAAATCAAAAACAAGTCTTCGACACTTTATGGATGCAGTAATTTTGTGCAGATATTGCCGTTCGGTGTAGTTCACAACATCTGACCAGAATTCACCAAGACAGACATTCTCACTTTTGAGCTACCCTCTGCAGGACCAACCCGAATTCCAAATATACAGGGTCGTCCACAGTTATTGCGAATCGGTCGATTGGATCTGGTTCTTGGGCACGCTGTCATGAGGCGTGTTAAAACCGACAGGTGAACAGACGGTTTTACGAAAAATGCAGCATCTCACGGGATCGCGAAAATTTCAAGGGTGATGTCCGCTTTCCGGCAGACACCGACCTGGTAGACGCATTTGGCTGAGTTTAAACTACTTGTGTGTCTGCGTCATCAAACCACTGAGTGTGTTCAAAAAACCGGATGTTGACAAGTTGTGTGAATTGAGCAAAGCTGCTTCAGTGGCGTGAAAGCTAAAGGACCAGCCACCAAAGAAACGTCCTCACCAATCGCTTCAGATTTTTAGCAGTGGCACTCAAATAGTTTTGAATTTGAACCTCTGAGCGGCCTAGATATCATACCCGAGATTTCATCGGGCACGATAATGCCCATGGACATTCATGAAACTCCTCCGGAAAAGTTGTGTAACGTTTATGATTATCGATCATCATGACGATTGTGAATTCTTCACTGAGAAGGCCAGATTGACGTAGTCGACTTGTGTGTTCCCAGCGATTGTGTTTCACTAAAAAATGTGATTCATCTCCAATTCGCGTTTCCTTTGCGAACGAATTTCGGACTTAATGGCCTTCGATTTCAATTGTCCAAATTGCGGTAAGTCGCTCGGTGCTATCGATCCAACTGAAGAATGTGCGAATTGTCCAGACTGCAGCGAACGTGTGACTGCATCGACGAGCCCTGAGTCAGGAACTTCCGACAACCAATTCACTCCGCTCTCCAATTTCAAGATTGTGATGCAGATTGTCATTCAAATTCTATTCTGGATAGGGGTTACCGCCTGTGTCGTTGCCGGTCTTTTCTTCATCGCGACCTGGGCGATTGCGGTACTCGAAGGCAACGCAGCAGAGGACACTTGGACAGTCGTAATCGGTTTATTCTGGGTGATTGTTGCTCCGATCGTCCTTCGCATCTACGTGGAACTTATACTTCTCTTTCTGGTTCGATTTGGTGTCGTCGTGCCAGCCACAAAGAACCGCGTGGCTGTTCCGAAAATGATCCTTGTCCGGAAAGTTTGACCTTATTAGATCCGATGATCGCAGACATTTGGTCTCAGAATTACGTCACCGGCAAGTAAGTCCGTCGTCTAAGGTTCTGAAACTGTCGCACAGTGTATGCGTGGCCACGTCTGGACCGCTAATCGGCCTCACCGCTTACGGACGCGACGAAGAAAACTAGTTATCTCTTTCCAGCGCCTATGTCGATACCGTGTGTTGCGCAGGTGGGATTACGCTCTAGATTCCACAGGGAGAAACCTCGCTGAACTTGTTGATAACACATCTGGACGGTTTAATTCTTACCGGTGAACAGCAGCACGAAACCATTTACATAATCGATGCCGAGCGGGACGTAATAGAAATGACGATGGTCAAAACAGCAAGAAAATCCTACCTGCCGCTGTTTGGCATTTGTCGCGGCAACTTGACACTATCAGGGTATTCGCGATGTCGCTCCTAACCTGGACATGGTCGTCCATGCTCTGGACGGAACAATTGAATCCGCGGAAATAGCGACCATCCCTGACTGTTGGGAATTCAGTGGCATCCGGAATTGACCGCATGACAACGACGACACTCAGCAGCGGCTGTTCAACGTATTTGTGAAGGCAACCGTCAAGTTGCGAAATACTTGAATCGATTCTAAATCACAAAGTCGGTTTCGCGACCCAGGATTCTGTCGATCAGTACTTGCGGCAGGTCAATCGCCAGAGATGATCCACCTTCAAGATCCGTGGGGTTGATTCCACAGTAGACGGACCACGGACCTAAGTGTCGCCACCGTCCAGCTCGCTTCGGTTCATTCTGCATTACGG
>Ga0310123_10000621_pt1 | contig 31414 bp, 24 predicted proteins | sample CB6_AW_1057_MG_FD_203505 | JGI IMG/M metagenome (GOLD analysis project Ga0310123, IMG submission 203505) | Marine microbial communities from Western Arctic Ocean, Canada - CB6_AW_1057 | ecosystem: Environmental > Aquatic > Marine > Oceanic | place: Canada: Western Arctic Ocean | collected... | reverse complement strand
ACCCGTCGCTTCTGTATCGCACTCACCCCCACCTTCCCAAAATACCTCGGTAACCGTCCCCGCGGCCTGGCTGCCGGCCTGGCTGCCGGCCTGGCTGCCGGCCTGGCTGCCGGCCTGGCTGCCGGCCTGGCTGCCGGCTTGGCTACCGGCTTGGTCGAGGATCGCTCCTGCCGAAGAGTGGGCTGTGCCGTTGGCCGAGCGGTCTTGCGACCCGGTGCCTGGACCAACGTCTCGTCGGCCAGAATCGTCACCGGAATCGTCTCCATCGTTCCCGCTCGCTTCACCCCGCGACCAGACTCCGTCAAGTCCCGGAGGACGGGTGCATCCGAAGTCACCGTCGATACCAAAGTGAAAGACGATTCCCGATTCGGGATCGGTACTGGTACCGGATCCGTCGAGCGACCGCTGGTCCCCTCGGCCGTCGACACCGCCGACCACATCACCGTGGCCCCCAGCACCGCCAGCCCCAGACTCGCCAGCAACACCCCCGGCAGCCGACTCCCCGGATCGCGTTTCCCCCGCAATCCGCGCTTCCGGCGAAGCCTCCGGCTGCCCTGAATCCCTCTTGATTGTCCCCATCCTCGTGTGCTCTGGTTCATGCGTCATTCCTTTTCTCGCAAAGAACCCTCAGATCGCCTCGCCACACACCGTGCTGCCTTCGGCAGCATCAACGAGCGAGACGGTGCACACCGCAGCCGGTTTCGCCATTTTGGTCGGCAAGTTGTTGGGCAAGTTCCTGGTCATCGATTTCTAATGGTCGTGAACAACTCTGCAAGTTGTAGTAAACAGTTGTATCCTACTTGACACTCCGGCAGTGAAAAAAGCAAGAGTCAATTGGTCAGAAACCAAAAAACTCTCAAACCGGTCTGAACTCGGTACTCCGGCCCTCGTCGCCGCAGGCACCGTGGCCGGCGGCTAGAGTTCCAGGTAGCCGTTAGATTCCAGGAACGCGACCACCTCGGCCGCCAACTCCTCGATCCCCTTCGTATCGGCATCGAGGACCAACTCGGCCGACTCGGGCGCCTCGTACGGATCATCGATCCCGGTGAAGCCCTTGATCTCTCCGGCACGAGCCTTGGCATACAACCCCTTGGGGTCCCGAGCCTCACACGTCGCCAGAGATGCGTTGACGTACACCTCGACAAACTCACGCTCGGCCATCAGTTCCCGTGCCTGGTCCCGATCAGCGGTGTAGGGTGAAATGAAAGCGGTCAGGGCGATGGTGCCCGAGTCGACAAACAGCCTGGCGACCTCGCCAATCCGCCGGATGTTCTCGGCCCGGTCCTCGGCACTGAACCCCAGATTCTTATTCAACCCGTAACGGACATTGTCGCCATCCAGCACGTAGCTGCTCTTGCCCTGGGCATGCAGCAGGTGATCCACCTCGTTGGCCACAGTACTCTTGCCCGAAGCACTCAGCCCGGTGAACCAGACCACCACTCCTCGGTGCCCGCAAAGTTCTTCACGAGCCGACCGCTCGACTCGACTCTCGTGCCAGGTAATATTTGTCGCTTTCTGCTCAGTCATCGTCACAACGGCTCCAGTCTCGGCTTGAATACTGCCTGACAGAACCAGGCGTCTCGACACGGGCACCGCACCGGTCACGGGCCCACTTCAGTCCGATACTAGAGCACGCCCCACAGCAAGAAAAGTCGACCGCCCCGGCCGGAAGCTCAAGCACTCACCTCACATCGCCCCCGACACTCCACTGGTGAACACCCGATCAAGCTGCTAGTTTCGATTGGTTCGCACTTTCGAGCCTCCCGGCCCGTCAACACCGAGCCATCCCGCGGCTGCAATCCTCCACGATGGGAAACCCGAATCTGGTGAACGGCCCCGATTTCACTAAGTCCGACCTGATCCCGGTCATCGCTCAGGACGCCGACGACGGCTGTGTCCTGATGCTGGCCTACATGAACCAGGACGCCTGGCAGGAGACCTGCTCCACGGGCCGTGTCTGCTACTACAGCCGCAGCCGCGACAAGCTGTGGCGCAAAGGCGAGGAGAGCGGGAACTTCCAGGAGGTCAAGGCGATCTACTTCGACTGCGACGCCGACACGCTGCTGGTCAAGGTGACCCAGCACGGTGGAGCGGCCTGCCACAAGGGCTACCGCAGTTGCTTCTTCCGACAAGTCGACACCGACAGCGGCGAGTTGAGCGTAATTGCCGAGCGAGTGTTCAATCCGGACGACGTGTACAAGACGAACAGTTGAGACCATGACCGACACAAACATCCTCAAGCTAGGCATCCCCGCCGGCAGCCTGCAGGACTCGACCGCCGACCTGTTCCGCCAGGCCGGCTACAACATCCGCTTCTCCTCACGCTCCTACTACCCATCGATCGACGACCCCGAGATCGAGTGCCTGTTGATCCGGGCCCAGGAGATGGCCCGCTACGTCGAACAGGGGGTGCTCGACGCCGGCATCACCGGCCACGACTGGGTGCTGGAGACCCAGGCCGACGTGGTCGAGATCTGCGAGATGGTGTTTTCGAAGGTCAGCCGCCGTAAGGTCCGCTGGGTCCTGGCCGTCCCCGAAGAGTCTCCGATCCAGTCGATCGCCGATTTGGCCGGCAAGAGGATTGCCACCGAAGCCGTCGGGCTGACCCGCAACTACCTCGCCGAACACGGGATCGAGGCGATCGTCGAGTTCTCCTGGGGTGCCACCGAGGTCAAACCGCCCAAGCTGGCCGACGCGATTGTCGAGGTGACCGAAACGGGAAGCTCGCTGCGGGCCAACAACCTGCGAATCGTCGACACGGTGATCGAGAGTTCCACTCGGCTGATCGCGAACACCTCCGCCGCCGGCGACCAATGGAAACGGACCAAGCTGGACAACATTGCCCTGATGCTGCAGTCGTGCCTGGACGCCGAAGGCAAGGCGGGGCTGATGATGAATGTCCGTCGAGCCGACCTGGACACAATCCTGGACCAACTGCCCGCACTGCAGCAACCCACCATCTCGTCGCTCTCGGACCCCGACTGGGTGGCCGTCAACACGATTCTCGATGAACCCACCGTGCGGACGATCATCCCGGCACTCAAGGCCTCCGGGGCCCGCGGGATCGTCGAGTACCCGATCAACAAGATCATCGACTGAACCCACCGCGAGCCACAGATGCCCGCGAACACCTCCGCGGTTCAGGTGGTCAAGCTCGGCGGGAGCCTGCTGGGCTGGCCCGAGACGCCCGACCGGCTCGCCAAACTCCTCTCCGATGCCTCCGTCTCGCGTCCACTGCTGATCGTCGGAGGCGGCCGCGCTGCCGACATCGTCCGTGACTGGCACAAGCTGCACCACTTCGATGATGCCACCGCGCACGACCTGGCCGTCGGCGGCATGACGCTGAACTCCCAGTTGCTGGCAGCCCTGCTGCCTCAAGCAACGCTCGTCCGCAACCGCGACGAAGCGGCCACGGCATGGATCCACCACCGCTGGCCGATTCTCGACTGTGCCGCCTTCCTGCCTCGTGAAGAACCCCTTCAACCGCTCGAACTGCCGCACACCTGGCAGGCCACCAGCGACGCCATCGCCGCCTGGGTCACGCTGGCCTGGCCCGCCTCACACCTGATGCTACTCAAGTCCACCGACCTCCCCGACCAACTCCCTGCAAACCAACTCGCCGCGGCCGGGCTGATTGATCACTGCCTGGCCGGCTGGATCGAACAACTCCCGACCGTCGACTGGGTCAACCTGCGTGCCGCCACGCTCCGACTGACACGCTGGCACAGCCGAGCCGATCAGCCAGTTCCCTGACCCGACCCGCCTCGATTCCCAACTCGCGTCGCCCATCTCGGCACGCCGCAGACCGGACCGCCACCAGGTCGGGCTGCACCCGGGTCACTTCGGGCAGGTCCTGCAGCGACACCTTCCCGGCCAGGGCCAACAGCAGCCCCGCCGCTCGAGTCGTCTCGCGGACCGATTCGAGTCGATCCGCGGTCACGTGGTCTCTCAGTCCGCCACCTGTCTTATCCCAGGTGTCGATCAACACTCCGGCACACCCGGTCTCGATCGCCGCGGCCACCACGTCGTCAAGTTCCGGGGCCCCGCAATGCCAGGAATCCGCATACGCTACCGCGATCCACTGCGTGGGCCCAGCCAACCGCTCCCGCAGAGCCCGCCACTCTTCCGACCAGGCACTGGACCCGGCCTGTCGAGCCAATTGCGAAAGTCCCAGCTTGGCAAAATCGACACTCAACCGCTCCCAACCCTGCACCCGCGAGTCGCTCCAATCGACCACCTCGCCCATTGCCATGCTGGTAGCCACTCCGCGACCGCTCCCCCATTCAGCCACCTCCCGAATCACCTCAGGATCGGCCATGCCCAGCGGTCCCCGTTCCGGCTCCTTGACGTCGAGGACCGTGCAGCCTCCCTCGAGTGCCGCTCGAGCCTCCTCAAGTGACCTCACGCTCACCAGCAACCCCACACCTCCGCCACTCACTTGGCCGACTCCCGGCCGTGCACAACCGCCCGGCCAGCAAGTGCCCCGGTCGGCTTGCCCCGAAAGACCGCCGGGCGGCCGTTGACCAGCACATACCGAAACCCCTCAGAGTACTGGTGAGGGTCCTCGAACGTGGCCGCGTCCCGAATTGTCTTTGGGTCAAAAACTGCCACATCGGCGACCGTCCCGGCCCGCAGCACACCCCGATCCTTCAATCCCAGTATTTCCGCCGGCAAACCGGTCATACTTCGCACCGCCGCGGCCAGCCCCAGTACCTTCTCACGGATCGCATAATGACCCAGCTTGCGGGCAAAGGTGCCGTAGCTGCGAGGATGCGGCCGGTCGGCACCGGGCAAGTAGGCTCGACCGTCCGAAGCGGTCGCCACCCAAGGCACCTGCATGATGTGCCGCACGTCCTCCTCGCTCATGCTGAAGTTCACAATCGCCGCCCCGCCACTCCGAGCCACCTCGACAGCCACCTCGACTGTCGTCAGCTGCTCCGACTCGGCGATCTCCGCGACACTCTGGCCGACCCAATCGGGTCGAGGTGCGTAGCGGGCGATCTTGAGCACCTGGCCGTTTTCCTTACGGCTGAGATTCTCAGCAATTGCCGTCCGCAGCTTCAATCCGATCTCCTTGTCGTCCAGCCGCCGGATCAATTCCTTGCGGCCTCCGGCCCGAGCCCAGGTCGGAATCACCGTCGCGTCCAGCGAGGTACTCGAAGCGATATACGGATACTGGTCGGCAGTCACCTTGTGACCCTTCTTCCTGGCCGCGGCGATCATCTCCGCCGCCCGCCTGACCAGTCCCCACGAGCCACGGCCGCTGGACTTGAAGTGCGACACGTGCACCGGCAATCCTGCCCGCCGCCCGATCTCCATCGCCTCGTCAACCGCCGCCAGCAACCGTACGCTTTCGTTTCGGATGTGGCTGGCGTAGATCCCCTTGTGCTCGGCCACCACCTTGGCCAGCGTGACCAGTTCGTTCGTATCGGCGTAGGTGCCCGGCACGTAAATCAGCCCGGTCGACATGCCCCAGGCCCCATCGTCCATCGCCTTCTCGGCCAGAGCCTGCATCTCCTTGAGTTCCTCGGCCGTCGCCGCACGTCTCTCACTGCCCACCACGGCTCGACGCAGGGACCCATGAGGCAAGAGGTGGATCACATTGGTGCCGGCACCGGCCTGGTTGATCTTGCCGTAGTATTCGCCCACGTCGACAGGGCCGGATCCACAGTTGCCCGTGACCATCGTCGTGCAGCCCTGCATCAGGTAGTTGATGCTGGCGCGTGTCTTGGAATCGACCACCTGCCGGTCGCTGTGATTGTGCAGGTCGATGGCTCCGGGCATCACCACCAGCCCCTTGCAATCCAACCTCCACTCGGCCGACTTCGTCTGAAACTCCCCCACGGCGACAATCCGATCGCCCCGGATCGCCACGTCGCCCACCACGGGCTTTCGGCCCGTGCCGTCGTAGATCGTGCCCCCCACAAGCAGTATGTCCGCCTCAACCGGCTCGGCACCACTGGCGTACCCCCCCGACCACAGCAACAGGACGATCAGCAGCAATCCACTTCGTCGCATGAACTCTCTCCTCGCGCACGTCCGGCCACGCTTGACCTCGACCTCGCCGCGGGCTGCAATGCCCGGCGACGTCGCCATTGTATCGCCGCCTGTCGTCGGCGATAGCGACTCAAACCCACACGCTCTCACCCGTTTCGAGACAACCCAGGCCACTAATGCCACTCCCCACCAGCAGCCGCCGCGAGCTCGGCGACGACTTCACGATCTGCTCACTCCCGGTCGGCCTCTGGCAACTCTCGGGGGGCCACGGCCAGATCGACCGCGAGACCGCCACCGAATCGCTGTTTGACTACCTCGACGACGGCTACACCACGCTCGACATGGCCGACCACTACGGGCCGGCCGAGGAGCTCTACGGCGAGTTCCGCCGTCGACTTCGGGAGCGTCGTGGCGAGGAGGCTCTCGAGGGCGTCCAGGCTATGACCAAGTGGTGCCCGTCGGCAGGGGAGATGAACCGAGAGGTGGTCGAGGCAGCCGTCGGGGTCTCGCTCCAACGAATGGAGGTTGATTGCCTGGACGTCCTGCAGTTTCACTGGTGGGACTACGGCGACCCCCGCTACCTCGACGCACTCCGTCACATGGCCGACCTACAGCACGAGGGCCGCATCGGCCACCTGGCCCTGACCAATTTCGACTCGGTGCACCTGGCGCGGATCGCCGAAGCGGGGATCCGCATCATCTCGAACCAGGTCCAATACAGCCTGGTCGACCGCCGACCCGAACGAGAACAACTGGCCGTCTGCCGCGAACACGACATCCGTTTCCTGACCTACGGAACACTCTGCGGAGGCTTGATCTCCGAACAGTACCTCGGCAGCGACGAACCCCGCCCGGCCGCCCTCGAGACGAACTCGAAGAAGAAGTACAAGCGGATGATCGATGCGTGGGGCGGATGGGATCTGTTTCAGCGGCTGCTGAGAGGCCTGGCCGAGGTCGCCGCGAAGCACGGGGTCGGCATGGCCAACGTGGCCACCCGGGCGATTCTCGACCGGGAACGCGTGGCCGGAGTGATCGTCGGCTGCCGACTGGGGCTCAGTGAACACCGCACGGAAAACGCCCGCGTGTTCGACTTCTCGCTCGATGAGGCCGACTGGGAAGTCCTCGACGAAACGGTCGACGGTCACCAGGACCTGATGAGCAGCATCGGAGACTGCGGCGACGAATACCGCGGCTAGTCCGCCTTCGCCGGAAGCAGCTCCACCAGCGCCAGGGTCGCCCAGCAGGTGCCACAGATCGAGATGAACTGGGACTTCTCGTAGGGGAACCCTGACTCGAAGTACGTCTGGATCGCCTTGCTGCGGGTCGTCACCAGCCACGACCCGTCCGGCTGCACCGTCTTCAGCAGAAACCGGCAGCCATCCTGGTAGGACCGGTGACCGACCTTGATTCCGGCCGTCTTCAGAGCGAACAGCGCCTGCCCGGTCGCGTACGAATCGCTCTTTCCTTCAGCCAACTGCCTCCACCCTCCGTCGGGCAGTTGCTGCTTGATCAATTCCTTGGCGAGGCGTTCCAGGTCGTCGGACTTGCCACCGGCCCAGGCCAGCCCCACCAGCCGAAACACCCGGTCCTCGTTCGTCTTCGCCTCGGTCTTCAACAACCAGTTCTGCGTCCGAGGAATCCGCTCGGCCAGGTCCTTGGCTCCATCCTTGCCCGCATACAACTGTAACCCCCGCAGGCTCAAAGCCGTCGCCGTAAAATTGCTGTCCTCCAGGGGAGGCCGATGCGTACGGATTCGCCAGCTGCCGTCACGCCGGTGTTTGGTCTTCAGATAGGCCACCAGGTCGTTGGTGACCGAGTCGGGTTTCCGACCATCGGCGTGCAATCCCCACAGCGCGTAGCCGGCGTTGTAGGGCCCACCCGGCACGCCCTCGCCAACCCTCACCCGCTTGGCACGTCCACCGAAGTACTCGTGAGTGAAATCCGACTGCTCGCCGGCCAAGTCCGCATCGACACTCAACCCGGCCCGTTTCACCCGGGCAATAGCGACGGCCGGCAGAGCCTGGTGGTGGCAGCTGAAACAGTCCTTCTTTTCGATGTAGGTCGCCGCACTCTTCTGCAGCAGCAGAACACTCCGCTTCAACACCTCGCGAACACACTTCGATTCGATCGGAGCATCATCGGCCCACCCGACGCCAGCCGCCGAGAGGACGACAATCCAGAGGGCCAGTAACGGCGGCCCCAGGCGTGGCAGACGGGACGGAGACCTTCCCGAGACGATCATCGACGGCAACTCCTCATCGCCTGTCTACTTGCTGCCACATCCACCGCTGCCGCAACCCCCGCCGCCGCTACCACAGCCGCCCGGCTCGGGATCGAACATCGGCTGCAGCCTGACATCACAACCGGTCTGCTTGGACAACTCCACGGCCAACCGCTCCGACTCCTGTCCCACCGCGCCCAGGCAATACACCACCGCGGTGTGCCCATCGACCAGCAGTTCGGCATCGACGGGCTCGAGTTCGGCCTCCCGCTCACGGATCGTCCCGATCAACTCGTCCAAATCGAGAGGATCGGCCGCAGCGTCTGCTCGATCGTCGTCATCGGCCAGTCGCAGTACTTCGCCGGCGGAGGTCACATCACCGATAAGGTGTTCGGCGACGTTGGAAAGTAATTCGCCGAGTTCCTCACCTCTCTCGGTCTGGATCACCACGCGATCACCATGCTCGACATCCATCTCCTCGGCGGCAGAAAACAACGCCACCCATCCTAGTCGTCCGTAGCGAACCAGGCAGGCGGTCCGTGTCAGCACTGCGTTGTCGTTGTGACTCATCGTGCCTGACAGTATACCGCTGAAGAGGTCGCCGTGGGAGATTGAGCCCTGCCCACCGTTGAGTAACGGTCTTTACCCCGTGACTCCGCAGCCGACCACGAGTCCACCGGCAACATCCCTCCTGCCGTTGGAAGTTCATTTCGGGCAGGTCGACAATCAGGATTCGTCGGGCGGAATCTCGACGGGGAACATCTCGGGTCGCCTCTTCTTGAACACCAGGTCTGCAAACCGGTGCGTGTGAATTCCCGCGGCATCAATGTTGTGAATCGAACCCGCAATCGGTTCGAAAGCGGCACGAAAGTGTGCCGCTGATTTCACACAGATGTACTTCATCGTGTTGCAGTCAATGCCCAGCGTGCGGCTGAAGGCCATGTCGTAGGGCTGTTCCCGAGACGTCACCACGACGACATTCACTCCCTTGATCCTGAGCCAAGCCGAGAGCCCCATGGTTCCGGTCAGCCCACGCAGCATCGGCCCGTCATAGGCAAACTCGCCGGTCGTCAGGGCAACGACCTCCGCCGTGCATTCGACCGCAGGCCCCTGGACCGGATCGGATTTTCCGCCGAGCGACACTTCGATCTCCTGCCCCACGCCCGCCTGGTGGGCCTGTTCTGCCACCTCGGGGTCGACCATGTAGAGAATCAACGCCTCTTCGAGCCCCAGTTCCAGAAAGGTCCGCAGGACCTCGGTCGAATCCCCCGGTGACCCACCCCCAGTGTTGTCGCAATGATCTGCCAGCATGATGGGAAACTGCCCGATGGCGTGGCCGGCCTCGAGTCCCTCTTCCACGGATATCGGAGCCGAATACCAGGTCTGTCGGTTCTCCCAGACCCAGTCCCCAAAATCATCGGCGGTGTCAGATGCCAGTTGCTCGTCACCGTCGGCCACCACGACCACCGAAGCCCCGACGTCAGCCACATCCGACCAGGCAAACCCGGTAGCGATCGTCACGCACACGATCCCCGGCCGCTGTTCCAGTTCATGAACACGCCGCATCACATCATCCATGGGAGGATGAGCCGTCACCTGCTTGCGAGTGGCCCAGAACATCGGCAGGCTGCGAATCGCAGTCACCGGGGCCACTTCGCCCCGAATAGTCGCCAGCACGATCTCCGCCGCTTCCCGGCCCCGTTCCGACATATCGACGTGAGGAAAGGTGTCGAACCCCACAACCGCCGTCGCCGACTTGACTCGCAACAAGGTGTGGTTGCCATGCAGGTCGTAGGTCACAACGATCGGCCGATCCGGACCGATCACGGCGCGAACTGCCGCAGTCATGTCACCATCGGCATCGTCGATGCCTTCGACCACCATCGCTCCGTGCAGGTCCAGCAACACACCATCGACCGGCCCACCGATCCGTTCCGCTTCAGCCAATCGCCCCAGCAGATCGTTCTTGATCGCCGTATAGTCCCCGGCATCGATCAAACCACCGGGAAAGGCACTGGTCCTCAGCAAGGGAACAATCTCCACGCCGTCCTCTTCCTCAAGACGGTCGATGAATCCTCCCGAGCAGACATTGGTTCCACGAAACCGCTCAATCATCTCCTCGCCACGCGCAATCCCCGAGGCATGCTGAAAATCAGCCAGCGTGGTCCTGGTCTGCACAAACGTACTCGTTTCGTGAATGATGCCGCCAATCGCAATTCGCATCGTGTCCTGGCTCCCGTCACCTCTATCGAGGAACGCCTTTCCGCTTCTTGTTACTGGAACTTGGTCCGGCCATCGGAGGTGTTTCGAAGAACCTGCCGTTGTCCTTCAAGCGTGGGTCGTTCGTGCGCCGCAGTTCCGCCATCAAGCGTTCGAGCAGTGCACCACGGATCTTCTCGTACGCCGGGTCGCCGGCAACATTCTTCATCTGGTGCGGATCCTTCTTTAGGTCGAACAACTCTTCACGAGGTCTCTTGCCGTAGGCGTGTTCGAAATACGGCTTCCATTTCTCGTCGGTGCGGCGATCGACTAGCCAGGCCTTCGTCGGACCAGCGTCTTCGTCGGGCAACGTAACAAAGGTGGATTGTTCGAGTTGCCGCACCGTCGGCGGGTTGTCACCGGCGAGCCTGTATGGGTCGCCGAGTGGAAATCGGTCCGGGCGAAAGTTGACGACCAGCAGATGATCCGCTGTACGAATCGCCCGCTGGGGATACGGCAGGTTTCCCGCACGTGCAATTCGAACGTGACGTTCACGACCTGTGAAGACCTGTGTCCGGGCGGGGTCAACCAGCCCGTCACGCTTCGACTTCAACACGGGCCAGAGACTTCGCGCCGTCATCCCAGCCGGGACCTTCACATCGCCCGCCTCCAGGAATGTCGGCCCCAGATCGGGGAGCATCGTCAAGTCATCGACGACGCGGCCCCCCTGGATGCCCGGTCCCGACACCGCCAACGGCACCCGAGTACCGAAGTCGTACAGATTGCACTTTCCATGCGGGAACCCCGGCGGCCCATGGTCACCACTGATCACGATGATCGTGTTTTCCTTTTCGCCAAGTCTCTCCAGTTCCTTGACCAACACCCCCAGCGCCGCGTCGAACGCGGCAATCTCGCCGAAGTAGTCGGCCAGGTCTTCTCGGACTTCCGGGACGTCCGGCAGGAAGGGCGGCAGTTTCCCTTTCAGTGAGTCGGGGTCGATATTCCACAATCGTTTACCCGAACCCTTCGTCCACTTGCGGTGGACATTCGTCGGACCAAACCAGTAACAAAACGGCTGACCGTCATTCCGCTTGGCCATGAAGGACACGAAGTTCCCACGCACGTCGGCCATCAGAGTCTCTTTGGCTTGTTCGATCGACTTGTTTTCGGCAATCAGCCGCGTCGCCGTTTGCGAAAAGCGATTGAAACGCCCGCCCGACTTTTCAAACGCATGGGTTCTTCCGCCGAAGGGTGCGTCCCTGGGCGTGCCCGGGCTCCAGACCTTCCACGTCTTGCCGATGTGATAGCCTGACTCCTTCAACAACAACGGCCAACTCGGGATCTTCGAGTCCCACACGGCGCCCTGCAGAATCGCGCCTCGACCCGTCTGCCAGAAGTACCTCCCCGACAACAGCGAACTACGGCACGGCGTGCAGGAGGGTGCATTGACGAATGCGTTGTTGAACAGCACACCGCTCTTGGCAATGCGATCGAAGTTCGGCGTTCGGACCACATCATTGATCCCGCCGGGTCCATCGCTCTTCGCATACACACCCGCACATCGTCCCCAATCGTCTGCGAACGCGAAAAGAATGTTGGGCCGAGTCGCAGTGGCCCGCTCCTCAGCGGGACACGCTGCACACAACAACAGCATCGCAACACAAGTCGTCGCGGAGATCATTCGAATCATGGATAAGCACCAGTCTTGGCAGGACACAGAACTCCAACTGGATCAGAGGCTTCTCGGTGAGTGGGATTCCGACAAAGCACCCGTTCGACAGTATCGCTCGCAGTGCAGAGAAATTCGAATGCAGCGGCAGCGGTTGTGAGGAGTTCAGTTGGTTCAGTGACCCCACACCGACCCAATGCCAAACGTGTCAAACCACTTCCCTGAGACAAACTGGACCTGACCCGTTGCCGCCGGCGGATTATATTCCCGACTGAAATTGGGGCTGACCACGGAGACACTCATGCCGACGCCGCTTGAATCGCTGGTCGCCAGCGGAACCCAATTGTGGCTCGACAGCCTCGACCCCAAGCTGATCGAGGCATCCGGTGGCTGGGGTGTCAGTGGAGCCACCTCGAACCCGATCATCATCGCCAACCTGATCCGCACGGGACGCTTCGACGCCGAGTTCGCCGAACTGCTCGATCGTGATCTTGACGACCACCAGGTCGCCTGGCAATTGGCCGACAGCATCGTCGCGCAAGCCGAGGCGGCGTATCTCCACGTGTTCGAACGGACCGCCGGCGACGACGGCTACGTCAGCTTCGAACTCGACCCGCTGCTCGAAGAGCCCGACGCGGGCATGTCGCTCGACGAGGTGGCCGGTCGCTACGTCGAGCTGGCACGACACTGGTCACACGATCACCCCAACCGCATGATCAAGGTCCCGGCAACACCGGCCGGGCTGATGGCGCTCGAGGACATTGTCGCGGCAGGCGTGCCGGTCAACGTGACGCTGGTCTTTACCGGCCGGCAGCACCGGCTGGCCTGCGAGGCCGCCTGGCGGGGTGCCGGGCGGCTCGACGACCTGGATGCCTTCAAGAGCGTCTACAGCATCTTTGTCAGTCGGCTCGACGTCTACACCACCACCGCTCACCCCGATCTCTCGTCCGCCACCCGTGGACGGGTCGGCATTGCCAACGCCAGGCGAATCTACCGGGCCAATTGCGCATTCTGGCAGGACAAGCCAACGCCGCTGGCACAACAGATTGTCTTTGCCAGCACCGGCACCAAGGACCCCGAGGACCCTCTCGACAAGTACGTCGCCGCGCTGGCCGGTGCCGATATTCAGACCAACCCGCCCGACACAAATGCCGCGATCCAAGCACTGGCCGGCCGGGCCTACACACCGACGATTGACGAACCAACCGATTCGGCGGTGCTTGAGGAAATCGACCGCGAGCTGGATTTCGAACGGATCGAGATGGTGTTGATGGAAGAAGGTCTCGAGAAGTTTGCGGCACCGCAGCGAGAGTTGCTCGAACTGGTCGCCGATCGCCGAACCGTCCACGTCGCCTGACCGCCGAGCATGGGCCAGGACGCGAAGAGAGCGTCAATGCAACCGGCTGCGGACTTCATGTCCAGTACAATGATGAGATGCGATCCGCCCTTTTCCTGTTGCTAAGTGTCTTGGCGACGTCCGACCTGCGGTCTGAACCGCCGCCGAGGGCTCCACAAACTGTGAAGGCTCTCTGGGCCGACTTCGATCCTTGCAAGGAGCCACTCCGAGCCAAGATCGTGCGGGAATGGGAGAAGGACGGAATCGTGTACCGGTACGTCACGTTCCGCATCGGCAGCTTCAAGGGCAAACCCGCCCGCATGGCGGCATTCTTTGGCTTTCCGAAGGGCCGCAGGAATCTGCCCGCGTTGCTGCATCTTCACGGCGGTGGACAGAGAGCTTTCCTCCACGAAGTCACCTTTTACGCCCGTCGTGGCTACGCCTGCCTCTCGCTCAACTGGGGTGGTCGCGAGATGGAGAACGCAAAGCCAGGTGATCCCAACACTGATTGGGGAGTCGTCGATCCGACACAGAAGAATGTTTCGGGCTATTTCAACCTGAAACCCGGCAAGGAGTATCTCGATCCCTTCGAGTCCCCTCGCAACAACAACTGGTACTTGCTGACGCTTGGTTCCAGACGGGGCCTGACGTTTTTGGAGCAGCAGCCGCAGGTCGATGCGGATCGCCTTGGCGTTTACGGCCATTCGATGGGCGGGAATCTGACCGTGTACGTTGCCGGGACGGACAGCCGGGTCAAAGTGTCTTCGCCGTCGGTTGGCGGCCAGGGATTCCGCACGCTGCCCTGGCCTCTGCTACCTCAGCAGAGGCCTCGAAGGCCCAAAGGTGATGTGGGGTTGTTCAGGGCGACAATCGGCTTTCAGTCGTATGCCCCGCACATCAAGGCACCGCTACATTGGCTCGGAGCTACAAACGACTTCCACGGCATCATGGATGACACCTTCCGCACCGGCGACTTGATTCCACACAAGAACGTGCGTTACGCATTCACGCCTCATATGAACCATCGATTCACGTCAGAGTTCGCCGTCACTCGACCTCTCTGGATCGATCAGCATCTGAAGGGGAATTTCAAGTTCCCGGCAACGCCAACCTCACGGCTCGTGCTGGCCACTGAAGACGGTGTGCCGGTTTTCCGAGTGACGCCCGATCAATCGATGCCAATTCAGAGAGTCGACATCTTGTATTCCATCGGTCCCGACCCCCAGGCCCGTTTCTGGCGGACCGCTGAGTCGCCACAGGACGGCGAGAATTGGACGGCGAAGCTGCCGATCCTGTCGGACGGTCAGCCGCTCTTTGTGTTCGCCAACGTCCACTACAGGTTGGACAAGCCCCAGCCCGTACCGTTTGCCCGACCCACCTCGACGATGGCCATCAGTTCGCCCCTGCATACGGCCACACCGCCAGAATTGAAGACTGCCAGGGTGAAAGTGACAGATCAGTCATCACTGCTGATCGATGACTTCTCGCATGGCTGGCGGGATTGGTATCTGTTGTCCGCCGACAATCCCCATCATTGGCAGTACTGGACAAGGAAGATCACCGATCCGAAATGGCGTGGTCCGGCAGGCAGCAGGTTGACACTCGACGTACAGACCGAAAAGCCCAACGAGTTGGTTGTTGTGGTCACAAAGAACTTCTTCCGTCCGTACCGTGGCAAGAGGCTGGATTTCGTGGCGGTTGTTCCACTGAAAGGCGGCACACCGACAACGATCAGTCTGTCTCCCGCCGACTTCACACCGGCCAGCAAAGGCCCGCCGCTCACATCCTGGGAGCAAGCCGACCTACTTGGCTTTCGAGCCTACTACGGTGCGAGGCGTCGAGAAGCGGATTTTGGCTCGACTCGATGGGCGGGCAAACACCCCACGCTTTCTAACTTGCGGTGGGTGAAACACGTTCAACAAGAATAGCGAGAGGCAACGCTTCAGCCCTCGTAGACCAAGGTCAACTCTTCTCCCGCACTCTGCAGTGACCGCTCGACCTCCTCGGGAGTTGTTGCAGCGGCGAACACGAAGCCGGGGTAGGGGCCTCCCTCGGGCCACGCGTACAACTGCTGTCCCGGGTGAGCCGTGATCGCCACCCGCTCGATCCCCGCCACCGCCTCGGCCGCCTCGACGCCATCGATCCGCACCAGCTTGCCGCCACCGCCGACGCTCAACATCATCACTCCCGCCGCGCCGCCCACCCGTTCCGGCAACGTCGCCCGATCACCGAGGGCGTGGTGGAGTAGGATCTCCTCGAGAGTCAGACCGGTCCCGAACTTCAATACGTCCGAACACAAGCCCCCGATCGCACGCGGGTTGACCTCGATCACCACCGGACCGCTCTCCGTCACCCGCAACTCGATGTGTACCGCCCCCTCGCTCAGGCCCAGCCCCAGGCACGCCGCACCGGATGTCTCGGCCAGCTCCGCCTGCTGCGATTCACTCAACCGCGACGGCGTCAGATAGATCGACTCCTCGAAGTACGGCCCCTCAAGTGGCTCGGGCTTGTCGAAGACCGCCAACACCTCAAGGACCCCGTTTCGCAACAGCCCTTCGACTGCCACCTCCGGCCCCGACACGAAACTCTCGACCAGGAACCCTGCGTCGGCCTGGCAATCCTCTTCAGCGACCACGATCGCTTCGACCCGCGACACCGCCGCCGCCAACTCGCCTGGATCATCCACCCGGATCACCCCCCGACTGGCCGACAGTTCCAGCGGCTTGACCACGGCAGGAAATCCGAAGTCCGGTGGCAGGTCCCGATTCGAGTCGTCAAAACTCCGCCACACAAATTCCGGGCAGGCCACTCCGGCGGCCGCCAGCAGTTCGCGAGCGAGTCTCTTGTCGCGAGCCCCCGCCACGGCCTCTGGATCATTGTGTGGCAGCTCCAGCGCCCGGGCCACCACCGCAGCGGCTTCGACCACAGAGTCGTCGATGCCGATCACCGCATCGATCGGGTACCGCCGGTCAAACTCTCGTACCACTTCAGCACAGGCATCGGGAGTTGAGAAGGGGAGCGTGAGGAAGCCGGCGGGATTCAGGTGCCCAACCGAACTGTCCTCTTCGGACGCCACCGTCAACTCGACACCGCATCGAGCCGCCGCGGCCAGCAGTGCCGGCGTGCGGTAGGTCCGCGTCGGCAGCATCAGCAGCAGGCGGGGCATGCGAGGCTCGACCGAGAACCGCCTCGGGTTACTTCTTCGACGGGGCGTAGTACGGGTTGTTGCCCGAAGCGTGATCGGTCGTGTCCATGATCTCTCCCACCTCGGGGATCTCCGACCGGATCGCAATCTCCACACCCTGCTTCAAAGTCACGTCGGCCATCCCGCAGCCCTGGCAACCTCCACCCATCTCCACGTAGACCATGTTCTGCTTCACCTCCAACAACCGCACCACGCCACCATGGCTGGCCACTGACGGGTTGATCTCGCGGTCGAGAATCCCCTGGATCCGGTCACGCAGTACGTCAACCGGCGGAATCGACTCGCGGACACTCGGGTCCACAGCCGACTCACCCGATGCCAGATGCTCACGGATCGCGTCTCCAACCCGCGGCCCCACTTCCGGCCACGGTGTGGGCCCGTGCTTGGTGATCGTGACCCGGTTATCGGTGATCAGCACCGCCGCTACACCCTCGATGGCGAACAACCGGCTGGCCAATGGCGACAGCTCGGCCGCCTCGGCACTGCCGAAGTGGAACGACTGGTCAGGATAAAGTGGCTGGTCGACCGTGAATCGGCACATCGTGGGAACCGTCATCGGTTCGCCGGTGATCTGGACATCGTCGCTCATGGTCGTGCTTCCTGTATCTCACCTGGGAAAGAGCCGTCACCCCGACTATGCGTAGGATAGACGACTTCCGCCGTAGCCTCAATCTCCGTCGTCCCGCAGCCCGGCTCTCGATCCTCGTCACCGGCCCCGGCAACGACTCACGCACGGATCTCCTCGATCACCTTCGCTGGAAACACCGACGTCAGCCGCTCCTTCAGACCGTTGCGTCTGTAGAAAAGTTCCTGGTGATGCATCCCCAGTTGGTCGAGCACCGTGGCGTGCCAGTCATGGACGGTCACCTTCTGGTCACCCGCCTTCAGTCCAATCTCGTCGGTCGTGCCGTGGATGTGGCCTCGCTTGATGCCCGCACCGGCCAGCCACGTCACCATTGCGTTCTGGTTGTGGTCCCGACCCGCCTTCAGCACGCTCTTGTCGCCGGCCAACTGGGCGATCGGCAGCCGGCCAAACTCACCGCCCCAGGCCACCAGCGTGCTGTCGAGTAACCCGCGTTGGTCAAGGTCTTCGAGCAGGGCGGCGATCGGTTGATCGGTCTTGCGGCAGGCTGCGGGCAACGCCGAGCCAATGTTGGTGTGGTTGTCCCAGATCTGGAAGTTGATGAACAACTGCACGAAGCGAACCCCGCGTTCGATCAGCCGACGAGCGATCAAGCAGCGTCGACCATACGAATCAGTCTCCTTGCCTCCCACCCCGTAGCGTTTCTGCGTGAGCGCAGTTTCCTGGGACATCTCCAACGCGTCCGACGCCGCCAGCTGCATCCTCGCGGCCAGCTCGTAACTCGCCAGGCGGGCGTCGAGCTGCGGCTGCCCGGTACGGCGCCGGCGGTGGATGCGGTCGAGCGTGCCGATCAGGTCGCGTTCGAGTTTCACGACCGAGTCGGCCTCCTCATACTCACGGTCGAGATTCAACACCGGCTTGCCGGTCGCCCGGAACCGGGTGCCCTGATAGACCGGCGGCAGGAAGCCCGACTGCCAGTTCTGCACACCGTTGACCGGCAAACCCGCTGGATCGTCGAGCACGATGTAGGCCGGCAGGTTCTGATTCTCACTGCCCAGGCCGTAGGTGACCCAAGAACCCATGCTCGGCAGACCCGGAGTCATGCGGCCGCAGTGAGCGATGAACAGCGCGGGTTCGTGAGTCAGGTTGGTCGTGTACATCGAGCGAATCAGGCTGATCCGGTCGACCTGCGTCGCCAGGTGCGGCAACAGTTCCGAGACATCCATCCCGACCTCGCCGTGCCTGCGAAACCGGAACGGGCTCCGCATCAACGCACCCGCCGCACCGGGGTTCTCGACCTCGCCGGCGATCTTGTCGAAATAACTCTTGCCATGGTTGCGGGTCAGCTCCTCCTTCGGATCAAACAGATCCATCTGGCTGGGACCGCCGTTCATGAACAGGTGAATCACGGCCTTGGCCTGAGGTTCGAAGTGAGGCTGCTTGGGGCTCTGGTCGGGAAACTCCACTTGACCACTTCCCGCGACGGCCGCACCTGCTGACTCGGCCGCCAACAGACCGTTGCTGCCGTAGAGGTCCTGGCTGAGCAGGCTGGCCAGGGCCGCGGTGCCCAGCCCGCTGGCCATCGATTCGAAGAACCCACGCCGCGACACGGAGGAAACCGGCATCGAGGAGCGTGCTAGAACGTGTGGAAGCATCTCGAAGATCCTCTTCGTGTCATCGACACGCTGCGGTGTTCAGGCTGCGGTGTTCAGGCTGCGGTGTTCAGGCTGCGGTGTTCAAGCTGCGGTATTCAAGCTGCGGTATTCAAGCTGCGGTGTTCAAGCTGCGGTGTTCAAGCTGCGGTGTTCAAGCTGCGGTGTTCAAGCTGCGGTGTTCAAGCTGCGGTGTTCAAGCTGCGGTGTTCAAGCTGCGGTGTTCAAGCTGCGGTGTTCAAACAGTTCAGTCCAGGTACATGAATGCGGCGGAGTTCATCACGGCGTGACAGAGGTTACCCAGCGCCCGCCGACCTGCGGCCGTCTGGTCATTCTTCAACTTCGCCGCCCACTCGCGACGCAGCCGCTGGAGCACTCCGACACAGGCCGCCAGCTCCTCGAGATTCGGAGCCCGGCCCAGCGCGATCAGGAAGACCCGAGTTGCCTGCAGCCTGAGGTTGTCGCCCACCTCACCCTCGACTCGCTCCGCAAACCGGTCGGCCAGCTCACGGATCGACTTGTTATTGAGCAGGTGCAGCGCCTGGGGCGCGACAACCGAAATCGGTCGCTGAATGCAGTTGGGGCTCATCCGAGGCAGGTCGAAGTTCTGCAGCAGGGTTGAGATCTGGGTGCGTCGCTGCAGCAGGAAGATACTGCGTCGCCACCCCCGGGGACCTCGAACGGCCGTCACCAAGCCGTCGGGCCGAGAACTGACTGCATCGCCGGGGCCAAACTGGCGAGTGTCCAGTTCGCCGGAGACTGCGAGCAGGCTGTCGCGGAGACTCTCGGCATCAAGTCGTTTCAGAGGCATCCGACCCACCAGGAGGTTGTCCGGATCGAGCTGAACCGCGTGGTCGGTCACCGCCGAGGCCTGGCGGTAGGCGGTGGAGTTGAGGATCAGGCGGTGAATCGACTTCAGCCGCCACCCGTTGCGGACCAGCTCAACAGCAAGCCAGTCGAGCAGTTCGGGATGCGTGGGCCGGTCGCCGGTTTCACCGAAGTTGTCCAGCGTTCCGACAATCCCGCGGCCAAAGTAGTACTTCCAGATCCGGTTGACGATGATCCGGGCCGTCAGCGGATGCTCATCAGCGGTCAACCAGCGACCGAACGCCAGACGCCGGCCGGTCGACTCGGCGCCGGGGAAGGGTGGCTGAACGTCGAGGTCGAACCCCCGCGGGGCCAGCACCTCCGGCACACCCGGCTCGACCTTGCGGCCTGGTGTCAGGTAGTTGCCGCGAATCAGCACGTAGGTGGGCGACGGCGACCCGCGGTCCCACAGCGCTCGCACGAATGGCTGCTCCCGCTTTTGACCGCCAAGTTCCTTGACCCGTCTGTCGGTCTCACCGACCGACTTGGCATAGGCGGAATCCAGCTTCTTGAGCGTCGCGTCGTCGATCTTCTGGAGCGACCCGAACTTCTCGGCCAGGTAGCGATCGACTTCGGACCGCTTGGCCGGCTCAGAGGCCAGGGCCTTGCGGACATCCTCGCGAATCACGGACGGCAGTTTCCCCAGGCGGGTCTCGAGCTGCTTCCCGCGGGCAACAGTGGCCTGCTCGGCGAGTGCTTTGCGTGCCGAGGCGATCGCGGCATCGATCCCGGCGTTGTGCGACTCGACCGCCTTCCGCTCGCGGGTGCTGACAACCGCCATGTGACGGAACCCGATCGGCCCACTACTGAACTGCTTGGTGCCGTAGGGCTTCAGCCAGTCGTTCTCATCCAGAGCCCCCTTGAACACGGCCGCCAGCCGGTAGTAGTCACGCTGGGGCAGGGGGTCGAACTTGTGATAATGACACTTGGCACATTTCAGAGTCATGCCCATCACCGAGGAGGTCAGCACCTCGAGCTCGGCGTCGATCACATCGCGGCGGTCGGGAACGAAGCCGGTGATGTTGGCATAGGTCGCATCGGGCACGAATCTCAGGAATCCGGTCGCAACCAGGTTGTCGGCCATTTGGTCGGTCACCACTTTCGCCCGCCGATAATCGGCCAACTCGTCCCCGGCAACCTGCTCGAGCAGGAAGCGGTTGTAGGGTTTGTCGTCGTTGAATGAACGGATGACGTAGTCACGGTACTTGTAGGCCGATCGCCGGATCGGGTCGGCGTTCTGGATGCCATCGGAGTCGGAGTAGCCGGCCAGGTCGAGCCAGAAGCGGGCCCAACGAGAACCGAAGTGAGGCGAGGCGAGCAATCGCTCGACCTGGCGGTCCCAGTCCCCCTCCACGTCCGCCTGCCAGGTCTCCAGCGAATCGAGCTGCGGTTCCCCCCGTGCCACCCGCCTGATCTCCGGGATCCGGGGCGGCAATCCGGTGACGTCGACGGTGGCTCGTCTCAGCTGGGTCAATGGATCGGCATCGGGCGAAAACGACAGCCCGCGGGCCTCGAGTCGTTTCAGCAGGAAGGCATCGATCGGATTGCGGACCCGGCCGCTGGACTTCACGACCGGAACGCTGACAGCACGAGGCTGTTGAAAGGCCCAGAACTTGCGTTGCTCGTCGGTGACCACCGGCACCTGCCCCGACGTCGGAGGATCAGGAACCAACGGCATTCCATCGCTGATCCATCGCGTCACCTTGTCGATCTCACCCGGCTCGATCACCTTGATGCTGGCTGCCACGAGGTCGCGTCGCGGCGGCATCGTGCCATCGTGGATCTTCTTCAGCAGCAGGCTGGCCTGCGAATTCCCCAGCACCGCCGCCGGCCCCGACTTGCCGCCTCGTAGGATCGACTCACGAGATCTCAGATCGAGCTTGGCCTGTTTCGTGCGGCCGCCATGGCACACCACGCATCGCAACTGCAAAATCGGATAGACGTCGTGCTGGGTGACGATCGTCGGCAGTCGTCCGCCCTTACCGAACGGAGCGCCCGACTCGATCCACGTCTTGAGCGTCTCGACATCCACCCTGGACAACCGCTTGTCCTCGGCCGGCGGCATCGAACCATCCTGCACGTGCTGAAACAGCAGGCTCTCAAGCGGTTTGCCCGGCGTGATCACTCGACCGGTCTCACCACCTCGAACCAGTGCCTCACGAGTTGCCAGGCTGAACTGCCCCTTGGGCTTGGAACCGGAATGACACTTCAGGCACTGGGCCCTGAAGATCCCCCGAACGCGAATTTCCAGCTTGCCCGCTTTTGTCGGCTCGGCCCCCGCACCATCGGGTGCCGGCAGCACCACGACCAGCAGCACAGAGGCCAGGCCGACCAGGGCACATCTCAACCGCAGCAACCGTTCCACGCAGTTCATTGAATCATCTTACCAGTTGCAGCACCGTGGCCGGAATCCCGTCTGGGCCCGTCGATGCTGCCGGTCGCCCGAGAATCTCATTCGCCGGATACCGCCACGGATGACCCACCCGCCCCGCGACCTGATCCTTGGAGGCCAGCCGCTCGCCCTGCTACGGCCACTACGGCCACCAGAAGTGGGCCAGCCAGAACCGGGACGAGGCTGGTGGTGACAACGGCGAACAACCACATGGAGGTGGCTCGCCACGACGTGAAGTTGGACTCGGCCCGCCAGGTCTGGAAGCAGCCGTTCGCCCCGGGAGTCAGCAGCCCGATCATCCATGAAAACCGATCTACTGAGCCTAAAAGGGAGTCCACTGCCTGGACTTCGCGACCGAAGAGCAACTGTGGCACGGCGGCCGAGTCGGGTCGCAGGGTTCGTACATCCTGATCACCGACAAGTGATTGATCATCCGGGCCAACCGTGGCGACCTGATACTGGCTGAGACCTATGGCCGCTCACCGAAAGCCTATCACGAAATTGCCCGGGTCCCCGGCCTGGCCCGTGCCGACGCCTGGCCGCACGTGGTCCTGTCGGGCCGCCGCCTGTTCCTCAAGGACCGCTACGGCAAGTTGTTCTGCCTGTCGCTGCCCGAGTGAGTCTTCAGCACCTTCAGCAGCCAGGCCACCGACTGCTGTGTTGGTCCTTCCGAGGTATCCAGTTCAAAGCTTGACCCGGCCCCGGCCCGCAGATAGGCCGCCCTGGCCGCCGAGTAGGCTTTCTCAGCCACCAGCGGCTCAACAGGCCGATTGTAGCCATCGACCAGACCGGCCAACCGCAAGGGACGAGGCCGACACAACTCGACCACCCCGGCGATGTCACCAAGAACGGCCGCACCTGGCACAACGCAGTCGTGTGGCAGGTAGACGAAACGGTTGCCGAGCACACTGGAAAACGACACCATCCCGCCCCGGGCACCGACCGCCGCAGCCAGGCTCGGCTCACGCCACAAGGCCAGCACGGCCAGCAACGGACCCAGTGGCTCGGAGCCACCGGGCCGGGAGTCGACTCCGTGTGGCACAGCGAAGCGGGTCTTCGGCGGATTAGGTTCCGCCAGTGAATCGCCCCAGACGGCCAACCGCTTCGCGTCGATCCCCTCTACGGTTCGCAACCACGACAGCACGCTGCGGACGTCCTGCAACCGCTGACCCACGGCGGTCGTGCCCAGCATCAACTCGGTCGACGACAGGCTGGTCGCATAGCTGCGGCGGGTCCGCCCATCACCGGCACTTGTCTCGCCGGTACCACGCACGTCGACCAGGCAAACCGCCACCCCGCCGGCCAACAGCTCGGCAACCACGTCGGCTCGCGACATCAGCAGCCTCCGTTTTCCAGCCTGTGCCACCATCACCACCGCCGCACGTGCCCGCTTGCTCTGGGTTGGCCAGAACAGCAGCAGCGGAACTCGAACTCCGTCCGCCGCCTGCAGCAGAACCCGGTTCAAGGACACCTCGTCAGTGACCCGGGAATCGCTGCGTCGCAGGATCTGCACAGTCTTCTTCGGAGTAACGGGTTCTGGACCGAGCCTGGAAACCAGGCCGCTGCCGGACAGCGTCCGACGCCGGTCCAACAGTCCGCCGTCGGATCGCTTGGCCAACTGCAGATCGAGCTGAGCGATCCGACGTTGCAGCAGGGTATGCACAGGAGGCAGTTCATCCGCGTCGCCCGGCCAGGCCTGCAACCGAATCGCGTCGAATCGCTTCGTGTACTCCCGATCGGGAACCGGCACACCCATCCAGCGCGCCAGGTACGGGTAGATCATCTTGCGGTGAACCGGGCCGATGTTGTTGCAGTGTGAAGCCGTGGCCGAATCACCTCGAAGCAGGCCGTGTCCGTGAGCGAATCCGAGGTTCTCGGCCGAGTCGTACCAGCCCCAGATCCTCTGAAGCCGCTTCCAGACCGGATCCCGCTGTCGATCCCAGGAAAACTCATGGCCATAGATCAGCCGCCGAGGAGCCAGTGACCCGACGATGGCCCAGTGAAAAAAACCACCCGGGGCGGTCCCCTTCAGGTTGCGAGTCGATTCCCAGCTCCCCCCGCCCAGGTAATTGAAACTCGTCTCGACATCCTCGGGCAGCGGATACGCCGACTCGGGCTGAGGACCTCCGAAGTTGAATGGCACGACGACTGCCACCCGTTCATCCACCGCCGCGGTCACACCGGCCGGATCCCCGCCGCCGGCCACCGCACCCATCACGATGATCCGCTTCGAGTCGACCCCCTCGCGAGACACCAACAGGTCGATGCCGCATCGTATGTCCTCGACCATCCAGCCCATCAGGCTCTCGCCGGCCAGGTGCAGGATCATGCCCACGTCGTAGCGGAAGTAGTAGTCCTGTCGACTGCGTCGAAATGTGTCTGGATAGTCTCTTGCCGTCCGAAACGTATGCTGTCGCCGCTCGCCGTGGCCCAACTGGTCGATCACCAGGACGCAACACCCGGCCCGAGCCCAGGTCATTCCCATGTCCTGCAATTCGCCCTGCGTCTTGGGATTGTGGTGACTGTGACACAGCACGATCCCCGGCATTGACTTCCTCGCCGGCACGGGGTGGTACAGGTTGGCTGTCACCGGGTAACCCATCCGCCCGAGATAGACCACATTCTCGACACCAAATCCTTCGCCTGCCAGGCGGCTGCTGACACGGGCCCGGACCCTCGGCCGTCGGTCCTCCGGATGCATCGACAGCGAATGGACCAGCTGCCTGAGCCGCTCCTCTCGCATGCGTTTCCAGTCACCACGCGACTTGACTGCATTCCACGCCGCCAGGTCCCTGGCATTGGCCTCCTTGCGACGCCGACGGATCTCCTCGATCCAGTCCCTGCGAGCCGTATCGCGTTCCGAATCGGGAACGACCGAGCTGTCCAGTTTCCTGACCACCTCAGACAGGTTCGGTTCTCCGGCCGAGGCACCGGCCGCCGTTAGGACCACAGCCAGCCACGACGTGACTGCGACTGGCGACACCCTGCGGCGGTCATGGCCAATTCTACTTCGCATTGGCCGTCCCTCCGCCACGCTCTGATGCCGGAATGTGAATCGCCGTCATCCTACAGGTATCGAACCCGTACCGCCCTTGCGTGAGACCACCGCGGTTGCCGTTCCAGGTCACGTACAGTGTTCGGCCGTCCAGCGAGAGTGCCGAGCCGAAGGTGCCCAGCGACACGTAACCGTACTTCTTGAGGTAGGAGGGATGCAGAAACGCAATCACCTTGCGGGTCCGCAACTTCGTGTCGAACTGCACGATCGGCGTGCCGCCCAACTGCGATCCGCCGTGGGCTCCGGGCGTGTCATAAAGGAAGCGACCGCTGGGATCGACATCCAGCGACGTCACGTAGTCGGCCAGGCCCACCGCCGCCTGGCCGATCTTCTCGATCTGCTCGGTCTTGGTGTTGACTCGCCACAGCGAGCCGTCGCGGCGAGTCGAGACCGTGTAGACGTAGCCGTCGGCGGTCTCCTGGGTGGCTGATCTCAATCCGATCACTCCGGCGATCTTTACGTCCGGAGACAGACCTGCCGCAGCGATCAGGAAAGCCTCATCCCGGTCGCTGCCACCGTGCGACCACCGGGCAGCTTCGGAGGCCAAGTCAACTGGCCGGGCTCCGCTGCCAGCACAACCGAGGGAACCAGGTACCCGATCCACAGGCCGACGAGCACCCATCTGTCTTGCTGTTGCATGGAACTCCCCCGCGGTTCCGACTGAAAGCGCCTCCGGTTATGGTCCAGAGAATAACCGACCGCTTGCGAGAACCGCAAAGCGGCCAGGTAGTCGATCATACGGATTGACCCACCGTGCTGACCGGTAATGATGACCGCAGAAACACCCTGGCAGCACCCACGGGGAACACCTCACATGGCCAAGACGGCACGGAAGACTCGCAAGGTCGAGAGTAAAGCCAACTCAAAGGCCGCCCGGCAGACCATCGGCGGGTACCTGATCCAGCGGCTGCAGGACTACGGCGTGGACGACGTCTTCGGCATCCCCGGTGACTTCGTGCTGCAGTTCTACGGGATGCTCGAGGAGAGCCCGATCCGGGTCGTGGGAACCACTCGGGAAGACTGTGCCGGCTACGCCGCCGACGGGTACGCCCGGGTCCACGGCCTGGGTTGCGTCTGCGTGACCTACTGCGTCGGAGGACTCAGCCTCACAAACTCCACCGCCGGTGCCTACGCCGAAAAGTCGCCGGTGATCGTGATCAGCGGCTCACCGGGGATCGACGAGCGACGCAACGACCCGTTGCTGCATCACAAGGTGCGTGACTTCCAGACCCAGAGGGACGTGTTCGAGAAGATCACCGTGGCATCAGCATCGCTGGAGGACCCATTGACGGCCTTCCGGGAGATCGACCGCTGTCTCGAGGCGGCCGTCCGCTACAAGCGGCCCGTCTTCCTGGAACTTCCACGGGATCGAGTCACCACCACCTCGCAGTTCCCTCACACGCCCTACAGCGAACCCCAGACCAGCGATCCCGATGCGCTGGGCGAGGCTCTCGAGGAAGCGACCGAGTTGATCAACTCGGCAGCGCGACCGGTGATCATCGCCGGAGTCGAAATGCATCGTTTTGGGCTGAGGCAGGAGCTGATCGAGTTGGCCGAGCGGCACCAGCTGCCGATGTGTGCCACGCTGCTGGGCAAGTCGGTGGTCAGCGAGGCCCACCCGCTGTTCGTCGGCGTCTACGAAGGCGCGATGGGGCGTGACCGCGTCAGGCGGTATGTCGAGCAGAGCGACTGCGTGATCCTGCTGGGCACCTTCATGACCGACATCAACCTCGGCCTGTTCACAGCCAATCTCGACCCGGGACAGTGCATCTACGCCACCAGCGAACAGCTTCGGATCCAGCACCACCACTTCCACGACGTCGTGCTGTCCGACTTCATCGGCGGGCTGCTCGATGCCAAGCTCAAGCCAGCCCGCCGCCCGCTGCCGACACGCAAACGGACCGAGGACCGCCCGTTCCGTGCCCGGGCCAACCGGCCGGTCACCGTGCGGCGGCTCTTTGCCCGGGTCAACCAGATGCTCGACGAATCGATGGCCGTGATCGCTGACGTCGGCGACTCGCTATTCGGAGCCGTCGACCTGCACCTTTCGCGACACACCCAGTTCCTCAGCCCCGCCTACTACGCCTCGATGGGCTTCGCCATCCCGGCGGCCATCGGGGTCCAGGTGGCCGACCCCCAGCTGAGACCGATCGTGCTGGTCGGCGATGGAGCCTTCCAGATGACCTGCCTGGAACTCTCGACCGCCGTCCGCCACGGATTCAATCCGATCGTCATCGTGCTCAACAACAAGGGATACACCACCGAGAGATTCCTGCAGGAGGGTCCCTTCAACGACATCCTCAACTGGGAATACCATCGAATGCCCGACCTGCTGGGCGGAGGCTGGGGGTTTGAAGTCCGCACCGAAACCGAACTCGACCAGGCCCTCAACGCCGCCCTGGCCAACCACGACGCCTTCAGCCTGCTCAACGTCCATCTCGAACCGACCGACATCTCACCCGCACTCGACCGGCTCGCCAAGAGGATGTCCGATTTGATCTAGCCAATCACCCGCTGCGGTCACCTGGGCGACTCGGCCGACTCGAAGAGATCCCCGTCCGGCCACTCCCGCACCGCATCAACCGCCTTGTGAACCAGCGGGTCGATCGTCGAGGAGGGATTCTTGCCGGCACACGCCCGGCGGCTGTTGAACAGCACGGCCCAAACCATCCCGTCGTGACGCCGGACCAGCAGCGTCGACGTGCCCGCCAACGATCCGGTGTGCCACTGGTTCATCCCCTCCTCGCCCGCCTGGCGGACCGAAAACCCCAGCCCGTAGTACACGGGCTCAACTGCTCCATCCGCCTTTCGCGACACCGGTGCCGCAGGAGGCGCAAACATCTGTTCGAGTGAACTCGGCTTCAAAAACGGCTTGCGGCCGGGCGACTCCAGCGCCGACGCGAAACGTACCATGTCCACAGCCGAGGCGATCCAGCCGCCGTGGGAGTCCATCGCTTCGATGTACCAGGCACCGTAGGCCCGTGAAACTCGCTGGCCCAGGTCCTGGTCAAACACGCTCAACCCCACCTTCTCACCGTCCACGTGATACCGCACCTCGCCCTCGGCCCGGCCCGGCTCTCGAGTCTTCCCGATCCGCATCCCGCACACACCCATCGGCTTCAGCACCTGCTCGCGTACGTACGACTCGTAGCTCTCGCCCGAAACCTTCTCGATCACCCGGCCCAGCAGGCAGTAGCCGTAGTTGGAGTACGCGTAGCGGGTGCCGGGATCGAAGTCCAGCGGCCACTTCTGCATGAAACGAATCACTTCCGCGGGCCCCGCCGGGGCCCTGGTCTCCAGCACACGGGCGATGCGGATCGATTGAAACATCGGGTCAAACGAATCGCCCCGATCCCAGCCACCTGTGTGCTGCAGGCACTGCCGAATGCTCACCCGCCGGTTCCGCTCCACATCCACCTCGGGCTCCAGCCCCAGCACCGCGGCAACCGAATCGTCCAGCTTCAATCGGCCTTCCTCGACCAGTTTCAGGATCGCGACCGATGTGACCGGTTTCGAGAGGCTGGCGATCCGGAACAGGCTCCCCGGTTGCACCGGCCTGCCGCTCTTGCGATCTGCCAGACCAAAGCCGCGAGCGTAGACCAGCCGGCCGTGGCGGGCCACCGCCAGAGACGCTCCGGGCAACTTGTACCGCTGCAGGAACTCGGTCATCATCCGATCCAACGCAACCAACCGCTTGTCGGATCGCCCGGTTACCGACAGTTCCACCGCCTGCTGCGGCCCGGACGCCTCAGCCGGAAACAACCCCGGTGCACTCAACAGCAGCATGTTGCCCAGGAACACGGTTCTCAGTTGCATCACCGTTCTCCAACCCCGAGGGGACTCAACACTCAACCCGGTACCGCTCCAACTTCTCCGGATCCACGTCACAGCCCAGCCCCGCCACCAAGGGCACGGCGATCTTGCCCGAGTTGATGACAAAGGGCTCGATCGTCACGTCGTCCTCGAGACCGAAATAGGTCGAGTCGTTGCCCAGTGAATAGGCCGGACAGGCTCCGGCCACATGGACCATGGCCGCGGTCTTGGGGCCGAGGTCGTGACCGCAGTGCATGATGCAGGGCACCCCCGCAGCATGGCCCAGGTGTCCGATCTCGACACACGGCCAGATGCCTCCGGCAATGTGCGTATCCGGCAGGATGTACTCGGCCGCTCCGGCTTGCAGGATCTCCCAGACACTTGCCGGATCGACCACGCTCTCGTTGAGCGCGATCGGAGTTTTCGTCTCGCTGCGGAGTCGTGCCGCGTCGGCCAACGGCTCGGCCGGAATCGGCTGCTCCAGGTACTCGAGCTCGTATTCCTCCAACCGCCGCCCCAGCTCGATCGCCTGCTCGAGTGAATACGCCCGGTTGGGATCGATCCGCAGTTTTAGCCGATCCCCCACCGCATCGCGCACACCGCGGACCATCTCCAGGTCCTCCTGCATATCACTACCGGCCTTCGTCTTCAGGCTCTCGAACCCCTGCTCGACATAAAACGAGGCAATCTCGCCAGACCGTTCGTAGTCCTGAATCCCCATGCACGCGGCCACCTCGACCTCGTCACGGATCTTGCCTCCGAGGAGTTCGACGACGGGCACTCCCAGGGCCTTGCCCTTGAGGTCCCACAGTGCGAGTTCGATGCCGGACTTCAGCCGTGTTTCGAGTCGGCAATCCCTGTGGTAGGCCTGCAGGTTGGTCGGATCGCGCCCGACCAGCCACGCCCTCGCGTCCGCCTGCATCCTTGCACCACTGATCTCGGGCAGGAAGTTGACGTTGTGCTCACCCCATCCCTCGAGCCCCGCATCGGTCTCGACTTTCACAATGGCACTCATCGTCGTCGAACTGCTGCGGACGTGGGATCGGTAGGGAGCGATCGGGGCAATCTGAGGCACCTCGACCACGGTCACCTCGACGTTGGTCACCCGCATCGCAGTTCTCTCCAGTGAGCGTCGCGTTGATTGACTCGGGGTGTTCTACCACGCCGCGCCGACACCAACCACCAAGGGCTCTCGGCAGACCGCTGCCGGATCGTCTACAATCGCCAACTCCCGCACCGTCTCGCGCAGGTCCACCGAGTTGACCGACCTCCCACCCGAACACGGCTCAGCCGCGGCACGGCCTGACCACGACGGCGACGAGGCGACGACGTCGCCGGAGATCCTCTCGGACACGCTCTCGTGGGAGTCTATCGAGGAGATACCGTCTAAGGAGTCGCTCGGCCCGCCCGGATTACTCGGCCCGCCTCTCACACTCGGCCCACCCCGTACTCCCGACCCGCCCCGCACGCTCAACACCCGGCCCCGCCTGGTGCTGTTCCTGTTTGTGGCCACCTGCCTCAGTACCACCTACGCCGGCTCCTTCCTTGCCACTCTCACGCAAGGAATGACCAACTCACAGATCATCTGGGCGATGATCGGCTCGGGCCTGCAGTTCACCACCGCGGTGATGGCGATTCTGCTCGCTCATGAAATGGGCCACTACCTGCAGGCCCGCCGCTACCGAGTCCCGGCCACGCTGCCGTTCTTCATCCCGATGCCGATTTCTCCGTTTGGCACCATGGGAGCCGTCATCCTGCAATCGGCCCGCTCGGCCGATCGCAAGGTCCTCTTCGACATCGCCGTCTCCGGCCCCCTGGCCGGCCTGATCCTGACGATCCCGATCACGCTCTGGGGGCTGCAGTCCGTCGAGATCATCGATTTGCCCGAGAACCCCAGCTTCCCGATCATGGTCTACGGCGATCCACTGATGTTGCAGTGGATGATCGAGTGGGTGCACGGGCCGCTGGGCGAAAACCAGACGGTGAATCTCAATCCACTCGTCTTTGCCGGCTGGGTGGGGATCTTCATCACCGCGCTGAACCTGCTGCCCATCGGCCAACTCGACGGCGGCCACATTCTCTACACGCTGATCGGCCGACGCGCCCACCTGGTCGCCTTCGGCCTGATCTTCGCCATCGCCGGCTACATGATCTACTCGCGAGACCCCGCCTTCAGCGTGTTGCTGGTGCTGCTGGTGCTGATGGGGCCCCGGCACCCACCGACCTCCGACGACCTGATGCCGCTGGGCAGGGGACGACACCTGCTGGGCTGGTTCACTCTCGCCTTCCTCGGCGTCGGCATGACGCTCAACCCGATCGACATCATCGAACCCGCCCCCCGGGAACCGGCACCGGCAACCGCTCCCGACTCGCCGCCACAGCCGCCTAACTCTCCCAGCGACTCTTCATGAACGCCAATGCGTCG
>Ga0310123_10000620_pt1 | contig 31426 bp, 27 predicted proteins | sample CB6_AW_1057_MG_FD_203505 | JGI IMG/M metagenome (GOLD analysis project Ga0310123, IMG submission 203505) | Marine microbial communities from Western Arctic Ocean, Canada - CB6_AW_1057 | ecosystem: Environmental > Aquatic > Marine > Oceanic | place: Canada: Western Arctic Ocean | collected... | reverse complement strand
TGTGGTCGGCTGCGGTGTCGGCTGCGGTGTCGGCTGCGGTGTGGTTGGTGGAGTGAACAGTGGGGTGGGTTGAGCGGCGCTGATGTAGATGGGTGCAGCGAAGTGGGTGTTGGCAGCCAGGGAGGTGGGTTGTCCGATTCCGGTACCTTGGTCGCGGATCGAGGCGAGCCGCGAGCGGACTTCGGGTTGGTACCAGTCGCTGAAGAGTGATCTCTGGTACATCGCGGTGGCCCGGTCTCCCTGTCCGGAGTCCTGGTAGAGTTGGCCGAGGTGAGCGGTCACAACGGGGTGCGAGGGGCTGGTCTTGAGTGCGTTGAGCAGGTGCCGTTCGGCTCCGGCCGAGTCCCCTGATTCTCTCGAGAGCCACGCCATTTCGATGTGCGGTTCCGGTCTCCAGGCCTCGGCCGTAGCCCAGACCCCCAGCAGTTCAGCCGCCTCGAAGCCTCGACCGCTGTCGACCATCAATCGTGCGAGCCCGTGGTAGGTGGGCTGGTGCCCGGGGTCCAGAGCGAGGGCTTGTCGATAGAGTTGTTCGGCCTTGGCGAGTTGTCCCTGCTTCCGTACGGCGGTGGCGAGGTTGTAGACGTAGTCGGGGTTTTCCGGGTAGTCGGCGACGGCGCGCTGGAATTCCTTACTGGCGGCGGTGTAGTCGCCCGATTCGTAATAGGCCAGCCCGGTGCGGTTCATCAGGAACGCGCTCATGGGGTTGCAGCCTGCGAGGCTGAGGATAAGTCCGATGGCCAGGAGCAGGCCGAGGGTGCGTCGTTGTCGTGAGTCGATACGCATCGGAATCCGCCCTCCGTGAGCGTTACCGGGGAACCGGTCGGGAATGGATGTACGGGGGTGAGGTGCGAGTGAGGCGACGAGGCGTTCCCGGTCTGCTTGTGCCGGGGCCATCGAGGCGGCGGAAGTTAGTTTCTGTTCCGATCTGCTGCAAGGCCACAATCTTTGGACCCGGGACGATTGCAGCAGGGGCGTGCTGGCGCGGCGGTGGGGCCGCTTGTTCTGGCCCAGCGGGTCGAGTAATCTCCGGGACTCCCAAACTCATCTCACTCGGTCCATTTCATCGGTCCGGGACCCGGCCGCGTCGCCGTCCCGACATCCGCGACGATATCTCCTGTCTCCATTCGCTCCGGATCCGCCTGGCATGTCGTCCTACGTTGACGAGCGAATTGTGATGACGGGCATCGGCCTGGCGGCCCCCAACGGCAATTCGCTGTTGGAGTTTCGCGAGAGCCTGCTGTCAGGTCGGTCGGGGGTGGTCAACTACGAGACACGGCACATGGGCGAGGTGTTGGCCGGTGTCTGCAATTTCGACGTGTTGGCTTACCAGGACCGTCGCGAAGTTCGGCGGGGGACTCGCAGCGGCTCGATCGCGATCTACTGTGCTCATGAGGCTCTTGCCGATGCGGGGCTGGAACTGGCTGATCGCGACCGGTCGCGGGTGGGTGTCTACCTGGGGATTACCGAGCACGGCAACGTCGAGACGGAGAACGAGATCCACGAGATTTCTCAGTTCGACTATGACACCAGCGTCTGGTCTCACCATCACAACCCGCGGACGGTGGCGAACAATCCGGCCGGCGAGGTGACATTGAACCTGGGCATCACAGGGCCGCACCTGACCCTGGGTGCCGCGTGTGCCGCCGGCAACGCCGGGTTCATCCAGGGCTCGCAGATGCTGCGGCTGGGTGAGGTCGACGTGGCCGTATGCGGCGGGGTATCGGAGAGCATTCACACGTTCGGGATTTTCGCGAGTTTCAAGAGCCAGGGGGCCTTGGCGACTCACGACGATCCCACCTGTGCGAGCCGTCCATTCGACGCCGATCGTAACGGGATCGTGGTGGCCGAGGGCGGCGCCATCTGTACTCTCGAACGACTCCCCGATGCGTTGGCTCGTGGCGCGACGATTTACGGTGAGATTGTCGGCCACGCGATGAATTCCGACGCGACGGACTTTGTGCTTCCCGATGCCGGCCGTCAGGCTGAGTGCATGAGATTGGCGTTGGATCGGGCAGGGATTTCGCCCGAGCAGATCGACATTCTCAGCAGCCACGCCACCGCAACCGACCAGGGTGACATCGCGGAATGTCGTGCAATTCGCGAGGTTTTTGGTGATCGCGAGTCGTTAGCGATCAACAATACGAAGAGCTTCATTGGACATGCGATGGGGGCGGCGGGTGCTTTGGAGCTGGTTGGCAACTTACCTGCCTTCAAAGACCAAATCGCACACGCTACAATCAACCTCGACCGATTGGACCCCAAGTGCGGTATCTTACAGATCGTCGCCAACTCGCCCCGATCGTTGGATCGAGTCGATTACATTCTGAATAACTCGTTCGGTATGCTTGGGATCAATTCGGTCGTGATCGTGCGGAGATACGAGGCGGACGGGTAGAATCGAGAGCGGAGCGAGGCGGAATGGTCGCGGACGAAATCCGGAGGGTGATCTTGGACATCCTGTCCCGAATCCAGCCCGATGAAGATCTCTCGGGACTGGTTGATGAGGTTCCGTTCCGCGAGCAATTGGAGTTGGACAGCATGGACTTTCTCGATATCGTGATGGAATTGAGGAAGCAGTACCGGGTGCAGATTCCTGAAGAGGATTACGAGCGCCTGGCCTCGATGTCCGGAACAATCAGCTACCTCGAGCCGTTGCTCAAGGACGTCCAGAGCCCGGTTTGACCGGGGAGTCCACTGACCGGAGCGGAGCATGCGCTACGATACGGTCATCATTGGTGCCGGACTCTCGGGCTTGGCCGCCGGCATCCGGCTGGCCTACTTCGACCGCTCGGTTTGTCTACTCGAACGCCACACCACCATCGGTGGTCTCAACTCGTTCTACCGTCTCCGCAAGCGGAACCACGACGTGGGCCTGCACGCGGTGACCAACTACGCCGCCCCCGGCACACTCACCGGGCCACTCTCCAAGCTTCTCCGCCAACTCAGGCTCCGCTGGGAAGACTTTGCCCTGGTGCCTCAGCGGCAGTCTTCGATCGTCTTCCCCGACTGCACTCTGCGGTTCACCAACGACTTCGAGTACTTCGAGCAGCAGGTGGTCGAGAGGTTTCCGGGCGAGAAGGACAATTTCGCGAGGCTGGTGCGACGGATCGCCGAGTACGATCCGATGGCGTTGCACCAGCCGCTGATTTCCACTCGCGAAGTGCTCTCCGAAGAACTCGACAACCCGTTGCTGGTCGAGATGCTGTTGTGTCCGACGATGTTCTATTCCAGCGCCACTCCCGATGACCTCGAGTGGCCTCAGTTCGTGATCATGTTCCGCAGCATTTTCCAGGAGGGCTTTGGTCGTCCGCTGGAGGGTGTGCGGCTGATTCTCAAGAAACTGGTCCGCAAGTTCCGCGGCCTGGGTGGCGAGTTGCGGTTGCGGTCCGGCGTGCAGAAGATTCTCAGCGACAGTGACCATGCCACCGGAGTGCTGCTCGATGATGGCCACGTGATCGAGGCCAGGAACGTGCTGTCTTCGGCGGGCAACTTCGAGACGATGCGGATGTGCGATCAGGCCGCGGACCTGTCGCCGCCGGGTGAGATCTCGTTTGTCGAGTCGATCTATTCGCTGGACCGTCAACCGGCCGACCTGGGCCACGACCAGACGATCGTCTTCTTCAATGACAGCCCGACCTTCCGCTACCGTCGTCCCGACGTCCCCGTCGACGTATCCAGCGGCATTGTCTGCTCACCGAACAACTTCGAGTACGGCGAGCCGTCGGGTGAGGGTCGAATGAGGATCACGGCGTTGGCCGATCCGGGCCACTGGCTCAACCTGCCTCCCGACGAGTACGTTCAGCAGAAGCAGGAGTGGGCCGCGCGGGTGCTGGCGAGCACGTTGAGGTACGTGCCGGACTTCCGCAAGCACATCGTCGACACCGACATTTTCACTCCGCGAACGATCCGCCGGTTCACCGGTCATGAGAATGGTTGCGTGTACGGGGCACCGCGCAAGATTCGCGACGGCTGCACCCATCTCCGCAATCTCTTCCTCTGCGGCACCGACCAGGGCTTTCTGGGTATCATCGGCTCGATGCTCTCGGGCATCACCATCGCGAATCTGCACCTGTTGAGACCGTCGAAGAGCCTCTGACGATGCCCCGGGACTTTCTCAAGGACGCCGGTGATCACTACGACGTCGTCGTGATCGGAGCGGGACTCGCCGGACTCACCTCCGCCAACGTCCTCGCCCGGGCCGACTATTCGGTGCTGCTGCTCGAGCACCACTACCAGCTTGGCGGCATGGCCACCTGGTTCAAACGCAAGGGCGGCCACATCTTCGACATCTCGCTGCACGGATTCCCGATCGGGATGAAGAAGAGCTGTCGGAAGTACTGGACGCCGGAGATTGCTGAGAGGATCGTGCAGTTGAAGGGGATCCGGTTCGAGAATCCCCAGTTCTCGCTGCAGACCTCCTTCGACCGCGAGGACTTCACAAGGATCCTGATCGAGACGTTCGGGGTGGCACCCGAGACGGTGGCCGAGTTCTTCGACACGGCACGGGGGATGAATTTCTACGACGACCAGGCGATGACCACCGGCGAGCTGTTCGAGCGGTTCTTTCCGGGTCGCGACGACGTGGTGCGGATGCTGATGGAGCCGATCACCTACGCCAACGGTTCGACTCTACAGGACCCCGCCCTGACCTACGGCATCGTGTTCTCGAATTTCATGAGCAAGGGGGTGTTCACGTTCGAGGGGGGCACCGACGCATTGGTGGGGTCGATGAAGGAGGAGATGACGGCCAACGGGGTCGACGTGCGGATCCGCTGCCTGGTGGAGAAGATCGAGGTGACTGCCGATCGCAAGGTCGCCGCGGTGGTGGTCAACGGACGCCGGATCAGCTGTGGGGCCGTGGTGTCCAACGCCAACATCAAGCAGACGGTCTTTGGTCTGGTTGGCGAGGAGGCATTCGACAAGGAGTTTGCCGAGGAGGCCCGAGCGGTGCGGCTCAACAACAGCAGCTGCCAGGTCTACATCGCGATGAAGCCGGGAGCCGTCTTCGAGCCGTGCGGCGATCTGCTGTTCCATTCCGAACACAGTGGCTTCGATATCGAGGCGATACTGAGCCGAGACATCTCGAGCCGTACCTTCAGCTTCTACTACCCCCGCACCCGTCCCGGCAGCGACCGCCACATGGTGGTTAGCTCGACCAACGCCAACTACAGCGACTGGGCGGACCTATCGGAAGAAGACTACCAGGCGTCGAAAAAAGACCTCTGCGAAACGACTCTCGATTGCCTCGATCAGTACGTGCCCAACGTGCGTGAGATTGTCGAGCACGTTGAGGCATCGACGCCTCGGACCTTCGAGCACTACACGCGTCACCTCCAGGGAGCCAGTTTCGGGACGAAGTTCGAGGGCCTGAAGGTCAGCCAGAGGTTGCCTGAGCAGGTCGAGGGGCTGTTTCATGCCGGCAGCGTGGGGATCATCATGTCGGGTTGGCTGGGGGCGGTGAACTATGGAGTGATCGTCGCCAACGAGGTCGACAAGCTGATGACTCGGGCTCCGGCGGGCGTCTGATGAGTGGCGGGGGATCGGAGTCGGTGGTGCTGGACCGGGCGGCGATCGAGGCATTGATCCCGCACCGCGACCCGTTCTTGTGGCTCGACGAGGTGGTTGAACTGAGCGAGATGCGGGTACGGGCTCGCAAGCGGGTGCCCGAGGACCTGGCGGTCTTCGCGGGTCACTACCCCGAGTTCCCGGTGCTGCCGGGTGTGCTGCTGTGCGAAGCGGTTTTCCAGGCCGGTGCGGTCCTGATCGCATCCGGTGGCGATATCCCCGAGGGCCACGTGCCGGTGGTGACGCGGCAGCAGGAAACTCGATTTCGGCGGATGGTTCGGCCGGGGGACGTGCTGGAGATCGAAGCGAGCCTGGATGAAGTGCTCGGCGGTGCCTGGTTTCTCTCGGGCAAGGTGAGTGTCGAGGACCAGGTTGCGGTCCGGTTGCAGTTTGCCTGCACCGCGGCGGCGGTTGAGGCGTGATGTGCCACTGGGGCCTGGCCCCGGTGGAGCATAAACCCGCCGCCCGATCACGCTCCGTAGATGAACGGAGCGAACGGGGTCCCGGCGAACCAGACCAGCACGAAGACCAGCGCCAGCACGAGAATGATGGGCGTCAGCCACCAGGCCTTGTTGTGGACCAGGAAATCCCAGAACTCGGTAAAGAAGCCCATCTCGGGCGCTTCGGCCGCCGATGCGAACTCGGTGGCGCTGGTCACTTCGGTCAGAGGCTTGATGGCGACGGGGGTCGTGTCTTCGGGGCTCGTGGCGGGTTCGGTGGCGGGTTCGGTGGCGGGTTCGGTGGCGCTGTCGGCTACGGTCGGCAGCTTGATGGGATCGGGGGTGGTGTCGTCGGGGGCTGGTGTCAGTTCGTTCATGCTGGACGGTCCGCAGAAGAGAGTTGTCGGGGAGGCCCTGGGGGAGGCTGGTGTTCAGAACTGTCGGAAGTACCGCGCGGCGTCGGTGGCCGCGGGGCGTGGTATCCAGTAGCTGGTGGCATCCGGGTCGAGACGACGTCGGCACGGATCGTGTCCGCACAGACGCATGATAAGTCCGATCGGGCTGACGACCAAGTAGTAGATGGTCGAGAGGATGAGCATCGAGACGGTCCAGCCCAGCGGAAAGAACACTGCCATCCAGATGACATAGACGTATCGCATGAACGCCGGCCAGGCCAGGCCGACCAGTCCCAGCGGCGCGATTGACCACAGCACGTAGGCGGTGGTGGCGTCGCCCCTGGCGAAGAACCGGAAGGCTCCGATCGCCGCGAAGAACACGACGAACAGGGCGGCGAACTGCCTGAGGAACCGGTGAGTGGGATTCCAGTTGATGGCGATCATCTCTGTGTCTCTTGGGCTGGCGGTGGTGGGCGTGTCAGTCGAGTTCGAACTTGGCGAGGTACTCGTCGATTCCGTGTTCGGTCGCTCCCGGCTGCTGCTCTTTGTGGAGCACGAAGTCTTCGATCACCAGCACGTCCATGTTTGTGGCCATGAAGCACCTGAAGGCTTCCTGGGGCGTGCAGACGATCGGTTCGCCCCGGACGTTGAAGCTGGTGTTGATCAGCACCGCAGACCCGGTCTGTTTTTCGAAGGCCTTCAGCAACTGGTAGTAGCGTCCGTGTCGCCTGGGGTCGACGGTTTGGACCCGAGCCGAGTTGTCGACGTGGGTGATGGCCGGGACGTGCGACCGGCGGACCTTGAGTTTGTCGAGTCCGCGGGTGGCCTGGTCCGATTCGTCGAGCGGCAGCCGTTTGTCGGGTTTCACATCGGCCACCAGCAGCATGTAGGGGCTCTGTTCCCCAGGCCTCATCTCGAAGTATTCGTCGACCCGTTCCTCGAGCACGCTGGGTGCAAACGGCCGAAACGACTCGCGGAACTTGATCTTGAGGTTCATCACCGACTGCATGCGAGTGCTGCGGGCGTCTCCGAGGATGCTGCGGCCACCCAGTGCCCGCGGTCCGAATTCCATCCGACCCTGCATCCAGCCGATCACCTGCTCTCGGGCGATCAACCCGGCCACCTCGTGGCACAGTTCTGCGGCGTCGTCGAACTTGCGGTAGATGGCACCGGCCGAGTCGAGGAATTCCTGGACCTGTTCGTTGGAGAACTCCGGACCCAGCGAACTGCCGCCCTGGTAGTCGAGCTGATCGTGGGGACGGGGGTTGTTGAGCAGTTGGTGCCAGATCAGCAGTGCGACTCCGAGTGCTCCACCGGCGTCTCCGGCGGCCGGCTGGATCCAGACCTCATCGAAGGGACCTTCCCGGAGCACTCGGCCGTTGGCCACACAGTTGAGTGCTACTCCGCCGGCCAGGCACAGGTTATTCATCCCGGTGGCCTGGTGGACGTGGCGGGCCATCCGCAGCATGGCCTCCTCGGTGACCGCCTGCACGCTGGCGGCGATGTCCATGTGGCGTTCGGTCAGAGGCGACTCGGGTGTCCGCGGCGGTCCGTCGAAGAGCCGGTGGAACTTTGACGAGGTCATCGTCAGACCCTGGCAGTAGTTGAAGTGATCCAACTGCATGCACAGCGAACCGTCAGGTCGGAGATCGACGAGGTGTTCGAGAATGCGGTCGACGTACCTCGGTTCTCCGTAAGGCGCCAGGCCCATCAGCTTGTATTCACCCGAGTTGATCCGGAACCCGCAGTAATATGTGAAGGCGGTGTAGAGCAGTCCCAGCGAGTGCGGGTAGTGCATCTCGTGAGTCAGCTCGATCCGGTTGTCACGGCCCCAGCCGTAACTGGCGGTGGCCCATTCGCCGACTCCGTCGACGGTCAGGATGGCCGCTTCGGGGAACGGGCTGGGGAAGAAGGCACTGGCGGCGTGAGATTCGTGGTGTTCGGGAAAGACGATCCGCCGGGAGTACTGGAGGTCGAGGCCCTTCTTGATGACCCGCGGCAGGTGCAACCGGGTGCGGAGCCAGTTGGGCAGCAGTGTCAGCCAGCTCTTGATTCCCGCGGGAGCGAACGCCAGGTAGGTCTCCAGCAGCCGCTCGAACTTGACCAGCGGCTTGTCGTAGAAGCCGACGTAATCGAGGTCGGCGGGGGTGAGCCCGGCTTCGGAGAGGCAGTAGGCGATGGCGTTGTCGGGGAACCCGGCGTCGTGTTTCTTGCGGGTGAAGCGTTCTTCCTGGGCCGCGGCTACGATCTGCCCGTCGACGATCAGCGCGGCTGCCGAGTCGTGGTAGAAGGCAGAAATGCCCAGGATCGAGGTCATCAGGCGAGTCCCGGTCGGTCAGACGCTCGGCGCGCAGTGGTGCTGGACCACTCATCGTCGTCCCGGACAACCTACGATCACCGCGATCGTGGCGTTGGAGTCGGCCTGAGGAGGCCGGATCGTGGTGGTGTGCTACAACCGCCTCGACTGGTCCGTACGGCAGTCGGGTTAGAGGGATTGTGTCGTCGGTAGAGGGGTCCGGCTGCGCCGAGTTTGACCCCAGCTACAGCGTTTGACCCTCGTCACGTCTCGTCTATTCCCACTCGATCGTGCTGGGCGGTTTCGAGCTGATGTCGTAGACGACCCGGTTGACTCCCTGGACCCCGTTGGTGATCCGGGTCGAGATCCGTTCCATCACCTCGTACGGCAATCGGAACCAGTCGGCGGTCATGAAGTCATCGGTCGAGACGGCTCGAACGGCGATCGTGTCCTGATAGGTCCGGTCGTCGCCCATGACCCCGACGCTCTGCACGGGAAGCAGCACCGCGAACGCCTGTTGGATCTCGCGATACAGCCCCGCCTCCCGCAGTTCCTCGATCACGATCTCATCGGCGGCCCGCAGGATCTCCAGACGATCGTCGCTGATGGCTCCCAGGCAGCGGACCGCCAGTCCGGGTCCGGGGAACGGGTGTCTCCAGACCAGGTCTTCGGGCAGGCCCAACGCCTCGCCCATCCGTCGAACCTCGTCCTTGAACAACTCCCTGAGCGGTTCGATCAGTTCGAACCCGAGTTCTTTTGGCAGTCCGCCGACGTTGTGGTGGGCCTTGATGGTGGCGGCAGGTCCGTCGGGATTGGCTCCCGATTCGATCACGTCCGGGTACAGAGTTCCCTGGGCCAGGAACTCGGCATCGGGGATCGATTCGGCTTCCTTGCGGAACACCTCGATGAAGACCCGTCCGATGATCTTGCGTTTCTGTTGGGGATCGGTGACGCCGGCGAGTTCATCGAGGAATTCGCGCTGGGCGTCGGAGACACGCAGGTTGGTCTGGAAGTGGTCGGTGAACCGTTCCCGTACCTCCTGGGCCTCGCCGGAGCGCAGGAGGCCGTTGTTGACGAAGATGCACGAGAGTTGATCGCCGATGGCACGAGAGAGGAGTGCGGCGACGACCGAAGAGTCGACTCCACCGGACAGCCCGCAGATGACACGCTTGGATCCGACCCGGGTCCGGATCTGTTCGATCTGCTGTTCGATCAGCGAGCTGATATCCCAACTGCCTTCGCAGCCGCAGATGTCCCGAACAAAATTCTTCAGCAGTTGACCTCCGAAGTCGGTGTGGGTCACTTCGGGGTGGAACTGCAGTCCGTAGATGGGTCGATCGGAGTGCCTGACGGCGGCCAGTGGGCAGGATTCGGTGGCCGCCAGTGACACGAACATGCCGCCGGGATCGTCGACCTGGTCTCCGTGGCTCATCCAGACGACGAGTTCATCGGGGAGCCCGGAGAACAGCCCGCCGGGATCGACGACGCGACAGGGTGCTCGTCCGAATTCTCGAGTCTCGGCCGAGTTGACCTGGGCGCCCAGCGAACGGCAGATGACCTGCATCCCGTAACAGATCCCCAGCACCGGGATCCCCAACTCGAACAGCCCTGGGTCCGGCAACGGGGCTCCCTCGGCGTAGACGCTGGCAGGGCCTCCCGAGAGGATCAGTCCGCGGGGATTGATCTCACGGATCCGATCGAGCGAGAGGTCGTGTCGGACCAAACGGCAGAATACATTCTGTTCGCGAACCCGGCGTGCGATCAGTTGGGCGGTTTGCGAGCCGAAGTCGAGGATCAGCACCTGGTCGTGATCGACCGGCCCTCCGCCGCCGCGGTAGCGTCCGGTTTCGGCGGCTGTACTGAGAGGATTTTCGGCGTTCATCGACGGCACTCTCGAACTCCGCCGCACCGATGTGTTGGTGGGCGGGTTCGTGGCGAACTGGGTCAAGACGGGGGCAGGCCGACATTGTAGGTCAGGCGTGAGTGCCAGAGAAAGTCAGTGGTGCCCTCAGGCGGCGGGGCCGCGGGTCAGAGCCAGCCCGATCGACACCGCAACCAGTCCGACGACGACATTCAAGGCGACATTGCCCAGTGCCGACCCCAGCGCTCCATCATGCACCAGCTTGATGGTCTCGTGACCGAACGTCGAAAACGTGGTCAGCGAGCCGAGGATCCCGGTGACCAGGAACAGCTCGGTCGACCTGGAAATCGACTCGCGGGAGGTGATCCAGCCCAGGAGGATTCCGATCAACAGGCAGCCCAGCACGTTGACCGCCAGTGTGCCCCACGGGAACTTCTCGCCGAATTGCGACCGGATCAGGTTACCGATCCCATAGCGTGCGATGGCCCCGAGGCAGCCTCCGAGTCCGACTGCCAGGAGGTTTTGCATTGCGGAGGGTCCGGTGCGGACTAGCGGGAGATCTTCCAGAGGTGTCCGTTGCTGCGGACGAAGACCGAGTTGTCGGCGATGGCCGGGGTACAGAGGATCGTCGCTCCCAGCTGGTTCTCAGAGACGATCTTCCCCTTGGGGCCGGTAGCATCGACGACGTAGGTCAGCCCGGTTTCGCTGAAATAGTACAGGTGTCCGTCGGCGGCGACCGGCGAGGATGTGAAGGCTCCCTTGAGCCTGAGCTGCCAGATCAGCTTGCCGTTGGCAGCATTCGAGCACTTGACGATTGGACCACTCATCGTGAACACCCGTCCGCGGTAGACCAGCGGGCTGGGTGTTCCGGATCCGAAGCGGTTGTCCTTCCAGGCGATCTCGGGAGTCTTCTTGCCGTCGGCGGCAGGTCGCAGGGCGGTCAGTCCATTCGAGGGGATGAAGACGATACCGTCGGCGACGACCGAGGAGGGTGTGCGGGAGGCGGGCTGGTCGTAGTGCCAGGCCTCGGTCCCGGTCCGGGCCTCGAGAGCCGTCAGCCCGACCATGTTCTGCAACAGCACGAGGCTCTTGGCGGGGTTCTTGCCGGGCAGCTCGATCGGAGACGACCAGTTGTCGAACCGGTGCTGCTTGCGGTGCCAGCGGGTGGTGCCGCTCTCGACATCCAGCCCCGTCGCAAAGCTCTCGGATTGACTCTCGACCTGCACGATCACCGTATCTCCGATGACGACGGGCGAGGAGGCCATGCCGAGGCTGTTGCTGGCGTTGGGGTAGTCGTGTGTCAGGCCGCGATACCACAGCAGGTTGCCGTCGAGGTCGAGGCAGACGAGATCGTTGCTGGAGTAGAAGGCGAAGATCCGCTTGCCGTCGCTGGCCGGTGTGGGCGTGGCATTGGCCATCTTGGAATGGCACTGTGTGCGGCCGGTGGCCTGGAACGACCGTCTCCAGCGACGGACCCCCGTCTTCACATCGAAGCACTCCACCAGCAGCCGGTCCTGGTTGAATCCGTCCGAGGAAGTCAGGTAGACGCGGTCTCCGACGATGATCGGTCCGGAGAGTCCGCGGCCACTGAGCGGGATCTTCCAGGCAATGTTCTCGGTTTCGCCCCAGGTCACTGGAGGCTTTTCGCCGGGAGCGACCGACGAGCTGAGGTTGCCGCGGAACTGACGCCAATCAGCTGCGGTCAACTCGGTTGCCAGCATGGCCACCACTACCAGCACCAGCATGGTGCCGGGTCGGCCGATACGAGGGGAATCAGGTCGGGTCACGGTTGCGGCTCCTTGAGTCGAGGCAACGAGGCCGAGTTGTCCGAGGAGTGCACGGCGATGCCCGACACGTTGCAGGTGCGGATCTGGAACTGGTACCGCTGGGCCCAGTCCTGCTCCTGCTCATTCTGGCAGATCTTCAGCAGGATCGTGTTGGATCCGGCCCTGAGCGTGACCGACACCGAGTACTGGTCGAGTTTCATGCCGCGATGGTATTCCTCGTTGGCGAACACCTGCCGGCCGTTGACCCAGAGTTTCCAGGCGTTTGGTGTCCCGAGCCGAAACTGGATCGACCGGGGTGCCTGGGCCTGGAAGACGGTCGTGCAGTACATCACTGCGGCCTTGTAGGGGCTGATCTGCTTGGCGATGTCGAAGATCCCGAAGTCGTTGCTGGTCCTGTAGAGTTTCCAGCTGGCCGGCCCGAGTTTCCCGGTGAGTTTCGCCTTGAGATCGATCGTCTTCTCGGGCGGATAGGCGACGTTGAAGCCCTTGCTGCCGGCGTTGTCAAACGGGCCCACGATGTGCCACTGGGTGAGGAACCCGAAGTGGCGAGGCAGGTCGAGCTTCTCGCCCATTTTCCGCAAGGGCTTGGCGATCGCCTTGACCTGGTCGTCGTCGGTGGCACCGGTCAGCGCCCGCTTGTAGAGCGTTCCGGCAAGGTCCACCTGGCCTTCCTTGTTGAGTTGATCGGCGAGTGCGATCAGTCGGGCGACGGCGTCGCGACGGAACAGCGGGCTGGGATCGGTCAGCATGCCGGGGATCAACCGGTCGACGATCGTGGCATCGACCCGTGCGAGGATCTCAAACGCCAGCCGCCTGGCCTGCGGGTCGTGCTTACGATCGACGATGAACGCCTCGAGAGGTTTCCTGGGCAGCTTCTTCTTTCCGGCAATCGACCGGTCAACAATCGTCTCGCTCACCGATCTCAGGTAATTGGCTGCCAGGGGGTTGGCATCCTGGAATGCGGCCAGCACCGGCAGCAGCACGGCCGGCTCGGCCGCGGACAGCTCTGCGACGGCCCGCGCGGCGGCCGGGTTGCCCTTGGCCTTCCTGTCGACCGACTTGATGATCGAGATCAACTCGTCGGGCTCGGCCGCGTCGAGCGAATCGGGAGCGGCCGACAGCAGGATGAAAAGCGAGGCTGCCAGCCGAAGTGCGAAACTGCCTGGTGTCATGGACGTGGTTCCTGTCGTTGGTTCCTGTCGCCGGTTGAGGGGCGATTCTAGCAATCGACTTGGGGAGGAAGAAAGTGAGCCAGACTTGGGGTGCTAGACTCCGAGCTCATCGGCCAGCTGGCTGAAGTCAGCGACCTCGAGATCGGGATGGTACTCGGAGTCCTCGTACGGCAGGCGACCGCGGTTGACAAATGCCCCGTGGAATCCGCACAGGCGGGCTCCCAGCACGTCGAACGAATTGGCCGAGACCATCAGGCAGGCGTCCGGTTCGAGGTCCAGCCGTGAGGCGGCGTGGCGGTAGACTCGCGGATCCGGCTTGAAGACGCCGACTTCCTGAACCGAGATCAACAGCTCGAATTCGAAACCGATCCGGTTGGCAGCCAGGTGGGCCAGGAACTCGGGTTCTCCGTTGGAGAGTCCCACGAGTCGGAAGCGGGAGGCGAGTCGCGGCAGTGTGGCGGCGATATCGTCAAACGGCGCAAGCAGCTGCCAGGCAGCCATCACCTCGTCGACCTCCGCTTCGCCGGCGGGCACGTCGCACAACCCGAGCGTGTAGACCAGTGCCCGTCGTGCGGTGACCAGGTAGCCTCCGTGGCCGATGGCGACGATGTTGTCCTGGTACTGCTCGATCCGCTGCCGACCTCGCCACAGTTCCCAGAACCGTCTTGGGGTCACATCCGAGTCGTGTCGTTGCAGGCAGGTGGTGATGGCTCCCTGGAGGCTGGCACCCAGGTCGAGCACCGTGCCGAAGAAGTCGAAGGTCAGTGCCTGGACGTTGTCCAGTTGCGAGGGGCGATCTGGGGTCATGGAGATTGAGATCGTGGAGGGGGGACCATTGTGGCCGGGCGGGGCGAGCCGGATAATCGAAGCAACATTGGAGTCGGCGGTGGCCGGTTCCGCAACACCTCGCCACCGGCCGATGTGTGGCCCCAGCGAAACGTGATCCCGATGACCTCCCAGCAGAAGACACCGTCGGATTCTCCCGATGCGGGAGTCGTCATGGGGCGGGTGTACCTGGTTGGTGCCGGACCGGGTGACCCCGGGCTGTTGACCCTGAGGGGACTGGAGTGCCTGCAGCAGGCCGACCTGGTGCTCTACGACGGGCTGGTCAATCCGCTGTTGCTCGAGCACACCCAGGCGACGGCCGAGCGGACTCGGCGGCAGGGTGAAGACGGTCACAAGGTCTTGGACCAGGACGCGATCAACCGGCGACTGGTCGAGGAAGCTCGTGCGGGCCGGACCGTGGTGAGGCTCAAGGGGGGCGACCCGCTGGTCTTTGGCCGCGGGGCCGAGGAGGCTCGGGTGCTGGCCGAGGCGGGTGTGCCCTTTGAAATCGTGCCGGGCATCACCGCGGCCACCGCCGCGGCCGCCTACGCCGGGATCCCGCTGACCCACCGCCAGAAGGCCTCGGCGGTGGTCCTGGTGACCGGGCACGAGGACCCGGCCAAGGAGGACTCGACGATCGACTACGGGGCGCTGGCTGAATTCGACGGGACCGTGGTCTTCTACATGGGCCTGGACCGGTTGGATGAGATCGTTTCGAAGCTGTTGGAGGCAGGGCGGGATCCGCGGACACCTGCCGCGGTCATCAGCCATGGCACGCTGTCGGCCCAGAGAACGGTGACGGGAGGTTTGGTCGAGTTGCCCGCGGCGGTGGCGGCGGCGGAGTTGACGGCTCCGTCGTTGATCGTTGTAGGCGAATGCGTGAGAGAACGTGACGCGATCGCGTGGTTTGAATCGCGGCCGTTGCTGGGGCGATCGGTGGGAATCACCCGTCCGGTCGGCCAGGCGGCCGGGGTTGCGAGTCGGCTGGTGCAGCTGGGGGCCGAGCCGGTGCTGATGCCTACGATCGAGATCCTGCCGCCGGAGTCGTTCGAGGAGGTCGACGGGGTACTGGATCGAATCGGTGACTTCGACTGGATCGTCTTCACCAGTGCCAACGGTGTGGCCGGACTGCTGGGCCGGTTGTGGGATCGAGGCGATGATCTGCGGCGGCTGAGAGACTGTCGGCTGGCAGCGATCGGTCCGGCGACCAGCGAGGCGTTGGCCGAGTACCGGCTGAGGGCCGACGTGGTGCCCGAATCGTACCGGGCCGAGGAGCTGGGTGCGGCGATGAGTGGGCTGGTCGAGGGGGCAAGGGTGCTGTGGGCTCGAGCCAGCCGGGGGCGGGATGTGCTCTGTGAATTGTTGCAGCAGGCCGGCGCGAGTCTCGAGCAGGTCGTCGTCTACCGTAACGAGGATGTCGAGGCGTTTTCCGGGGCGACGTTGGCTCGGATGGCCGAAGGGACACTCGACTGGATCGGGCTCTCGAGCCCCTCGATCGCTCGTGGGGTTGCGCGGCTGACCGCGGATCGGCAGCTGTCCATGGGGTCAACCCGCCTGGCCAGCATCAGCCCGGTTACCAGCCAGGCGGCTGGTGAGGCGGGGCTGGATGTCGCGGTCGAGGCGGTTGAGTACACCTGGGAGGGGATACTTGAGGCGATCGTGGCGGCCGAGGCGAGATTGGCCGAGGCGACAGGCTCGGCTTGACGGCTTGGCGGCAGAGGACGATAGTCCGCCGGCGAGTTCTCGATTTTCGAGCCAGGTGGAATCCCAGGGATGGGTACGACTGAAGTGAGCGGTGCAATGGCCTGGCTGAGCGCCATCAAGCGATGGGCGGTGTCGCTGGTCATCGTCAGTTATCTCGGCTCACTCGGCTACGGCATCGTCTGCCACACGCTGAACTTCAACACCGCCTCGCACCCGGGCATGTACTTCGTCGTCTGGGACATGTTCTGCGGCTGGTCGGCCTACGCCAACCGCCTGCACATCATCGGCGAGGGCGAGGACAACAAGTACTACCAGCTGGCGCCGGGGCCGTGGACCGAGTTCACTCCCTATGGCGACCTGGCCCGGCACCACTACGACCCCTTCCTGAATCACTCGAGTCGCCTGGTCCAGAATTGTCTCGAGCACACTCGGGCGAAGCCGATGAGGCGGATCCTGGTGATCGAGGAGTACTGGGCCAAGAAGTACAACCTGCCCGATTCGGTCTGGACTCACTTTTTCGACGAGCCCCGCGTGAAGCACAGCTACTTTCAGGTCCGACAGGTGATGGCTCCGTGCGGGACGACCGTGCGGAGATTTCCGTCGTGGCTGTCTCGGCAAAGCAACCTGGTGGTGTCGGCCCAGCCCCTGCCGTTTCATCCCGACTCGGGAACGGCCGGTGTGTCACGGGAACTGAGGGCGACGATGCGGCCGTTTGATAGTCTGAGGTCGACTCGGGTGCCGACGATGACTCGAGTCCGTTCGCAGTCGATGTTTCCGGCGGCTGATCCCGAGCGTGCTCCACTGGCCCAGTGACCCTGGTTTCGACTTGCCCACTCCGGACCCTTTGCCCGACATGCCATGGCTGATCCGACTCCCGCTCTGAATCCACCCGTTCCAGGCAACGACCCTGCCTCGCGGCCCGGCCTGCGTGCCTCGGTGGGCAAGTTCTTCTTTGCCGAGGAGGTGCCCTACGGCCTGGCACTGTGCCGGATGGCGTTGCCGCTGATCCTGCTCTACGTCGTGCTGCGTCGCTGGATCCATGCCAGGGAGTTCTTTTCTTCGGATGGCGGCTCTGCGCCGATTGCCGACAACTACGGTTACTTCAACATGCTGCCGGTGCCCTCGGGCACGGTGGCGGTGATCCTGATGACTCTGCTGGTCGTCTTGCTGGTGACCACGATGATCGGCTGGCGGACCCGATTCTCGGTCATCGCCTGCCTGCTGATCTACACCTACCTCAACATGCTCGATTGCCTGAGCACCTTCACCAAGTACTCGGTGATCGCCTCGCACGTGTTGCTGTTGCTGAGTTTTTCGAAGTGCGGAGCGGTGTGGAGTGTCGACGCCTGGCTGGCTCGCCGCACGCAGCCTGCGGGTCTGCACCCTCCCCGCTTCCCGGCCTGGCCCCGCCGCTTGATGCAGTTGTTCATCGGGTTGGTCTACCTGGGCGCGGCGATCACCAAGATCCACACCCCGACCTTCTTCTCCGGCGACCAGCTCAGGTTCTGGCTGATGACCGACGTGAACAACTCGAACCCGATGGGCGAGCAGTTGACGCTGTACCCGGTGCTGGTGGTCACGATGGCCTACATCAGTATCGTCTGGGAAATCCTGTTCATCTTCATCTGCTGGCGAGGAAACGGGCGTTGGATCATGCTGCTGCTGGGTGCGGGCTTCCACCTCGGCACACGCCAAACCCTGGGCCTGCACATCTTCCCATGGGTCTCGATGGTGACCTACCTTGCGTTCATCAATGCCGGTGACGTGCTGCGTTGGCGAGGTTGGCTGTCGAGGTTTCGGAAGCCGGGGACGGAGGATGAATCAGCGGTCGTTCCCCTGGCAGCTCAATGGCGGAGTCGGTTGGCACTCGCGTTTCCGGCCACGCTGCTGGTCACGGCGGTGCTGGGAGTCGAACTCGAACACCAGCTCGACCCCTACGGGCTCCGACGTCCCGAAGGACCTTACGAACTGGTCGAGCTGGATGCCGAGGTCGTTGAAGCGATGCTGGAGAGCAATCCGACGATTCGTCCCGAGGACCTGGTGCATTCGCTCGAGATGGGTGAAATGCTGATCGGGGGCTACGTGGTCGGCCACAAGTCGACGTTCCGCCAGGGCGACCGGCTGTTTGCCCAGTGCACGCTCAACCCGCCGCATCCCGACCTGGTGATCGAGTGCAACCTGCACGACAGCGAGAACCGGTTGCTGGATCGAGTACACCAGGTGGTGCCTCGAGAGGCCTTCCGGGCCAACTTCCTTTATGTACTTCACGACGCCCTGGTGCCCGGGGAGTATTCGCTGGTCGTACGCTGCGGCGGCCATGAGGTGGCCCGCCGTCGGATTGTGCTGCAGCCGGCGGTTGAGTCACCCGCGCGGGCGCCTGTTGCCAACTGACCTCCCAGGCGCCTAGACTGCCGACACAGAGACCGTCGTGTCGAGTGTCCCACTGGAGCGGCCCGAGCGATGTGGTTGCTGACGGAAAACCCGTGGCCGGTGATCGTCGCGCTGTCGGTCGTCGCGGTCGGCGTGCTCGTGGTGTGGAACACTCGCGGCGACAACCGGCTGTTGATCGTCGCCGTAATCGCCATTGTGCTGGCCGGGGGAGCCTGGGAACTGGAACGGCGGATCGTGACCGAGCGTGAGCGGCTCGAGGCTCGTGTGCTCGATCTCCGCGACGCGGTGCAAGCCAAGGAACTCGTCGCGGTCCTCGGCTTCTTTTCCAACTCGGACCTGTTGCTCAAGATCATGGCCACCAGCGGCCTGGCCATGGTCACTTTCGAAGACCAGATCCGGGTCACCGCACTGGAGACAACGGTGACCTCGGAGGACACCCGCGGCGAGACGAGGTTTCGTGCCAATGTCTCGCTGAGCGTCGTGGGCTACGGATCCGTGGGCCACCAGCCGACGTTGTGGTCTCTGAGTTGGCGGAAGGAGGCCGACGAGTGGCGGATCGTGAAGGTCCGGCGTTTTCACCCGCTGAGCCACAAGGAACTGCCGCCGCTGGCCCGCAAGAACTGATCGCCGCGGCTACGGAGCTCGTGGCGGACTAACGCTTCCCAGGCTTCTTCGACTTCCCGGTCTTGAGTTTCTGCTCGTAGACCTTGTCGCCGGCCTCGATCGGAATCCCCGCCTTGCGGTAGATCTGGATCTTGTATTGCTTGTTCTCGACCACCAGTAAACCTCCGGTCGATTCGTCGTAGGCGTAGGCCTGGTATCGAGGCAGCTTGGCCAACTCGATCTTCATCTGCTTCTGCAACTTCTCGAACTCCACAAATGTCGGTGTGCGTCCCTTGGAGGCCTTGATGATGTCCAGCTGTCGCTTGAAGTTCAGTGCGCTGACCCGGGATGACGCCGCGACGTAGGCGGTGGCGGCGATCGTCAGAGGGTCGCTGCCCTGGATCTTGTTCTCGACGACGACGATGAAGGGGTTGCCGCGGTACTTCTTGTAGTCGATCACCTCGGCGGTCGTCTTGCCGACGAACGTGCGGCGTGGTTTCGATGCCGCCTGGCCGGGAGCGGGAGCGGCTGATGGATTGGGAGGGGTCGGCCGGGGTTTCGACTGAGGTGAAGGTTGGGGTGTGGGTTGTGGTGCGGCTTGCGGTGTGGGTTTGGACTGAGGTGCGGACTGAGGTGCGGGTTGGGGTGCGGGTTGGGGTGCGGGAGTTGAAGGCGACTCGCCACCGGTGGCGTCCTGAACGTCCTGGATGTCGGTGGCCGAGGCGATTCCGGGTACGGCGACACTGCGGCGTTTGGGTTCGGAGTTGAGTGCTTCGTTGAGGTCACTGCAGCCGTTGAGGGCGAGCAGGGCCAGGAGGAAGGTGCTTGGGGTGATGAACCGTTTGGTGAGTGTCATGGCGGTGTTCGCTTGGGGTGTTGGCTCGCGTGGTTGTGGCGGACAGGCACTCCGCCTGCGGCTGACAGCCAGTCCCGCCGGTGGCGGCTTCTGAGCCAGTCTCGTCGTGATCTCGTCTGGGTCCATTGTTCGTCTGTTGAGTCGACCATGGCAAGCGGAAAGCGAGTTAGTTGAGCGGTTGCTTGTCAGAGCGTAGTGTCGGGTGCTGATGAGTGAATCACGGAACAGGCTGGTGGCGATTGTTCCGGCGGCGGGCCACAGTCGCCGGATGGGCCGTCCGAAGCTGTTGTTGCCTCTGGGCGGTCGGCCGGTGATTGCCCGGTTGGTCGAGGCACTGGATCATCCGTCGGTACTGGGCGTACTGGTGGTGATCCGACCGGACGACGGCGAGTTGGCCGAGGCGGCCGAGTTGGCCGGTGCGGTAGTGGTTCGCCCTGCGGAGCCACCACCGGACATGAAAGCCAGCGTGGTGTACGGGCTGGGCGAGATGCGTCGTCGCTGGCCGGGTGGCGAGGTGGGTGGTTGGATGCTGGTCCCGGGGGATCATCCGGTCCTGGATGCTGGGTTGGTGGGCGAGGTCGCCGAGGCTTGGTTGTCGACACGGCCCCCGGTGCTGGTTCCGACCTCAGGGGGCCGTCGCGGTCACCCGACGGTTTTTGACATCGGCGTGGCGCGGGAGGTGTCATCGATTCCGTCTGATGCGGGCCTGAACCACCTGGTGGCCGGTTACGGTGAGAGGGTGGAGGAGATCGAGCTGGGTCGTCCGGAGTTACTCTGGGACCTGGACACTCCCGAGCAGTACGCCGAGTTGTGTCGGCGTTTTTCCGACGTCGAGGGTTAGCAGGCTGTTGAATTGCCCAGGTTCTTTCGCAAACAGTGACACACATGTCATGGGTCGAGCACGCTGCTCGGGTTTTTCAACGGGCTGTTAGCTCGTCTTGGTCCGGCCGACCTGGAACTCGGCAATGATCTCCTCGTCGAGTTCGATCCCGAGTCCGGGGGCCTCGGGCACGGGCACTCGGCCGTCGACCAGCGGTGGCAGGTTGGCCACCAGCCGTCTCATCAGCGGCGACGGTCTCAGGCAGTACTCGACCAGGTCCCCGTGTTCCATCGAGCTGGCCCAGTGGAGGCTGGCGGCGAGGTTGATGCCGGTGCTGAAGCAGTGCGGTACGGCTCGACGTTGCTGAGCGGCACACAGGTGTCCGATATCGCGGCAGACGGTCAGTCCACCGCAGAAGGCGACATCGGGCTGTACGACGTGGAGTCCTCGTTCGACGAGGTCTTCGAAGTCGTAGAGTGTCACGTCGCCCTCACCGGCGGCGATCGGCACCGGCGATTCGGCACACAACTCGGCGTAGCCCCGGCGGTCGTCCTGCGAGAGTGGTTCTTCCATCCAGGTCAGCCGGTAGGGTTCCAGCAACCGGGCTCGTTCCAGGGCAGTTGTGGCGTCCCACTTACAGCCGACGTCGATCATCAGGTCGCGTTCGGGTCCGAGTGCTTCACGAGCCGCCCGGGTGTGGGCCTCGTCGGTCTCGGGGTCCTTCCCGAAGGCCTCCCATCCAAACTTCGCCGCCGTCAATCCCAGGTCGGCTGCTTCGCGGGCCAAGCGGCCAGTTTCTTCGGGGGTTTCCCCGAACAGCAGGCTGGCGTAGGCCCGGACACTCGAGCGTCTTGCGCCGCCCAGCAGTTCGCTGACCGGCACACCGCGAGCCTGTCCCATCAGGTCCCACAGCGCGATGTCGGCTCCGCTGATGGCGTGGATGGCTGCGCCGCGGCGTCCGTAGCGGTTCGTGTTGTAGTACATCAACTGCCACAACCGGTCGAGGTCGTCGACTTCCTGTCCGATCAGGATCTGGGCCAGGCCGTGCCGCCGTTCGGCCGACCGGGGAGCCTCGAAGATGGCCTGGCAGACATACGACTGGCTGGTGACTTCGCCGACCCCGGTTTGGCCGGTGTCGGTATGAATGCGGATGACCAGTACGTCCTGGGTGCCGTCGGCAATCTCTGCCACGTCCGGGAGTCTCAGGTGAAGCGTCTCGACATCGGTGATCTTCATGGCGTGATCGGTATCGTGTTGTGGGGTGGAGGATTGAGTCGATGATTGTCGTTGATCGGATCCCGTCAATCTACTATTGAGGGGGACCGAGGCAGCCTGGTGCTCTTGTGCTCGGTCGAGAGCGGGGCGAGCCGAACGAGTCGCGCAGCATGGACATCCAGTTTCTCCCTTCATGCCTCGGGGACCCGCGGTTTCAGATGGCGACGACGTATGTCGTCAACGGTCGCCTGGCGATCGACGCGGGTTGCCTGGGCCTGGCCGGCCTGGATCTGCAGGAGCAGGTCACCGACGTGGTCCTGACCCACGTGCATCTCGACCACGTCGCCACCCTGCCGTTGTTCGCGGTCAACCGGCTGCAGTCGGGCCTTGCTCCGGCTCGGATCCACGCACCCTCCGACGTGCTCGATGTGGTCCGTAGCGACCTGTTCAACGACCGTCTCTGGCCCAATCTCGAACGACTTTCGAACGACGCGGCGAAGTTGATCGAATTTTACGAGTTGGTGGTCGATGTGCCGAGCAGCGTGGCGGGGATCGAGCTGGTGGCGGTCCCGGTCGATCACGTGCTGCCGACCTACGGCTACCTGTTGGGTGAGCCGGGCTGCACCGTGGTGGTGGCCACTGACACCCGAGACACCGACCTGATCTGGGAGCGTGCGGCGGCTCGCGACGATCTGTCGGGGGTGCTGATTGAGGCGAGTTTTCCCGAGTCGCAGGCCGAGTTGGCAGAGGCGTCGGGGCACTTGACTCCTGCCGGAACGGCCCGACAGTTGGCAAAGATCGGTCGCGAGGTGAGAGCGATCGCGATGCACCTGAAACCGTCGAATCGTGATGAGCTGGTTGCCGAGATCGAGGCTCTGGGTGTTGGGGGCCTGGAGGTGGGTGTGCCGGGGACGGTCTATTCGTTCTAGCCAGGGGACAGGCACCAGCGCGGCCGGGGGGCGGCTTCGGAGCCGGTCCGGGATTGGCGCATTGTGATTCGCAATCGGTTTTCACCCATCGTACTCTGAAGGCTCACCCGGGCAGGTGACGCGTGGTACATCGTGGCACGTGATGGAATTCTGGGAGACGATCTGTGGACCGGACGCGATTTGAAAAGCCGCCGAGGTGGTGGGGGCCGTTGTTGAGTCCCCTGGCGGTTCGGTTGTGTGGTGGTTTGAGACGGTGGATCATCCGACGCGGTCCTCGGATCGCGGATGTCGAGGTGCGGGGTGCCGAGCACGTGCGGGGTGCCCTGGACGCCGGTCACGGCGTGTTGATCACTCCGAACCATTCGGTACACGGTGACCCGATGGTGGTCTACGAGGCGGCCAGCAAGTTTGGCAGCCCGTTGTACTTCATGGGCGCGTGGCAGGTCCTGGGCTTGGCCAACCCGATCACCCGGACCTTTCTGCGGATGCACGGTTGCTTCAGCGTCGACCGCGAGGGGACCGATCGCCAGGCGTTGCAGCAGGCCGTTGACGTGTTGCAGAACCGCAAAGAGCCCCTGGTGGTGTTTCCCGAGGGTGAGGTCTACCACTGCAACGAGCGGGTGACACCGTTCCGCGAGGGTCCTGCTGCGATGGCGGTGATGGCCACACGGAAGACAGACCGCGACGTGGTGATCGTGCCGTGTGGGATGAGGTACTACTACGTCGAGGATCCGCTGCCGGCACTGTTGAAGTTGATGGACGATATCGAGGAGGCCCTCTTCTGGAGACCCACTCCCGAGCGGCCGTTCGCCGAACGACTCTATCGAGTCGCCGACGGCATGCTGGGGCTCAAGGAACTGGAATTCCTGGGGGGAGCCCGGCAGGGTTCGGTGCCCGAGCGGATCGCATTTCTGACCGATGGGGTGTTGAAGCGGGTGGAGCAGAAGTACGAGATTTCGTCCGAGGGGAAGACGATTCCCGAGCGGATCAAGCAGGGCCGACAGCGTGCGATCTCGACGATCACCGAGGCGACCGGGGGGAGTGACGAGTACCGCTCGTGTGCCGACGACCTCGATGACTGCTACCTGTGTGCTCAGCTGTTCAGTTACCCGGGCGACTACGTGGCAGAGCGGTCGAGCATCGACCGGTTGGCCGAGACGCTCGACAAGTTCGAAGAGGACATTCTCGACCGTCCGACGGCGACGGTGCGGGCCCGGCGTCGTGCGGTGGTAGTGCTGGGAGAACCGATCATGGTCTCCAAGGAGAAGAAGCGGGACGCCGCCGCCGAATTGACTCGGACCATCGAAACGCGTGTGCAATCGCTGCTCGACTCGGTCCAGCTCCCGGAACGCAGTTTCGAACTGGTCCCACCGCGTGATGCCGCCGCGGAAGAGCCGACAGGCTGAGTCCGGAGGTCATGGAGCCGGCGGCCTGCCCGGTGGCTTCAGAACTTGAGAGTCAACGTCGTCTTGTCGTCTTCTTGAGACGGCCGCAGCGACTTGATCCGGTACTCATTCGGGCGATCGGGTCCGGCCTTCAGCGTGAAGGGGCCGGGTGAGTAGACCGGAGGCCGAAAGCGGTTCGATGCGGTCCGCACCGTGTAGAGCACCTCGCCGGTCTTCTCGTCGATCACCTGGACCACGCCCGAGTCGGCTTTGGGGAATTGCAATTCGGGCAGCCAGCCGGTCGGCTTGCGACCGTCATTGTCTTTCATGTCAAAGGACACGGGCCAACCGGGGAACTGGACCTTGTCTCCCTGTCGGACATCGGCAAAGCGGGGCCAGCACTCGACCGTCACGGTTCGTTTCGTCTTGTTGAACCGCACGATCCCGTACCCGTCGCCCCGTTGCCGCTCATCGGTGCGATCGGGCGGGTTGGCATAGGCCAGCATGCGGATCCGGTTGCCCAGCCCGTCGGTGAATTCGCCGGTCCAGGGTAGTGGGCTGTCGGGAATGGGGTTGGCGCCGGCTTTCTGAGGCTGAGGCTGCCACCAGCGTCCGTAGATCGTGTTGACGATGGCCGGCACCGTGAAGCCGAAGGGGCCGTCCGAGGGTGCCGAGATGCCGTGCTTGACGAGCACGGCCAGGTGCTGATCTCCACAGATGTGCGGTGCCCACGCGCGACGAATGGCGGCCAGGGCCGCCTGGCGACCCGCCTGCGGCCAGCCGTTGCAATCCAGGTCCGCCAGCAGACGATTGTTGGGATTGCCGTGCAGGTGCACGGCTCTGCAGAAGGCGGTCTGGGAGAGCACGCATTTCATCCGGGTGTCGGTCCAGTCCTGGCTCCAGCTGTCCAGGAACTCCAGCTGTCGTTTGCCCAGCAGCTTGAGTCCCTTGAGATCGATGGCCGAGCGGTCGTACTTCGGGTCGTTGATGTGATCGGGTCGAGGCCCCATCCTGGGGATCTTCCCCTTGGGACCACTCTTGAACTTGCGGTCCTCGAGGATGGCAAAGTCGATGCCGCCCACTCTCAAGCTGGTGTAGTAGACGCCGATGTTTTGCAGGACGGGGGCCGGGTCGAAGGCGTCGGGCAGGTGCCAGGTCTGGCAGCGCTGAACCATGTTCACGTAGCGGGCGGGATAGAAGTAGCCGCCACCGGGCCCAGCGGACGAAGCTGCCTTCTTACCGTTTTCACCCCAGATGTTGCCCTGGCCGACATCGTGGTCGTCGGGGATCGTGATCACCGGGCGGTCTCGCAGGATGTCGCGGAACTGCATTCCCCATTCGAGCCATCCGAGGGTGTGCTGGGTGTGGTGATAGGACTGGTCCCCGGCGAAAAACAGCAGGTCGGGGTCCTGGCGTTTCAGGTTGGCAACGATCTGGGCACGCGGTCCGGGAGTCCGCCGCGAGTTGCACGAGAGCGTGCCCACGACAATCACGTCCTTGTGCCTGGGATCGCGACGCACCAGGCCCTGGAAATTCGCCTGGGGTCCGTAGCGAAGGCGATAGCGGACGTTGCGGGTGTTGTCCCAGTTCTCGATCCGAAAGTGTGCGCTCCAGCCCAGCTCGTGGACCTTGGCGCGGGCGACCTCTTGCCAGGCTTCTTCCTTGAAAAACTCCAGCCGCACCACTCTTGGCTCATCGGGCATCAGCGGGAACAGCTGGGCGGTCAGCTTCAAGACACCACGGTGATGCGTGTAGACGGCAAAGGCGAGCACCTGGTCACGCGGCATCAGCAAGCGTGCTTTCATCTTGCCCCTGGGTTTCCACCACTCACCGGTCGCCTGCGAATCGAGTCGAGGAAACCCGGGCCCAAACGGTGCCTTTTCCGCCACGAGGCCCGTTTGGCACAACAGCAGCAGCACTGCGATGCAGCAGAGTCGGGCCGTCGTGTTCATCGCTGGATCCTTGTCAAAAAGAAAGCCGAAGTCACCGTGATGCGGTGATGTCCGCCAGAGCCGCCCGGGCGACTCGAACTCCCGATCCGGGTATTACGAATGCAACATGGGGGTTGATGGCCATGGGCAAGGTCTGCAAGATCCACCTGGAACCGACCGCAGGGTGGGGTGTTGAGAGTGTCTGGCGTTGGAGTACAGTACAGGTGACCGATCTTCTGGAGTGACGTCAACCGGGGGAAGGGGCGCATGCGGCGGATCGTTTCGTGTTTACAGTGCAAGAGGCAGTACAACGCCTCCAGGTACGAGGTCGGTATGCGGGCTCGCTGCCGGTGCGGTGAGGTGATCACAGTCGAGGAATCTCGCGGAAATGATGCGGAGGTGATTCGCTGTTCCGGGTGCGGCGGACCTCGAACTCCCGGGGATGACGCCTGTGCCTACTGTGGAGACGAGTTCACTCTGCACGAAAAGGATCTGTACACGGTTTGCCCGGAGTGCATGACCCGGGTCAGTGATCGGGCACGATTCTGTCACAACTGTGCCACCCCGTTGCGGCCCGAGGAGGAGATGGGGCCGGCGACGAGTGCCGTCTGCCCGAGTTGTGCAGCGGAGAATCATCTGCACAGCCGGGCCTTGGGTACGGAGTCGATCTCGTCATTGGAGTGCGACCGCTGTGCAGGGCTCTGGCTGGCAATCGGCTCGTTTGAAGAACTGGCAGACAAGGCCGTCGGGACGAAAGTCTCGGTGCTCCGCCAGAAGCCGGAAAAGACGGTGCTTGAGAGCCAGCCCAAGCGGAACGGGCCCTTTTATCGCCGTTGTCCGATTTGCCGCGGCTTGATGAGCCGATCCAACTATGGAATGCGGTCGGGACCGGGTGGTGGCAGCGGCGTGATTGTTGATATCTGCGGAGAGCACGGCGTCTGGCTCGATTGTCGTGAACTCGAGCACATTCTCAGCTGGGTCCGCAGCGGAGGTGCCCAGCAGGCGGTCGGCCGCCGACGCAATGTCCGCGAGGCAGCTGCGGAGCACCGACAGGAAATCCACGGGTCACGTGGCGAGTCCGAGAAACAGGGTCTGGGCCTGAAGGGCAGGAGACTGGAAGACCTGCTCACCTCCGGCCGTCAGACGCTTAGACACATCATCGGCTCACTGTTTGACGTCAGCTGAAGAGCTCTAGTTATTGAGGTACGCAGAGTGGACTGTCCGAGTTGTGAAACGACCCTGCAACGAGCGAAGTACGAGAAGTTCTACGTTTTTCAGTGTCCGGATTGTTCCGGCGTGCTGCTCAATATTGGCCGACTGCCATTTATCAAGACGGGGCGGGGTCTTTCGACCGAAGAATTGCAGTCGGAGGTCGAGATCGGCAGTAGCACTGAAGACACCCGTGAGAAGGTCCGCTGTCCACGATGCCGGGGCGAGGGTGGGTCGCCAGCGATGGACAAGATGGAATCCCGCAAGCTGGAATCCACGGCGGAACTCTTCCTGATCGACGTTTGCAAGTCTTGCAGGCTGGCCTGGTTCAACGGAGGCGAACTGGCGCGGTTGCAACTGGCCTACGAATCGACTCCCAAGGCAATTGCCGAGCTGCAGATGCAACTGCAAGCCGAGAGCCGCACCGAGGAGGAAGAAGAAGAACTCCGAGAAGATCTCGCGCAGCTTCCCGGTGTTTCCAGCACGCCGATTGGAGACTTCATCGTTGGAACCCTCTTTGGCAAGTTCATTGCGCCGTTGATCGTTTCGGTTGTTCTGTTCAGGCTTCCGTTCTATCTGGGATGGGAATCACCGGCATCGGTGGTTTCCTACCTCAAGTGGGGGGTGACCTGGGCGGGTGGCCTGGCTTGCCTGGCCTTTGTTTTCCGTAATTGGGTGACGCGGTAGTACTCCAGGTAACACCTGCTCGATCTGTGAACCGGCCGAAGTCCCGTTCGAGCTGTGAGCGCGTCGTGCTAGTACCCGACACCCGCAGAGCCATCCTGGCCATCGTCGAGGCCGCCCAGGGGCGGTAACCACCAGATCCGAACCACGCCCCCGGCGTCGGGCGGTGGGGCCGTCAGCGTTATCGCGGAAAGGCAGTCGGGTCCAGTGACCTACCCTCAGATCTTGTACCACTCCGAATGCGAGAGTTTCGGGTCAGTGGTAGTTCTGTGTTCTGGTGGATGAAGCGTAGCGGAATCCTCCAGAACACAGGTGGCCGCAAACTCGGCCTGGGTCACGCGATGGTTTCGCGGACCGCTTTGCCCATGCCAATGCCCAGCCGTTTCTGCGGCGGGCTGGCATTTTTCAATAATCGGCAATTGATCCATCTGGTGAACGTCCCCGTGTGGGCCACTCTGGAACAACTGGCTGTTTCGCGAGTTCCGCCAGCTTCCCTTCGTCAATTTTGCAGCACAGGCCCACGCCATCGGGTAACGATGCGTAACCGTCCTTGTCGATGGACCAGTTCTTTTTCACAAGGCCTTTTGGAGTAATGCTCGGGTAGTACTCGTGGATCAGAAAGAACGGCACGGTCGCGGAGCAGTGAAGGCTGGCAGTCACTCCCAGATCTGTCGTCACGCAGTGTGGTGCCAGTGGCACGTGGTACGCCTCGCCAAGCGTAGCGATCTTGCGGAGCTGTGTGATGCCGCCGGTGTGAGCACAGTCGACCTGCAGGATGTCGGCGCACCCTTCGTGAAGATAGCCGATGACGTCCCAGATCGTGCGAGCCTGCTCACCAACCGCGAGCGGGATACTGATCTGCTCTTTCAGTCGCTTGAAGACTTCAATGTTGCCCGGCACAGCGGGTTCTTCGATGTACGTCACGTCGTACGGTTTGATTGCCGAAGCGAACTGAATCAGAAACGGTGGCGGCATCGCACAATGCGCGTCGAACATAACCATGCCGTCCGGACCGACTCGCTTTCGAGCATTCTCGACCTGTTTGACCATTGATTCAATCTGTTGCGGAGTACCCGAGAAGGGCTGCGGCCCGCATCCAACTTTGGTGGCCTTTGGCGTCGGATAAAACAGCACCTTGTCACGCACCGGTCCGCCGAGCAGCCGATAAACAGGCACGCCCCACAACTTGCCGGTGATGTCCCACAACGCCATGTCGATGCCGGCCAGCGTGTGCGTCATGAACGGCCCGCCGCGCATGTCGCGGTGCGAGCGATAAATCTTCTGCCACAGGTATTCGATCCGAGTCGGATTCTCACCGTCGAGCAGTTCAAACAACGAACGAGCCAGTGTCGCCGCGACGTTCGGTTCGAGCTGATCAATCTCGCCCCAGCCAGTGACACCATGATTCGTTTCGATCTTCAGAAACACCTTTCGCATTACCGGCGTTGCCGTGAGTTTCGTGATTTTGATTGTCGATGTGCGATCGCCGACGTTTGCCGCCGGGTTGTTGCCGTCCTCGGCTCCGAGAGCCGCGTTGACTCTCGGACCAAATCCCTCTGCTGCCATTCCGCCGGTAGCAATGCCCAGTGAAGCCAGCCATTCGCGTCGAGTGTCCATCGTGCACTTCCTTCCGTCGCTGAGTTTACGGTAGCCGAAGTCGTAAGACTCCAAATGTCATTGAGCATTTCCTTGAACTCTCACGAGTCCAGCTACTCGACGACTGTTCAATAATCCGCAATCGACCCGTCCTTCAGCTTCGCTCCAGGCCAACGGTAACTCTGAGGTTTGAGCGATTCCGTCTGCAGCAATTTCTCATTGACTTCGACGCCCAGTCCTGGACCAGGCGGCAGACCGACGTAGCCGTCTTTGTCGAGTTCGAAGGCCATTCGCGTGAGCCCGGGCACGTTGAAGCCGGCGTTCTGCGGATAGAACTCGTGGATCAGCAGGAACGGAATCGACGAGACCACGTGCAGGCTGGCGGCGATCCCCAGAAACGTTGCCGTACAGTGCGGAGCGATCGGCACGTGATACGCCTCGGCAAGCGTTGCGATCTTCTTCATCTGGCTGATGCCGCCGGTGTGATTGCAGTCCGGTTGAAGAATGTCGAGGCAGCCTTCATGCAGATACGGCAGTACCCCCCAGATCGTGCGATCGCGTTCGCCGGCGGCCAGGGGAATGTTGATCTTCTCCTTGAGCCGCTTGAACACCTCAATGTTGCCGGGCACAGCTGGCTCTTCGATGAACAACACGTCATACGGCTTCAGTGCCGATGCGAGCTGGATCAACGTCGCAGGCGGCACAGCCGAGTGAGCGTCAAACATGACCGCGCCGTCATGCCCGACTTTCTCGCGAGCACGGGCGATCGCCTTGACCATCCGCTCGATGTCCGGTGGTGTCCCCGAGTGCTCGTAGATGCCATGCGGCGGAACCTTTTGAGCCTTGTCTGTGTGATAGACCCGGATGCGATCGCGAGTCGGACCGCCCAGCATTCGATACACGGGCACGTTCCAGAGTTTTCCGACAAGGTCCCACAATGCAATGTCGATCGCGGCGATGCTGTGCACCATCAACGCTCCACCGCGCATGTTGCGATGAGCCCGAAACAACTTCTGCCACAAGTACTCAATGCGAGTCGGGTTCTCACCGTCCAGTAGTTCATACAACGAATTCACCAGCACCTTCACCGGACGAGGATCGACGCCCTTCAGATCGCCCCAGCCGCTGATCCCGTGATTCGTTTCGATCTTCACGTAGACAACCGGCCCGACCCAGTACGTCTTCATCCCGGTGATGCGAATACTCGACGACCGGTCAACGACCTGAATCGCCGGGTTGGCTTCGTCCCCGACAGCCTGATTCAAAAAACGCCGCTCCTGCGGCAACTGCTCCGGATCCAGTCAACAAGTCACACCGGCCAAGCATTCCCGGTGTCTCAAAGTTACTCATCTCCCACCTCCCTGGCTGATTGTGTTGAGCACATCCGGGAGAGCCGGACGTCCTTCCAATGGTTGCTGCTTCAGTTTCGCAAGGTCCAGTCTCAGCACATACACCTGGCTGTTCGTGTCTGTCCCCCAGGTCAGTTTTCGGCCAGCGTCAAACATCAGCCCGTCCGACCGACGGTGTGGGAACACGCGAGTCGTATTGCCGGCCCTCTTTCCAGTGGCATATTCGATATCGAGCGTCACCCAGCGGTTCTTATCGCAGTCGTACGCGGGAGTCGGAGTGTGGTTGCCCGACTCCTTGAGGTACGTCCCGATCAGGAGTAAATCGTTCTCCGCGTCATAGCAGCACTTGTCGACGTTTGCGAACCGTTCGGCATGCTCGCGGCCGATCGGGGAGAGTCCTCTGACGATAC
>Ga0310123_10000619_pt1 | contig 31447 bp, 22 predicted proteins | sample CB6_AW_1057_MG_FD_203505 | JGI IMG/M metagenome (GOLD analysis project Ga0310123, IMG submission 203505) | Marine microbial communities from Western Arctic Ocean, Canada - CB6_AW_1057 | ecosystem: Environmental > Aquatic > Marine > Oceanic | place: Canada: Western Arctic Ocean | collected... | reverse complement strand
AAAAGTTGGGCGTGAGTGCCTACGAATACCTTCGCGATCGCCTCAGCCGACGTTTCGAAATGCCATCTCTCGCACAATGCATCCAACAAGCTGCTCAATCAGCCACTGCTAGCGGTTGAGAAGATACCAACATTCGTTGTCATCAACCGTTGACATCCAATTGATGAATTGCGGTGGTTCCATTGGGTGTTCATAATTCACGCACCAAGGTGGAGCGTTCGATGCTCCATCGTCTTTATTTCTCTTAGCGTGAGTTGCTAACGAATCTGAGCCGCCTGCCATTTCGCCACAAGGTATCGATGCCCTGTCGGCGATTTCTTTTGCGCGATCGCTTCGCGACAGGCAAAGGTCTCTCGCATTACAGCCTGTGGTGCTGCGGATACGCCATTCTGGTATTGCGCTAAGCCAAGCCGAGTATGTTTACTAGCCTTCTTACCAAACTTTTTTTAATCATGGAGAATCACTATGGAGTACTGTGCTAAAGCCGATTTTATGGAAATTGCGTGCGGCTCTCGACACGGAAAGAGCGTAGTTTGCCTGGGGCTTCTGGCGTTAGTGGTGTTGGCCTTTGATTGTCCGAGCGACGCGAACGCTGCCCCGATCCCGGTGGCTTGGTGGCGAATGAACGAAGCGACGAGTGGACCCATAAGCGTCGGACAAATCCAGGACTTCGGATCCGGAGGAAACAGCACTAACCTCGTGTTTGGCGACCCAAATTGGATGACCGCCGGTGTACTGACTGATCCGCCGTTTGCGGATGGCCGCGGTATATTCACTGATGACCTTACGGATGCTATTGATTTTGGACAGGGTGCCGGCGGGGAGTTGCGGATTACTGGCGATCTCACGCTTTGGGGTCGTGTCAAACTTGGATTCTCTGGTGGGGCCAGCATTGCTGAGAAAAGCTCTTCTGGGACGGGCAGCTACCGTCTCCTGGTAACTGAGGGATCAAGCCCAAGCGGTCCCAGTGGGGGCGTTAGTTTTTCGGTTAGTGAATTGGGCGGAACGTTTGATCATAATTTGATAGCATCTGCGGGGTCGTTCCCGACCACCGATTGGTTCGATATCGCTGCTGTGTTTTGCACATCTTCTGGGGGCGGCTCGAACGACGGCGTGATAAGCCTCTACCGCAACGGAGATCTAGTCGTAAGTGAGAGCCACGATCTCACAGGAATCTTTGACAGTACAAAAGCATTTGATCTGGGAAATTCATTGCCGCTTTCCATTGAACAGTTTCGGGTATATGACCAAGCTCTTACAAGTGATGAGGTTCGGTCATTGACTATCCCCGAGCCGTCAGCATTGCTCCTCTGCTTGATGGGATCGCTTGCCGTGCTTGGAAGTAGAGGACGGCTGAGGTTAGCGAGACCCGGTCACTAAAGCGGGTAGCACCGACACCTGTCCGCAACAGGTGTTGCCATCTGATAGACGAATTCGGACATGTGTCGGTGTGCGCAGCACAGAAGGTATTCCGGACGAGTGTCGGTGCTACCCGATGAGGATTGATTTGTCGGCTGATTCTTAAGTCGTCTCTGCGTTAAGACCGAAATACCTCTCTGGGTATCATTGGTAACCGGCTGCTATCAACGCTAGCGGTTTTCTAATCACAAGGGTGGAAAAACCAAAGTGATCTGGCGGGCGCTTCAATTTGCGTGTGGTGTGTTAGTCGTTGCCGTTGTTGGCTGTGGCGATAATCGGCCTGGCCGCGATCAAAGCCTTGCGTTGCAGGGAGCTGCTTACCTGCTCGAAACGGAGCCCACCGAGGTGATGGGCGTACTGGAGGTGCGTGACCAGATTGACGAGCAGGCCGAGATCGCGGTGATTGGTCGCGTTGGCGGAGTAGCTCAGCCCTGGCACGACGGAAAGGCGGCATTCATCATCGCCGACCCGTCGGTCGAGGCGGTCGTGGAGGATCACGAGCATTCTGGCCCGTGTGGAGATGGATGTGCATTTTGTACTCGCCCCAAGGCCGAAACAGCGACGCTCAGGCTGGCCCTGGTCGAGGTGGTGGACGAACAGGGCCGGGTCGTGCCACACGACGCACGACAGCTTTTTGGCCTAGAAACAGGACAGCTTGTCGTCGTCCAGGGCCGCGCCCGTATCGATTCTTTGGGGCATCTGATTCTCACGGCCGCCGGAATTTACGTTCGACGATAGGTTGGTCTGCGGACAGACCGTGTGTCGACAGACGCGAAGGTCGCGAATTGGAAAGGAGTCATCATGATTCGCAAAGCTCTGGTCATGCTAGCACTGACAGTCGTAGCCTTTTCCATGCTGGAAGGTACGGCCCATGCTAGAAAACCCAATATGACGGCAATCTTTGTTGGCGATATGCACTGCAACGACTGCGCTCAGAAGATTGCCAACAAGCTCTATACAGTGAAGGGGGTCTCCAAGGTCAGTGCAAATCTGAAAACGGGCATTGCCTATGTCACGCCCGCCAAGGAGAAAAGGCTTTCTCCGCGGGCATTGTGGGAAGCTGTCGAGAAGGCCGATTTCACGCCGGTCAAGCTAGAAGGGCCGTCTGGGAAGTTTACGAAAAAGCCCAAGAAGTAAGATTTCCGGCGTAAGGCTTCGGCGGGGAACAAAGCACCCCGGCTGCTTTCCAGTAACTCTCCAGCACACATATCTGTCTCAAGCAGCCGGGGTGCTGGTAACTTATTTTCCCGCACCTGCGTATGACTGTGATTCGTACGTTTGCGGATATCGCGTACATGCCGCACATTCGCTAAAGCCCGCAACTACGGCAGTTCGATAATAATCGGTAGTAAAGACGTTCGGTCTTTGTTGCGCGCACGTTTTCGCCGCGTAACGAGGTTCGGTGTGTTGCTATCGCGCGATGCTTTTCCGCCAGGTAGCACGAACAAGGAAGTTGGAACAAGGAAGTTGTCGGCCTCGATCGATTGGCTGCCTCGTGCAAGAATCGGACGTGGGCTCGCGAAAGTGCTAGCAAAGGAGTGCGGCATGACACGGTTTTTAACGCTCTGCCTGTTATCGACGGGCGGTATTCTTGCGCTGGCGGCAATGCAACGCGAGCTAGCCGTCGCGGCCGACGACAGTAAATCGGCCGTTGGCTTCCTGTCGGCTGAGAACCAATCGGATATTGGACCGGAGCGGGAGGTTATTCAAGAGCGGTTTCCAAACGGTCGCGTAAGGATCGAACGCGAGGTCATCCAAGATGATGACAAAAACTATATCAATCATGGTTCGTGGAGAATGGCGGACCAGGAAGGCCGCAAGGTGGCTCACGGACATTACCGCCATGGCCAGCGGCACGGAATATGGACCGCATGGTATTTTCCTGGTGAGTCTTCGATGTTTTCAGAACCTCCCTACGAGGATTTTACAGGCCCATTCATTTCACAAGCCCACTTCCAAGATGGTCGACTCGACGGCGTTTGGATCATTTTTGACGTGGAGCAGCGTAAAATCAGCCAATGGTCCTATTTGGACGGCGAACGACACGGCAAATGGACCTGGTGGTATCCGAACGGCAAAAAGCTACGCGAGCATACCTACCACAATGGTGATATTGTCGGGCAGACAGTCGTCTGGAATCCTAAGGGATTGGCGACGTTCAGAGAAACCTTTGAGGAAGGCCGCAAACTCGCCGCGGACGTTGAGTATTACGAGAGTGGGCGGAAGAAGTCTAAGGGAACGTATCTGCTAGCCCAACGAGTTGCTCAAGCGGCCAACGACTGGTGGAATGCCAAGTTAGCCAAGGAAGTGGTCGTCGGCAAAGACGAAAAGCACGGACCGTGGCGGTCTTGGTACGAAAACGGTCAGAAAAAAATGGAAGGGCACTATCGCCATGACACCGAGGTAGGGACCTTCCGTTGGTGGCATCGCAATGGCCAGCAATCGATCGTCGGCGAGTTTCTCGACGGCCGGGAGTCCGGCAAGTGGACGTGGTGGCATCCCAATGGCCAGAAGTTGAGCCAGGGCTTTTTCAACGACGGGGACGAAACGGGCAAGTGGACGTATTGGGCGGCCAACGGCAAGGTCACTGAACGTGCCGATTTCTCGGTTACCGAAGTCCATGTTGTGGAGACGCCCACAAATTCGGTTGAAATCGAATCGGCTCTTCCAACCGAAAAACGATCGACCGGTACGATCACGCGCTAGGCAAACCCACGGACCAACTCAGTGAGACCGCTGGTTGCCACCAAAGGAAGACAGCCACGAAGACAGCCACGAAGACAGCCACGAAAAAGGCACAAAAAGGCACAAAAAGGCACAAAAAGAATTATCTAGCCACGGATGAGAAGAACACTAATCGGCACCAATCTGCGCTGATGGATTAGTGAAGATCAGTGTGGATTAGTAATCCAAGAAAGCAGAGGACCCCGCATTCTGAAAAACTTCTTTTTATCCGTGTTCAATCCGTGGCTCTTCTTCCTGTTTTTTGTGTCTCTCGGTGGCTTTTCAAAAAGCGTGCCAAAATAACAAGCTTTTACGCATTTGCTATGCAAAGCCGTGCAACTTGCACTAACTCTTATTCAGTGCCGCTTGGATTGCCATGTGCAATTCACGCCGGGTCGAGCGGGAATACTCGATATCAAACCAGAGGATCTTGCCCTCGGCATCGAGTAGATAAGTCCGTGGCAACTTGTCCGTTCCGACAAGGGAAAAGGCCGACCCGTCGCTGTCGACCAACATCGGAAATTTGATGCCGGCTTCCTTCGTATGTCGCACCGCCGACTCGGGAGTCTCCTGAACCGCGATCCCGACCACGTTGACACCGTCAGCGGAAAACTTGTCGGAGACATCGGGGCCCAGATCGGTCAACTCGGATCGGGCGAAGGCACGATCGCTTTTCCAAAAACAGACGACGGTTAGCTTTTTACCGTAGAGGCTGCTCAGCTCTCTCACCTTGCCCTCGGTATCGGGCAACTCGATCGGTGGCATGGTATCGTCGGTCTTCACGGTACATAGCTTCGCATGGGCCTTGGATAGCAAGACCTTCGGTACCTCATGATTTACCTTCCGAGGCGCGATACGTTCGTACGGGCCGAGGCTTGGTGACGGATCGGCGCTCGTAGCCACTTTTGTGGACACTTCTGGTCGTTTGTTATCTTCCGCGGATACTTCCGTGGCCACTTCTGGTCGTATGTTCCCTTTTGCCGCGTCGTTCTGGTGTGTGATGGGCGTGGTTTCACTTTCGCAGCCAAGGGCCAAAATGGCTACGCCACAGCAGAGCATCACGCGGATCGGGCCCGTCCACGGCCCACCCGTCCACGGCCCATCGAGAACGGTTGCTGGCCATTGAATTCGTCGCACGGTTGTCTCCATTCAGCAAAGCGAATTGTTATTGCAGTCCTGGCTGAAACTGGCGTGGAATGTCTGTCAGGGAACCAGTCTCGCGGTCGCTGAGCGTTTCGTCAACCTCGTTCGGCAAGCAACCACGTCCGGAAACAGTCGGGTAGCCTTTTTAGTACGTGTTTTGCGGCGTAGCCAGATCATAGGAAGATAACAATATTTGAGGTTCACGGAAGGTATAAAGGCAATCATTGCTGCCAAGAGCACGAGCCCGCTATAATCTGTTTAATCTGCGGAAACGGCATGGTGTTATTCAGCGACAGGACTCCGACACACAATGAGCATCTACCTTGGCATCGACGTGGGCACCTCGGGCACGAAAGTGTTGGCCATCAACGAACGGGGCAAAATTGTCGCGACCGCCATGGCCGAGTACGCCACCCACCATCCTCGTCCCCTGTGGAGCGAACAAGATCCCGAGGATTGGTGGAACGCAAGCGTCAAATCGGTGCGAGCGGTCGTACGTAAAGCGAGCGTGCGGCGCGGCGAGGTCAAGGCGATCGGCCTGTCGGGCCAAATGCATGGCTCGGTGTTTTTGGACAAACGTGGCAAGGTGTTGCGGCGAGCCATCCTTTGGAACGATCAACGAACCGCCGAGGAATGTCAACAGATCGAACGGCTTGCGGGCGGTCGCCAACGGCTGATCAAAATGGTGGCCAACCCCGCGCTGACCGGATTCACCGCACCAAAGATATTGTGGCTGCGCAACCACGAACCGCGCCGATTCGATAAAACGGCGAAGGTGTTGTTACCCAAGGACGAAATTCGTCGACGTCTTACGGGCGAACTTGCCACCGATGTGAGTGACGCGAGTGGCACTCTATTGCTCGACATCGCCCGGCGGCGATGGTCCCGAACCTTGCTCTCGAAGTTGGAATTGGATCCGGACCTCCTACCCCGTCTCTACGAATCGGAAGAAGTGACCGGACAACTGACCCGCGAGGCGGCGAAAACATTGGGCCTAACTGTCGACTGTGTCGTGGTGGCCGGGGCCGGGGACTGCGCCGCCGGAGCCGTGGGAAACGGAATTGTCCGTCGCGGTGTACTCTCAACTTCAATCGGCACGTCGGGCGTGATGTTTGTCCACAGCGATGAAATGAAGCTCGACCCGGCCGGCCGGCTGCATACCTTCTGTCATGCGGTCAGAGGCCGATGGCACATGATGGGCGTTCATCTCGCCGCGGGCGGATCGTTGCAGTGGTTTCGCAACGCGCTCTGCGAAACCGACATGCTGGCGGCACGCCGTGCGAACGTCGACATCTATGAGTTGCTCGGCAAAGAAGCCAGGGCGGTCGCGCCCGGGAGCGAAGGATTGTTTTTCTTGCCGTATCTCGCGGGCGAGCGAACGCCACACGCAGACCCGCTGGCCCGCGGATGCTTCGTCGGACTAACGCTTAAGCATACGCGTGGCCACCTGGTCCGGGCGGTCATGGAAGGGGTGACCTACGCATTGTGCGAGAGTCTCGCCATCCTACGCGAGCTGAAGGTGCCGGTACGACAGATTCGTGCTTCGGGCGGAGGATCGAAAAGCCGCCTGTGGCGACAGATTCAGGCGGATGTCTTTGGTCAACAGGTGGTCACGACTGCAGCCGATGAAGGACCCGCCTTTGGCGTTGCGCTGCTGGCCGCCGTCGGTACCGGAGCATTTAAGAACATCGAAGAAGCATGCGAGGCGACCGTACGCGTGACCGACAAGACGTCGGTTCAACCGGCCTTCAAGAAGCAATATGACCGCGCGTTCCCGGTTTATCAAGAACTCTACAGGTCGCTGCGTGACAGTTTTCAGCAGATTGCGAAATTGCAGTAGGCTACAGCGACCATGACCGACCAACGTGTGAACAAAGATTTGGCGGAAAGTTCTCCGCCCGGACGTGCGGCCGTTTGCGCGGCGATGCTGTTGACGTTTGTTATTCTGTTCATTCAGGGGGGATGGCCGGCGCCCGATGTGAACGAATCGCATTACCTGGCAAAGGCCAAACATTATTGGGATCCCACTTGGTGCCAGGGCGACTTTTTCCTCGAGTCGGACGATGCACACCTGGTCTTCTATTGGACGGTCGGCTGGCTGACCTGCTGGCTGCCGTTGCCGGCGGTGGCATGGGTAGGACGAGTCGTCGGGTGGTGGCTTCTTGCCTGCACCTGGTGCCGGCTGAGCCTGGCGCTCCGCGGGCAGCCGCTGTTGGCACCGTTGTCCGCGGGCCTCTTTGTCGCGCTGCTGGACCAATTTCACATGGCAGGCGAGTGGGTTGTCGGCGGTGTGGAAGCAAAAGTGTTTGCCTACGCACTCGTGTTTCTGGCGCTCGAGGCAGTGGTGCGAAGTCGCTGGAACCGTGTCGGGCTGTTGCTCGGCGGCGCCATGGCATTTCATGTTATTGTCGGCGGGTGGTCCTCGGTGGCCATCGGTGTTTGCTGGCTCGGTGAAAGAAAACGGCCGAAACTGACGAGCATGATACCGGGCCTTTGCGGCGGAGCGCTGCTGGCATCGTTTGGTCTGGTGCCCGCGCTGGCGCTGACCGTTGGGACAACGTCGGAAGTGACCGACCAGGCAAACCAGATTTATGTGTTCGAGCGATTACCCCATCATTTGGCGGTTCCCTTGGTTCGTGATGCTACGGATCGACTCGTTCGGCATGGTCTGTTAATCGCAATGCTTGCCGCACTCTGCTGGTGTACTGAAAGAGAACCGATGCCGGACGACCGTCGCCGAGCGATGCGCACCGTCTCATGGTTCGCGTGGGCAGCGGTTCTGATTGCGACCTCCGGGTTGGTGATCGCTTGGGCAACCCGCGGCAATCCGGCGCTGGGGGCGAGTCTGCTGCGCTACTACTGGTTTCGGCTGACTGACGTCGCTGCGGCGATGGCCGTTGCGCTCCTTGGCGTCGGTTATCTCAGCATTCTTCTCAAGCGCCGGCCGCGCTGGGGCGCCGCGGCGCTGGCGATCGCGCTGGCGATTCCGCTCGGCCACTTCGCTGAATTGACCATCGCACATTGGCAGAACCCGTCGCCACGCGGTGATCGCCATTTGGCCAACTACGACGCCTGGCGAGACATCTGTGACTGGGTCTCGCAAAATACACCGCCAGATGCCTGCTTTCTCACGCCGCGGCTGTCGCAGACGTTTCACTGGCACGCCGGCCGAACCGAGGTGGTGGTCCGCAAGAATATTCCGCAAAACGCGAGTGCGATCGTCGAGTGGCGGTCGCGGATCGTGACAGTCCATGGTTGGGCAATCCACGATTGGGTTGATAACCGAACCCGACCATACTATCCAAACCTAACGTACCGATCATCCCAGGAACTCATCGCGTTGGGCGAGCGCTACGGAGCCGACTATCTTTTGAGCGAAGACGAGAGACCGCTTGACCTGCCGCTGCAGTACGGCAACTCGACCTACGCAATCTACCGGCTCAGGCCGTAGCATGGGCCCCTGGCCCGTGTCGTAGGGTGGGCCGAGTGCAACGAGGCCCACGCGTCTCGCTCTTTGGGTGGCACTGCTGGCTTGCCCAGCAGTGTCCGACAGGACACGATCATGCAAAGTGACGGGACCGGAGCCCAAGACGACGGCTACGAGATGTAACCGCCGACCCACAAGGAAATCGCATTTTTTAGATTTATTTCGGATTTCGAGAATCGTCCTTCGGAATTACACATTCCCCCTTTCCCGCTACACATTCACCCCTTTATTAGGGGTGTCCATTTCTGGGCCTTGAATTCAGGCCACATTTCGCTGCAATGGCCCGCGGCAATGAAATACTGCGCCGTTTCGGTCTTTGAAAACTTAGCAAGAAAGCTGTTAGCTGCTGGCTACGGGCTATTGGCCGTCGGCTTCCTCTACGTACCGCCAAGCCCTCTGCGTTGAATGCTTCGTCGCGATCCGGAGTTAAACATTGGAACTTGGGATTTGTTTGCAATTTGGTACTTGAGATTTGTTTCGGATTTCGACATTCAGATTTCGGATCTTGCCCTTCCGCACTCCGCATTCAAAACGTTCGATTATTCTAAAAAGTGCCCCTTATCAAACACCCCTTGCCCCCCCTATAAGGCGCGATCGAAAACGTCCTTATTTTCAACCAACCACCAAGCCCCGTACGGCAACGATCGTCCGATTTGTTATCCGTAATTCGATAAAGGAACCCCCGTGACTCAACGAATCCGGGCTGTCGTGTTCGACCTGGACGGCCTGATTTTCAATACCGAAGACCTCTACCAACACGTGGGCAGTGTGGTGCTGCGGCGGCGAGGCAAAAACTTCGATGACGATCTGCTTGACCGGATGATGGGGCGGCATCCGAAGATCGCCCTGCAAATGATGATCGACTATCACGATCTAAACGGCAGCGTTGAGCAGTTGGCGCTTGAATCAGAAGAAGTCTTTCGTGAGATCCTCGACGAGCGGCTGAAGCTGATGCCGGGTTTTGCCGACCTAATGCAATCGCTTGAGCAGGCGACGATATTGAGTTCGGGGATCAGCCTGCAAGTATCGGCCACGCTCCTGGCGTGTCAGCCGAGACCAATGATGCCGATATTGACGCGTTCGCTGGGCGGCGGTCCTTCACGCCCCAAGACTCGAGCGGGAACAAAACATGCCGCCGAGGCCATCGCGGTTTTCAATAGGTCGCGACGTGATACTTTATTTCTACTCATTGTTAGGCTCCTGATTGTTGGCATTCGATACGTTGTATTCTTAACTTGAACAGCCCGTAAGAAATGTGTAAGGTTTCATAATCGATGGGAATGATGACTTCATGAATGATCTCCTGACAGGGTGATTCATCCCTATTTGATGGAAAAAGAACAGGTCGGTAACGTCACGACTTTGCACCAGTGTAACGAATTTCGAGAAGATACATGACCATCACATGCTCACCACGAAACATGAAATGGTATGCGTCCGAACTTTGTTCCACCTGCTCGATCTGATCGAGATTTTCGAGAAAGACCGGATTGAAATTGTACAGATTAAAATCCACCACACGAGATTCGAGTCCCGCACGATGGAGGACCTGGGCGGTCTGCTTTTGGCTCAGCAGCGATATCTGCACGAGGTAGGCCACGCCATCGTCTTCCAAAAGACTGGGCAGGAGAGAAATCAAGTGATCCAAAAGATTCCGTCCCCAGTAGTCGACTGATCGGTGACCGCCGAGATCTTCCAGGGGATCGACCGGCATCTGGTATAGGCTGGCTACGATGACGTCGTATTTCTCACTCGGATCAATCGCGTACAGATCGACGACTTCGCCGGCAACGCGATCGGCGACATCGTTGCGGAACGCATTGGTCAGCGTGTTGGCGACCGCCTCCTTCTGGACGTCAATCGCAGTGACATGTTCGGCACCGTTCAGCGCTAACTGGACGGAAAGAATCCCCGCACCGCATCCAACGTCGAGACATCGTTTTCCTTGCCCCGTTCCGCTGCTAAATAGAAACTTCCACAGGAGGTAGCTTCCTTGCGTCGGGATGAAAACTTCCGGTTCGCAAACCAGTTCCGGTAGTGGAAGAGGGTACAGGTCTCTTTGCTTGTCGTCGATCCAACCCTCAATATCGATCACATTGTTTGCTTCGTATAACCGCTGTGACAAGTTCGTCGGCAGATCGTGTCGCCCCTTGCCAATCGGCGCAGATGGCTTTGTGCCTTCCAGGGCGCTGGCCATGGCGGATATATGGTCAGGACCAATTCCACAGCAGCCGCCAAGGATCTGTGCGCCTTCGGCCCTCCAGATAAGCGCCATATCCGCGTAATCTTCGGGAGTGACGTTGTCGGCGAATCGCCATCCTGGGTCGACATAACGTCCGAGATTCGGATAGGCACCCAAGGGAAGGTCTGTAAAGTCGCGGAGCCATGGCAGCGTGCCGGAGACTGCTTCGACAGGCAAACAATTCACCAGAATCGCCGACGCACCGATCTGCTCCAGCTCTTGAGTCAGACGTCCAAAGTAATCGCCTTCGGGACCTCCCCAAAGTTGTCCATGGATACCGCAAACGCCGTGTCGGCAGCGCCGAAAACTGAGCCAAACAGGGATGCCGCTTTCAACCAGCATCTCGACCGCCGCTTTCGTCAGGTTCTCCGACATCATCGAAAGCGTTTCGAAGATTACGAAATCGGGCCGAGTGTCTTCGAATACTCGCAAAAGCAGTTTCACGGTCCCGAGTTGCTGCTCGGTCACAATATCGCCGCCGATACTGAACGCAACAGCACACGAATCAAGCCTTTCGCAGCTCTGCGTGGCATCGCGCGCCAGCAAGATGGCTTTGCGTGCCATGTCCATCCAGTGTGCCGGGCTTCCGGCACGGTTATCCCAGTCCCCGGCCCTTCGGGTCTGATCTAGAATGGCATACGTATTGGTCGTGATGACATCGCAACCGGCATCGAGATAACGCTTATGGACATCCACCACGGCGGTGGGCGCATGATTGATCGCTTCGAATCCCCAATGGTTCGTGTCGCTCAGCCGGAAGTCGGTCACCCTTTGCTGCTGCAACTCCGTAGCGACACCTCCGTCGAGGATAACGCACTCCTCTCGGGCGATTTTCTTTAGCACGCTCCCGTAGACCGCGCTCTTGCCTTGGTTCAACGGTAAGTTCTCCAACAGCCACAAAAGCAGAAAAAAGCGCCCGCGAATCAGCGCGAATGAAAGCATGGTAGACTTGTTTTATTATTCGCGCTGATTCGCGTAATTCGCGGGCTGTCTTCTTTTTGTCCTTTGCGTGAGCCGTTCTTTGGTTGTGATCTTTGCCTAATCGTCTGCTAGGCTCTTCACGATGTCCGCTTGAAGGTCCGGATCGGCGGCAGGGACGTACGTAGTCTCAACACCGAGCTCTTTCCGGACGATGTTGCAGCCTTGGGCGATCGCGGCGGCTTTGTAGAACGCGATCTCGCGGTTACATCCTTGTCGGCCAAAACCACAATCGCTCGTAACCACCAGTTTCTCTGGTGGAATGTACTTCATCGCCTTGCGAATTTCCTCAGCCACTTCGTCCGGCCGATCTGCCTGCAAACTCCGATGGCTGACAGCCCCGATGGCAATCTTTTTCTTCAGTTCGTGTTTCAGAGGCTCAAACAGAGGAAGGTCCTGCTGCTGGTTGTCCTTGCACTCAATGGTCCAGACGTCGCCCTTGCACCGTTCCAGGTAGAGCTCTATCGCATTGCGATACGAGTTGTTTTCCATAACACGCTGCATATTCGGGTTACCCCAACAAGTGTGCAACCACACCTCAACATCATCCAGGCCCTCAATCTCACGATTCAGTGCATCGATCATGAAGTTGATTGTCTCTTTATCCTCGGGAAACTTGTCGGCCATGAAGTGGACCGTTGGCTCTTCCACTTGGATCACCTTGCAACCCGCGTCACGCAATGCAAGCAGTTCCTTATTCATCGCAACCGACATATCCCAGACGACTTCTCGAACGTCCTTGTACTTGTCGGTATGGACATCTAGAAAGAAGCCCATGATTTGGGCAGAGCAGGTGCCGAAACGAACAGGTTTTTGAGAGTTGGCCTGCGCGATCCGCCAGATCTTGGGATAACCGAGTGGTCGCGCTTCGATCTTGTCCACGACATGTGGCCACCGCCATCCGGTATAGATCTCGTTGAGCAGTGTGCCGGGTGGATACTTGAGTAGCTCGGAACGGGTTTCCTCAGGTTGCTGGTGATCGCCTTCCAGGCCTGTCCAACGTTGGAGAGGGTAGTGATGCCAGGACCGGCCAGCCAGATCCTCATCGCAGTGGTAATCTCCGTGGGTCAGAATATCGAGTCCGGCCCGTTCTTGGTCGCTGATCACCACAGCCAACGCATCTTTGAATTTCTCGCGAAACCGGATATCCGTCATGCAGCTGTCCAAGGATTGCCCCCACATGCTTACGTCAAACCATCGCGGTCGAGGCCAGGAACCGGTTACGGTGCTGGGCAGCATGAGGTCTTTGGTTGCCGTAAACATGAGATTGATACTCCTTTGTTTGGAGGTTGGAGGAACGTTCCTGCTTTTGCGTCCGATTGTGCGCACCCGGGCCGAGACAACGTGAGCCATTGAAAACCACCAGGCAATCACGATTACTCGACAGCTCTCAACTTATCTGACTGCGTCCTGGCTGGCTTGGAATATCTCCGCAAATCCTGGTAGAATATGCGCATCGTGTATTTCTATTTCATGTCACGACACACGAGGCATCCGTCATGCAAACGAAACGCTTTCAGAAAGATTTTCTCAAGCGACTTCGCGATGGACAGAGTCTAGCCCCGCTGTTCGATCATCTTCCGGAAATCTACTTTTACGTGAAGAACGAAAAAAGCCAATTCGTGATGGGAAACGGGGCGTTCTACGAGATGCTGGGGATTGTGCGAGACGACGAGGTCGTGGGAAAGAAGGATCACGATTTCTTTGATCCGGAAATTGCCGACCGATATGTCGAAGAAGATCGACAGGTCATGCGAACGCATCGACCCAGTGCGAATGAAGTGTGGCTCGTCCCCGACCGCACAAGACAGCTCGCCTGGTATGTTTCGACGAAGATCCCACTCTTTTCAAGAGCAGGGAAGGCAATCGGTATCGCGGGCACGCTACGAGATTTTGAGAGGGCAGGCTCAGTGCTCGAACCCTATCGAGAAATGTCGCCGGTGATTTCTTGCATTATGGAACAATACTCCGATCGCATTGAGATTTCAGCCTTGGCCGAACTTGTCCATCTGTCGGTGAGCCAGTTTCATCGAAAATTCAAGCGGGTTTTTCACATGGTTCCGGCCGAGTACATCGCCCGCGTGCGGGTCAACGCGGCTCGTCGAGCTTTGGTCGACAGCAAGAGTACGATTTCACAGATCGCCCAACAGACGGGCTTCTACGACCATAGCTATTTCGCCAAGCAATTCAAACGCCACATGGGCATGACGCCTGCCGAGTACCGCAACAACGCGATCTGAGTCTCTCTTTGGTGACGCTTACCTTCTCATTTGGTCTGGTATAGGTTGTTGCGATCTGACACGAGCAGTCTGTTGAAAAAGTGCTTCGGAGGCAAGACTGCGAGAAGGGTTTGGAGCGTAGCTGGAAAGAATAATCGGTGCAGTTAGGAGTTATCAGATGGACAGTGAATACCGTTTTTCGTTCGGGCCTTGGAACATCAACGAAGGAGCCGATCCGTTCGGATTCCGCCCTGGCAAGTCGGCCCATCAGGCGATCGATGCGATTGCCGGTTACCTGAAAGACGGATTTCGGGATGTGTGTGACGCGGACTTGAAAGGATACTTCGACACGATTTCTCACGAGCAGTTGATGCAATGCCTGAAGATGCGGATCACCGATCGCCAGGTGCTGAAGCTGATCCGGATGTGGCTCCAGTCGCCCGTTCTCGAACGCCGCGACGAGGGTCGCACGAAAGGCACACGGCCCAAACAGAGAACGCCGCAAGGCGAGGTGATTTCTCCGTTGCTTGCGAACGTCTACCTGCACTGGTTCGAGGAGGCCTTTCACGCTCCGGATGGCCCGGCAAACCGGGCGAATGCGAAGATTGTTCGCTATGCGGACGACTTCGTGATCCTGGCCCGTTACCAAGGCAAACAACTCATCGGCTGGGTGGAGAACCAACTCGAAGGCCGTTTCAAGCTGACGATCAATCACGAGAAAACTCGCGTGGTGAACCTGAACCAGCCGACGGCAAGCGTCGACTTCTTGGGTTTTACGTCTCGGTACGACCGCGACCTCCGTGGAGGCCCGCATCGCTACTTGAACGTCTTCCCCTCGAAGAAGTCGCAAGTCCGAACGCGGGACAAAATCCAGGGATTGACCAGCCGCCGCCGATGTTTCATGCCGATCACTCAGATGATCGGAGAAACGAATGGTTGGCTGCGAAGCCGGGCGAACTACTTTCGCCATGGTTATCCCCGAGTGGCGTTTCGTGGCGTCAATCGGTTTACGAGGGAACGCCTGATCCGTCACTTGCAACATCGCAGTCAACGCCCCTCCCGGCCTTCGGAAGGGACGACGTACTACGCCCACCTGCAGACGCTTGGTCTGTGGAGTTTGTGAATGTCGTGATGTTGACTTGCTGTCCATGCTTGCGATTGAATGTTTATGGGTAAGCCGGATGCGGGAAATCCGCACGTCCGGTTTGATGAGGGCGAAGGTCACGGCTCCGCCGGGCCTTCGCTACTCGACCGCTGCTCCGCGCCCTCTGCGTTTATCTGTTGTGCTATGTCGGTTTTAAGACGCGTGGGCCTCGTGGAACTCGGCCCACCCTATATGCTGCTTGCGATTTGTTTCGGATTTCGTCATTCCGCACTCCGCCTTCCCCCCTCCGCACTTGCACTGCCGAAACGTTTGAATATTCAAGAAGACGCCCCATATCAACCACCCCTGGCCCCCCCCTATAAGCCGCGATCGAAAACGACCGTGTTTTCAACCAACCACCAAACCCCGTACAATGACGACCGCCCAATATTAAACGCAATTCGATAAAGGAATCCCCATGACTCAACGAATCCGGGCTGTCGTGTTCGACCTGGACGGCCTGATTTTCAATACCGAAGACCTCTACCAACACGTGGGCAGTTTGGTGCTGCGGCGGCGAGGCAAAAACTTCGATGACGATCTGCTTGATCAGATGATGGGGCGGCAGCCGAAGATCGCCCTGCAAATGATGATCGACTATCACGATCTAAACGACAGCGTTGAGCAGTTGGCGCTTGAATCAGAAGAAGTCTTTCGTGAGATCCTCGACGAGCGGCTGGAGCTGATGCCCGGTTTCATCGACCTAATGCAAGCGCTTGAGCAAGCGACGATCCCCAAAGCGGTCGCCACCAGCAGCGGTCGTGACTTCACCTCTAATGTGTTAGGACGGTTCAACCTGCAACAGCGGTTCGAGTTTATTCTGACCTCGGAGGATGTGCGGCAGGGCAAGCCGGAGCCGGAGGTGTATCTGACAGCAGCCCAGCGCTTTGGCGTCGACCCGTCGGAGATGCTGGTCTTGGAGGATAGCCAGAACGGATGCCGTGCGGCGATCGCGTCCGGTGCCTTCGCCGTGGCGGTGCCGACCGGGCGCAGTCGTTCTCATGAATTCGACGGAGCCGCCTTGATCGCCGATACGCTGGCCGATCGTCGGATTTACGAGTCGCTGGGTTTATGAGGCACAACTGAAGCACCCCGGCTGATGAGTGCTAGCACCGCGGTCCAAACGCATCTTGACACATTAGCAAAAATGACCACAATCCGCCGCACGTCTCGATAGCCTAAGAAGCGAGCGGGGCGGCCTGCAAAAATGGATTTTTGTAGGAATCGATGGAGGCGCCTGCCATTCTGAATGGGCCGGCGCTGACGGGCATGGAGGCCGCGACGCCATGGTATTGTCGCTCACGCGATCGTCCGGAACCAGCTTGCGCGAGCTGTTTGCCGATGCAACGCTGGTCGGTGGCGGTGACATCCGGGCCACTTCGGTTTGCAGCGACTCGCGCCAGGTTCGTGCCGGCGATGTGTTTGTCGCCATCTCGGGCGTCGACCACGACGGCCACGACCATGTTCGCCAGGCGATCGAGCGTGGAGCCAAGGCCGTCTTGGCCGAACGCCAATTGCCCATTGCCGGTGTTCCCGTGTGCATTGTGAGTGATACGCGGATTGCTTACGGCCAGCTTTGTCAGGCGCTGGCCGACAACCCGAGCCGCCAGTTGCGGGTCATTGGCGTGACGGGCACAAACGGAAAGACGACCACCGCCGCACTGGTCAAAAGCATTCTTAACGAAGCTGGGGCCCGGACCGGCCTGCTGGGCACGCTTGGGTATTTTGACGGATACGACGCCGCGCCCGCCTCCCACACGACGCCGCCAGCGCCGGTCTTGGCACAGTGGCTCGCACGCACGGCGGCCCAAGGTTGTTCGCACGCGGTTCTGGAAGTCTCGAGCCACGCGTTGTGCCAGTCTCGCATCGCCGGCGTCGAACTCGACGCGGCGATCATCACGAACATCGGACACGACCATCTCGACTATCATGGCTCGGTCCAAAACTATCGCAACGCCAAAGTACGCTTGCTTAGCCACTTGTCACCGCATGGGGCGGTGGTCCTTAATATCGATGACCCAGCCTGCGCTCGCTTATTGTCGGAAACCTTTCATCCGACACTGACGATCAGTATGCGGTCGGAAGCTGAGCTGACGGCGACCGTGGTTGAGCGCCACATGGGCCAGCAGACCTTCCTGCTTTCAGCCGGCAGCGACACGGTGCCCGTCCGTACGCGAATCATCGGTGACCACCACGTTTACAACTGCTTATGTGCAGCGGCAGTCGGCCTGACCTACGGGTTCGATTTGCGTGAGGTCGTGCGGGGCATCGAAGCGGTGACGACAGTCACCGGCCGCATGGAGCCGATCGTTTGTGGCCAGCCGTTTCCGGTGTTTGTCGACTACGCCCATACTCCGGATGCCTTGGAAGCATGCCTCGCCGCTTTGCGAGAAGTTACGACAGGGCGGCTGATCTGTCTGTTTGGAGCCGGCGGTAATCGGGACCGTGAAAAGCGTCCGTTGATGGGATCGATCGTCGAGCGATTGTCCGACATCGCCATCGTCACTTCCGATAATCCCCGCGACGAAGATCCTCGACTGATTGCGGCAGACGTGCTGGCAGGCTTCACGACTTCCGATCACGTTCATACGATCCCCGACCGAGCCGAGGCCATTGCGTTTGCCTTGCAAAGCGCCGCACCCAACGACTGCGTCGTCATCGCAGGAAAGGGACACGAAACGTATCAAGTTATTGGAAAACAGCGGGTTCCCTTCGACGACCGCGCCATGACCGAGCAGATGTTGCGAAGGATGTTTCCGGTCGTGCGGGCTGCCGCCTAGCTACAAAAGTCTTTTCCCACGAAATCAATCACACTCGTCATGCTCGAATTCGTATTGAAAGATTTGATCGACATCGTTGGCGGTACGCCGAACTATGGCGTGTTGCCGCCACTGGCCGGTGATGCGTCGCCGGTCGGCGATGTGGTGACCGACAGCCGTCGGGTGCAAGAGGGTGACGTCTTCTGGGGCTTGGTCGGACCGCAGCACGATGGCGCGGACTTTGTCGACGAGGCCTTTGCCCGAGGCGCTGCCGGGGCGGTGGTTTCCGGAAGAAACATCGAACCTTGGGCTGGGCGGTGGACCTTGCGCGTTTCGGACACGACCTGGGCGCTGTGGCAGTTGGCAACCGTCGTGCGTTACCGATTCCAAGGCCGCGTTATCGCCGTTACCGGCAGCTTGGGCAAAACGACAACACGGCAGTTGATCCACACCTTGCTTGGGCGTCACATGCAGGGCAGCGCCAGTCCGCGAAACTACAACAATCATCTTGGCGTCCCGCTGAGTCTGTTGCAATTGTGCGAGAACGACGACTACGCCGTCATCGAATTGGGCGCCAGTCGCCCGGGTGAAATCAAAGCATTGGCCAAACTATGCGATCCGCACGTTGGCGTGGTGACCTGTATCGCCGAAGCCCATCTGGACGGTTTTGGCGGTCAACAACGGTCGATCGCCGAGTCGAAGTCGGAATTGCTGGCCGTCCTGCCGGACGATGGTTGTGCGGTTGTCGGCGATGACGCCGTGTGGTGGGACACGCTCACGACGAAGTGCCGGTCACGAATCGTCCGAGTGGGTCGCTCGGCAGATTGCGATCTGGTCGCAACGGACGTACAGAGCGGCGAGGGTCGTCTGCGGTTTCGATTGCCAGGCCAAGCATTCACGATTCCTGTCTGGGGAAGGCACTACCTCACCTCCACTCTGGCCGCGATTGCGGTCGGTCAGAATATGAACCTGAGTCTAGCGGAAATGGCATCGGCCCTGGAACAATTCGAGCCGCCGCCTCAGCGATGTGAGATCACTTGCGTCGACGGTACGACGATCATCAACGACACCTACAACGCCTGCCCCACCGCGATGCGTGCGGCACTGGACCTGGTACGCGACTTTGACACCCTGGGACGTCGCATTGTGGTCTGCGGAGATATGTGTGAGCTAGGACGCGAAGCCGCTGAGCGGCATCATAATCTTGGCGACGAAGTCGTGACGATTTGTGGCGCGGATCTGCTGGTGGCCTGTGGAAAATACGCGCGTGATGTTGTGACGGGCGCTCGGGATGCTGGAATGCCTGTTAGCCAAGCGATCGCGTGTAACTCGCCGCGTGAAGCGATTCCGTTTCTGCGACAACAGCTTGTGCCGGGCGACGCTGTCCTCCTCAAAGGATCTCGCGCCATGGCGATGGAAACCATTTTGGAAGGGCTACAAGGACAACCACGGAAACGGGCCGCCTAGTGGTCCAAAACGAAACATGCGAGGTTCCATCGTTTGCACTGCCGGATTGCGGGATCTTGGTGTGCAGCCCTCCCCTGGGTAGGAGCATTAAATTAGTTCTCATTGTGCGGTATCTGGGTCGACCGCCGAGAACGATCGCTTCGCGATGGAGCCTATGACTGAGCGCCGGAGCGATCCAACGGGTCGCTCCGGTTGCTCAGCGGATTCATTGGCAAACGGTGCAGGATCACTGGTCAATATCGGTCAGTCAAAAAGCACCCCGGCTGCTGTGCCACGACAAGCTCTATACCCGCTTTATCAGCAGCCGGGGTGCTGATCGCTTGATTCATTATGGTAACGACTCCTATGCTTATTTGGCTGCTCGATTGCTTTCGCAGCTTCTCCACGGAGACCTTCGCCGGATTGGAAAAAATCACCCTGCGCGCATCGCTGGCCGCCATGGTCAGCTTTTTGTTGGGAGTCGGTCTTGGCCCACGACTGATCGCCTGGCTGAGGTTGCGATTTCGAGAACCGAACACCAGCCCTTCGCACGAAGTTGAACGCCTGCACCGAGAGAAACATTTTACGCCGACCATGGGCGGGTTATTTATTGTCGGTGGCGTGGTCGGCGGCTGTCTGATCTTTGGTGATTTGGCCAATCCGTATCTGCTGATCGCATTGGCGCTCTCGGTCGGATTGATGTCGCTCGGCGCGATCGATGACTTGATCAAGCTCCGTGGTCGATCACGCGGAATCTCGGCACGGACAAAACTTGGCGTACAAGTCGTGCTGGCTACCGTCGTCGCGTTGATAGTCTTTCAGTATCATCATCCGGTTGCTGGCGGACTGGACCTTTCCATTCCCCTCATATCGAATACGATTCATCTTGGTTGGTGGTTTGTACCGCTCTCTGTGCTGGTGCTTGTTGGGACGTCAAACGCGGTGAACCTGACCGACGGCCTCGACGGCCTGGCCGGCGGCTGTCTGGTGTTTGCCTTTTGTAGCATGGGCGTCGCGGCGTATGTCAGCGGTCATGCCGGGCTGGCCGCCTATCTGAATATCCCTTTCATGCCCGGCTCGGGCGAGATGCTGGTCGTCGCCGGTGCGATCGTGGGCGGACTGCTGAGCTTTTTGTGGTTCAATTGCCACCCGGCACAAGTCTTCATGGGCGACACCGGCTCGCTGCCGCTGGGTGGGTTGCTCGGTCTGCTGGCTGTGGTGGGCCGACACGAGTTGCTCCTGCTGGTGATCGGGGGCGTTTTCGTCGCCGAGGCGGCCAGTGTGCTGCTCCAAGTCAGTTACTACCGATGGTCGCGGCGGCGTCTGTTTTTGTGTGCCCCGCTACATCATCATTTTCAGTTTCGTGGCTGGGCCGAAAGCCAGATTGTGGTCCGGTTTTGGATTGCCTCGGCTTTGTGCGCGATCGTGGGGATGGCTAGCTTAAAGCTTAACATCCAAGACCGGTCACATGTCCAGAGTATGCCGCGGAGCATGGACATTTCCGATGCGCCCCCGTCGAGCGATGCGCGGCAGATCGCCGGTCAGTTTAGGAGCGTACGATGAATAACTGCGCGATTTCAGCACCCCGGCTGCTGATGAATCAGCCACAGAAACCCCTAAGTGACACAGCAGCCGGGGTGCTTCCTACCACCGCAATGTAAAATAATCGATGTTGTCAAACTCTCCACACATTGTGTTTGCGGGCGACGGAACGGCCGGTCACCTGTTTCCCGGACTGGCCGTCGCCAAGCAGTTTCTGCATGAGGTGCCGCGTACGCGGATTACGTTCGCGGGCTGCGGAAAGCGGCTTGAGCAGCAAGCCGTTGCCGCTGCGGGATATCAATACTTGTGCATTCCCTGCCAACCGGTACCCCGTTCACCGTGGCAGGCGTTGCGGTTCGTTACCGACAACATGGCTGGGTACTGTGCATCGCGTTGGATGTTGCGAGAGCAACATGTCTCGATGGTCGTCGGGCTGGGTGGCTATTCGAGTGCGGCGACCGTGCGAGCGGCGGTTTCTCGCGGCCTGCCGACCGTCCTGTTAGAACAAAATGCGATTCCCGGCAAAGCCACTTGCTGGCTCGCACCGAGCGCTTCGATGGTTTGCGCCTCGTTCCACCAGATCCGGCCGCGATTGAAATTGGGAACCAATCTGCGATTTACAGGAAACCCGGTCCGGCCCGAATTCCAGCGCCTCTATTGGGTTCCGCCCGAGAATCGTGTTGCGCAGCGAGGCCGACACGAACGGAGACTGCTGATCCTGGGCGGAAGCGGCGGTGCCGAGTCGCTCAACCAATCGGTGCCACCGGCCCTCCATAAACTTGGCAAACAACTGCGCGGCTGGCGGGTAGTACATCAAACCGGCAGCGGAAACTTACAGTCGACGCAGGAGTTGTATAGAAAACTCAATATCGAGGCCCTGGTCGTATCGTTTGTGGATGAAATGGCCGAGGTGATGCACGGTACCGATCTGGTGATATCGCGAGCCGGCGGTACCACGATTGCCGAGCTGGCGATGGCCGGCAGCGCCGCGATTCTTGTGCCCTATCCGAACGCAGCGGACGATCATCAGATGGAAAATGCCCAGGTACTGGCCGCCGCTCGAGCCTGCCACGTGATCGACGAGCGGAGCGACGCAGGCCGGCTCGACGACCAACTGGTTCGTGAATTGAAACGCCTAGTTGCAAACGAAAGCCTGCGCCGGCGTCTGGGTGAGCAGATACATGCCTTCGCCCATCCCGACGCGGCACAAGAAGTGGCCTCGGCCATGCGCGAGCTATTGGACATGCCCGCCGCCCTGGTTCTTCGCCGCGCGGCCTAGCCCCGGGTGCCGGGGAAGGAGCCTACGACGACGGCCCCGAGATGTGGAGCTGCCGCCGGGGCCGTCGTTGGGACTCCTTCCCCGCCACCCATCCCACCAAGTAAACTTAAAACGATCACTCGCCCTACCGAAACATCTGGGAGATACTCGATGCAGCGAACATTGATTCTACTCAAGCCCGACTGTGTGCAACGCCGCATGATGGGCCGTGTGATCAGCCGATTTGAAGACAAGGGATATAACATCATCGCCATGAAGATGATGCAGATTACGCCTGATCTGGCGAAACAGCATTACGCGGAACATGTTGACAAGGGGTGGTATCCGACGCTCGAGGGGTTCATCACCGGCGGGCCCGTGGTTGCGGCGATTGTCGAAGGACTCGACGTGATTGACGTCGTGCGGAATATGCTCGGGGCGACAAATGGTCGGGACGCCGCGACAGGCACCGTTCGCGGCGACTTCGGATGCTCTCGGCAGATGAATCTGGTCCATGCCTCGGATGGGGAGGAAGCCGCCTCGCGGGAAATCGGGCTCTATTTCCGTGCGGATGAGATCAACAGCTACGAGCCCACGATCACGCCTTGGCTCAAAGCAGCCGACGAGTAGACGCCGGGGCCGCCCAATATCTTGAGAAGAGCCACGATTGGAAGAAAAGAACCGCAGATGGACGCAGATCAATGCAGATAAAGTTGGGGCCCGCCACAGAAAGAAGAGCCACGGATTGAACACGGCTAAAGAAACCTTTTTGTGTCTTTCGGTAAAGGGTTCTACGCTGCCCGGCGAGCCTGGACGCTCGTCATCACCTTCCGCGCGATCAGCGGAAAGCAGCCCAGGGCGACAAAGGCGATTACCAACTCGATCGATAGAATGCTGCTGATCCCTTTCTCAGCCAGATCGGCCAGCGACGGCACGCTTCCGCCAGCCCAGGCAAAAACCACGGTTCCGGGAAGCATGCCGACTTGGCTGACCAGCCAAAACGTGCGGACGCCAATCGGAGTCAGCCCCATGACGATGTTGATCACAAAAAATGGAACCGCCGGGATGAGCCGCAACGTGAATAGATAGAATGCGCCGTCGCGCTGCAATTCGCGATTGAACCGGCCAAAGAAGTCCGCGAACTTCGCTTGGACGATGTCTCGGAGCAAATAACGGCTGATCAAGAACGCGGTGCAAGCGCCGGCCGTTGAGGCAAAACTAACCAGAATCACCGTCCGCCAAAGGCCGAATAGCCAGCCGTAGGCCAGCGTCATCACCGCGGCGCCCGGGAGCGAGAAGCCGGTCACGATCCAGTAAATCAGAAACGCGACGCCGTAGACCAGCAGCGGCTGTTGCCGGTGGTAGTCGCGAAACATTTGTTCCGACTCGGCCGCCCGCCGCAGGAGCGTTTCCGTATCCGGAATCAACCAGTAGGCCACCACGAGCCCAACGGCAAAGAGGGCCGTCAGCACAAGTTTCAACTTGGGTAACCCTTTAGCCATTGGGGGCCCTTTACAGGAATGGCTTATCAATAACCCCAGCATTCTATGCTCGGGGAAGGGTTTAGGCATCAGGGTTAAAGGTTGTTCCGAAATCCCGAACCCCAAACCAGCCGAGGCCCGTGGGCCTCGTAGAACTCGGCCCACCCTACGAGCTCGGACCGCCCTACAGGTTTCCCGCAGGCGTTTCGGATCGCAACTGGTCGATCATGTCGCTCAGAGCCGCCCCGGCGGCCTCTTGCCAGAGAGCGGCGCCATATTTCTCTTTGTACGGTGCCTTCGTATAAGCAAAATTAATGCCGCGCGAATTGTTGATGATGGCGCCCAGGCCGCGCGGATCGAATGCGGCCGCCACATTCGCCGCAGACCCGCCCTGGCTGCCGAACCCGGGCACTAGGAACCAAGTATGGGGCATGGCGGCACGTAATTCGGATAGCTGCTCGGGATGCGTCGCACCGATAACCGCTCCGACGATGCCATATCCGCATTCGGCCGCCGTCTTGGCGGCAAGTCCTTCGACGTATTCGCCCACGTGCCGGTAAAGCGGTCGGCCCTCGGCCACCAAATCCTGGAACATGGCGCCGCCAGGATTCGAGGTCTTGACCAGCACGAACAAGCCGGCGTCTCGCTCTTGGGCCACGTCAACAAACGGAGCCAAGCTGTCGTCGCCCAAATAGGGGCTCACGGTCAGGGCATCGCCGCCCCAAGGACTTTGGCCTTCGGCGCCGAGCAGGCCCTCGGCGTAAGCGGTCGCGGTGGATCCGATGTCGTTTCGCTTGCCGTCAATAATGACGAGCAGCTTCTTCTGCTGGGCATAGGCAATCACGTCGGCCAGTGCATTCATGCCCGCGGGCCCAAGCTGCTCGAAAAACGCAACCTGGGGTTTGACCGCCGCGACGCGTGATGCCACGACATCGATGATTCCTCGGCAGAAAACGGAATATGCCGTGGCCCGCACGGCGCTCGACGTGTCCGAACCGTCCTTCAACACCTCGGGCAGCAGCTCGTATCGAGGATCGAGCCCGACAAGCACCGGGCTGCCCACGCGAGAGACCGCTGCGGCCATTCGGTCCATAAATTTTGTCAAACGTTAAACCCTAAAACAGACCCATCGCGACCAGGCTGTAGCGAACCACCAAGCCGGCGACTACCACGCTGACCATGCTCATCAGCTTGATCAGGATATTGAGGCTCGGGCCGCTCGTGTCCTTAAACGGATCGCCGACCGTGTCGCCTACGACGCCTGCCTTGTGGGCCTCGCTTCCCTTGCCGCCGTGATTGCCGCCTTCGATATACTTTTTGGCATTGTCCCACGAGCCGCCCGCGTTGGCCATAAAGATTGCCAGGCAGAATCCGGTGGTAAGCGTACCGACCAGCAGGCCGAGCACCCCGCCGACGCCGAGCAGAATGCCGACGGCTACGGGCGTGATCAAGCCGAGCAGCGACGGCAGAATCATTTCACGCTGAGCCGCCTTCGTGCTAATCTCTACGGGCCTCGCGTAGTCGGGCTGCGTCGTACCTTCCATGATCCCGGCGGTCTCTCGGAACTGGCGACGGACTTCTTCGACCATGCCTTTGGCCGCTCGGCCAACCGCCTTCATCGTCATTGCACAGAAGACAAATGTCGACATCGAACCGATAAAGAGACCGACCAAAATCTTCGGATTCATCAGCGACGTGTCGTAATAGGTTGTAAACTGTGGCAGCGTCGCCAGACGGACGCTGACCAGCGGGGCACCAGAACCGGCGAATGCGACCGTCGTGACACCGTCGGACTCTGACCGGGTGAAAATCCCATCCTCAATTTTGGCGGGACCTTCACGAAAGCTGACATTGCTCCACGCCTCTTTTACGGTTGGATGCCGCTGGTCGTTCGGCATTGCCAGGTAGTACTCACCTTCGCCCGTGTCTTCGTTTTTGTAGGCGATAAATCCATTCGAGAGCTTGTAAAATCCCGCCTCTTCCGTCTCGGCGACCACCGATTCGCCCCAACGCTCGAAGCCGATCCGCACCTCTTCCACATAGGCGGCCATCAGGGCCAAAGCGGTCAAGGCCGCCGAGCCAATGGCAAAGCCCTTGCCCGTGGCGGCGGTCGTGTTGCCCAAGCTGTCGAGCGCATCAGTCCGCTCGCGGACGATTGGCTCCAGGTCGGCCATTTGGGCGTTGCCACCCGCGTTGTCGGCAATCGGGCCATAGGCGTCCGTGGCCAACGTGATGCCCAGCGTGCTGAGCATGCCGACTGCGGCGACACCTACGCCGTAGAGCCCCAAAGCAAAGTAATTGGTGTCCGCAAAATTCCAACCGCTGGCGAAGCCGAACGCAGTGATCGTGGCTCCGCAGACGACGATTACCGGGAACCAGACGCTCATCATGCCGTCGGCGATGCCGGCGATAATGATGGTGGCGGGCCCCGTCACGGCCTGCTCTGCGAGGTTCTTCGTCGGTGCAAACTCATCGCTCGTCGAGTATTCAGTCCACTTGCCGATCAGCCAGCCAGCAAGCAAGCCGGAAATGACACTGAAGGCAACGCCGGGAATCGCCTGGCCAGCGATCTCAATTACCGTACCAGCGCTCGTCGGCATCAAGCGATACGCAAGAAAGATGGCGGCCGCGGCAACTAGAAACGTCGACAGGTTAATGCCCCGGCCCAATGCCTTGAGCAATGTTTTCTGCGAGGCGTCTTCCTCGGTCCGCACCATGTAGATGCCAAAAATCGACAGAAAGATACCTGCGGCGGCAATCGCCATGGGCAGGAACAGCGCTTGCAATTGTGCTGCCTGAGAGGTCATTCCGGTCCCTTCGAGCAGCGTCGGCGTCGCATAGGCCGCCACGCCGAGTGCGGCGGTGGCCAGGATCGAACCGCAGTACGACTCATACAGGTCGGCGCCCATGCCAGCCACGTCGCCCACGTTATCGCCCACGTTGTCGGCGATGGTGGCCGGGTTGCGAGGATCGTCTTCGGGAATCCCCTGCTCGACCTTACCGACCAGATCGGCACCGACGTCGGCCGCCTTGGTGAAGATTCCGCCACCGACGCGGGCAAACAATGCCTGGGCGCTGGCGCCCATGCCGAAGCAGAGCATCGTGACGGTGATCTCGACTAGGCTTAATGGTTCAAAACCCAACTTCGGCAGCAGCCAATAGAGGGCTCCGAACCACAGGGTAATGTCCAGCAGTCCCAGGCCGACAACGGTCAGCCCCATGACCGCTCCGCTGCGAAAGGCAACTTGCAAGCCTTGGTTAAGTGATTTCTGTGCGCCGGCCGCGGTTCGGCTGCTGGCCCAGGTAGCCGTTTTCATGCCAAACCAGCCGGCCAGACCGGAGAAAAACCCACCGGTCAGAAACGCGAAGGGGACCCAATGGCTCTGGACTCCCAAACCAAAGGCGGCATAGCAGAGTAAAAGAGCAATGATCACGAAAAAGACCGTCACCACCTTGTATTGCTGCGTCAGATAGGCGTTAGCACCTTCGCGAACAAAGCCGGCAATCTCGATCATCCGCGCGTTGCCCTCATCGGCCTGCATCATTTTTTTGAAGAACAGGTACGCCTGAATCAATGCGATCACCGCGGCGACAAATGCCAGCATCCAGTAGCCGATGTATTTCGCATCGGTGAGCGGCTGATGATCGGCACTCTCGGCCGTGTGTTGTGCCAGAGCCGGCGCGGCCAATGCGGCAACCACAACCAAGGCGACCGTTAAAATTCCCAACAAGCGGCACATCGATCCATGACGCGCCATCCCTCTGGTAATCCTACCAAACATGATTCTCAACCTTTGCTTTCTCAAAATGGGTAACTTCACAAATAACTTGATTGCTGGAAACGACTTGCTCCAGTTCAACAATGTTTTCGGGAAAGATCGATCCGAAATCGGAAAGGCTGGGCGGGTGGACCCTGAGCGGCTGCGAGAATTCCGCCTTCACCCGGGCCTCCGCGGCCGTCGGCTCAGCGGGTAATCGAACGTCTCGCGCCCACCTTGATCCTGGCCAGTGCGTCCCACAGCCCGCCGCCTCGCCGAGCGTAAACCGTGTCAGTCAATGTGGTTTACGGAATGCGGAGTCTAATCAGTAGGTAGTCAGCCTGTCAACCATAGCACGTGCCTAGTATTTCGGCCGGTCAGACAAGCTCAAAAAGATGGGAAAAATGCGAACAAACGAGCGGTTTTTCGGGTAATACCGAATATGTCGGCCGCCGCTCCGTTCGGCTCGATTTTGGAGATCGAACCGGTCGCCTTTTTTCCAATTTGGAATAAAATGAACAGTTCGGACACGAACAGTTGAATGAGGCCCTTTTCGAGCGACGTTCCGGGATGCGCAACCCATGAAAAATACCTTTCCTCGCCGGAGGCGACCACGTCGACTCGCCCGCCCACGCTGCTCGGTTGCCGCCGAGGGCGCGCACCGAGGATTGCGCCTCGAGTCGCTCGAACACCGGCTGATGCTGCACGGCGAAAGTGGGCCCGAGCATGATCTGAGTGAACATGTTCATCACGATCTGTCGATTTTTATCGATGGTGAGCAGGTGCCGTTTCCTGCCGGGCTCGGAACCGATGCGACGGGAAACATTCTTGCCAACCCGCATAACCACGGCGGGGACGAACGCGTACACGTTCATCCGATCGACGCGGCACTGACCGAATTTGTCACCGTAGGCGATTTCTTCGACGTCTGGCGGACCAACGCGGGCGTCGTAGGCAACAATCCGGATGCTTTCTTCGGTAGCAGCCAGATTCTCGGAAATTTCGCGGATGCCACGCATGTCATCAACATGTACGTCAACGGCGAACTCAACGACGAGTTTCAGAACTACGAAATGCACGCTGACGACGACATCGTCATTGTCTACAGCACGACTGCAGCAGCCGATTCGCCGATTTTAGATATCGATGACGTGGCAGTGCTCGGCGGGGCCCCGCTGCATGTTGCGCTCAACGGCTTTGATCCCGACGGCGATGCCCTAACCTACTCGGTCAAAAGCGTCGTGACCGACACCGGCCTGACGGAAACGGTCTTGGAGGGCAACCGCAGTATGCAGATCAATGTGGCCGACTTCGGCTCGATGACGTTCGAACTTTTTGAACAGCGGGCGCCGCGGGTGACCGATGCGATCATCGGCATCGCCCAGGACGGCACCTACGATGGCGTGATCTTCCACCGAGTCATCAACGATTTCGTCATCCAGGGTGGCGATCCGACCGGAACTGGAACCGGCGATCCGAGCATCCCGAGTTTCGACGATCAGTTCCACATCGATTTGCAACACACGCAGACGGGCCTTCTCTCGATGGCCAAAGCAGGCGACGACTCCAACTCGTCGCAGTTCTTTATTACCGAGGGAACGACCCGGTTCCTCGATTTTAACCATTCGATTTTTGGTATGCTGACCGAGGGCGAAGCGGTTCGCCAGGCGATCAGCAATGTGCCAGTCGGTGCCGGCGATCGACCGATCACCGACGTGGTGATGGAATCGGTCGATATCTTCTTCGACGAGACGAACGGCGTACTGATGCTCAAGGCGCCCGAGGGTGCGTCGGGCACGGCCGAAGTCACGGTTACGGTCACCGACGAGGACGGCAATTCGTTCGATGCCACGTTCACCGTCACCGTCTCGCCCGACACCAGCAACGGCGGACCCTTTCTGAACGAGATCCCGCCGATTCAAACTATCGCTGGCACACCTGCCCAGTTCACGCTCACGGCGGTCGACGTCGAAGGCGATCCGGTCTTCTTTGACACCATGTGGGCCGATTTTGACTTTACCCTCGACAATGATACGGGCGAGGTGACCATAACACCAGCGGATGGCTTTACCGGCGAACTCGAATTATTTGTGGGCGTTCGAGCCGTGAATGGATCGAATACGAACGACACCCACGACTCGCAACTTATCACGATCACCGTTCTTGCGCCGAACGCTCCGCTAAACGCTCCGCTAAGTGTTGATCTGCTTGCCAGTTTCGATACAGGCTCAGCCGATGACGACGACTTAACAAACCTCACCGTTTTAGATTTTCGCGTCGAAGGTGTCACCGCTGGCGCCGTGGTTACGCTTTTCAGCGGAGATACGTCCATTGGCTCGGCCACGGCGACCGGCCCCAGCGTCGTTGTGACCGGCAACGTGGGGACCTTCCTCGGCAACGTCCATTCGATTACCGCGACACAAAGCTTGGGCGCTGTCGAAAGCGATCTCTCACCGGCTTTGGTGGTAACCGTCGATCGCGACGCCGATGGCTTCACTACCTCGCCGCCGCTTACAGCGAATCTCGGCGATGATTATCTTTACAACGTGGGCCATGACGAAGAACTCGTCGGCCAGCAAAACCTGGCTTACTCGCTCGACGTGGCTCCGGGTGGCATGACGATCGACATCAACACGGGCCAGATTATCTGGCTTGGCGTAGTCCAAACCGCTGGTACGCACAACGTCGTTGTCGAGGCCACTGATCGCGCCGGCAACGTCGGCACACAGGACTTTACGCTGACAGTCAACGGTCCGCCGGTGCTCGGCACGATCGGCGATAAATCAGTTGATGAAGACGAACAACTCTTGTTCGCGGTCATAGTCGACGACCCCAACGACGGAGACACGCTGACCTTCTCTCTCAGCGGCGACTCGGATGCTCCGGCATTAGGTTTGACAAGCGGGATGTTCACTTGGACGCCTGGCGAACTGGATGGCGGTCGGTCGTTCGACTTCACCGTGACCGTCACCGATGCCGGCGGTCTGTTCGACTCAAAATCATTCACTGTCACTGTCGACGAGGTGAACCTGTCGCCCCAGCTTGCGGCGATCGACGACAAACCGGCGATTAGGGGCCAAACCCTGTCGTTTTTTGCCGAGGGTACGGATCCTGATCTGCCGGCTCAGGTGTTGACGTACAGCCTGGTGAGCCCGCCGCTCGGCGCTTCCATCGACCCGGGTACAGGCGAGTTCTCTTGGACTCCATCTGCCGAGCAGGCAGACGCCCAGCACACGATCACGGTCCGCGCCGCCGACTCGGGCGGACTCGCGGCAGAGCGGTCGTTTACGGTGACCGTTCAGGACGTTCCGGAACCACCGCAGCTGAACGCGATCGTCTCGCCCACGGTGAACGAAGGCGACGAAGTCGAGCTAACCGTGACAGCAACCGATCCCAATCTGCCCAATGACAAGCTGAGCTTTCAATTGATCTCCGGTCCTGACGGTGCCGCGATCAACGCCGAGACGGGTGATTTCCGCTGGCAGACGGATGAGGCCGATGGCCCTGGCGCATTCGACGTTACCGTCGAGGTTCGCGACCTGACCAACCTTTTCGACCTCCTCACGTTTACGATCACCGTCGGCGAAGTCAACCGGAATCCTATCTTTGACGTCCAAATAGATGACCAAACCGTTACCGTAGGCGACTCGCTCAATCTCGATTTTGATGCCAGCGACCCAGACATTCCCGAGCAGACGCTGACCTACAGCCTGATCGATCTACTTGAGGGTGCAACGATCAATTCGGTGACGGGTGAGCTTAACTGGACTCCCACGGTCGACCAGGCGCTGCAGGATATCAACGTCAGGGTCCGCGTTATCGACGGCGAAGGCGGCAGCGACGAGCA
>Ga0310123_10000617_pt1 | contig 31540 bp, 21 predicted proteins | sample CB6_AW_1057_MG_FD_203505 | JGI IMG/M metagenome (GOLD analysis project Ga0310123, IMG submission 203505) | Marine microbial communities from Western Arctic Ocean, Canada - CB6_AW_1057 | ecosystem: Environmental > Aquatic > Marine > Oceanic | place: Canada: Western Arctic Ocean | collected... | reverse complement strand
TGTCTCGAAGAACGGTGTCGAATCCAGGATGCTGCGGTCCACGTGACTCTCGGCCGCGAAATTCACGATCCCGTCGATCGTGAACTCCTCGAGCAACCCGTCCACCACCGTCCGGTCGCCGATGTCGCCCTGACGGAATTCGTAACGCTCCGAACCCGACACCGATGCCAGATTCTCGAGATTGCCGGCATAGGTCAGCTTGTCGAGATTGACGATTCCCACCGCGGGGTCGTCCCCGAGGAGCCAGCGGATAAAATTCGATCCGATGAAGCCGCAACCGCCGGTGACCAACAACCTCGACATCGCTCAATCCAAGAGTTCGCCCGGGATCCGTGCCAGCGAGACAAACCGGTCGCCGTCCTTGAGGCTGATCAGTCTCACGCCCTGTGTATTCCGCCCGATCGGCCGGATGTCTCCGGCACGCACCCGCTGAAGCATACCGCCGGCGGTCATCATCAGGATCTCGTCTCCGTCGTTGACGGCCGTCACGTCAATCACCGGCCCATTGCGGTCGGTCGTACGGATGTCGATCAGACCCTTGCCACCTCGCTTCTGACGCCGGTAATGGCTACCGCTTGAGACCCGAGTCTCTTCATTGTCGGCCGACTCCGGTTCCGCATTCGGTTCCGCCTCAGCCTCCACACCACCCCCGTCACCCAGCACGGTCCGCTTGCCGTACCCGTTTTCACAGACCGTCAGCAGGCTCAGTTCCGGCTCGGCCACCACCATCCCGACCACTTCATCCTCCTCGGAGAGGTTGATGCCGCGGACACCGCGAGTGGCACGTCCCATGCTGCGGGCGTCAGCCTCGCTGAACCGGATCGACATACCCTGTCGCGTGGCAATCAGCACATCCTGGCCCGGCTCGACCAGTCCAACATGGACCAGCTCGTCAGCCTCATCGAGATTGATCGCGATGATTCCGCCTTGTTTGGGTCGACTGTAGGCGCTCAGGGCGGTCTTCTTGACGATGCCACGACGGGTCACGATCACCAGGAACCGTTCCTCGTCAAACTCCCGCACGGCCAGGCAGTTGGATACCTGCTCGTCGTCACCGAGCGAGAGCAGGTTGACCACCGCCCGGCCTCGTGCCGCCCGGCGTGCCTGCGGCAGGTCGTAAACCTTCCGCCAGTGCACCTTGCCACGGTCGGTGAAGAACAACAGCCACGAGTGGGTGCTGGAGGCGAACACGTGGGCCACCGGGTCCTCGTCTCCACTCTTGGCGCCGGCGATCCCCTTCCCGCCGCGGCGCTGGGCCTTGTAGCGTGCCAGTGGGGTCCGCTTGATGTAGGACTGGCTCGAGAGGGTCACCACCATGGGCTCTTCGGTGATCAGGTCCTCCCGATCAACATGCCTGACCTCCACGGATGAGATCTCCGTCCGCCTCGGGCTGCCGTACTTCTGCTGGATCTCGAGCATGTCCTCGCGAACCAGGGCCCTCAGGTTCCCTTCGTCCGAGAGCAAGCTCAGGTACTCGGAAATGTCGCCCAGCAGCCCGGCATATTCCTCGGCCAATTGATCACGCTCGAGATTCGCCAAGGAGCCCAACTGCATCGACACGATCGCCTCGGCCTGTTTGGCCGAGAGCGTAAAGGTGTCGGACTTCTCGCGTTCATCAAGAAACGCCGCGAACCCGTCCTCTCCCAGTGCCCGGGCCACCAGTTCGGCTGCTACCTCCATCTCCTGCAGCCGATCTCGAGCCGCCGAGCGGCTTTCCGAGTCGCGGATCGTCTGGATCACCTGGTCGATGTCGATCTGGGCGATCAGCAAACCTTCGACGGTGTGCTTCCGCTTGCGGGCTTCGGCCAGTAGGAACTCGGTCCGCCGTCGAATCACGTCGACGCGGTGCCGGAGGAATTCCTCGAGCAACCGCTTGAGCGAGAGCACCTGCGGACGGCCTCCGACCAGGGCCAGCAGGATCATGCTGACCGTCGATTGCAGAGGCGAATACTGGAACAGTTGGTTGAGCACCACTTCACGGTCGGCGTCGCGCTTCAGCACGATGTGCAAGTGGACTTGCCAGGGCGGCACGTTACGATCGGTCAGGTCGACAATTCGCGAGATCCCCTTGATCCGCTCGTCCCGAACCAGCACCTCGAGTTTCTCGCGGATGCGGTCCCGTGTCTCGAGATAGGGAATCTCGGAGACCACGATCACGTCATTCTGCTTCTCGGTGATGAATTCGGTCCTGGCCCGCAATATCAGCGTCGAACGGCCCGTCAGGTAGCCCTGCCGCACTCCCGCCTCGCCGCAGATCACCCCCCCGGTCGGGAAATCGGGCGCCGGAACCACCTCGATCAATTCGTCGATCGAAATGTCCGGGTCGTCGATCAGCCGGATCACCGACTGGCAGACTTCTTCGAGGTTGTGCGGAGGGATGCTGGTGGCCATCCCCACGGCGATCCCGTTGGACCCGTTGACCAGCAGGTTGGGGAACCTCGAGGGGAGCACGACCGGTTCGATGTTGCGTTGGTCGTAGGTCGGCACGAAGTCGACCGTGTCCCGCTCGATGTCGGCCAGCATCTCACCGGCCACCGCCGAGAGTCGTGCCTCGGTGTACCTCATCGCCGCGGGAGGCAGTCCGGCCAGCGAGCCGAAGTTGCCCTGCTTGTCGATCAATGCGTCCCGCATGATCCAGTCCTGGCCCATGCGGACCAGGGTGGGATAGATCGAGCCGTCGCCGTGAGGGTGATAGTTGCCGCTGGTATCGCCGGAAATCTTGGCACACTTGACCCGCGATGAGTTGGGACCCAGCCGCAGGTCGTTCATCGCGACCAGGATCCGTCGCTGCGACGGCTTGAGACCATCGCGAGCATCGGGCAGCGCGCGGCTGATGATCACGCTCATGGCGTAGGTAAGATAGCTGTCGCGCATCTCGTCCTGGATGTCGAGCGGAGTGATCCGCTCACCCGATTCGATCACGCCACCACTGTCTGGTTCGATCGGCTCGTTGCCCTCGAACTCCTCGTCCTCAGCCACTTGCCTGCTCCTGTTCATCGAGTCTTTGGGCGCGAGTCCTCATCAGCCCACCCCGGCCACACGACCGGCCGGGGGCAAGCGGCGGCAGCGTTCCGCCGAGCGATTCCACGCCATCCCTGTGAAGCACACTGTTGTCCATTCCCTTGGTCATCCCGCCCATTTTACCCGACCCGCAGCCTCTCGACAACGCTTCGTGGCAGCTCGATTCGCCCCCCCCACTGCGTTGCCACAACCGAGGTGCTGGTCCCACAATGGAACGGTATCGCGCCCCTTTCGGATCGCCTCCGATAAGTCCCTCACTCTCTCGCGAGCCTGTTGCCAGGGTGACTGAAACACCGCAGCCATCGAAGGACACCGAGGTCCAGGACGAGTCGTCCGTGGGCCAGTCCCGGACCCTCAGCCGACAGTCGCGGCACCCCGCGCTGGTGCTGCCCGGTTACACCTTCCAACGCTGCCTGGGCGACGGGGCCTTCGGTTCGGTCTGGCTGGCTCGAGAAGAGAACACCGGGCGACTGGTGGCCGTCAAGATCTACAGCCATCCCGGCCGACTCGACTGGACGCTGCTCTCACGCGAAGTCGAAAAACTTGCTGCACTGGACAGCTCACGGCACATCGTCGGCTTGTTGGCCGTCGGCTGGGAGAGCGATCCGCCCTACTACGTGATGGAGTACCTCGAGCACGGATCCCTGGCCAGGCACCTGGCCGAGGGCGCCCTGCCGGCCCCCGAGGCGGTGCGAATCGCCCGAGGTGTCCTGCAGGGCCTGGTGCACGCTCACAGCCGCGGCATCCTGCATTGCGACCTCAAGCCCGGAAACGTGCTGCTCGACGACGACCTCTCGCCCCGGCTGTGTGACTTCGGACAATCCCGTCTCTCGCACGAGCAGGACCCCGCGCTGGGCACGCTCTATTACATGGCACCCGAACAGGCAGACCTGGGTGCCCTGCCCGATGCCCGCTGGGATGTCTACGCCCTGGGCGCGCTGCTGTACCACCTGCTGACCGGTGCCCCCCCCTACCGCACCCCCGAATCCGAACACGTACTCGCCTCTGCCGACTCGTTGCCGGCCCGCCTGGCCGCCTACCGCACCATCGTCTCGGGTACTCCCCGCAGCCCCGATCACCGTCGCCAAAGCGGCGTCGACCGACGCTTGGCTCACCTAGTGGACCGTTGCCTGCAGGTAGACCCCGAAGATCGCTTTCCGAACGCCCAGTCGGTCCTCGACGCGTTCGAGGACCGCGACCGACGTCGAGCCCAGCGGCCGCTGATCGCACTCGGCGGCATCCTGCCGCTGGTGCTGATTGTTGCCATGTTCCTCTTCGGACTCTCGGCCACCAACGAGGCCGTCGCCACCGCTCAACAGAACCTGATCACCCGTGCCATCGAGAGCGACACCGTTTCGGCCCGCATCATGGCTCGCGGCGTTCAGAGAGAACTCGAGAGCTGGACCCAGGAACTTCGCGAAGTCGCTGCAACGCCACGACTGCAGGACCTGCTTGGCTCCGCCGCCCAGCGAGACTGGACACGCCGTGACGCCCTCGACGAACACCTCAACTCCGCCCGACTGCAGGCCAACCAACGCCGCGATTCCGGCGATCGACTGCCCGATGCCAGCTGGTTCGTCGTCGATCGCGACGGGTACCAGAGATGGAGGGGACCGACCAACCTGGCCACGCTCGACAAGCGATGGGCGCACCGTGACTACTACCATGGACGAGGTCGCGAATACATCGAGGACAAGCTCCCCGCCGACCTCGCCCCCATCAAGGCCCCGCACCTCTCGCTCGCCTTCGAGAGCCGCGCGACCGGCCGAGCCATCGTCGCTCTCTCGGTGCCCATCCGGGATGGAACTGGCCGGGTGATCGCAATCTTGGCCGGGACCCGCGAACTGGGCAGCGTACTCTCGGCCCCCTATGCCGAGTACAAGCCCAGCCTCGACTCGGACCCCGCCACCAGCGTCGCCCGCACCATCGCCATTCTCGACTCAAGGAACGGACGACTGCTGGACCACCCCTGGCTACAGGATCACGTACGCGGTGGACCCGTCTTGACACTCGATTCCAACATCCGCACCGCGCTGGCCCCCCCCGCCGATGGGTCATTGTCCACCATCGGACTCGACAACTATATCGACCCCGTCGGAGAGCACTCGCCGAAATTCGAAGGCCGCTGGCTCGCAGCGGTCAGCCCCGTCGGTGCCTCCGGCTGGTTCGCTGTTGTCCAGGAACGCCGCGACCGGGCCCTGCAACCGATTGAGGCCATGAGACGCAACGTGCTGAAGACCTGGCAGGGAGCCCTGACCGTCAGCGGAGTCGTACTGCTGCTGATCTGGGGAGTCGTCCTGGTCAGCCTGACTCGAACGGGTCTGCGTACACCGGGCACTCAGCCCACATCCGCGGCCGCTTCCCTTCCCACCCCCCGCGCCTTCGACACCGCTTCGGAGGGACACGATGCTTGAATTGATCGCCATCGGAGCAACACCGGAACACCGGAGTGTTGTCAGGCTCCTGCCCGGCCGACCGCTGGAAATCGGACGTGGCGACCAGGCGGACCTGGCAATCCCCTGGGAATCCCACCTCTCCCAGAACCACTTCACGCTGCTGGCCGACGACAACGACACCGTCCGTCTCGAAATCGCCGCCGGCAGCCGCAACCCGGTTTTTGTGGCAGGCCAACCGGTCACCAGTACAGATCTCGCCTCCGGCGACTTCTTCGTTGTCGGCCAAACCAGCTTTCACCTCGGCCACGGCACCGATTCGCACTCTGCCTCCGATCACCCTGACGGGATCGAAGCGGTTCGCTTCGAACCCGGGCAGCTCGAAGGCGTTCCCTTCCGCGACCCCGGCAAACGGCTGGAGGTGCTCACGCGTCTGCCCGAGTTGATCTGGGGTGCCCGCTCCGACGACGACCTGCATCATCGACTCGCCGGTCTGCTGCTTGCCGGGGTCACTCACGCCGACGCGGTGGCGATCGTCGAATTGACCCCCGATGAAACCGATGCACCGGTGATCTCGGTCCTGCACTGGGATCGCCGACAGGAGACCGCCGGGCCGGTCCGTCCTAGCAGCCGACTGGTCCGCGACGCGATGGCTGACTCGGCGCACAGCATCCTCCATACCTGGGACGCCGAGCAGGCCGAAACGCAGTACACGGTCGTCGGAGAATTCAACTGGGCCTACTGCACGCCGATTCGCGACGTTCCCGGTGAACGGCGAGCGATCTATGTCGCTGGTCGGGCTCCGGGCGAGTCGGCTTTGAGCGGCCGGCCGGTGCTCGAATCGGATGTCAAGTACACCGAGTTGATTGCCGCGGTGGTGGGAGCCATCCGCCGCGTCAACCGGCTCGAACGACAACGAGCCAGCTTCCGCCAGTTCTTCGCCCCGCCGGTCCTGGCCGCGCTGGGTGACGACCCCGACACCTCGCTGTTGGAACCTCGCGAATGCGACGTGACGGTCATGTTCTGCGATCTGCAGGACTTCTCGCGCCACGCCGAGACCTCCTCGGACGACCTGATCGCGCTCTTGGACCGGGTGAGCCGAATCATGGGTGTGATCACCACACAGATCCACCGCTACGGCGGCGTCACCGGCGACTTCCAGGGTGACGCGGCACTGGGCTTCTGGGGCTGGCCCTTCCCGGCCGCCACCGCCACGCAGGACGCCTGCCGTGCGGCCCTGGGCATCCGCAACGAACTGCAGAAGGCCGCGGGAGACCCCGACCATCCACTCGCCGAATTCTCGCTCGGCATCGGCCTCGCACACGGACGAGCCGTGGCCGGCAAGATCGGCACCGCCGAACAGGTGAAGGTCACCGTCTTCGGGCCCGTCGTCAACCTCGCCAGTAGGCTCGAAAGCCTCACGCGGCAACTCCATGTGCCAATCCTGATGGACCAGGCCACCGCCGACCGCACGCGGGACTCGTTGGGATCCGACGAGGCACGGATCCGGCGACTCGCGCGGGTCCTCCCCTACGGCTTCGAAACACCGCACACGATCAGCGAACTGCTGCCGCCACAGGACCAGTGGCCCGAGTTGACCGACGACCACATCCACCGCTTCGAACAGGGAGTCGATCACTTTCTGGAGGGTGATTGGGAAGCCGCCTACCGCTGCCTGCACTCGATGCCCGCCTCGGACCGCGCCCAGGACTTCCTGACCATGCTGATCACTCAGCACAACCGCGTCGCACCTCCCGATTGGGACGGCATCGTGCGGTTGCCCGGCAAATGAACCGTTGGGGTCGGCCTCACCGCGGATCGAAAACCCAGGCCACTGGCTTTCCCCACCGGACAAGTCACGGATAGAATCAGGTCGTACTTGTCACGCCGCGCGGCAACACTTTATGCGTCACTACTCGTGTGATCTCTGCGGAGACTCAATCCGCGACGAACACTTCGTCGTCAAGGTTGAGGTCTTTGCCGCCTTCGACCCGGATGAGTTGCACGAGGCCGACTTCGACTCCGATCAACTTGAGCTGGTCACCGAGGAGGTGGCTGCGATCGAGAGTGGGCAGGTCGAGGCGCCTCGGGAGACGGGCTCGCAGAGAATGCGATTTGACCTCTGCGAAGGCTGTCGCGTCCGCTTCCTCGATGACCCGCTCGGCCGCGACGCCCTGGGCCGGGTCAACTACAGCGAGAATTGATTGTCGAGTTGGCCGCATCGGGCCGCGACGAGCGATCGGGCCGGTTGTGGTGAGGCGGTCGAGCGACGGGCCGCTGCTGCATCCTCAGCACCAGCAGGGTCTTATCGTCCTCGGTCCGGCCGTGCCCGTGCTGCTCGCTCGCATCCCAGATCCGGTCCATCATCTCCGCGATTGGCTCGCCCGTAGGCCCCTGCTCGATCGTCTGGATCACACCCTGGGGCCGGAACAGCTCCTGGCGACTGTTCATCGTCTCCAGCACCCCGTCAGAGAACAGCACCAGGACATCCTGCCCGCGCAACGTCACTTCGCCTGACGTGTATTCGGCATCAGGGATGATCCCCAGCGGCATGCCGTGCGATTCCAACGACTGGCAGGCCCCGTCCCGCAACAGGATCGGGACCGGGTGCCCGGCATTTGTGTAGACAAAGCTCATCCGTCGCGAGTCGATCACTCCCACCAGACAACTCATGAACTGGTGCCCGACGGTGACTCGGCACAAGGCGCGGTTGAGCCGTTCTACCACCTCGGTCGGCAACACGCTGGCCGCGTCGCGATCATCGAGTACCGCACTCATCGCGCTGCGGACTGCGGTCATCACGAAGGCGGCCTGGACGCTGTGCCCACACGCGTCTCCAACCGCCACCAGCGTCCGACCCTCAGCCAGCGGGACCAGCTCGCACAAGTCACCGCCCACTTCGTACTTGCTGTGACAGCGCCCGACCACGTCGAAACCGGTCTCCGGAGGCAGGACACCCAGCTGTTCGCCCGAGTGAGCTTCCGAGAGCCCCTCGAGTTCATTCATGACCCGATCTCGAATCGCCTGCTCATCGCGGGTCGCCATGCGGTCCAGTAGACCCCCGAGTTGCGAGGCCACCGCCTGAAGCAGGCCGATCTGCTCAGCACCCACTCCGCCATGCCGTCGAGTGCTGACCCAGATCGTACCCAGGGGACCGTCACTTCCGGGGACCGGCACGCAGGCGGCCGCAGCCGTGCCCCTGGGTAACCACTGCCGATCGGCCGGCGAGAGTCCCGAGCGGGTCTCCACCAGTATCGGGCCCTCGACCAAAGCTCTCAGGTCCAGCACCGATTCGTTGACTGGTCGCGAGAGTTCCAGGTCGAAGCCCGAACCGCCCTCGGACGATGCTTGTCCACGCAGGTTCAGCGTACTCGTGTCGGGATCCAGCAGGTGAAAGCTGGCCGATTGAGTCTGCGTCAGTTCGACGGCTGCCCGCAACAGCACCGGCACGGCCTCCGCCCCGTCGTTGGCCGTCGTCACTGTCTCGCCGATCTGGACCAGCCTTCTTACCTCGTCGCCACGCTGACTGGTGGTTCTCCACGACGCGCCCAACAACTCAATCATCTCTACCAACAGCCCGGTTGCCGACTGTGCCCGGAGTCGTGTCTGGGGGTCCATTCCCGACGGCAACAACAACTCGATGGTCCCCAACCGCTGTCCGCACCAGGAGAGCTCCCCGCCGGGCGCACCCGCACCGTGCACTTCGTGGTCATTGCCCACAAAGCGGACGGTCCAACCGGTGGCCCGGGTGAACTTCTGGCACAACAGCACAACCCGCTCACGGTACTCAGTAACCGGGCCAGCGGAGGATTCGTCCGCCGCGAACATCGTGATTCTCCAAACAGGACCGTCCGTCCCTCCCTTCGCGTACAGCGGTCCCTCAACCGGCATGTATACCGGCTACGCTGTGATCTAGATCGGTCGCCCACTCGGGACAAAGCAGTCCCGGCCACAGCGTCCGGTTTGTACCGAATGTGGGGGACACACCGGTTGGGCCTGTCAGGCGTCTCTGGTCGGCTCATCGCCCCCGAAACGGGCCACCACCGCACAGCCGCAGGAATCGCTCCAGACGTTGACCGACGTGCGACACATGTCCAAGACCCGGTCGACGGCCAGGATCAGGCCCTGGGCTTCCATCGGCAACCCAACCGCCTGCAACACGATCGCCATCATCACCAGTCCGGCATGCGGGATACCGGCCGCTCCAACGCTGGCCAGCAAAGCCGTGACCGCAACCAGCAGTTGGTCGGCAAACTCCAGTTCGAAGCCCGGCGTGGCCTGGGCGATGAACAGCACCGCCACCGCTTCGTACAACGCCGTGCCATCCATGTTGATCGTGGCTCCCAGCGGCAGCACAAATGCCCCCACACGACGGGGGACACCGGCCCGTTCCTCGACCGACGACATCGTCAGGGGCAGGGTGCCGTTGGAGGACGCGGTGGAGAACGCGGTCAGCAAGGCCGGCGAGAGTGCCTGAGCGTACTTCCATGGATCACGTCGCGCGACGAACTTCAGGATCAGCGGCAGCACGACGCACGCGTGTACTGCCAGCGCCAGGAATACCGTCAGCATGTACCAACCCAGCGTTGCAAAGACCTCCACTCCCTGCGACACGGTTGCCGAGAGCATAAAAGCAGCAACACCGATCGGGGCCAGTCGGATCACCCATTGCGTCAACGCCATCATCACTTCGAAGGCCGCGTCGACACACGAGACCAGCGTCTGGGCCACCGCGCCGCGTACGCGGCCGAGGAAGACCCCGAAGAGAATGCTAAAGGAGATGATCGAGAGGAATTCGCCTTTGGCCAGGGCACCCAGGGGATTGGTCGGCACCAGCTTGTCGACCAGCCCGTTGAAGATCCCCGGCAGCGACTCCCCCTCGCCTCCCACCACTTCGCGGGAGGCACCCGGCAATTCGGCACCCACGCCCGGAGCAATCAGGTTGACCAGCAGCAGTCCGGTCGTGATCGCCAGCAGGCTGGTGACCAGGTAGTAGAGCAAGGTTCCACCAAATAACCCGCCCAGTCGGCCTCGGCCACCCAGCCCGGCGACCGCCGAGACGAGCGACGTGGCAATCAGCGGAACGGTGACCATTTTCAGCAGCCGCAGGAACAGGTCACCGATCCACCGTGCGATGTCATCCAGCCAACGGCCGATGCTGTCACGATAGGTCTCGAACGAAGGCACCAGCCACGCGTGACTCGTCTTGAACTGCGTCGGAGTCCCCAGCTCCAGCCGCGAGATCATCGGTACACTACGCTCCTGGACCTGGTAGGTCCTCGAATAGACGGCGTGTACTCCGTCGGACTCGAGACGGAACCGAACCGACCTCCCGGTTACCGATCCGGTGCTGGCGCCCTTAAGATTGGCGTCGGACTCGACGGCCACTTCGAGCAACCGTCGCGTCGGCTCCTTTGGGTCCACCTCGACCAGTCCACCGGCCGCCGCAGGCTGGTACCGCACATCGGGCAACTGTGCGGAGCCGGGATTGAACGCCAGCCCGAGAGCCGCGCCCATCAGCGTCGCGGCCAGGATCTGGTAATGCAGCGGCCAACGCATCGAAACGCTCTCCCGAAATGGCTACCGCCGTGCCCCGTCGTAGACCAAGCTTACCAGTTCACCTCCCTCGGCACTGCTAGCCACGCACTGCTGGATGAAGAACATCCCCTCGGCTCCGTCATAGACGTTGGGATAGATGGTGTCCCGAGTCTCAAACGGCTCGTCGCCAGAGCGACTGATCATGGCATCGAACGCCGAGCGGTAGACGTTGGCAAACGCCTCCAGAAACGCCTCGGGATGCCCCGAGGGCAATCGGCAGGCCGCGGCACCCGGCTCATTCATGAATGGTGCGTTCGGATCACGGGTGTAAAGCTGGTGAGGCTCTCCGTTGCGACGGACCATCATCTTGTTGGGCTCCTCTTGCGACCACGACAGCGCCCCCTTGGTGCCATCGATCTCGATCCGCAGGTCGTTCTCACGTCCGTGAGACACCTGGCTTCCGGTCACCGTCCCCACTCCGCCACCCTGGAAACGAATCACCGCGTGGCCGTAATCATCCAGCAAGCGGCCCTCTTCGAACTTCTCGAGGTTGGCGCGAACCGACTCGGGCAACAGGCCGGTCATGTAACGAGCCAGGTTGAAGGCGTGCGTACCAATGTCACCAAAGGCCCCGGCAGCTCCCGACTGAGCCGGGTCGGTCCGCCAGGCCGACTGCTTCTGACCCTCCAGCTCGATCCGGCTCCTCAACCAACCCTGCAGGTATTGCGACCGCACCGCCTGAATCTCGCCCAACTCGCCCGATGCGATCATCTCCCGCGCCTGCCGCACCATCGGGTAGCCCGTGTAGTTATGAGTCACCGCGAAGACCACCCCGGAAGCCTCGACCGACTCACGCAATGCCTCAGCCTCCGCGGTGTCGAACGTCATCGGCTTGTCGCAGATCACGTTGAAACCTGCTTCAACCGCCGTGCGGGCGATGTCGAAATGAGTGTGATTCGGTGTGGCGATACTGATGAAGTCGACCCGGTCGTCGGGATCCCGTGCCGCTTCCTGCTCGACCAGTTCGGCATACGATCCGTAGGCCCGCTCGGGTGCAATGTCGTAGGCCGGGGCCGACGCCCTGGCCCTCTCGGGCTCCGACGAGAGTGCTCCGGCCACCAGGTCGGCACGATTGTCGAGCACCGCAGCGGTGGCGTGGACACGGCCGATGAACGCGCCCTGTCCGCCGCCCACCAGCGCCATTCTCAGCTTGCGGCCCAGGGCCCCGTTGGTTGTCTCCATCACCCTACACTCCTGTTGGACGCCGCCCGGCCGTGCTCTCGACCGGCTCACCGTTCTCTTGATCGCCCAAAGATTACAACTCGACCCTCACGATTACAACGAACCGCCCGGGCGGCCGATAGCAAGCTGATCTGGTCGACTGGGATCAAACCGGGTAGACTCGCACAACACGCCGCAGTCTGCTGCCGGCGTCCGTCCGTCGAGATGTGCCGGAGGAGAATTGACCATGCCGCATCGCCTGCTTAAGCCGTTGGGATCCCGCGTGGCCTGGCTGATCCTGGGAATCGGGATCGGGAGCGGCTTGTCTTGGGCATGGCCCAGCCAGGATGCCGTTGCCTTCACCAGCGACCGCAACGACAAGTTTGCCATGACCACCGCGTTGACTGGACCGACCGCCGAGGCAGTCTTTGTGCTCGACTTTCTCACCGGCCAACTCCGTGGTTTTGCACTCGATCGCAGCGCTAGCCAGTACATGTGGATTTATTCGCGAGCAATCGCACAGGACTTCGGCGTCGACCCCAACAAGCCAGCCCGCTACTCGATCGTCAGCGGCTTGGCCCAGGCCAACGGTCGTGGAGGCGCCTCGTTCGCGCCCAGCTACATCTATGTAGCCGAGCTCTCCTCAGGACGGGTCCAGGCCTACGCCATCCCGTTTCGCACCCAGCGAGGCAGCACACCAATCCAGTTGATCCGGGTGCCCAACCTGCAGTTCGCCTTCACCGAGCCGCGCGAAACCGATTAGAGACTCGGGCCCGCGCTTCGGGCGGCTGGGTCGAGACACGCGGGCTCAGCTGATCACACGGTGAGCAATCACGGCTCGCGTCCGCCCCTTGATTTTGGCCACGATGACCACACCCGGACGGTCACCGTCCAGTTTCAACTTTCGGCGCAGTATTTCGGCGTCCACGCCCACGTGGCGGCACTTGATCTCCAGGGGCCCGAATCCCGCCGCCCGAGCGACGTCACGGATCGCACGCGGCTTGTTCGCTGTGACCGCCTCAATCCGGAAACACTGAGCCAGCGAAGTCTCCGACGGCGCGTCTGCCGAGATGTATTCCTCGCGGTCGTCCAATCGCCAACCCGCGCAGACCTCCGCCAACCGATCGACCAGGCCCGATCGCACCACCGCCGGATCGGGATCCAACAGGTACTCCCCGGGGTCCTCCATCCGAAACTCAACCGCCAGTGGGTGCCCTGACAGGGTCTCGCCGGTTGGCAACGAGGTCGCTCGAAACAACTGCGGCTGCCCCGCTGGCGGCGGACCCGCAAGTCCTCCGAACCAGATGACCGCCTGCTTGCATTCCCGCCCCACGCTGACCAACTCAATCTCGCAGCCGGCAAACTTCCCCAGGAAATTCGCCGCGGAGCTGAGCTTGATGGCGCCCCCCTCGGATGAACCGTGCCGCCCGGAGACCAACTCCTCGAGATACTCACGGCCCGGTTCGGCATCCTCGATCCGGTGCGAACGCTTTCTGCCATCGGGACGCTGATCCGGGTCGATGTGCACCAGCCCTCCAAAAGGGCCCAACTGCCTGATGTCTGCCACCAGAACTGCCAGGCGACCGCCAACTCCATAGACATTGGAATTCCAGCGGCAACACAAGGCACGGGCCGGATCACGGTCCACGGCCACGACGTCGCAACTCCCAGCCAGCGCCAACGCGTCGCCCCCGATGCCACAGCACAGATCCCACGTCGGGCCGGTGAACCGCTTCGCCTTGTGGTTCGCCACCGCCTCGCCGGTGGCCTGCTCGAGGCCTATCCGGTCAAACCACATCTCCTCGCCACGACTGAACCGCGTCACGGACCGGACCCTCGCGTCTTGCAAGCGGAACACCGTCCGCACCAGGTCCGCGTCAAACGTCTTTCGCAGCCGATCCTGCAGACCCAGTTCCGCCTCTGCACCCTCCTCGACGGCCAGCAGAAGTTCCGGCGTCCTCCGCAAACCCATCCAGCGGTCCCAATCCGACAGCGGTCGACTCATCCGGACTCCCCGCGACGCAAACGCGGCAGATTGCAAAGGGCTGGTTGGCGAACTAGATTGGGGATTCTATCGACCCCGGGCGTTTCCAGCGACTCGCCCGTCTCTCAGATGCCTCTCGCTGCACCCCTCCCCACCCGCCTGCGGTCCCGATGCACATTCCAGACGGCCTGCTCGACACACCTGTCTGCCTCGTCACCGGGGGAATCTCGCTGGCCGCGGTCGGCTACAGCGTCCATCGCCTCAAGGACTCGCTGGCCGACCGCACCGTGCCAATGACCGGAATGGTCGCAGCACTGGTGTTTGCCGGCCAGATGATCAACTTTCCCGTGGTGGCCGGCACGTCCGGACACCTCATCGGCGGCGTACTCGCGGCGCGTCTACTGGGGCCCTGGGCCGGCTGCCTGGCTCTGACGCTGGTTCTGTTCGTCCAGAAATTTCTGTTCAATGACGGCGGCCTACTCGCGCTGGGCCCCAACGTGTTGCACATGGCCGTAATCGGGTCACTGGGGGGATACGCCATACAGTCGGCAGTCGCCCGACTGGCCGGGGACACGATCCGCGGCCGCGTGATCGGGGTCGTGGTGGCCAGTTGGTTCACCGTGATGGCCGCCGCGGTCCTCTTCTCAGTCGAATTTGCCATCTCGCAGGCCACCAACCCCGACTTCCAACTTGGCAGGTTCCTGGCGCTGATGATGCTCTTTCACGCGCTGATCGGGATCGGTGAGAGCCTGATTTCCGGCGGTGTGATTCGATTTGTAGCGATCCGCCGCCCCGAACTGCTCTACAACCCACCCAGTTCCAGCGGACGACCCTGGCGGCAAACGCTCGCCGCCGGACTCGCCGCAGCCCTACTGGTCGCGTTGCTACTCTCACCCCTGGCCTCCTCGGCACCCGATGGTCTCGAAGCCGCTGTCGGGCAAAGCGAATTGCCCGCTCCCGAGACCACCAGCCTGTCGCTCTTGGGCGGCTACGACCAACTGCTCGGTGACGAGAGATGGGAGACCTGGAGCGTGGCGCTTTCGGGTCTGATTGGCACGATGGTCGTCTTTGGCATCGCGTTGGTGCTGGGCCGACCACTGGACCGCAACCCGATTCCGGCTGCGGGAGCCCCCCGTGCCTGACTCCCGTATTTCTCGCGCTCGACTCGTCCCGGCCACGGCCTTTCTGAAGCTCGCGGCCAGCCTCGCCGTCGTGCTGACTGCCTGCTCCCTGTCATGGGACTCCTGGCCCGCCGCGGGCGCATTACTCGCTGTGACACTCGCGGCCCAGGCCCTCGCCGGCATGACTCTCAGCTCCCTCGCCCGACGCCTGGCGCTGTTTCTCCCGATGATCACGCTGGTAGCGATCTCGATCCCGCTCTCGCAGGGTTTCACCGCATCGTGGATGCAGGTGGCTGGCACGGTGATCCTCCGGGGCCTGGTCTCATTCCTGGCCGGCTTGTGGTTGATCCGTGTCCTGCCCTTCGACACTCTGGTCTCGGCCCTCTACGCCCTGCGGCTGCCGGCGGTCGTGGTCGCCAGCCTGGCCATGATGCATCGCTACCTCTTCGTGTTGTGGGAGGAAACCGGGCGACTGAGAACCGCTCGTCGAGCACGTTGCCTGGGCCGTTCGAAGCGGATCACGCAATGGCTGGCGGGAATCAGCATGGTCGGCATGCTCGTCATTCGGTCGCTGGATCGTGGGCACCGCATTCACCGAGCGATGCTGGCCAGGGGCTGGGACGGGCACATCAGGCCCTGGCCCTGATCCCCAGTGCGCCGTAGCCTGTCGCGGCAATTACCCCGCCAGTTCCCTCCTCGTCCGAAAGCTCCCCCGCGATGACCTCCGCCGTCGCAATCGAAATCCGGCAGCTCACGTTCGCCTACAGTGACGGCCGCAACGTTCTGCACGACGTCTCCTTCTCGGTTTCCCCCGGAGAACGCATCGCGCTCCTGGGTCCCAGCGGGGCCGGGAAATCGACACTGCTCCTGCACCTCAACGCGCTGCTCCCCGACCCACCACCGCCCGCGTCCGAAGAGGCCACTGCCTGCGTGCTCATCGATGGCCTTCCGGCAACCGCCAACAACGCCAACCCGATCAGGCGGAAGGTCGGACTGCTGTTTCAGAACCCCGAAGATCAGCTCTTCGGCTCCACCGTCGGCAGAGACGTAGCCTTCGGACCACTCAACCTCGGCCTCGACCTCGACGAAGTGCAGGCCCGAGTCGACCAGTCGCTAGAGGACGTGGGACTCGAGGAGTTCGCCGACCGCGACACCGTCCGGCTGTCTCTGGGAGAGCGCAAGCGAGCCTGTCTGGCCGGAGTGCTCGCCTGTCAGCCGGGCTGCCTGGCCCTGGATGAACCCTTCGCAAATCTCGATCCACGAGGCTGCAGACGGCTGGCCGACATTCTCGCCCGCTTCTCCGGCACACTGCTGCTGGCCACGCACGACCTTGATGCCGTGCGCGAATTGGCTGATCGGATCCTGGTCCTCGACGACGGCAGACTCTGTGCCGATGGACCCACCACCACCATCCTGCAGGACAGACAGCTTCTCACAGATCACGGCCTCGTTGCCTGATTGCCCGCAGCCATCCCACGCCCCCAACGCCTCGCAGCGTAGAGATCCATGAAATCGACCGCTGACCCCTTCAAGAGCAGCGAACCTTATTAACGACGGGCGGATTCGTGCCGCGGCCGTCTATTGCAGTGACGGCCGTTTCGGCGAACAGTTCGACGACCTGATGAAGGTCTCGCTGCAACTGCCGCGGTACGACCGCCTCGCAATACCCGGCGGAGCCGTATGCCTGGCACGACACTTTGCGCTGTATCGCGAAGAAGAAGGTGTCTGCGCACAACTTCGCTTCCTGATCGAAGTCCATCGCCTGGAACGGGTGGTCCTGATCGCACACCAGGACTGTGCCTTTTACACCCAGCGACTGAGCATCTCACCTTTGCAACTCGAAACTCAGCAGTTCGAGGACATGGCCAAGGCCGTGGGACGGGTCCGGGGCCTGGGGCCGCACTTGCAGGTCGATGCCTTTTTCGCCCGCAAGACTTCCGACCACACCATCTTTTTTGACTCCATCTCGACCTAGTGTGTTCGCTACGACCGGCACAGACGGCACTCGATGTTGTCGATTCGGCCGCAGCGGTTGCTCGGCTCGCCCGCCCTGCGCAGACTCCGGGACCAACACAACAACAATACCCGCTGCCTCTTCGCCAATCGTAACGTACAATTGCACGACGATACCGGGTGGGATGCTCCCGCCCTGGCAGTCTCTCTCCGGCTGTTTCCATCGAGTCCATGCCCATGCTCAGGTGTCGCCGACCGGCGTTCACGCTGATCGAGTTGCTGGTGGTGATCGCGGTTATCGCGATCCTGGTCGCGTTGCTGATGCCGGCCGTTCAACAGGCTCGCAGCCGGGCCCGCGCCCTTCAGTGCCGTAGCCAACTCAAACAGCTCGGCCTCGCATTGCATAATTATCACTCCGTTCATGGCCTCTTTCCTCCCAGCTTCGTCCGCCAGGCGGACAACGAACCGCCGGCCCCGGTCGCCGGAGGCGGACTGCAGTACCGCAGCCACTGGACCGGATATCACCTGATCTTGCCCTACATCGACCAGGGCCCACTGCACGACCTCTACGATTTCGACAAGACTTGGATTTCCAGCCTCGTGGACCCCAGCGATCACAGCATGTGGTCGCTCAACCAGACCCCGATCCCGTTGCTGATGTGTCCCTCGGTGACTCGCAACGGGACCGCGATCGGTGGAGACGGCTCACTGGGCAGCAGCCTGCACTGGATGGCCGGCTCGCCGACCGATTACTCCTTCAGCCATGGAGCCGATCGCATCAGCGCCCTGCCCAACACCGCTGCGGCCGCCTGCTCACGCGGCCTGTTACACTTCTGGTCGCAGTGGCCCGCTCGTAGCCGTGGACCCTTCGGCTACAACAGCCGCTGCCGCATCGCCGACGTCCGCGACGGCTCCTCGCAAACACTGTTCATGGGCGAGAAGTCCGGCAGCCGACTGACCTACCGGGGACCCTCCGGCCAAACGCCCGACCTGCCCGTCGAGTTTCCCTGGGCCATGGCAGCCGTCTCCTACTTTGCTCCCACCGGGGGTGTCGGCGTCCCCAACTCGTACTGGGTCGCCGGACCCTACGCCGTCACCGCCGACGTGCGACTGCCCGCGTGCCCGGATGATACCGGACACGTCCGGACGCCGTTTCCGATGAACCCGCTTCCGAGACGCCTGGGCACCGCGGCCGATGAACGACCGCTGTTCTCGTTTCAGTCCGATCACATCGGAGGCTCGCACTTCCTGCTCGGGGACGGGTCTGTCCGCTTCATCAACGAGTTGATTGACCAGCGGATCTACGAAGCACTTTCCACAATCGAAGGCAAGGAAGTCACCGGGGGGGGCTTCTGAATGCCGCATCGCCTGCGACGGATGGTTGTCTCGGTCGTACTCGGCCTACTGGCCGGCTGCGGTAGCCAGGACCCGCCACCGCAACTCGCTCACGCACGTCAACATCTTCAACACGACAACCCACAACTCGCGCTCGACACACTCGCCGAACTCTCCGGCTCGGCAGACATCCACTACCTGCGGGGTGTCGCCCTGATGCAACTCGACAAGCTCGCCGCCGCCTCGGAAGAATTCGATGCGGCTCTCGAATTTTCCGATCAGCCCAAGATCCGTGCCAGCCACCTGAAGCTGCGGCTCTTCGCCCGAGACCTCTCGGCTGCTGGCCAGTTGATTGCCCTGGAACTGAAACACCCCTCTGACCCGGCCGTCCGACTGGGCTGTGTTTATGCCTACGAGGCCCGGGCCGTGCGGCTGGCCGCCGAGGGCAAGTACGAAGCCGCAGCAGCCCACCGTCGCCGAGCAGCCACCGCCCTGATCAACGCGCTCACACTCGCCGCGGAGATCCCCGAGTTTCACTCGGAACTGCTCGATTTCGCCGTCGAATACGATCAGGCCAAATCGGCCCTTAGGCTGGTTCGCCTGATGCGAGAGCAGGAATCGGCTGATGCCCGCCTCGAACACCGCGAGATTCGTTTGATGATGGTCACCGGTGACCGGGACGAGACGATTCGTCGTGCCCACCGACTGCACCTCCGTGACCGCGACGACCCCGCCGCGGCAGAACTGTATGCCGCTTCAATGGCTACCTCCGAGGCCCGCCGATCCTACGATTCGGCCTTTCGTAACCTTCGCAAACGCTTTCCCGGTCGCATCGCCCTGATCGCACACCACGCCCGCTATCTCGCTACTAATCACAAGTTGACCTCCGCCTGCCAGGTGCTCGCCACCGCGCTGGAATCGAAGAGCATGTCCCGCAAAGCCGACACCGACCGCTGGCCGCTGATCCAGGCCGCCATCATCTTGCCGCTGCAGGCGGGAGCCACCGGCCTGGCCGAACAACAGCTCAATCGCTACCGAGGCGAAATCAGCGACGAACTGCTGGTGACCTACTACGAAGGTCAGCTACTGCACCTGCAGCAGGACTATGACGGTGCCCAGCAGAAGATGACCGAAGTGCTCAGAGGTCGAGTTGATCGCAGTGGACGAAGGGATCCGCTGGTGACCGAGGCCGTCCGCTGGCTGCAACGGATCCGCCGAGCACAGGGCCGCAACCGAACGTAGCCGAACTCGCGGCGGAGACTTTTCAACGCGCTGTCCTCAACGCCTCCCGGCGATACAATGACCAGCCACGGCTCAGAAGGCCCAAACAGGTCACCGCCGATGCCACTTCGGATCCTCGTCGCGGAACTCAAGCAGGAAACCTCGTCGTTCAATCCCACGCTGACTCGCTACGACGACTTCCACCAGGCACACGGTGAGCAGCTGCTCGAGGCACGACGCGGCACCGACACCGAGATCGCCGGAGCACTCGACGTGTTTGTCGAGGCGGATGTCGAGGTCGAGCCTATCGGGGGAATGGCCGCCTGGGCGGTTTCCGGCGGTCCAATCCACGACGAAGCTCTTGATCGCCTGATCGATGAATTCATTCGCGCCGTCGCCGGGTCTGGTGATCTCGACGCCGCCTACTTCTGCCTGCATGGTGCGATGGCCGGAGAAGAGGAGCCCGACCCCGAGGGTCGCCTGCTCCAGCGGGCTCGCGAGGTTCTCGGGGACGAACTGCCGCTGGTCGTCTCGCTCGACCTGCACGGCATCTTCACCCCCCGCATGCAACAGCACGCTGCGGTCTTCGTCCCCTTTCACACCTACCCCCACGTCGATCAGTACACGACCGGACGCCGCGCCGCCGACACACTCCTGAAACTGGTCACATCGGGGGCCCTTCCCACCAACTGCCGAGTGCCGTTGCCGATGCTGGTTCGAGGCGACGAGCTATTGACCGAGACGGGTCTCTTCGGAGACGCGATCCGGATGTGCCAGGATCTTGAGGACTCCGAGTCGGGACTCGCGGCAGGAGTCCTGATCGGCAACCCCTTCACGGATGTTCCCGGGCTCAGGTCCTGGGTCGAAGTCACCACCGACAACGACCCAGACCTCGCCCGGGACGTTGCCTCACGGGTGGCCCGCTTCATGTGGGACCGCCGCGATCGGCTCGAAGCCAAACTCGTCTCGCTGGAAACCGCCATTCAGATCGCCAACAGCACCAAGGGTCTCGCGGTCTTCTCCGACGCCGCCGACGCCACCGCCAGCGGCGCCTCGGGCGATAGCAACGCCATCCTCTCGGGGCTGCTGGGACGTTCGCCCCAGGCCACGACCTCTTTTGTCGGTACAGCTCTTCTGAGCGTCGTCGACGCACCCGCAGCACTGACGGCCTGCACGGCCGGGGCCGGAGCGAGCTTGCAGTTGCAACTGGGAGGCACCCGCGACCCGGGGCGATTCGTACCGCTCGAGGTCTCGGCCACGGTGCTCAGCACCCACGACGGACACTTCACCTACGAGTCGGGAAAACCCGAGACCGGGGGAGACACGGCGGTGCTGCGGATCGAGACGCCCGGAGGATTCGTTGACGTGCTGGTGACAGAGCGGAGCGTCTACGTGGTCGGGCGTGCCGTCTTTACCGCCCACGGACTCGAGCCGACAGAGTACGATGTCGTCGTCGCCAAGTCGCCCAACGGGTTTCGGACGCATTACGAGTCGATTGCCGCGGCGATCGTGCCGGTTGATGTCCCCGGCTCCACCAGCGCCAACCTCCACTCGTTGCCGTTCTCCAACTGCCCCCGACCCATCTTTCCGCTCGATGACAACGTGCCCGAACCCGACTTTCCCATCTGAGACAGCAAGAGCCCGTGTCCGAAACAACCCCAGCCGCCGATACGGTGCCGAGCACCTTCCTGGGATACCTCCGCTCGTTCGGACCCGGGCTGGTGGTGGTGCTGACGTGGCTGGGCGCCGGTGACATTGTCGAGATGGCCACCGCCGGTGCCGATTACGGCTACTCGCTGATGTGGGTGCTGGTGCTGGCGGTGCTGATGAGATGGGTCATGGTCTCGGTCATCGCCCGCTACCAGTTGTGCAACCCCCGCGGCGAACACCTGCTCGATGGCCTCTGTCGACTCCACCGCGCCTACGCGCCGCTGCTGCTGGTGGCTGCTGTGCTGATGGGACACCTCTACGGCTCCTACATGACCCGTGGCATTGGTGAAGCCTGCCGAAATGCGACCGGTGTGGGTAGCGTGTGGCTGTGGGCGCTGGGCTGGAACTCGGTGGCACTAATGCTGGTCTTCCGACCGGCACTGCAACGTGTCGAGGTCGTCTTTAAGATCATGTTGATAGTGCTCTCGGTTGCCTTCCTGGGCTCGGCGTTGATGGTCAAACCCGACCCCATCGCCATCGCCGACGGATTGATTTCGCTGGACATGCCCAAACAGACAGGCCGCTACGGGCCGATGCTGGTCGCGGTGGGGATGATCGGGGCCGTAGGGGGCTCACTGATGAACCTGGTCTACCCCTACTTCCTGGCCAACAAGGGCTGGAATGGACCCCGGTTTCGTAAGCTGCAGTTCTATGACTTCCTACTGGCGATGGCCGTGATGCTGGTGCTTGACCTGTCGATCTGGGTTCTCGGGGCCGAGACGCTGCATGCCGAAGGCGGAACCATCGCCACCATGGACGACCTGCCGTGGTTGCTCGGTACGCGGCTGGGACAACTCGGAACACTCGTCTTCTACGCCGGCATCTTCGCCGCCGTCTTCACATCACTCGTCGGACACGCGCTGGGGCTGGGAATGCTCGCCAGCCACTCGTGGCTGCGACTCCGTACGCCCGACGCGGACCTCTCCCAGACCGACTTCCGACAAACCCGGCTCTATCGGATCGTCGCCACCTGGTGCCTACTCTCTCCCCTGGTCTGGACACTCCCCGGAATGCCCGACTTCATTGCACTCACCCTGGTCGTCAATGCCCTTCAGGTGGTGCTGCTGCCGTTGATCGCCGGGGGGCTCTGGGTCCTCAGCACCCGCGCCGACGACATTGGAGCCGAGTACCGCAACCGGTGGTGGGAACACATCGTGCTCGCCTCTCTGCTGGGCCTGGCCGTGTCGGTGGCCGGAGGAGCCATCACGTCCACCTACGACACCGTCAAGGACTGGGGACGAACCACTCCGACGACGTCGCAGCAGGAAGCCGCCGAACAACTCACCAAGTGGCTCAAGCCCACGCTGCTGTCCCACGAGAACGGACACATCCGGTCAGCCGATTTCAACGGACGGCTGCTGGCCCAGCGGCACCTTGGTCAACTCCGACTACTCGACCATCTCGAGCACCTCGACCTGGGCGGCACCGGCATCACCGATACCGACCTCCGCTACCTGAACGGCTTCAGCCGGCTGCGGACACTCACGCTCCCCAATCACATCTCTCCCAACGCCCTCGACCGACTGAAACGCTACCTGCCTGATTGCCACATCTCGACCAGTAGCCCGCTGCCCCCGGATCGACACGAGTCGCAGTGATGAAGGTCGAGTCGATCTGGCTGGCCGATCTGTCGGCCGAGGACCTCGGTTTTCTCGATCGGCCCTGCAGCAGAACTCTGCCGGGGACCGCCGACGTGCTGATCATCGGTGCCGGACTGGTCGGATTGTTCACAGCATGGCAACTGCGGAAGAAATTCCAGGGCTCGATCACCGTCCTGGACAGCCAGGGCCTATGCTTCGGAGCATCCGGCAACAACACCGGAGGCCTGTTTGCCGGGCAGACGCGACACGACCACCCGCAAGTCTTCCGCGACTGGGCGATTGAGGCCCGCGAAGCCTACGCCGAACTCACGACCGGGGATGGGCCACTTGCCGAAGCCGGACTCGAGTTTGTTCGCAGCGGAAGCCTGAGAATCGATGGAAAGTGGCCCGGTCAGTTGAGTGACTACGCGGTCGCCGAGACACTTCGCGGCAACCGCGGCATGGCCCTGGGGAGGGCTGAATTGGCCGAGTGTGAACCAGCTCTCTCGCAAGACATCACAGCCGGGTTCTTCTGCCCCGACGACGCCACGTTGCATCCTCTGCGGACCGCGCTCGCACTGGCCCACGATCTCATCCAACACAAGGTCCACCTCGCGACTCACTCGCCGGTTACTGACTTCACACTTTTGGGCAACCGCTTGGCCAACGTCGTCTGTGGCAGCCACCGGATCATCGCCGAACAGGTGGTGCTGACCTCCGGTTGGGCCAGCGGTCACCTGTCAGAGAGACTCGGGTGTCCGTTGCCGGTCTCTCCGGCCAAGGGTCAGGCCATCGCCACCAACACGCAGGACTTCTCGATGAGGACCTGCGTATTGGGTGACACGATGGTTCGAGGCCTTAAGGACGGTCGCATGATCGCCGGTGGCACGCAGGAGTTTGTCGGTCCCGACCTGGAGCCGACCGCAGCGGGTCAAAGAGCGGTACTTGAGGCCGCAGGGAGGATGCTGCCGGGCCTGGCCTCGGCACAGGTCACACGGACCTGGGTCGGCTTGCGTCCCTTCACTCCCGACGAGATGCCCGTGGTTGATCGTCTGCCCGGGACCGACAACGTCTTTCTCGCTGCCGGCCACTTCACCAAGGGGGTGCTGCTGGCCCCCGTCACCGGTGACGCCATCGCCAACTGGTTGGTGGACGGGTCGCCCGGCCGCCCGCTGGATCATCTCTCGGCCGCACGCTTCGCGAACCCCAGCGGCTGAGATCCCCGACGGGTGGCTACTCGTGACGCAATGCCTCGATCGGGTCCAACTGCGCCGCCTGGCGAGCCGGGACCACTCCGAACACAATGCCGACACCGACGGAAATCGCGAAGGCTGCCACGACCGACCAGGTCTCTACACGCGGCTCGATGTTCTGAATCGCCGGCTCCAACCCCGACCAGACCGTCGGCTGCCAGATCTCGAGCTGAGCCATCACGAGGTCGACCACCGGGTAGCACGCGAAGCCGCAGGCAATGCCCAACAGGCCTCCGATGCCGGTCAGCACGGTGGCTTCGCTGAGGAACTGCGCGCGGATGTTGCCCTGTGTGGCGCCCAGGGCCCGGCGGATGCCGATCTCCCGAGTTCGCTCGGTCACCGTCGCCAGCATGATATTCATAATGCCGATGCCGCCGACCAGCAGCGAAATCCCCGCGATCACCACCAGCAAGATGTTGAACATCAACCGGGTCGTCTCGGCCTGCTTCAACAACTCCATCGGCACCGTGACCGAGTAGTCCGGGTTGGCGTCGTCGTGCAATTCGCCCAGCAGCACCCGGATGATGTCGGCCGTCTCGGGCACTCGTGCGACGTCGTTGACTGTCACTGTGATCTGGTTGATCTCGATCAACTCGCTCTCGAATGACTCGACCGAGGTCGGAACCTGGTCTCCGATTCGGGACCGAAACGTCGCCAGCGGAATGTAGACGTCCTTGTTGTAACTCCGACCGGAAATGCTGCCGCCGATCGCCGCCGCGTCCTGCTTCTGGGCAACCACCCCGACGACCCGGTAGAAATCCTGGTCGAGCCGAATTGTCTTGCCCAGAGGATTTTCGTACGGGAACAGATCCAGCGCCGTTCCATACGCCAACACGCACACGTTGCCCTTGGTCTGCGAATCGCCCTGGCTCAGGAATCTCCCCAGGTCAATCTCAAGGTGATTGATCTCCTGGTAGTCCTTCATGATGCCCAGCAGCTGCACGTCGCAGGTCCGGTCGTAGTACCGAACCTCCATCGAGACTTCGCGCATCGGCACAGCGCGTTCGATGGTACTGATCACCATCGGAGAACTCGCTCCGGCGATCCGTGCGGTGATCCGATCGAAGTCGAGTCGGGTCAGTCCATAGATCTTGACGCGGCCGGTGTCACCCGCCACCGGTGGTGCCTTGGTCCGGATAATGACGTTGGTGGCGCCGTATTCCTTAATCAACTGCTGGGCCTGATAACTGACTCCCTCGCCCAGGGCCACCAGCCAGATCACCGCAGTGACACCGATCAGCACACCGACAGCTGCCAGCACGCTGCGCAGAAAATGCAGCCGGAGGCTCTTCAGAGCCATTCCGAGTGACCGAAGCAGACCGAACACGACCTACTCGCCTCCCCCACCACTACTGATACGGGCGCGAATCGCCTCAATCATCTTGTTCAACTCGGCCTTGTCCAGGAAGCCGTCCTTGTTCCCGTCGTTGGCATCGAAACTGGACTTCATCCGGGCGTTCTCCTCAACTTCGGCCTTCGAGATCTTGCCGTCCTTGTCCGTGTCCATCCGGGTCAGCAGGCTGTCGGCGCTGAAACCGCCACCGCCCTTGCGAGTGCCTCCGCCACCAGCTGCGCCCGGACTACCGCCGCCTTTGCGACTGCCGCCGCCCTGACCAGCACTACCCTTTCGACCGCCGCCGGCGCTGCTGCGACGTGCCCGAGATGCGTCGGCTTCCTTAGCCGTGTAGAAACCATCTTTGTCAGTATCGACCCGGTCAAAGAAGTTCTCGAGAAAGCTGCCGGCAGCTTCGGCCTTCGAAATCTTGCCGTCTCCGTCCTTGTCCAGCGAAGCCATCCGGCCCAATCCAGTCTCGGCAGCAGCAGCACCACCAGCAGCGGATGCTCCGGCACCGCTACGCTTGCCCGAGCCCTTGCGAGCCGACTTCCGGCCAGTACCGGTTCCACCGGGGCTGCCCGGGCTGCCGGTCTTGGTGTCAGCCTCCGACGAGGCCTTCTTGTCCTTGGCCTCCTTCTCCTCGTTCTGCTTGATCAACTCCTTCACCTCGGGCACAACGTCACGAGGGTTCAGCACGACCATCTCACCCTCGTCCACGCCGTCTTCGACGCCAATGAACTTACTGTCGGACAGCACGCGATTGTCGCCCTTGCTGCTCTTGGCAACCGTCAGGGTCTTTTTGACGTATCCGTCGCGGCCGTTGGTCCAGGCAAAGTACTCACCACCGATTTCGATCACCGATCCCACCGGCAGCCTCAAGACGTTCTCACGCCGCTCAACGTCGATGACCACCTCGGCCGACATGCCCGGCACCATCCCCTCGGGAATTGCGTCGATCTTGACGATCGTGGCGTACTCCTTGACGTTCGCCTGGTACCAACTGGTCGATTCCGGCTGGTTGGCGATTTCAATCACCACACCTACCAAGGGTTCATTGTACCCCTGGATGGTCAACCTCGCCCGGTCGCCGACTGCGACCTGCTGCACCTTCGACTCGTGAACGCTGACTTTGACCTGCATCCTGGAGAAGTCGGGCAACTTGATGATCGACTGATGCTCGCGGACGGTCGCACCCTCTTCAATTGGTGTCGACGAGCTCCGACCGTAACGGCTCCGCTCGTTGTGGTAGACAACCATGCCCGGCTGAGGGGCCAGGATGAGGCAGTTCTTGAACTGCTCGCCGATCCGGTCCAACGACCGCTTCTCGAGGTCCAAGGCACTCTGTTTTTGCTTCACGGACTGCGTCGCCGTCTGTACGTTGCTCCTGAAGTCCTCCATCATCTTGACCCTGGTGAACTTCACCAGCACCTTACGCTTCGTCTCGGATTGCTGCAGCTCTAGCGTCGATCGCTTCACCGCAAATTCGTCGGCCTCCAACTGCAACTTCGTGACGAAACCCTTGCGGAACATCTTCTGCGTGTAGTCGTACTGGTTTTGAGCACCCCGCAGGTTCTCTTCGGCAATCGTCACTTCAGCATCCAAACCCTGCAGCTCCTGTACGAACGTGCCTTGCTCGTATTCGGTCACCGAAATCTTCGCCACCGACAGATTCTTCGTGGCCTCGATCAACGCCGTTTCGGCATTGCCGACGGTGATCTTCTGCTTATCCAAGGCGTCCTTGATCTTCGAATCATCCAGCTTGACCAACTGGTCACCCACCTCGATATCGGTCGAATCGATCTTCTCGGCACCCTTGGCGACGATCCGAGTGCCGTCGGCAACGATCTCAAGGATCTGTGACCCACCCGAAACCATGCACTTCAGGAGCACCGGTTTGGCACTCTCAACCTCACCATCCTCAGTCACCCGGACCTGCAATGTGCCCTTCGTGACAACGACCGTCATCGTCTCGGCGCCAGCTCCGTCGGCATCGTCACCCGCGATGCTGCCGGCCAATAGCCAACCGCCACCGGCCAAGCCCCCGATCACGACAATGACCAGGAGGAGCACACCTAATCCGCTACTACCGGTTCGTCGAGGAAGACTGGTTTGCTGCGGTGATTCCAATGTAGTGGCCATGCCGGGTTCCTAAGTGGGTTGAGATGTCCGGACTCGATCGAAACTTCAGTCGGCTCTACGCTGCCCCATACAAGTACGGACCTGTCGTCGCGTACCATTCAAACACCGAAACCACCACTGAAGGTCGCGATTCCCCGTTCAAACGACGGATTTTCATAATCCGCACCCTTGGGCGGTCGTGAGCGGTCCATTGTTACGATTCGGAACCATGAATCAATGGGAAACAACTTCCCCACCTTTCCCAGAACTCCGACACCGAAGGTTCCAGGCCCTGTACTGATCCCATGGACTCAGATCCGGAAAGGGCCAGACGGGTTCGGCGTTGCTCAGCGAATCCTCGGCGGCAGGAAGCCTGGTGTGGCCTCGGCGGCCGGCTTCACCGGTCGGGCACGCCGAGGTGACTGGTACGACTCAGTCGGAACCGCCGCCGGAGCCACAGGGGGTGCCGAGACCGGAGGCACTTCGATCGCCTCCTCAATCTCATCCCCGCGACGTTGCCGCGGTTGGAATGACTCCTTCAACTCCCGCTCCAGCCCCCCTGGGAGCTTCAGCAGTGGCCGAGCGACCGGGGCGGTGGCCGGACGCGATCCCAGCGGCGGCTCTTTGTCCGGCACCGCTGCAGTACGAGATGCGCGACGGATGGGCCGAACCTTGTCGTTCCACGTCTGCTTCAGTCGATCCAGGAAAACTGGTCTTTTGACCTTCAACTTCTCCGGCCGCAGGAAATCGGGCACGCCGACCATCGAGTCATCCGCGTCGGCGGCATCGACGGGTTCCGGTCCGGTTTCCTTTACGGTTGGCCCAGCACTTTCGTCTGGAACCAGCCGCACGGTCTCCAGTCCCACCTCAGCCTGCCGCAGCCACGCCTCTGGGACGGCTGGAGGCAAGACCGTAGGATGTTTCCGGGCTTCTTCGAGAGCGTCTTCGAGTGGCTCATCGATCCAGAGACCGTTCTCGTCCAACCGCATCACACCCAGGTCCCTCATCAGCGACATCCGCCCCGCGTAGTATGCCAGCCAAACGCTCATGAAGTTATTCTGCGACTCGCGTAAAGCGGCCAGCGCCGAGAGCAGGTCCTGGGTCGCTGTCGGACTCAACAGCGCCGGCTGACCCGGTGCCGGCGGCTTGGTGAGCATCTGCCTCGTCTGGTCCACTCGGCGAATCGCGATCTTGACGGCCCGCCGCTGAATCTCCAGGTTCTGCTCCCGCTGCCCCAGAGTTCTCAAAGCCACCCGAAACCCCTGAAAGATTCCGTCCTCGTAGGTAATCATCCCGCGGCGTGACTGATCGTAGTTGATCAACTGCTGCCGGAAGTTGTTGCGTTCCAACAGTCGTGTGAGTGGCGCATCGAACTGCAACCCAGCCCGCAGCGTCCCCTTGGCGCCGGTGAGGTTCAGCGGGTTGTTCTGATCACCCTTCATGTCACCGCTGAAGACAATACTCAGATCCGATTCCAGCGCGTTGGCGTTGAATTCCACCAACCGCCACCCATCCACTAGCGACGCCCTCGCGTTCATCCAGTCGAGCCTGAATGAGCGTGCAATCTCCAGCGCTTCAACCGCATCCACGTTGACCTTTTGACCCAAAGTGATGGCTTCGAGTCGCGATCCGGCCTGCACCAGGGCCAGTTCACCCACCGTTCCCGCCAACGAAGCATTGACCGCGATCAGGTCGGCGACGACCGCCGTCTTGGCATCGCCATCCAACTTTGCACCCAGTCGCTTAATAACTGTCCCGAGCAGCATCCGCGTCTTTTTGTGCTGGACTTTCAACCGGTTCAGATCCGCGGTCAGCACGCCTCGATCGGCTCCAAACTCCTGTTTCTGCGTGTCGCTCATCGTCGCCTCGCGAAGCGGTACGTTCTTCGTCAGGGCGTCCAGGTCGCTGACCACCAGCTGGGTCAAACCCGAAATATCCTCGTGAAGCTTCCGGGCGTGGCTGGCTGTTCGATTCAACTGATCGTCGGTCGGGTTCTCGATCTGCCCGAACGCCGCAACCAGGTCGGCCACCGAAGTCTCAACTGCCGTCACCCGCGGATCGATGAACTGGAAGGGCCGAATCATCGAATCATCCAGTGAGATTTCCACCGTACCGGGCAAACCGAAACTGCTCATCACGAAGTTTTCGACCGTCGACTTGAAGCCGTTGGTGCTCTGCAGCATATTTGCCTTGCCCGTCTCGATACTCTGCTCGAAACTCAGCACCTGATCGGCTCCAATCTGTCCCGCTTCCCGCAGCGCCTGCAGTAAGGCCAGCGTCCGCTGCTGCAACGCCAGGTTGTCCTGGGCATTCCGCAATTGCTGCAGTGACTGCAGCAGGCCGATGTACCCACCGACATTGCCCGCTCCACCACCGGCGACTCCGGCCACCGCACCACCCCCACCGGCACCACCACCACCAGTCGCCCCACCACCAAAGAAACCGCCGAAGCCGCTCGCTGATCCGACTCCACCGAAGCCGCCTGATCCCTGGCCGGAAAAGCCGGTCAACCCGGTGCCCCCAAAGAAACCACCACTTCGCCGAGGCCCACTCGTCGAGCCGCGACTCCCAATCGCCAGGTCCGTATAGAACCCCTTGCGGTATCGCTGGAACGCCCGCATGTTGGCCAGCAGGGTGCGCTCGGCTCGAGTCAACTGCTCGAGTCCCACCACGCGACCACCGCTGCGGAGCAAGGGCTGCACGATGCTGAACCCCAACAGCGACGCCGCGGAACTGGAATCCGGACCGGCAAACTGCCAGGTGAACGTGTTCGCAAAGTCGACGACAATCTGGCCGGCCGTCGCCAGCCTGCGGCGAGCCCTGAAGCTGTTGCCGTTGGTCAGAGTGTTGCTCTCGCCACCGAAGTTCTGATCGCCACGATGCGTGTAGTCTGTGTCGTTGCCGCCGAAGAACTGGACGTCGAAACGGAACCTCTCGGTGCTGACGTCCAGCGCGGACAGATACAGCGTCTCGATCGTGGACTGGTAGGCCGGCGAATGGATCATCGACATCCGCACCGCACCTGCCAGGTCCATCCGGATCCGCCCGTCCTGGTCCACGTCCATGTAATCCCTTAGACGCTCACGCCACTCCGGATTCTCTCGAACATCGGCCATCCCGTTGGCACCCCAGTCGGCGTAGCCCTCCATCCCGGCCAAGGAGTGCATCAACTCGTTGGAACTCGGATCATCGGGCGGCATTGGAGGCCGGACCGGATCGAGCTGGTGGGCGAAGCGGCTTCTGGAATCGATCTTCACGTCGAAGTCATCGAAGGCCCAGCGGGAATCCGCCGACTTTTCGGCAATCAACGCAGTCGCTTCCTTGTCTGCCTGCTGGTAGTAATATCCGCGCTGGCAACCCAAGCCAATCATCGTGACGGTCAAGAACCCTACCACGACCGCATTGCGTGCAAAATCTGGCATCCTTGCCTCGCCCCTTGCACTCGCTGGACACATCCCTGTCGCGAGTTGGCCATACCGTCGGCGGAGACGTCGGCCTACGACGCCCCTCAGTGGCTCCATCGACACCGTCGACGGCCCAACTTGAGGCCGCATTGGCGCAACTGCATTTGCAACAGGCGGTTAGCACTCGCCGACTAGAGTTGCGGCCACGTCGAACGCTCAACCTAACCGCCCGGACTCAACCGCCTGGCGTTCGTCATTTCCTTCAGATCGCACTTTCCATCCTTGTTTGTGTCGATCCGGTCGAACCGGTTCCTCAGGAACGCGGGAGCCTCTTCCTTAGACAGTGCTCCGT
>Ga0310123_10000616_pt1 | contig 31540 bp, 52 predicted proteins | sample CB6_AW_1057_MG_FD_203505 | JGI IMG/M metagenome (GOLD analysis project Ga0310123, IMG submission 203505) | Marine microbial communities from Western Arctic Ocean, Canada - CB6_AW_1057 | ecosystem: Environmental > Aquatic > Marine > Oceanic | place: Canada: Western Arctic Ocean | collected... | reverse complement strand
TCCTAGTACCAAAGGCACTCCATATTTTAGAGCCAACGCCCCAAGGCTCATGCCACCTAGGGTTAGACTAACGTTTTCTACAGTGTCACCGTTTCCGCCAGTCATATCATCAAGGTAATGTTCTGAGCCTTCGATTAGCTTATCCTTTTTGCCAATTAAAACAAGCAGATTTTCTATCCTAGAAGAAAGCGAACCCTTTTCGCCTTCAACTCTTCCGAGAAGGTCTTTCAGTCCATTGATTTCGTTTTGGGAACTTGATAGGTTTCCAGATACCCCAGATAATTCAGCCTTTAGACTTTCACGCAGGGCTTCTAAATTTGTTAGCTTCTCTTTAAGCTCTGCAATCATATCAAGATATTCTTGACGTTCTTTGTCGAAGTCTGGACCCGGTTCTACAGGACCGCCGTCTGGCCTTCCCGGCCAACCGTTGAACCCGCCCCCGCCATCTGGGGGGCCACCTCCGGGTGGCTGTGGGTTTGGTGGTGGGCATGGGTTGTTGAATGGGCACCAAGGGAAAAGACCTTCTCCGTTGTATAGCTCTTTAATCTTTATGCCCTTAAAGAAATCTAGACTCTTGCGTATGCTGCCATCTTCAAGAGTTACAATGGGGCAGTATATGAATTTGCCGTTTTCGGCTTTTCTTAGGCCACCCTTTTCTGGAATTATGATATGTTCACCTATCGATTGCTTGCAGTGAGGACAAATCTTTTTCATTCGTTCCGGTTGGGGCTTAGAAGTTTTTTCTTTTGGATGGTCATGACCATCGTTAACAACTTTATAGGATGTTTCGATGGGATATCCATAACCATTGCCTTCAATAATTTCATAGATTTGTTTAAGAGATAGGCCAGCGCCGTAGTCATTTGGTCCATCATCTGTCCAAGCGCCATCTCCAACTCGCCAAGCAAGCAAAACACCTATGCGAGTTTGAAGTTCATCCTTTTCGTCTTTGATTAGGATTAAAACACCACTTCCAGACTGACCACCGATTGGAGCGGCGTTAAAGCTTACAACAGCGCCGGTGTTTCTTATAATTCTACCATACCAAGCCATGGCCCATTGTCCGCTTGGACAACCTCCAGCCATAATATAATCGTTTGGCTTGATTTTTGTGCCCTTGGGCGCAAGAGGAATAATTCTTGGTGGATATCTACCAAAGTATTTCTTTTTTACAGAAATTACGGCTAGGTCAAGAGCAGTACCGTCTTTATATTCGACATATTCAGTCTTAAACGGCAGCATGGCAGACTTGTAGCCACTCTGAAAAAATTCTACATGCCCTCTTCTGGCACGGTCTATAACGTGTCCATTAGTTAGAATAAAATATTTGTCTTCGTCTTCTGCAAATACTGTACCGCTTCCTCTAGCTCCACTTGTACTGACTCTACAGACAGCTTCTAGAGCTTGGTCCATCGTTAGGGGTTTTGCTTCTGCGATGTTAGAAAGCAACACACCCAATCCAAAAACGATTGAGAATATTAGCTTATTCATTATAGCTTACCAATCTTTTTTGAGTGTGAACTGATACTTAAACAAAGGAGAGCGAGCCAAATCAGCTGGTGTTGTGGCCGCGTCTGCTAAAAAGGGACATGGGTCTAAGTAATTAATTCGGTAAGCATAGGTTACGGCTGTGCTACACACAAAAACTTCGCTGGGTTCGTCGTCTTTGATGTTTTGTGGTGCGAGCCTGCAAAAGGGAAGATAGTGTTTTCCAAGCCTGACAAAGTTCTTCCAGCCATAAGGAAGACCAGTAAGCTTTAACATCGTATCCGTAACGTTTTTTGCAACTCCCGCATCAAATTTATATTCGAGTTGCTTATTTTCGTACTCAACCTTTATGGAACGATTCTCATTATTTTCAGGCCAAGACGAAAATTGATTACAGGACATGAGATTTGATGGTCTAAAAACATCTATGTTATCTGGATGAGTGTCTACTTGTGTTTTAAGAGACACCGACCTACCTCCGCGAAATTCCCTAAACTCCACGCATTCAATATTATCCCCATCCCAGTGGGCCATGGCTGAGTGGCTATGTACCCCGCTTCCATATCTTTTTATTAGCCAGCTTATCAGCCCCCTGCCACGAAACAATAAAACATCAGCTTCTTGAATATGGTTGATTGCTTCGTGGTAGGGAACTAGATTAATCATTACTTTGGCTCTTCTAATTTTTTGTCAATCCTATCTAATATATCCGCTATTCTTCTTTGGTCACCGACCAATTTTGTAATCACATGCTGCATATCCTTCTGAATCTCTGCCCAACTTCTAGGGACGTAAACTAATGGAGTTCCGTCTACATCACATTTTGATATGACTTCATGCATATCTTTTAACCAATCTCTTTCTTCGTCCATTAGGACTGAATGTTTTCGAATTGATTTAGTGACAAGTATTTCAATAATCTTCCCGAGTCCTACAACTACTACAACAATAGCCGCTAAAGCTGGAACGGAAAAAATGGATTCCATGATAGGCTCTCTCTTCAAAGAAAGAAAAGAGGGGACCGGTCAGACGGCCAGTCCCCTCCTTGGGCATGCTAGACTGCTAAAAAAATTAGCCGTTCTTTGCCGGGTAGTCTGCCTGAGTAGGCGTCTTGCCCGTTTCTAGGTAAGTCAGTTCGCCGGGAATCGCTAGGGTCGGGTACTCTGCTAGGGCAGTAAGTGCTGACCCACCAGACGAGTCTCGGTAAACTTCGTTGGCGGCAGAGGGATAAGTAGACCAGTTGCCACGCTCTCCAGAAATTCCAATCGCGTTCCAATATCGAGCGCGATGAGCAGTAGCGGTTGCTGCGCCATGCTGTCTAAACGTAGTGTTAAGAGCCTTGCGCGTGCCATCGTCGGATGACGGGAAGTAGATGGCTGTATTACTGGTATCGTTAATATAGTTCGACCAGCCTCTAATAATCCAGCCGTTGCCATTCGAGATGGAATGACCAGCGACGCCGGGTTCAAATGCGATGGTTCCACTACCCTTGGCAGTCTGAACGCCTGTTACGCCAACTGGAGTCGTCTGAGTTCCTCCATTGATGGCTAAAACTCTTGAGCGTCTAACCGCGCCGTCGTCGGCGTTGTCACGAAGATTAAAGGTCTTCGTAATGGGGTTACCGGTAGTAACCGTGCTGGCATCTGTGACGCCAATTGCGCTTCCACCTTCTTTTTGTACTGGAGCAGTGTCTGTGTTGTCTGTGGTGGAAACAACTCTCGTAAACTTTGTACCTACTGACATGATAAAACACCTTTCATATGGCGCTTTATTGGTCCTTTTTTTCCTATAATATAGAGTCCAGTCCTAGTATATTATACACCAATTGTACTAGTCGATGATTCTATTTCTGTGGGATTGCAATTGTCCCATAGCTTCCTTAAGGTATCTTCTTGCGGTTTCCCTGCTGTAGTCGTTGGCATCGCCAATCTCTTCCATAGTGAGATTACCAAAAAACCTCTGTTTTACTACCTTTTTTAGCCTTGGGCTTAGAGAGTCCACTATGTCTAAAAGTTCCACAAGCTCGTAATCCCCGTTATCTCCTAAGAAAGTATCGCAGGTAAGATACCTTCTGCGATTTCTTCTTAGGTAAAGCTTGCATTCCCAGTCTATGCTGACGTACAGGAAGTTTGAGAACTTTCTCTTTTTTGCGATGTCGTATTTTTTAAGGGCTTTCCAAAGTCCTATTAGCTGGCATGATTCTATCTCATCGATAGGCATGCTTCTGTAATATTTCTTTGCCAAAAATCCGAAAACCCTCTTGGTGTCTTCTTTATTAAGAGATACTTCAAAATCTTCCGATGATACTTCCGTGTCCACTTTAAATCCTTAGTCGTTTGTTAGTAAGATTCCTCCAGACAAACTCTTTGCGTGGATATATATAGATAACTTTTGCATGTAGTCTTCATCATCCTGAGTGTCCGCGCCGACTGAGCTAATTTCTCCATTTGGAAAAACAAATATTGCCCAGTGGTTCTTTTTTGATAGTTCTAGCTTTAATCTTTTAATCTCAAAAAGAACATCGTTATCTAAATCCAAACCGTCTTCTTCGTTTTCGTGCTTTCCTAAAATCTCCTTCTCTATTTCTAGCCTTATCTTTTTAAAATCGAATAGATTTCCAACACCTAGAAAAAACTTATACCTTGTTATTGCCTTAAGGGCTTCAACACCCTCTATTTCTTCTATGGTGCTTATAATTGCCGGGGTTATGTCAAAATTAGTATGACCAACCCAACAATCGAATTGCTTAGACGGGCTTAGCTTATCATGAAGCTTGTACATACCCAAGGGTGTAACTACAAGATTTGGAATTCTTTCAGCCAGACCCATGGCTTCAATAATTTCTTCTTCATCTAAGCCTTCTAGGTTATAGTTGGAAGCTGCTTCCTGTTCAATTATATCGTCGTCCCATTTTTCCCACGCTATTAAATTTTCTGACATGGTCGCACTCCTACATGGAGTTTGGGAAGATATCTGAGTTAGGATTTAGAGCGTCTGTTGGTTTAACTACGGCAGAACCTTCTTCTGTTGTGAGAGCAGATACTATCAGGAGATAAACATTAAGGCGCTCTTGTTCTACACAGGTTTCTAAAATAATCTTTAGAGTGTCTTCCAGTAAAAGACCCGTATTAACCTGATTTAGAAGGTCGGTGAATGTAGCTATGTCTTCTTCCCCGTCTCCAAAAGAGCAGGCAACATATGTATACCCATCTCTTAAGACATGAAACTCTAGGGAAGCAGCAATATCGTCTTCACTTACACCATCTTCTTCAGGAGATTCGTCGGTTATTTCTTCAGGTGGTTCAGGATTCTCCTCTTTTTTAAATAATTTTAGAAATGTTTGCCAAGATTTCTTCATATCCTTGATACTTTCCTTCAGTATTCTGGTAAATGGTTACATAGTTCTCCCACCTTCCTTTTTTAATGGTAGATTCTGGTGGAACCATGCAGCAATAATTTATATAAATCTCTTCCTCTGTTTTATTTACAGACAAAAGAACCAGTGTTAACCAATCAAAAGAATATCCTAAATATTGTCTAGAAATTTTTTCCAAAGAATGGTCTATGTCAGAATTTCCAAATACTCTCATGGACGGAATTTCATTATCTTCTGGAACCAGAAGTTTAAACTGTCCTTTTCCCGAAGTAGAATAGGAGGTTATTCCCAGTCTCGCATAGACCTTAAATGTGCTCATTGTTTATTCTATCTTAAGAAGAAACTTCTACAGCCTCATCCTTGTTTGGATACTGTGGTGACGGCTGCGGTCCTGCTGGAGTTGGGGGAATTGGAGACTGTGATTGATTTGGCTCAGTTATAGTTTCAAGCATTGAAATACAACTGTCCGCATGTTCACAGTCCTCAACAGCTTTTATAACCTCCTCTACAATATTAGAATGTTCCCCAACGCCGACAGGGTTTCTTACATAGACATTTAGTCTAGCAATTGCTTCTGCTTTCTTTGCGGCAAAATGCAGATTGACAGCTTCTAAAATTGGATTTTCCATCTTTTTGTTCCTTAATTTATTACCGTGCTACTAATTAGTAGCGACACAACAGGGGCAATTGTCATCGGTGCAAACCTCGACGCAATCACAAGCGTCACAGCAAGTTTCACACTGACAAACCTCCGTACCAGCCGGGCATGAGTGTCCAATATGAAAAAATGGACAGAACTGAAGACTCCAACCCATTGCAACCCCTACTAACAGACACATCCAGTGGTTCTTGATAACGTCTAACATTGTTGACTCCCCTAGTGGTTTTTGTTGTTTTTCTTTTTGTTCTTTTTATATTCGGTCCACTCTGCTTCGTTCATGGGAACGCACTTTCCGTTCTTTTCTACGTATCCTTCATTGCAGTTTGGCGGATAGCCAGACTTTTCATCAGCATAGAGTTTAGCAGCTTTATTTAAAATATGCTCATTGCCCATTGTATCTCTCCTAATAAACACTAAGTTAACGCCATCTCTTTCGTAAACTCCCCGCCTATCAAAATAATGAAGCTCATTTGTTTTTGGATTTTTATAAACATACACAGTGATTTTAGATTCGCCTTTGCTTTTCGACCACTGACTATGACAAAATGCAACCCTTTGGTCTTGGTCTGGAAAGCTTTTTTTAGATTCGTCACTGGACATGCACCTAGAAACAAAGGCGCTTTTTTCTTCATTCTTTCGTGGTGAGGGCATCTCTAATTTTCTCCGCTGTATTTTCCCATGAAAATTGATTGGCCGTTTTTATTCCCTCTTCGTTCATGGGGAGGCTGCCAGATTGTTTTGTTCTATGCACAGATTTCATCAATGATGCAACGTAACCAGTTTCTTTATCTGTAAGCTTGGCCCATTGGCCCTGTCCATGAAACCACTTACCGTCAAAAGCTTCTTCTGTGTTTTTCACGTTGAGGAGAAGGGTGTTTTTATGGCTGCAAAACTCAGTGTGCCCAGAATAGTCTGTGGCTATTACATGTTTACCACAAGAGAGCATCTCAAGCAACTCCAAGTTCCAGCCCTCTGCGCGGGCAGGAAAAACCCCACAATCTGTCTCTCTCATTATATTATACACATCTTTTTGCGTGGGTTGTCTGGAAATTATTTTTACCTTTGAACCAAGGGGAGATTTCAAATATAACTGCTCCCATTCGTCATTCTCGCTGTCGCTAAAGAAGGGGTTTCTGCACATCATCCACAGTTCTACGTCGTCTTCCGGCATGAAGGCCTGATTGAAAGCATCTACGATTAAATCATGCCCCTTTCTTATCTCCCATTTCCCGCAATTGAAAAAGACAGTTGTTTTTCTGTTTGACAAGTGGGGTTTGAATACTTGCCCGTCAACACCGAGTGGAGCAACGCTAATCACTGGCCGGGAGTTGTCCCCGACTACTCCATTTTCTATGCACACCTTTCTTGCCCAGTCAGAGCAAACAATCAAGCTATCCAACTGGGAAAGATGTGATTTCTCTAGCTCAGTGAATGTGTCTAGCTCAAATATAGGAAACCCCGCCCTTAATCCCCGGCCAACAAACTGGCTCATATCATTTTGATGCCATATTCTTAAGCAGGGAGCGTTAAAGTTTGGCAGTTGATTATTTTTTATTAATTGTATTATGCCTTGCGTGTCCTCTTGAGGACAATCTACATTTCCCAGTGGCCAAAGGGCAACTTTCCCCAATTTAGAAAGGCTTTTTGCAACATTAAGGCCAGTAACACCATATCCAAGCTGATTTATAGGAGTTATTAAATTAAAGTGTTCCATTTCGTCTCCATATAAAACTAGCCCGAGACTACACTAGATAGCTCCGGGCCAGTCAAATAGCTTAAGAGAATTAAGAGCAGTAAAGCTCTATAAAATCCCAATCAATATTACTTACAACTTCAAGTACACAGCTTCCAATAAAAGGGTGTCGCTTACCGGACTCTATCGACAGCATTTTTATATGCTGTTTAAGTTCTGTAATATTTCCTTTTATAAGATTATATTTGAAATAATTATACGCAATGCTTGTTTGTCTGTTTGGAAATAAATCGTTAGGTATCATTTTCCCGTTCTGTTTCTATAGTGAGAATCAACCATTCGTAAACCAGCAGCGTAGCTTGGAACATTAGAGGAGAAAGTTATTCCTTTCTCTCTTATGTCATAAATTTTAATACTACCGTTCTCTAAAATATAGATACAGTCTGCGTTATTAATATTTATTTGCTTTATGTTCTCTTTTCTTTGCGTTAACTGATGATAACCATAAAGAGAACTTCTAAAGGACATGGTGTGAGGAACGTAAGCAGGACACGCCTGAATAGTCCATCCATACGGAGTCCAAACCCAGCACATTTGGTTTGGCTGGTGGAAATGGTTGAAGTGAAGCTGAGAGGTGTGCAAGCGATTGGTTTGTATAGATTCTTCTACATTTCTAATAAAAATCTGAACATCTGCTGCTTGAGCATCTCCAATCGAGAGAAACGGAACGGTTGCAGCAGCTAAAACGCCGGTTTTCAAAAAGCTTCTTCTGTCCATTGTTTTCTCCTAATTTTTATAGAAAGACAAGCGGGAAAATTCGTACCTTTTAGGGTCAGCAAACCCGCTGTCTAATTTTTTTCTGCTAGTAATATAGTACCCGTGTTCGTCCTCTAAGACAACTAGATTTTTATCAGAAAGTTCCTCGGTTTTTTCCTCGTCAATCATTGAAGAATGACTGCCGTATCTTGAGGGATAGGAATACTTTTCTGATTTTTGTGGTATTACTCTTCTTCTAAGTTGTCTAGGCGGCATTCTTAATCGCCCTCTTAACTGGTTTTACGAAATAGTGACCGATAAATCCTCCAATACGAGACATCCCAAGTGATGTTCTGAGATAGTTCTCAAGTCTCGTAAGAGGGCAAACCTCTCTTGTAAATGTAACAGTAAGAATAAAACTATTAACTGGAACCCACATCCAGAGAGGGTACATAAAGGGAAGAACAAAGAAGGCCATTATATTTACTACTATAATAAACATATGAAATGATATAATTGAGTATAGTATTGCTTTCTTGCAAAGATTTTCTCTCTTTGGCTTTCTCTCGTATAAAGCCTTCAGCATTTCTAGGCTTACTTTAAGAGAATCGTTTTCGGTTTTTTGCCCTACCTCTTGTTCCAGACGCGCTGTTAGTTCCCTAGCTTGTTCTTCGTCTAGGTATTCATCAAGTATTTCAACTATATTGAGAGCTTCATTATTGCTGGTAGGCATTATTGTGTCCCTATTTACTAGGTGTTGTTTTCAGGACTGTCTACTACGGCCCTTCCCTTCAAGCTTTCCCAGTCCTTCTCTGGCCTAACCATTAGGTTGGTATTCCATGCGCCACTTATTGTATTCGCTTGGATGCACATAGAGTGAGTCAGGTGCATTAAAGCATTTAAATCCTTCGGGAAACAGCTTCCTCCGAATCCATAATGTCCATCTGGACCCGGAACTGACCAATGAGAACGTCCCAGTCTCTCATCGTAGAGAGAGTACTCCAGCACCTTATCGTAATCTATACCTAAACTTTCACAGATTGCATAAATTTCGTTGGCAAAAGATACTTTAACTGCCAAGAATGTATTGGTTAAATATTTAATCATTTCAGCAATTGTTGAATCAGTTTTCACTATGTCTGCTTTAGGGAATATTCTTGAATAGAATTGTTTTAGTAATGTCGTTGCCGGTCTTGGACCACCAAGGATAACACGAGTAGTATTCTTAAAGTCTTCTTCTGCATTTCTCTCTAATAGGAATTCAGGATTAAAGACTATAGAAGAATCTTGACACAAATCTTGTAAAGATTTTGTAGTGTTGGGAGGTACTGTAGACTTGATTGCTATTATATTTTTTCTTCCAATACTGCAAGCTGTTTTTACAACATCTGTAACTATTGATATATCACAAGAACCATCTTTGTTCATAGGTGTGGGGACACAGACAAAGATAACTTCGCAGGCTCTAGACAGTGCTTGAACATTTTTGTGGGTAGACTTGTCTGCTTGAAATTTATCATAAGTATATACATTATAATAATTTTCAAACGTACTCCTCAAAGCGCTTCCAACAAAGCCTTGACCTATTATTCCTACGCTTTGTATTTTCATAGCTTGTTTGCTGCCCTGTCTATAAAGATTACCGCCGAGTCCGCGTCTTGCTTTGAAAAGGTCAATGATGGTCTAAGCCTAATTGAGTGAGTTCCAGACTTAAGAACAACCATGTCTTCTTGCAATAAAGAAACCATTTGGTCTCTTATGTAGGGAGTGTCTAAATCAAACGCAATCATTAGACCCATTCCTCTAACATTAGAAATAACATCTAGGCCATTTAGAGCATTTTCAAGATGGCTTCCTACTTCATGTGCATTCTCTACAAGATTTTCTTTTTCAATAGCGTCTATTATGTGTCCCAAACGAACCATATCAACAATATTGCCGCCCCATGTAGAGTTAATGCGACCGCTAGTGTTGAATACATTGTTCTCTACCTCGTCTATGCGTTCGGTGGAACAGAAACCGCACACCTGAGTTTTTTTGCCGAAGCACATCATATCTGGAACAATCCCGAAGTGTTCGTAAGCCCACATTTTCCCCGTAAGCCCAACTCCGGTCTGAACCTCATCAAATATCAGAATGACATCGTTGTCGTCTGCCCATTTTCTCATTAGGGGGAAAAGTTCGGGGACAAAATGGTTGTCTCCACCCTCGCCCTGAATAGGCTCGACGACCATAGCGGCCACTCTATCGTGCATCAACTCCTCTGCGTCCTCAATGCTCCATATTCTATTCCACTGAAACTTTGGAAACAAGTCTGTTTTTTCGGGCGTAGTATTTGTCAGTGACAGAGTGTATCCGGTTCTGCCATGAAAAGCATTCCCCAAATGAAAAACATCAAGAGTGTTGATATCTTCGTCACTGGTTATCCCCAGCTTTTTTGCTTTCCAGTCGAACGCTGCCTTTAATGCATTTTCTACAGCTAAAGCACCACCATCAATGAAAAAATAGTGACTAAAGTCTGGAGTGATGCTAGAAAACTTTTCTACAAATGTAGCATATTGCTCCGTATACATGTCGCTGTTGGCAATTTTATGCATGGCGACTTCTCCAAGCTCCTGCCTTGCATTTACCAACGCTTTATGATTCCAGCCAAGGGGCTGACTGGCGAACTGTGAATAACAATCTAGATACTTGTTTCCATCTAGGTCTACTATCCAAGAACCCAAGCTTTTCTTCTGGTCAACAGCGATATGAAAACCGTCAACTAGTATATGCTTTGATAATCTATCTATAACTGAAGTGTTAGACATTTTGCTGCTCCTCCTGCTTTTATAAACTCCGACATATCGCAGTAGTTTATTACATTATCATAAAATACTGAGGCACAATCTTTAGAGGAAGTTATTATATTTTCACCTATGCAAATGCTGTTGCAAACAAATTGTTCTGCAAGACCTTCGCATACATTAACTACATCAAGGTGCTGATTGGTTCTCTGTGATTCATTTAAAAGAGTCTTTAGCATCTCGTTTACAGAACTATTAGAAAATGCTTTTCTATAATACACTACCCTGTTTTGCATTGGCAGAAAACAGGTGTCTAAATGATAAAATCTAGGGTCTATTAATTCACAGGATATATAGTCAACATTTAATGCGATAGCCACCAATTTATGAGCAGCTAGGTCAGTTCTAAACCCGTATCCCATGAATAGTATATCGTTAAAAAATAAAGCATCCCCAGCACCTTCAAAATTGAGACGCTCAGGGATTTCAATAACTTTATAGTTATTTTTTAGAAACCAGTCTTTGTAATATTGTTTTTCTTTTTGTCTCTCTGCGTGTTTAAAATTTGATAATACGACAGTGTTGCCCTTGACTATTCCAGCGTTGGCAACAAACACCATGTCTGGAACTTCTGGTTTAGGGTTTATATATACAAGCCCTGCTCCGCATTTCGAAAGCGTGTCGTGAAGTAGGTTCCACTGGTTTTCAGAGACTGGTTGGTCTGGTTTATTGTTTGTGTCCATCCAAGGATTTATTTCATACTCTAGCGAGTAGTATGATGGATTGCATACAAGTATTTTACTCATGGCTTCCAGCCGGGTTCAGGTTGCTCTAATTCTAAATCCTTTGTATAGTCTACTAGTAGTTCCTCTCCTGCAATTATATTCCTTAAAGTTACCAAGCCCTTGGTAAGACCATCGGTAACTATTTTACAGTTTTCTCTTTCCTTAGAGTGATTATATTGATTGTTTGGAGTTAGATTAATCCAGCTGCACAAGGCTCCTACGTAGTCTACTAATTCCTTGTGTACGTGTGTCACATGAAGAGTGATGTCTTTTTCAATATCTGATATAGCAAAAAGTCCCTTGTCATGAATTTTGCTATTATTGATTACAACTTTATCATGAAGAACGCTGTTAATAAAATCTTTTTCCTCCATGAAAAACATTACTCGGTCCCAGCCTCCATCCCCTGTGGAAAGTTCAATGAGTCGCCGTGGTTGACGGTCCACGCAACTTCATGTGTAACCGCCCTGAAGGTTCGGGCTGCGCTAGGTTGTCCGTTTCCAGACTTCTTTACTCCTCCAAAACCAAGATGGCTCTCAGCAGCAATGCTGCCGCCATTCCAATAGCCAAGGCCAAAGTCGCAATCGTTACGTATTCTTCTAGCAATTTTAAAGTTCTCCGTAATCACACCTAGAGCAAGTCCATAATCAGTGTCGTTGTAAATCCTAATAGCATCATCAATTGTATCGTAAGGAATGATTGATACATGAGGTCCGAACACTTCTTGTTTGAGATATGGAACATCTCGCCACTCCGTTTGATATACAGTTGGTGTTAAGAACAGGGTGTCTTCTACCCGCTCTCCCATAAGTAGAACGTTTGCTTCTGGGTCTGAAGCAACCATTTTGTTAAACCAAACAACTCTTTCAAGTTGTTTCTTGTTGATTAGAGGGCCGTAAAAAGTGTCTTTTAAAAATGGGTTGCCGGTTTTGAGGTCTCCGCTCCTGTTAGCAAATTCGTCTGCAAATTTGTCATATAAACTTCTGTGGATGATTATCCTGCTAGCAGACACGCATCGCTGACCGGATAGTTTATAAGCACTAGCTAGACACGCAGCCATTGCCAAGTCGTAGTTGGCGTCTTCGTGGATAATTACTGCTGACTTACTCCCCATCTCACAAGAGCAGGTTTTATGCCAGCTTTCGGCACAGACCTTTCTTATGTGCATTCCCACTTCAGCACTTCCAGTAAAACAAACGTGGTCAACGTCTTGTCTAATAAGACCGTTGCCAACTCTTCCGTCTCCGTGAACAAGATTAAATACGCCGGGAGGAAATCCCGCATCGTTAAACAGTTCGGCGGTGATTTCTCCAACCAAGGGAGTGTCCTCGCTTGGCTTAAGAATTACAGTGTTGCCTTCTACCAGAGCAGGTGCGGCACACCAGAAGCCGCCAATAGCAAAAGGAAAGTTAAAAGGAGCAACAATCGCGACCACACCCTTTGGCTTGCGAAGCATATAAGCGTCTTTTTCAGGTAGCTCAGATGCGATTGCTTCTCCATAAGGCATTCTCCCGGTGCTGAAAGCATATTGAGCCATGTGTAGAGCTTCATTTACCTCGGCAATAGACTCGTTGAAAACTTTTCCAGTCTCAAGGGTTATTGCTTCGGCAATTTCTTCACGCCTTTGTTCAACCAAATTGGCTAGAGTCAGGAAGTATTCAGCCCTTTTTACTCTGCTGTATTTCCTCCATCCCTGAAAGGAGTCTCTTGCAAACTGGTATGCAGATTCCACCTCTGGAACGCTGGCCTCGGGAAAAGTCCCGACTACTTCACCAGTAGCAGGGTTAATACTATCAAAAGACTCTGAATTCTTATTGCAAATAAAGGAACCATTAATATAATGGTTTCCAACCATGCTTTGTCTGCTAATTCCTTGATACGTAGTCATTTGCAGTCCTTGCTTGATTCCATGAGATGCTTAACAGAATTTTGGCAGAATCCCTTATCTCCTCTTTCAATTAATTCAATAATAATTCCGCCTAGATTTTCAAGAGGCTTAGTAAAAATTTGTCTAAGGTTATCATCTGGGCAATCTATAACATCATCAGTGAGAAATTCTACCCCTGACTCTCTCCATTTTTTAACCTTGCTGTCAATTTCTGAAACCTGATATGCCATGTGGTGAATTCCACCAACCCCACTCCTCGCTTCAACCCACTGTCCGACTATCGAGTTCTCATCGCCATCAGATATAAATATTTCTGGGGCAACGTGTCTAAGACCTCCCGCTTCTATGTTGATAACATTGAACCTTTTCTCCGGGGGAATCATGGTGCTACATTTAGCAGTAGAATTATCATCGAAGACAATCTCAAACTCGGTCCCAACTTTATATCCTAGTATAGCCGCTAAAAAGTTAGCAGACTCTTCTCTAGATTTTACTCTGTATGCTATATGGTCTAGTCTCATCCTTATGCCTTGATATTGTAAGCAATTCCCTTGCCACCAGTATCTAATTCTTCTATTATCGAATTTCCGTATTTATCTTTATCCTTCAAAGCATCAACCTCTTTCCACACTTCTTTCCAACCAGACTCGTCGTCTGCTCTGACTCTGGCCGCTTTATCGTCAATGTAAAGAGCACCGGCTGGCTTTCCCATCCAAGCATAGGTGTATTTTACACCATTTTTTTCCAACCAGTCGGTCCATTCTTTGTAGCCACGTTCATACATACGATGCAAATTTCCATTTTCCCTATCACCGTACCTTGCAGTATACAGAACAATTTCATATCCCATATCATGTAGTTTGTTTACTTGTTCTATGCCATGCTTTAGCGGTCCAGCCTTTGCATAACTACCTCCGTTATTTTTATCGGCAATAACTCCGTCACAATCTACTATTAATCTGTTAAGACTACTGTCTGGCATCTTATCTCCTAAAGTACCCTCGGCAGGACTCGAACCTGCAACCTACGGTTTAGAAGACCGTTGCTCTGTCCTGTTGAGCTACGAGGGCGCAATTCTATGCGCTACCTCTGCCCAAAACGGTCTCAGTTTTAAAAATATGCTCTCCACTATGAACTGAATACGGCATTCTTTCAGAAGGAAATCCCGTTTCAGTAACCATAAAAGTGTCGCTAAGATTAACAGACTTATTTATACTGTCATTAGCAAATTGTGCCGATATAATTTTTATTACTTTTAAACAAGCGTCAAAAGGGGTCTTTGATTCCGTTATAATCTTAATGTCGCCAGATTCAATGTAAAATTTAGCCATCTTTATCCTTATCGGGGTTCCTTATGGGAGTAATCCGCTCTCTATTGTCCCATTGGATTTTTTCTATCTCCTTTTGAAGTTTCTTTTCCTCTCTCTGGAAAGTTCTTCTTCTAAGGAGCTTTTGTTTAACCCGTTTCTCTCTGGCTTTCTTTTTTTGGTCTCTTTTTTTTGGCATTTGGAAGTTCTTCCGCTGTAATTGTTACTTTGTATCTTGTTTCTCCGAACAAATCGCAACCAATTGCGTGCATCACATCTTCAATAGTTGTAAAGTTTGTTCCTAGCACACAACCCGTGCTACCATCTTTGCCAAAAATTTTGCTTTGGGTTCTAGGTGTAATCTCAGTAAACATAAAATTGGTTCTAGATAGTCCATCTAACTTACAATCAAAGTGAATCTTTTTGACTATATTTTTCTGGTTCTGTGAAACGTAGTTAGTCATTCAGGTGTCCTTCCAAAATTTACAAACAGTCCAACAAGTTAATCATAGTGGAGGCGGGGGGAATCGAACCCCCGTCCTGTATAGTTTCCATAATAGCTTCTACATGGTTAGTTTATTGTATTCGCACAACAAACAAAGCTAACCCGATTAATTCGGTTGGTATACTCAGGTGGCCCATATCCAACCTAGAGTGTATTATTAAGGGAACACACTAAAACCTTTTTCGGCTTGATTGGTTAATAAGGCTCAAGCCAGCCCCAAGCTACACTAGGCAGCCAACGCGAACTGTCTTTCGACAATTAAATTTTGGTCAGCTTTTATAGTGGCCAACTGACCAACCACTCCATGCGACTATTACTTCTGCTACCAGTCGAAACCAATCGCCCCCATTTTACTTAGCGTCTCTCCATAGTAGATAGTTTACTATACCCCAAAGTATAAAGTAATTCGATTCTGCTGCGTTTCCGGCAAAGATGAAGGATATCAGGGCCATTATCCAGCAGAAACAATAAGCAAAATGTAAACAGGTCTTCATCATTTTAAATACCCCCGGTGAGAGTCGAACTCACGTTACCGCTTTATAAGAACGGCGTTCTAACCGTTGAACTACGGGGGCAGTTGTCTATAGCTTCTTTGCTATTTCTATAAATTCATCAGAAAGAAGAGTTACTGTTTGTTTAGAAACAGTCTCGGTCCCATCAAACCAAGTTTGAATTATAGATACTTCTTTTTTCCCCGTAGATGTATAGGCTTTAGTTTCCCAATGGAAATCTCCCATACTCTCGTCACACTTATAAATAAGACTCACAGTTCACCCCATGTAGCGTTACTGCAATCTTTCGCCTTCTTTAAAAGTTGTTTTTGTGCTTCGTCTTTATGACCAAGCGCCCATTGTTTTAGAGCGTTTTTCTGTAGCTCTCTACCGAACGAAAATGTTAAATACCAAGAATGAAACAAATCGGGAGACTCCTGATTCATAGCATTAAGGTTTTCTACAGACTCATTACTTGGTTGTCCACCACTAAGAAAAGCAATAACAGGAACAGCAGACGGAACCGTTCTCTTAAAGCAAGCTATTGTTAGTTCCGCAATAACCTCTGGTCTAATTCTTTTTTCATTCTTGTAACCAGAAACCACCATGTTTGGCTTGAGTATAATACTCTCAAGCTCTACCCTCTCTTTCCATAGCTCATGAAAAACACAGTGAAGACAGTGTTCGGTGATGTTAAAGGACTTAAGAGCGCCGTGACTCCCATCCATTAGAACTTCTGGTTCTATTATGGGAACTATGCCTTCTTTCTGACACTTCTTTGCGTAAATAGCGAGAGCGTAAGCGTTTGCCCTTAAGCAATTAACAGTTGTCTTTGGGGCCAGAACCGCCCTCCACTTGGCGAACTCGGCTCCGAGCCTTTTGTAGCCCCTGAGACGCTCTGAGAGGCCGTCAAGACCCTCTGTGAGCCTCTCTCCCTGTAGGTGGGAGTTGTACGGCTTCGCTCCGGTGTCGACCTTAATTCCAAGAACTATTTTGGAATCAATCAGGGGTTTAATTGTTGCTTCATTGTTAATAGTTTCGTCAAAAAGAATGACTCCGCTTATAAACTCTTGCAGCCCCTTGGTTGAAAAGATTGTATGACGATAATCATGTCTGGTTTCTGGCGTTGAGGTCATACGCACTGACTCAAACCGACTCTTGATGGTCGGAGTGCTTTCGTCCGCTGCCAATATTCCCTTTCCAAGAATATCCAGCTTAAGTATAATGTCGCTCATCCCCATTGCTATAAATCCCCTGTTCATGTAGAGAAACTATGTTTCCAGCCGAGTCTGACCACCAAACCTTGTCAATCCCAAGAGCGGAAATCATATTCATACATGACTTACACGGCTTGCTATTTTGCAACTCTCCCCTGCTGTTTATTCTTAATACTACAACTTTGACAGAATTATCAACATAAATCTTTCCCCACATCTTACTGATTAGGTCTACTTCAGCGTGAAGAAAGGGGTAGGTGATTTGTTTTTTATTGTTAAACCTTTTTGCAAACCACAGAGCTTTTGCACTTTGGTTGTAAGTGTCGTTCTGTCCAATGGCTAGGAGCCTGCGCTTCTTCCATCCGAAAGAGAAGTGGAAAGCCTGATAGCCTTTCTTCTTTTCGTATGCTGTTGGGAATAGTTGGTAGGCAATCTCAATAGAACGGTCTATGATTTTCGACATTACAGACCCACCCCTTTAGGTGCGTCCCCATAGGGTCGGGAAGAACCGAGAGGAATCAAGCTGGATGAGATTCAGGACCGGTTTACGCCGGTAAAGAAGCTAATTTGGCTAAATATAACCAACGCACTCGCTTCTTAAGCATAAACCTATGGCACAGTCTGGTGGTAAAGACTGCGTGCGCACCCCAATAGGGAGTAATGGCCAAGTCCTTCGGTAACTATTGTTACCTACCTTGTTCCTGTAGCTCTGCTCTGGCGAACGGTCAAACCTGAGACAGTGACTCAAAGTATATCCCTGAACCCGTTTTTTAGCCGGATACTACAGCAACCATCTAACTAAAGCGCTCTGTGATGACTCGAACATCTCTGGTAAACCAGCGACCCAGTTGTCCAGACCGCTCCACGAGGTTAGTCGCGGAATAGACGAATCCTACCGATGATAGGAATACGCCTTAAAGCAGGGGGATTAAACAGTCCCTTCCTTCTATGCTGTGGACACAGACAGAAGTTATCATGAAGTGCTTTCCCTGCTTTTCTAAACCCTCTATTGACTCCTTTTCCCACCTTCTTAACGAGGCAGAATCCGTCAATAGTTACTAGACTTACTCTTCCCTTTCTCCAAGTAAGAGTGCAGTCACGATGATTGCTTCTCACCAGAAGTGGGGAAGAAACTACCCTCCACTCTCCGTAACATTCGTCACAGGCGGTTGCCTGACCAATAACAGAGAGTGACAAAATAGCTACACAAACACCAACAAACTTATTCATCAACCTTCTCCTAAACAATTAAAAAGGAGCCACTTCTTCTGTTGCTGCCTCTACGGGTGTCTCAGAGTTACTACCTGATGTGTTGGGTCCGAATTGAACATCGTCTGCAACAACCGACACTGACTGACGACGAATATCGTCTTTGTCAGTATACTCTTCCATCTTCAATCTTCCCTTGACTGCAATATTACGACCCTTCTTGAGATATCTCTCACAGATTTCTGCTTGTGGACCCCAAACAGTCACATCCATAAACAAGGTTTCCTCATTCTTCCCTCGCTTATGGTTTGTAGCCATTCTCATTCCACAAACCTTAGTACCTGTCTTTGTCTCTCTTAAGTCTGGGTCTTTAGTAAGATTTCCAGCCAAGACCACACTGTTAATGTTCATTCTTCTTCCTCGCTTTCGTTAGTTTCCTCTTTCGACTCATCTGAGTCTTCTTCTTCATAATCAAACAGTAACAATTGTTTGACCACCCTTTTTCTCCGTCTCAAAATTAGAACACTGGCCTCCGTATCATATACCCAAAACCTGCTTAATCTTACCTCTCAAAACTTGAGAGTTGCCTCGGTTGGAGGTTGCTTCGGTTGCATTTGAGACATTCTGAGTAAGTGTTGGTGTCATTCCCAACTGCTTACCAGCTTTAGTTGCTCCGCGCTTGGTCGAAGGGTTTGTTCCCTTCCCGGCATACCTGCATACGGCTGTGATGGGAGCATACTTCACACCCTTCGCCTTTCCGTTCTTGGCTACACCAACAATGGTCTTTCCTTCCGTATACCAGTTATAAGCCTTTCTAGTTTGAGCCAGCGTCATTAGAAATAGAGTCTCTGTCATCATTCGTTTCTCCTCGTAAGAACCTGTGGTAATACTCTACTATATAGCAGATTTTCGGCCCGATGTCAACTAAAATTTCGGATTTTTTTTTATGCAAGGAGTAGATATAGTATCAGCAAAACCTGCCCGAGTGACAATGTGCATGATATAATCCACGCCCATTTCCTTTTTAGGTGGTAGAGAAGTACTAGAATCCCCAGCGCCGTTACCGTACCGGCCATTTTCAGGCCCATGAATAGCCCTATCCCGCCGTCGTCGAGGTCTATGAGCCACATCCCAACAGGGTTTTGCTCTATGTCTTTTAGTTCGTGACAGTTAGCAACAGCTAAGTATAAATCAAAAGACGAGGCCATTCCTATAAACAGCCATAGTAACCCATATATAACCGCTTGCCTACTCAACATTGTATTTCTTATAGAAATCTTTTAATCTTGCATGGCTTGCTATCGCTATTATTTTATCTAAATGTTCTATAGTAATGTCTACTTGAGAACAAGATAGAACTTCTTGACCCCTGAATAGATACTGATTAATTGATACGATTCCGTCTTCCTCAATATAGAAAGCTCTTGTTTGAACATCTATATTTCCATCGGTTGATTCGGATTCGTAGATAAACATTATTACCTATTCTACAGTAGCCACCCCAAGCCTAGACCGGCAGAGAAAATAAGAATTTCAAATATAGAAATTAACATCAGGTCAATGATGTCGTACCTTCTTGGATTCTTGTTTCTGCACATTTCTGGCTCGATGTTGTTTTCATTACCCACTTCTATCCTCTTTTGTATAGTAGTATCTGTTTTTGCTATTTTTCACTCGGTCTCAGCATTTTCCCGACTACTAGAAAGTACAAGCTGGACGATTTAGGTAAGACTCCTCTTACCATAGACCTTATCGAAGTCGAAAAACCTCCATCTGTTGTAATGCTCAACTACCTCGTCATTATTTACATGATAGAGGTAATCCATTAACTGAAACCAGTTAGTAAACACCATTTCGTGTGGAATAACCCCAAACATCCAGTTTGGCAACATCTCTTTGCCTCCTACACACCTTATTAGAACTGGTTTTTTCTGTCCTAGAGCTACAAACATTTCATGATATGACCCACACATATGAACATCTATGTCAAGATTAACAACTAGGAAGTGTGCTATATCAACCATTCTAAGGTCGACTGCACATATCGGTTTCATTATATTTGATACAGAATCAAAGTTGCCTTCTTCCTTGCAGGAGTCAATTATTTCCCTAGTGTTATGGTCTTCTGTTGCATAGTTGCTTGGTTTATCGCATGGGTCTAGCACGCCAACCCCAATGTCTTTTAGTTGAGGGGTTATGTCCTGTCTCCACTTTACCCCGCCATCGCTAACCCTGTCCATAGGTCCGCATAGGTAACAGGTCATCCCCTTTAGTCTGTTCATTTTCTTACTTTCTAAAAAAAAAGAGGCGCGAAAGTATAATAACCTTCGCGCCCCGAGAGTAAAACTATTTCTTCTTGTGAACGAATACTAATAGGTCTTCCACTGATTCGTATTCTTTTGCACAAGCGGCCTCCTTAACTTCTTTGGTGGCATCTACCTTTTTCCATCCTAAAGACACTAAGGCTTCAATAGTTTCGGAGACTATAGTTACATCAGTTTTCAATTCGTCTGCAACTAACTTTTCAGATTCCTTTTCTAGAATGTTCTTAGTTACCCAATTACGCGCACTGGCATCTCCCTGTTTAGCTTGTTCAACTGCTTGAGAGCATATTGTATCCCAATCAGTCTTAGAAAGAACTTCATCATTTTTTGGTTTATCCCTTTCGGGGGGTTCAATTATTAGTTCTAATTCTTCTTCTTGGACATCAGGCTTATCTGACATAAAGTATTCTAGTGGTGATAGAATCCATACAATGGGATATAATATCCAGTTCATGATGTCTAACCCGCCAGCAACCATAAACCCAAACACTACTGCCAGCATAGCACAGAGAGGCCATAAACCCAAGTCCATGCCAGTATTTTCCACTAATTACCTTCTGCCTCACTTTCGTCGTCTTCATGCATAAGAGTGTTCATAAACTCTGCAAACTCATCTTCGGTCCAAGGCTCGCCGTCTTCTGACTTATGAAGGAGGCTTTCAAGCGGGCCTTCGTAGTCGGCAATAACCTGATACTCACAGGTGCGAACCTTCTGACACTCGCAATCAGTTGGGACTGATACAACATCCTTGGGATTGACCTTAACGATAACTACACGGTCGCCGTTATGCTCAGACCGATAGCCTTCGACATACTCGATAGCGCCACAGTGAAGACCATCAGCACAACCAACACCGCAGTCATCATTAACCCTGCGGCGTTGCATACTAACAGTTTCACCAACGCTATTGTCAATCTGCTGAGACCACTTATCCTTATAGTCACTAGTCACAGCCTTATAAGCAAGGAAGCAACCATCTTCTGTGATAGGAAGATTCTTATTCTCAAGGAAAGTGTAGAGTTCTTGAACAGCGCGATTACTGTGGTTCTCCAATACGTTAGCCAAGAACTTAATCATAGGCTCAAAAGGAAAACCATTACGCATCATTCCCATAATGCGCTCGGTAAGACTGTTGTGGATTTCTTCGTCATCATAGCAAAGAACACCATCAGTAACAGTAACCTTTCCTTCTGCATAATCTTCGATAGCAGAGGGAATGTCAATCAGTTCAACAATGTTTTCTGCATCGTTGTTAACGATACATTCCTTGATAGCCATGTAGTTAGGATGGTCGTAACCAACCGTGAAACTCTGGTTATCAATAACAATAGTAATCGTTCCGTTTCCGCTTACAATGTAATTCATCTCAAACCTTTCTTAGATTTAGAAAAGAGAACCCTACCAGATACACTCCAGTAGGGTTCCCAATCCCACCCTACTTACTATTCGCCACCAGTAGCTTGAGCCTTTTCGATTTTCTTATCGAAGTCAGGCTTTTTGATAACATCGGGCTTAACTGGTATTGGCTTGTCGGTAGGGAACAGTTCTCCCTTTTCCATCTTAGCCATTTCTTCAGTCTGGTTAAGACCTCGCTGGTAGCCCTCGTGCCAAACGGAATGATAGTCCTTCGGATTGGTGAGGTATTCAACAATACCTTCCATCCTACCTTGATTTCTCATCCCTTCTTCGTTTTCTTGACTCAACTTATTAAGCATAATGTGGGTAATCTCGTCAGCCCACTCTTGGTTGATACCACTACGGGCATCAGACATCTGAACCATATGTTCAAGCCTTGATGTCTTGGACTGTAGGTAAATATTATAGTTTACCAGAGTTGCAATAACAGCGGCCAGTGCGATTGTTGTTTTAGTGTAATTAGCGGTCATCCGATAACATCCTTGCAATTAGAGTCCAGTGTTTTCGTCAGTTCTTTTTTGATTGCTCGGTCTACAACCATTCCTAGTGTAATAAGTTCTTCTGTACTTAGTTTTTTAAATGCCTTTTCTAATTTTCTTCTCCTGTTCGCTCCATGAATTTTTTCTATTACTTTCTCGACTACACGTTTTTTACTCATGTTGTCAGAATCGCTTGGGCTAAACATTCGTTCTTCGTTACTCTTAAGGTCTTTCCCTGCAACATAACTAGGCATTTGTTTACTCTTTCAAAATATTACTGTGTTTTTTTCAACCAACTCGGCAGGTTTAGCTACGACGAAGCCTCAATAAGGTCAACGTAACGGGCAAGTTCTGGAATAAGTTCTTTATCAATTGAGCGGTATCGGTCAGTAACAAGTGTAATAAGCGGATACTTAGCAAGACACGCTTCAAGGTGGGACGAGTGCTTATTCTCAACCTCGTCAGGCAGGGTTCTATAAATCCTGCACAGATGATAAATATCTTCTGCCTTCTTCTCTTCCTGCTGCTTCTTAATGTGGTCGTAAAGAGCCATAATTTGTTTCAGACCGTTATTTTCGGTAGTAGTATTATCAGCGACTCCTCTAAGCTCCCGAATTTCTATCCCAAGATTATCAAACATGGCCCTGACAGACATCCTGTCTTCGATAAGTTGCTTATCTTCTTCGCTAATACTATTAGCCACTTTTTGGGCAAGTTGAGTAATATCAACCCACTTACCTTCGAGGCGACTCAGCTTATCGAAGCTGGCTCTATTAGCAACGACATTCTTGATGCCGTAAATCTTATCCTTATCAATGTCGTAACCAAGAGCAATAAGATGGTCTACGACTTGACCAAGAGTATCGAGGTCATGATACATTCCATGCGTTTGGCTAAGTTCGTAGCGGTCAATCCTTACGAAATAACCACCGTCGTTAAGGTCAATATCAACATCAGACCAGTTGCCACCCTTCTTCCAGCTACGAGTCCCACCGTTCCATCTGACAACGCTGGTACGTCTTTCTGACGAATCGTAATACCTGTTGCTAATGGGTTTATCAAGTTCAGAGGTCTTGCTAAGGTGACTATCGTCACATCCCACCAGTTCGCGGAACTTACTAATAGCCTCAGTCGTACCATTTACCTTATAAACCTTAAACTTAGAATCACCATGTTCATACCTACCGCTGGAGGTATTCTCTTTAACATGGTTCTTAATACGACTGATTCCTCCGCTCTTAAGGTCGTCAACAAAGATGACGGCACTAGGGTCTACCAGCAGCTTTTCAACAGAGTCTGTTTGAACTGCTTTCTTCCAACCGTCCCTGTAGTAAACTCTAACAACGAGACCTTCAATGTCACCAATATAAATCTGACTAAATTGATTGTCAAACAGGTCATTGTCATTCCACTTAATGTCGGCGGAATCAATTACACTAGAAAGCCCACCAAGTAACCCGTTACGCCTAGTAAGGTTAACATGGGCAACTCTAGCATCCCATAGAGTATTTGCCTCTGAGATAGATTTTTCAGCTACCTTCTGAGCGCTCTCTTTAATCTCAGCGCATTTCCTGATGATGGTTTCTTTGGTGTGTTTGTTATAACTGAGAGACTCACGAGACGGAGTAATGCCAAGTTCACCAATATCAAACTTAATGGTTATATTAGTGTCTAGGATTTGACGAGCCTCTTTGTCATCGTCAAAGCTATCGCGTTCAATAGGATAAGCAACCTGTCCCATAACAGCAATAGCATGGTAATCAGTATGCCTATCAATTTTACGAACAGCCCAACCATCACCTTCGATGATATATTCTTCCGGTACAATCTCTATAGACTGACCAGTAATCTTGGGCGGAACTTTAAACCACTTATAGAGGTCTTCTGCCTCGTCCTGAAAATCCTGAGCATCATTATCATAACCTTCACACTTAACAGGTAAGCTAACCTTCAACCCATTAGGCTCAGAGGTAGTCTGAGTGTTGAGAAGGGCAAAGACGGGTTCGTCTTCTTCATTCTTATAAGCGGTATAGGTTCGATGCTCACCGTTAAAGAATGACTCGACAGTGAAGCTATCGCTGTATGCGAAAGGAGACTTGCTCCCTAGACCCATACATCCAACTGCTTCGTTACTATCGGTTCGATTGCTGCGAAAGTATGTTGTATAGAGGTGCATACAGTCGCTATGTGAGAGTCCTGTTCCGTAGTCTCTAACTGAAAAAGTAGGTTCCATGTTTGAGGGAAGATGGACTTCAAATTGCTTGTCCCCATTTCCAGCATCAACATGAGAATCATACGCATTTGTACTTAGCTCCCTAACTACTGCCCGAACCTTGTTCGAGTATAATTGGTCGGAAAGAATTGAGAATGCTTTGGCAGTCGCTTCTATTGTATAGTTAGACTGCTCAAAATCCGACGACCTTTCGATTACGTTGACCTTGCCTTGCAACTTCATAGTACCATCCTTTCAAAAAGTTATCCGGTCCTGCCCCAATTTTAGCAGAGGACTGGCGTGTGTCAAGAACAAAATTTCACTTTTTTAGCTCTTGTTGTGAATCAACTAAATCACTAGACGATTGAATCTTGGGTCCACCAAGGTTCCAGACTAATTTAACTCCCAACCTTTCACATAGCTCAACTTCTGGAACATTATCATTCTTTCTGTCTCCACCATTACCAAAGTAGTCAGGTCTTAGTCTCTCAATTGTTTCACATACTGTGCTATCCGAGTCGTCCACTGACACTACTTCCGAGACGCAAGAAAGTCCTTCAAGAATTTCCTTTCTCTCATCATAAGTCATAAACATATATCCCTTCTTAGAAATTAACCACTCGTCACTATTGAGAATAATAATAACTCTACCAAAAGTAGACGCCTCCTGCATCATTCTCAAATGTCCGATGTGTATTGGGTCGAATCCACCGCTCAAAGCTATAGTTTTCATTATGCTACCGCCTTTCCTACGAATGTTTTTTGCAGTCTAGATAGACCCCCTTGAAGAACCTGACTAACTGCCTGCTTGCTGCATCCCCTAATTTGAGCTATCTCTCTTACGCTCTTTCCTTTAAGGTAGTGCATATTTAGATATTTTCTCTGCTTTGTTGTAAGACACTTGTTCTTAAGAACCTTTTGAGCTATTCTTTTCTGTTTAGCGGCCTCTTCCTTTTTGTTGATGTACTCTTCTATTGATTCTCTGTGGTCTTCTATTTCTTTTGCTGCGTTTGAATATACACGACCGTCGTTTCCAATCCGTTCTACATCTATAGAAAAATGTGTTGGTCTTTTTGATAGTCTGTTAAGGGTTCTAAACTCTTTAATGATAGCCCTACGTCCGTAGGTACACCTAAGCGTCACCCTCTTACATCCTCTCGTTGGGTCGAAGTCGTGTTCTGCTCTCATAATGGCATTTGCTACGTTTGCGATAACGTCATCATCTGTTAGCATCCACATCTGACCCCATCTCCCAATCATTGCCCTAGCTTCGTCAATGTAATTATGGAGAGTTCTTTCCGCAACAGGAGTATCAAATCTAGACATTCTTAATCCTTTCCCTCAATTCAGAAGACGAAAACTTATGTCTTCTCTTATTGTAGTAAATCCTTATCCTCTTTTCCTTACACAGCTTCTTTGCAGTGAAGTTCTCTATTGTGTATTCTTCCCCTACGAATCTTATATTTATTGGAAGGGTTTTTAGTATTGTCTTTAAATCCTTTTCTGTTTTATATACTATTATCTCGTCAACATATTTACAGGCTCGTAGTTGTATTTGCCTTTCTACTATAGACTGTATGGGTTTACTTTTCCCATCCCTTTCTAGGCTTGGGTCTATTTGTAACCCGACTATCAAATGCTCGCAATTGTTCTTAGCCTCCTCCAGCATAGCGACATGACCGGCGTGAAGCAAGTCAAAACAGGAGCAGGTAAATCCTATTTTAGGTTTTGGTTCCATCCTTTTTCCATCCTAGTCTCATTAGAATATTGGATATGTCTTGGGCTATTTCTTCAACCCACTCCTCATCCTTATACCAATCTGATGCGTGTAGGAGTTCATGGATGACTACTTCTAGTTCTTCTTCACGCTGCAAATCTGTTGATATTCTTATCTCTTTTCCTTTAGTGTCTGGAGAGTCACACTCTCCACCAGTATTCTTATCTAGCTCAATGAATACTAGGTTCCAATATTTATTTCCTACTTTTATTCTCATCTAACCAAGGAACTTTCTTACCGTTGTGGTCTACTTGAATAAAACCACAACTTTCACACAGGACATTTACTACATATCCCTGATTTACTTTTTCTTCTGAAATCAAATCGGACAACCCGCATTCTATTTCGTGTCCCAACAATTCGTCATTGCACTCTTGGCAAAAGTCAGCCATTACCATTCCTTGCTGTTAGAATAAATGCGTCCATATAACCCCGACCGTCTGGGTCAAGTCTTGTAATATTTCCTGCATTATGCCACAACCTTCTATCGTTAATCATTAGCATTTCTCCCGGTTGTAGTGGGCAATCAAATATTTGTTTTCCCCCTTGAGTCTTGTATACGAGAGCATTTCCTCCAGATATGTTGTATCTTTCTATTCCTACTATTGCAATAAAATCATAACCATCTTGATGTACCCCCTCTGGACTAACTTCAGTTACTTCTCCTAAAGTTATAATCCTCATCTGATGTACCTCAATTTCATTATCGGCAGAAAGCCCTCCAGACTCCAGAAATTTATTGCACATTTCTAACATTCCCACACTTCTGACTACATCATCTTCTATTTCCTCAAATATCCTAGACATTCCCCCCTGATGCTTATTGTAATCTTCAGACTGGTTGAATTCCTGTTGAGGAAGTTTGAAGTAAGAAAACTCATGAGTGTTGTTTGTCTTTACTCTTGAGTATCTTCTCAGCCTGTATTGCCCGTCTAAGTGATTTGTCTTAGGGAGTCTGTTGAAAGATTCTTTTACGCTGTCTATGGAATCCAGACTAATTTCACCCAGTCTCATTTTGTAGTTCATATTTTACTCCTTCCATTCATTATAATAGTAACATACAAACTCCCAACCTGCTAGGTTGTTAAGTTCCTTGATAGCTCCGGCCATAAAATATACCAAAGATTTTGTTATCCAATTTCTTCTTATATCTATAGGGACACTGTAGAATGATATAATTCCGTCCAAGTTTCTTCTGTATATTAAATATATTATTGCTATATCTTTTGTTTCAACCATTCTCTTATCACATCTTTTACAACTGTAAACATTAAGAATGGGTTTTCATCAATTCTCCTTAAGGAATATTCGTACCAATTTTTACCGAACGGTATATACACTGAGATTTTGTGTTCTTCCTTAACTTTTTCCATGAAAGGAATAACGTGCTTTACACCATAAAGAAATTGATACTCTACATCATCTCCCAACCACTGTTTTGCAAGTTTTAGGTCGTGAGTAGCTAAAGCAACCCTACAACCATTTCTCAAGAGCCTACTAGCTATTCTGTTAAAATTATGTCTAATCTTCTTATCTCTTTGTATGTTACCATAGTAAGCACCTTTGCAAACTCTGACGTGCATATTTTCCAGTGTTTTGGAATACTCCAGACTACTGTTCATATTAGCTTGAAGAACACATCCAACTGGATAACTTTCGTTTACTTCTCTTACTATTTGAATAGTCTCATCAATCTTACTAGTCCCTTCCATGTCTACACTTAATTGCTGACAACAGCGGTCTGCCCTTTCAGCAATCTGTATCAGAAAATCTTTATTATAGTCTATATTGGATAGTTTTATAGATACCGATGATAACATCGAACCCGATTGGTTTACCAAATCCATATAGCCTTGTAGACTTTCTCTACTGGAAGAAGATTCTCCAAGAAGATTGTATATTCCCCAAACGCCTTTAAAGTTTAACTTTTCTACTATTGCTTCGGCGTCTGAAAAGGAATCTCCTGCTATATATTTATGTGATAGTTTTTTGACTATCGTCTTTACTATGCTCATTCGCCATTTTGCTGAAGCTCATCGGACAATTCTTTTAAGTCTTCCAATGTGAACTTATATTTTTCAGCAACCCCATCGCTTGAAGGAATATCTATACCTAATTCTTCTGCGGATATTAAGTCCAGCTTTTCTCTGAAGTCTTTCTTTTCTTCTTCGCTCAACTTAATATATCTATACCAGCACTCTCTAGTTGCCTGACTACTCACGGTTCGTCAGTTTCTTTTTTAACTTTCGGTATTAGCACTATCTCTCTCCGTTTAAAAACCTTCCCACCAACTCTCGGCTTTCTTCTGTCTTAACCAGTTCTATGAAAGCCTCTCTTTCGAGGTCTAATGAGCCACCTCTGGTTAGACTCAAAGACTTCTTAAGTAATTCAATCGCCCTGTACGGTGATGGGTATTTGTTTCTACTACCAAACATCTTCTTTTGTTTTCTACCAATCAAAAACTTCATTGCCTTACTAACAGCACCTATTTTCCATTTAGAAGTTTCCGTTGGCAGAAATTTACTTTCTCTAACCATTTCGTGGTCAATGCTGTTTATTATATTATATGCCTCTTCACACGCTAATCGTCTGGATATTATTTTATCTACCAGACCTATTTTTAGTGCCTCCTCTGGATATACGTTTCTACCAGAACAAATAATATCCATAGCTTTTATTGGTGATATAATTCTAGGAAGGCGAGTTGTCCCTCCCCAAGAAGGAACCACTCCTAGTTTTACTTCTGGAAGGGCAAGTTTAGGTTTGGGTATTGGAGAATACTCTTCACCAACAAACGCTTCTTGCTCTACCATAATTCTTGAGGTACAGGCGAGGGCAAGTTCCAGACCTCCACCCATAGTAAGACCATTAATTATTGCCACTGTTGGAATCTTAAGGTCTTCAATCCTGTTAAAGAGACTTTGCCCCCTCTTTAGCGTGTAATCAATTAGTTCTTCTGGTGCTTCATATGCCCCGGCAATTTCTTTAACGTCTGCCCCAGAGATAAATGTTGACTTACCGCTGCTAAATATTACACCTCTATACCCCTTCGTTTCTGGATACCCATAACTATACTTTGTGTTTATAATAAAGTTTTCCAAGATATAGTCAATCTCAAACATTGTTTGAGCATCGAGAATGTTATATGGTCTCTTTTGATGATTCAAGTGTATATGATATACATTTTCTCTATCGTATGACCATGATGAAACATTATAGAGGGCAGTCCCTTTGTGAAGCATCATCTCTTTATTCTTTCTTCTACACGGGCCACTTAGGAATGCTCGGTCGTCGTCGTCCCTTAGTTAAAACCTTCCACTGTCCTGATGAAAAATGCTTCTTCTCTGTTAATCTCTCAAGCCTGTCTCTAAGTTCTTTAATATCCTTGGCACACTGTTTAATCATCGAATCGTAGTCTACACTACTTCCCATTATACTGAGCCTACTTCTATGGGCCACCTTGATGCCGCGCTCAAGTTTCCTGATTTGGTATTCTGTACTATTTATTTCTCTATTGTTTTCCATAACTATCAGATAAACTGTCTCTTCTATGCTCTATGGACGGTTATCATCTCCACCCAGCATTTCGTTATAGTCCTCATCTGAGAACCCTATCTGTGGGCATTCAACATGGGCATACTTTTCTTTAATCTGCTTAACAAAAACTAGAGCATCCTTAAGAGCTACAACAGCCTTCCTTGTAGGTGTAGTAGCTTTTTCGTATGCTTCTACTGTGGTGTTTTCATTAGGTGCAATTTCTTGCAGAGCCTCACAGATTAGTTTGTCAATAGACTTCAGCGTAATCTTGGTATCATAAGCACTTTCACTCATCTTCAATCCCCTTTTCCATCTTCCTAAATCTATCTACCAACTCCAACCCTTCGGCACACATTTCGTCTGGTATAGGTGCTATTGGACAGTCAACCAAAGTATGTTCCGTACTTGCGCACCATGTACACATTGGAGTATCACTCATCTTCAACTTCCTTCAAAAACTGTTCCATTGTAATACCCAAATGGTTTAAGGTATCATCAATAATATCTCTCCACCAATCAGCAGACTGGTCATAACCACCAATACATTGAGTATTAGCTACCAGTAGGTGATACGGAATAGCACCAGCCCTTCTGCATGAATTACAAAATCTAGCAGACCAAGGTATACCGGGGACACTAAGAACTATTGTCCTGCCCTCGTGCATTTCTTCTTCGCATACTTCACACTGTGCTGTTTTGTAGTCTAACTCACTCATCTTTATTCAACTCCTCTGCAATATACCTGCTGAGGTAAGTTTTTGCAATATTCGGAAAACGGTCAACAGTGTATTCTTTATAATGTAAAATCTCTGAATGTGTAAGCTGTTTTTGGTGACTTCGGATGGATTTGCCATCAGACTTCGAGTCGCCATATAAAGACATACAACTTTTATGGTGATAATCTATATTATCCATAAATTCACACACAGCGTCTTCGTTTACTTCCTCTTCGAGAAAATGCAACGCCACCCTTATCTGAGCTTCTATGTTGGTGATTAAGTCTTCATAGTATATGTGAATTTTCTTCCCAGAAAAGCTATCATAATACTGTAAAAGCTGCATATAATTATCTATATGTGGCTCTAGACCTGCCGTTTGTGATGTTTGGCTAATAATACACTCTCTATAGTCCCTTATAAGAAGCATTACCCTAGCCTTTTCGTTTCTTCTTATTTCTCCGATTTCATGTCTCTTTATCAATATAGGCAAATCCTTTTCATTTAGATAAATCTTTGCCCCCCGATAAAAGGTTCCCTTGTTGTCAGTTTTTGATATCTTTGGCATGTTTTCTGGAAAAACCCCAAACATATCAAATTTGTGGGACGTGTTGTTGTATCCCTCTGTGTGTTTACCTGTTAAATGTTCAATACAATATCTTAACCAAGTGTTTCCGCTTCTTGGATAGGATAACAAGTAGTTAATACGCAGAGAAAAGTTAGACATAAACCTCACCTTTGGCAAACGCTTTTTCAAATTTAACCATCTTTATTCAACTCCTCCGCAATGTCCTTATCAACCTGAAAGCTACCATCTACATAATCAGAATCATCAGGCATAGGAGAGTCATCTCTTTCTGCCAGTTCTATAGCTTCTTTCAGACTATTAGCTTCAACCTCCATAGTCCCGTAAACTT